>Ga0187878_1002009_pt1 | contig 18636 bp, 23 predicted proteins | sample June2016WEW_17_1_FD_132979 | JGI IMG/M metagenome (GOLD analysis project Ga0187878, IMG submission 132979) | Peatland microbial communities from SPRUCE experiment site at the Marcell Experimental Forest, Minnesota, USA - June2016WEW_17_150 | ecosystem: Environmental > Terrestrial > Soil >...
GGCTTTAAGCATCTCCGGGTTTTCGACGAATTTCTTCTTGAATTCGGAGAAGTTCGTGTAATCTGTATTCACGACGTTGACCCACATCTCAACAAATTGAGGTTCAGCGAGTTTATCGTAAACCGCCATCAACAGTTGTGCCTGCCTGGTCTCGAGGTTCGCCTTGAGGTTTCTCTGGTTCGTCCTCAGGGTGAGGACGTAGTAGATAGCTGCTACCGTCACGCTTGCTGCTGTCACCAATACTCCAATTGTTTGAACGTCAACCAATACATCTCACTTGGTTAGAGTCAGATAGAAGTGAGGATAAGGCTATTGAGTGGACTCTTTTTGAGGGTTATTATCATAGACCGAATTGCATGGTGTAGACACGTGTTTTTTCCTTACAATTGATGCAACTCATTCAACACTTCTATTGTCGGGTTGCATGAGTCTTTACCTTTGCTTGGCTCTTCTTAAAGACATACGAGCGATATTGCTTTTCCGATGTAAACCATGATGATAGATATGGTTATACTCGCATTCACTAGCCCTTTAAATTGGCTGGGTCGCTAGCCTCGACTCATCCAGAAACCCCGAAACCGTGGCACCTGCAAAGTCACCGGATACGACGGGCCAATGGATGAGGGTGGGCCACTCATTGAGTAACAGCGACCCAGCCACTATTCAAGGGGTCAGCATCTAGACATATAAAAAAATTCTCTCATGGGTTGAGAGAGACGAATGAAAAGTGAAAGTGAAGTCACCGTAATCAGGAAGTTCTCTCCATCTAGTGTACTGGGAATTGCTTCCCGAAGTTCCCTCCAAACCCACTAGATTAAATGGGTCGTAACTCCGAGAAAAAATACCGAATATGTGCAGTTTCATTCTATCGCCCGTCTTCTTGGCGCGCGCGAAAAGCATTCTCGGGTCCTCATAAAGTACTTACAAAAAAGAAAACCTCCTCAGTGATTAACATATTAATTGACTGAGGTTACTGGCTGCCCGCACGCATATGTGTTAAGTTTTATACATGAAAGATAAAATTAAAATTGGCGAAAATAATTGCCAGAGGAAAAAAAGGAACCAACTTTTAAAAAAATAGAAAAAGCTATGGTATATTTAGATTCTGAAGGAAAAGCAGTCTATCTTGGTTTGCCAACTAAAATAAAAGAGATGAAAGGAGGCAAAGCTGGGATATCATTAAAAATATCAGAAGGACTTGGAGGAGAGGTTGCGGGAAGTACATATTCAGAGGTAGATTATAAATGGACAAAAATTACAGATGAACCAGTTACGGAACAAGATTTAGTAGAATCTACGAAAGCGGTTGCTACCACTTCAGGGACTACAATAGTAAGTTCCGGATCTGCTGTGACAAATCCACCGATAGCATATGTTGATTATTGTTCGTCGTGTAAATCGATGATACTCAAGGGATCTAAATATTGTAACCAATGCGGAGCAAAAATTGAGTGAATCTTTCTTAAGTATTCTACAAAATTTTATCTGTACCGAATGCGCGCGCGAGAAGCTGTTCGTGTACTTCAATAAGCGGTTCCCGGTTCCGAGTATTCGGCGTGGCAGTAAGATAGGGTTGAACACCATCATTAAGGAGGAGTCATCAAGGATGTGGTTCTATCTGTTGGGAACTAAAACGGCTGAATGGGTTCCTAAAATTCCTAGTCCTTAACGATATCAAGTTACATAATCTTCAGTTTTTTCAAATCCCTTTTTCCTAAATCTTTCTAATTCATACTCTTTCATTTTGTCCCTGGCTTCACTGTGGTCATAAAAAGCAACAGCAATCTCAACTGATGCAAAAAACAACACAAAATATGTTAAACTGAGATTCAAGTTGTTACTTTCCTGTTGAACCGCTACTTCTCCCGATGCAATTTGAATCGGCTCAAATAAAACATTCAATACGTATTCATTATCCGGAAACATAGCACTAAACTCAGACCACGAATCTGGAGCCCTAAGCAAATCGAATGTTGGAATTAAGTCTATAGTGACTGTAAGCTCAACTGGTCCTACCGCTTGAAATTGTACCCAATCACCGCCAGACCACATTTGAGAGAGTGTAATATTATTTGTGGTTCCTCTTTGCATTAGAGAAAAATGGCTTTGAGTCGGAGGCTCCATTAAAGGAAAATTTTCGAAAGCGATTGGCTCGCATCTTAGAGCATTTTTAGCACTTACTTCGATGTTTATGATATTATAAATAGGACTAGTTGTTTCTGCTACAAAAACTATGGATGTTGGGTTTCCTACACTGAGACTTGGCGAAGATACGTTACACCATATTGTTAATGTATTTGGTGTTCCCGCGTGAATGAAATTAGGAAGAGTATATTCCTGTGTCCCTATTTTCCACTGTAAAGAAGTTGACTTCTTGGAAGATAGTTTTGGAAGATAGGGATTTGTAAGATAGCCTGCCGATAGGAAATAGCTTGCAGCTATTGTTGAAATTATGAATAATACAAAGATAGGAAACTTCCGAGTTTGTAACCAGTGCATTCAGCTATCTATAAAAATTACATCTAAACGATTCTTATAAAATACTCGTGACTTTTTTCGTTCCTGTTTTACGTGTATGCGTACGCACGTGTGACTCGATGATGCACTAAAAAGTTAAATTCAAAGTTATTAAAGACTCAATATACATGCCTTCGATTTTAAAGTTCATCCGAGGACCAAAAGGTATCGCAATAGGTCTATTTCTCTTGGTGATAATATTTGTTTTCTTCTCTATAGATTCAATGTTAACAACAGTTGAACTTAATGGATGGGAATATTTCTATGGCAGCTTAAAAATTGGTGACATAATCGTAGGTTTAGGAACTGTGCTTTTAGCCGTTTTTACCGGACTGCTTGCCTTTACATCAAGTCGAGACGCAAGAAGAGAGCGAAGAGTTATGCGAATTAAAGAGCAGTTGGAAGGATTATATTCACCATTAATGGCATACATAAAATATTTTGACAACGTTGATGAACATTTTTCGTTATCCGAGCGTAAAATCAATGCAGTAAGAAAAGCTGGTGAAACAAAGGTTTGGTTATTAATGCACGAGATAAGAAGTAAATATGAATTCTTAGCTGAGCCAGAATTAAAACGAAAGCTCAGAGAATACTATATTGAAAAGGATACACCGCCTTATGATATGGTAGGCAGCATTATTTATAATAAAGGACTTGAATGGAGAGAACGACTGGTTCATATCAAAACCTTAATAGAGAATGATTATCAAAAATTAACACAAGAATACGAAAAATTATATTCGATTCCATAAAATCGCTTCTAAAAATAGACTTATTAGGTATTCTGTTAATAATATAATCATCATGATTAAAACTGCCTGATTGCGCTAGTCTTTTTCCTAGGTCATTTTCGCGCGCGCGTAAGCGTCGGGGTTGTTGTCGGACCTGTACTTCTTCTCGAAGTCGTCGTAGTCCTTCCACTCCATGTTCATCATCGTGACGTACTGTTTATACGCGTCTCCGTTCTGGAGGTAGTTTACAGTTTGTAGTAGTAACTGTATGTGTCTGCTTCTTCTCGCCTCGCCGAGTGTACTGGCGTAGTAAATCGCCGCAACCGTCACGCTTGCTGTGACCAATACGCCAATCGTCTGCGCATCAACCATTATTCATCACTGGAGAAGAATCGTGTGGAAGTGAGGATAAGGCTGTTTATTCGCAAACGCTAGAAAAATTCCATGCTTTGTATTGATTCAAATTTAAAGGGGTACCTAAGTATTTTTTAAAAGCTTCAAATTTAAACAGTTTTTCAGATGCGGGAAACTTCCGCATTCTATTTTCCTTGGAATGTTCTATCCCATTTCTACCAGGAGTTTCTTTCCAAGCCTTAAAACCCAATTCAACTTGTTCTTTAACAACTTTACTGGGAACAATGTAGTACTGGGGATTGTTAACTCCATTTTTTAGATTGACAAATACAAAAAAGAAGTCTGGTTTAGGAAGTATTTTTTCCTCGGGAGGACAAAACCATTCATCTACACTCCAAGATGTTTTTACTTGAAGCTCAATTTTTTCTCCCTTTGGTGTCTTAATAATTATGTCGACACCAGATGTGTTTCTAATAGTCGGTAACGCGATGTAACCTCTACGGCTTAGTTCGCCACAGACAAAATGGACACCTGATGAACCTACCAGAGAATTATCAGGTTTGGGGAGAGGCATGAGCGACGGAGGCAGAGCTAAGTCAGCCAAATTATAACACCTGAATTAGCAACAGGTGTAAATGAGGATAAGGTTATTGAGTCAACATTCACTCGACCGCCTCCTTTGCTGGTGTGCCTAGGTTTTAAGAGGCTTGGTGAGCTGCCAATTGACGAGACTCCTTGATTCCTGAAGCTGAAGTTGTAGAGTTCGTAAATGAGATGAGCAGAACCACGGGTGTTCTCGTCTCATTCGGAGTGAATGCTTACTATGTGGACCCTGAGCCCGGAACAGCTTTCGTGGTCTTCATCGATCCAGCGTATCTGGATGGGGTAGCGGTGTCTAAGATGGAGGCATACGCTGAGAGGAAGGGGCTCAATGTGGTTGAGGAGTGGAGTGACTGGGGTAGATTCCTCAAGATCATGAAGTTGAGGACTGAGTTTGTATCTGCATTCTCACCCTGAGCCTCATCCATTGGGGCGGTGATATTGGCGCATAAAGATCGGGGGCGGAGCGGGGGTGAGGCTATGAGGCCCCACGACATCTAGCGTGCCATAATTGCCCGGAGAGCATGTGCGGTTCTTTTAATGCACGTTTCATCAAGTTCCTTCAACTTCGAATGAGTTCCCCAACTTGTTCTATTCCAGAACCTTTCATGAACATAGTATGCTACACTTGTGTAAATATTACTTCCAAGCATAAACCAAAACGCAGTTTGATATTGTCCGGTGAGCAGATAAATAAAGGTAAAATCTAATATTATAATCAAAGCTCGATAAGTAATTGTTTTCACTAACGACCTTGTCCAAGGTTCTTTGACCTTACGATCCTCACCTACCATCTTTAACTCACTCAAAAAATGTTCTGCACCCGTGCAGATAAGTGCACAGACTTTATTATGTTTCACCTCACCTCGCGTAAAATCGGATCTACTTAAACTAGTGGACGTTCTCCGCTATCCTGATTGAAAGATGAACGAAGTTGAGGAAGCATCTAGGAAGGTTTGCGAAGATTCCTTGTGGAGGTTTGAGGGAGACGCGATGAAGGCGTTAACAAACCCGGAGGACCACCAGGCACTTGTGGACTTGATTAACGAGTGGAAGCGACTAGGTGAACACACCTTACGGAAGCTCTCCTTGAATGAACCCTGGAACATGCCGCTATACTTCGCTCTCTCCGCTGCGGTGCTTAATCGAAGGGAGATCAACGAACTCAAGAAGAATCTTAAAATTTAGTAAGTGTGCGTTGTCATAAAAAATCCTTATTAGAGTAGTTTGACCAATAAGCGTGAGAAACTTTAAATTTAAAAGTAACTCATTAAATTTTATGGTTTATAGAACACTTCAACATACCAAGGATGCAACATATGCTGTATGCCCACCTCATCCTATTCCTGCTTGGAAAGGCTTTCCTTACCCCGCAGGGACCGGTTTTTTCATAAGTCCTGATGGATATTTTATAACAGCTAGACATGTAGTTGAGATGTTAGAACTAGTAAATAGCAGACTTGTTCCCAAACTAGACGCGGGACTGAAACCAACTCTAGTCCCAGCTACTTCTATTTGGTTACAAAAACCAGAGGGGGAGTTGATCCAGAATCTTACTCTTGTGCACGATTGGCCCAAATTTGACATGGTTTTATTAAAAGCAGATTTTGATAAGGTTAAAGGTCAGAGAAGATTCGAAAAAAAGACACATTTCGACTACTTAGAAGTTGAATTAGAAATTATCCCTGAAGGGTATGATGTGTATTCCTTCGGATATCCCTTATCAGATCCTCAAGTACAAGGGATTGGCGGACCCGTAATGATAGGTATAGTTAACTGGTTTCCACGAGCAACATCTGCAATAATATCTTCACATCATAATGTTATTGGCATGATTTATGGTGCTGGACCTTCCCCCTATTATGTCATTGACAAAGCATTAAATCCTGGAAACAGTGGGGGACCAATAGTTGTTAATGAAAATGGTCGGGTTATCTCGGTGTGCACTGCAATTAGTACATTCCAATTAACTGGACAAGCACAAGTAAAACTCCCCACAAATTATACTGTTACAACTGCGATTAGAAATGTTTACAAAGAATTAAAGGATTTAGGGATTGTTGGATAATACTTTTTGCAAAGTCAGAAGAATAAGTTAATTATATCAAAAATAGCCATCGATGCTACCGCTATGGCCAGCACAATGAATTCTACCCGACCTTCACCTTTCTTCGTTATCATAGCGAGGCTCGCTGGGATTGGAACCGTGACGAGCATCCCAGCCAAGTTGAATAGGACGTGACCACGACCTTCGACCACTACACTTGGTGAAAGCCCTATTAGCTGAACGTTGAGGATTGTCAATCCCTGTGCATAGGCGACCGCCAAGTGACCAAGCTCATGTAACGGGATGAGCAGAACGAATAGGGCGAAGTAGCACAACCACCACATTCTGGACATTTCATTTCACCGCTATGATAAATTCTAGACCGCACTTAGGGCACTTGGCCCTTCTTGTGGAGGCATGATTCAGGAGGTTGGTGTTAATACGCCACATGGGTTGGAGCCCATCCCACTTGATTGAAGAGAAAAAATCCAACGTGTTTTCCACATCTATCTCCCGGCCCATATGTTTGTTGGGGCATAGGAGCTTGTAGACGCCTGAGTTGAGCTTAATCTCTAAGATCGGGACGCTCATGCTCTCACCGCCTGATCTACGAGTAGTTCGCCGAGCCTCTTCTGACGGGCCTCATAATCAGATTGGTTGAAGTTTTTCGGAACCAGGACTGGCGTACCCTCTGCAGCAGGCAGCTCATCAGTATGTTGAATCTGAGCCCTTAGCTCAGAGACTTCGGTCATCAGAGATTTCACGGCGTTAATCCATTCGGCTTGCTCCTGCTGTGTCTTGGCGATGAAGGTATCGTGTAGCTGATTCATCTCAACCTCAAGTTTAGCGTTCCTCAGCTCGTAAGCCCTAATCCGAATGTCGATCTCGTTGTTCTGCTTCTCCGCTTTCTCTCTAAGATCGATGATGGTCTTTGAGCCTGCGAAGATACTCAGGTGTGGTTCAGCTTCGAGGTATCCCTTCTCAAGGAGTTCCTCAGCCTGATCAAACCGAGCGTAGATCGCCATCAGCCCGCTGGTGTGGCCCATCAAAGCTTCCGGTATGTCGGGATTCGTCCACTCGCCACGAGTCCTGAAGTATTTTCGGAGGTTGTGGGGCCTAATGGTCATCCGCCTTGTGGCGGAATCGATCTTGAGTAGTTTCGCCCTCTCCAGAGCTTCACGCCAGAGGAAGAGATATGTGTCTGATCCGAAGGGGAAGATTCGGTCGTCCTCAGGGTCGAAGGGCATACCACATCTAGCGGAAGCCTGTCGGAGGTAGTCAAGGCGAAATCCCAACCATTCCCCGAGCAGGCTCTTAGCCTCATCGGAGAACAGGACGAATCTTTTCCTCTTAGTCTTCGTTGTCTGATATCTAAGATTGAGCCTCGGTGGCTTACGGTCAAGCTCCATGTCTCCGAGTCTAAGTTGTAGGGCCTCCCCAACCCGCATCCCAGATGAGGCGAGTACCAGCGTCAGGGTCTTGGCGCCGATTGGCATGAACTCAATGATCCTAGCCAGTTCGGCTGAGGTCGGTACGTGTTCTTCGCTTATTGCCTCGTCAGCCTTGCCCAGGAGGTTCCTAGTGAAGTTACGGCTGAAGGTGATCTCGTTATCTTGGAGGTACCGTAGGATAGCAGAGAATCTGGCCATCGTCGTCTTCGGTGCATCGTCTTTGGTCTGGTCTCGGAATCTCAGAAGGTCTCCCCGGAAGTCCCGAGGAGTTGAGACGTATTGTAGACTGAATTCGTCATATCGTTTCTCGTCATCGCTTTTCTTGAGTTCTGGGTAAAGGGTCCGAAGGTAGCACCGGATGATGCTCTTGTAGAGGTTATGTGTGCTCTTCATCTGGTATTGGGCCAAGAATTGGCTGAGGTTGTACTTCTCGGTCATGTAATTATTATATTGGTAGTGTTATATAATTGTTATTGGTAGAGTCTCAAATAAGATAGAACTTATAAAAGAGTGTGTTGATTAAAGGTGGTGCTCAGCCGGGGGCTATACCGCCGGAGATGGGGCGAATATAATGGGAAAGAGTCAAGGATTACGCAGAAAGAGTAGAGCTGCCCTCACAAAGAAGGTCAGGGAGCGTGGCAAGATTCCTCTAACGAGGCTCCTGACAGAGTACAAGGAGGGTGAGAAGGTCATCATAAAGATCGACCCAGCCATACACAAAGGCATGCCCCACAAGAGATTCGCGGGGCAAGTCGCCACGGTAGTTGCCAAACGCGGGAAGGCATACGTCCTGGAGATCCCACAGACGAAAATAGTAAAGACCATCATAGCACTACCCCAGCACATAAGGAAGCACGTGGACTAAGGGGTCAAATGCGATGTCTGTAGTTGAGAAGAAGGAGATAACCGTCGCGGAGGCGAAGGCGCTTTTGGAGGCGAAGGCCGAGGAATTGGATCCTCTCCAACGTAGGGTACTCGACTACACGGTTCGCTTCGCGAAGACGGGAAGCGCTGACTCGGACAAGCTTGTGGCCGAGCTGATGGATAAGGGCGAGATCGATAGGCAGCTGGCTGTTCAGTTGGCAAATTGCATGCCAGGTAGCATCGCGGAGATCCGTACATTCCTGGGTCGCCAGAGGATCATATCCGAAGAGGCCGTAGGCAGTATTCTGACAATAATTAAGAAATACAGGGTCACGCCATAGTTCCTTAGAGACTAGCCCGGGTGTGAATATTTTGTATAGGGATCAGAAGAAGTACGAGGAGTACGCCTACGTTTTAGATTACCTCGAACATGGCCGTCCCGGGGCGCCGAGGACCCCACACTCCTCAAGTGGGGTTATCCAGATGGTCGGCGAGTCTTACTTCACCCTACTAGAAGCTTCTCCGAAAATTGACGCTGAATACAATCCCCGCGATAGGATATTTGTAGGCAAGGGCGACAGGGGTCTCGTCTCCCACATCATAGGGAGAGTCACTTACTCCGAACTCACCAACTCAGCGAGGGCCGAGCTGCCGGGGGTAGTAGAGATAATTGTTAGGGCGAGTGAGCCATTCTTCGTCAACTTCTTTAATACAAGTCAGTCCGTCACGCCTCGGATGCACAGCCTCGAGCTTATCCCGGGTATAGGGAAGAGGTTAATGTTCCAGATCCTCGATCTCAGGGAAAAAGCCCCTTTTACAAGCTTCAGGGACATCGAGGAGAGAGTCAATTTAAAGGATCCAGCGGCACAGCTCGCCAAGAGAGTCCTTGAGGAGCTCAGCCAGGAGGAGAAGTACCTCCTCTTCACTAGGCCAAGCGCCGACCATGTCTATCAGCAGTAACCGCTGACTATCTTTTTAACCCTGAGGGGTATTTTCTCTCCCTGATTGGTCTTGAGGCCCGACGAAGAGATCGGGGAGCTCAGGAAGGAGCTTCAGAGCTTCCGCACTGAGACGCAACAGAGGCTCGAATTGATATAGGGTGAGGTCACGAAGCGGGTCAGCCTGAACTACAACAGGGCGATCGTCGATTACCTAAAGCGCGCGGTCAACTCACAATGCTCCAGGAACCGATTGTCCCAGTCTGGAAATAATATGATAGAAATGCTCGATCCTGTAGCCATGGAACAGGGTGTTCTCATCCCCGTCGTCCATAGGGTGCGACTGCAGGTCATGCTCAGCATCTTTAAGGGGGGAGAACACGTCGCTGACTTCACAGCTGCAACCCACAGTTGATTAATTTACGTTATCACTTATATTGTAAAATATTTTTCCGAGTCCACATGTTGTGGAGAGCCATTATGTTTTTAAGAATCCTGATGTGCATGTCTGTGGATAAACCTTGAATGCCAGGAACTTCAGAAACCCGGATCGCATGGCTTACACGCGGCGAAAGTTCATGGGCGGCATCCCCGGAAGCAAGATCGTAAAGTTCACCATGGGTAACACGGGCAAGAAGTTCCCGATGAGGGTGGAGCTCGTAAACCTCGAGCATGGTCAGATCAGGAACAATAGCCTCGAGTCCGCCCGAATAGCCGCCAATAGGCAGCTGGAGCTCCAGTTAGGCAAGGACCTCTATATGATGAAGGTGGTACCATTTCCTCATATAGTGCTCAGGGAACACAAGAGGATTAACGTCGCCCAGGCTGACCGTTTCCAGGAGGGAATGAAACGCCCATACGGCAAACCCACCGGTACCGCAGCGCGCGTGAAGCGCGGCGAGTCCCTGATCGTTATCGAAGTCGAACAGGAGGGTGTCGAGGTCGCGAGGGAAGCTCTGAAGAGGGCGATGGACAAGTTCCCGCTACCGAGCAGGATCTTCGTCACAGAGAACACAGAGTAAGTAAAGTCTTTTCGACTAAATCTTCTTAGATTTTGCCATCTTCCAGTGGAATAAGGCACAAATCTTAGCTGTTATTATTAACTATTCGATGCTGCCAAGCGTTTTTTAGTTGTAGTCTAACTGTTTGTACATTTTGATATATTGTTCCCAGAGGCATGCTCCTTCCCGGAGCCTATTTTAACGTTACAACCCATCTTCTTTTTGCATGTACGAGCTCGAGCTTGAGAAGGTTGCAACTGAAATTGGGAAGCGCGGTGCTAGGAGGATTCTACTTCAGCTTCCTGATGGTATGCGCCCGTTCGCGTTTCAGATGGCGGAATATATTCAAAAAGCCACCTCAGCCGAGGTGATTATTAGCGGTGACTCCTGTTACGGTGCCTGCGACCTCGCTTCTAGGCAGGCAGTAGAGCTTGGCGTCGAACTGCTGATCCATTACGGCCATACATCCTTCGTCACCGAGGTAAGCATCCCCGTTCTTTATGTGGAGGCGAGGATACCGATCGATGTCTCGAAGATCGTTGAGGCGATTCTCCCGAGCATTGAGGGTTGGGGGAAAGTCGGTTTGACGAGTACGGTTCAGCATACCCCCCAGCTTAGGGAGGTAGCTGAGGAATTAGGTCTGAGGGGGGTTAAAGCATTCATCGGTGAAGGAGCGGGGATAACCCCCGAGGCAGGGCAGGTCCTCGGGTGCAGCTACTCCGCAGCCACTAGACTTCCGGAGGTCGTCGATGGCTACATTTTCATAGGCGGTGGGAGGTTCCACGCACTCGGCCTCGCCTTGGCAACGGGGAAGCCAATCGTCGTTGCCAACCCCTATAACTGCAGCGTCACGAGGTTCGACGAGTCGGAGCTCATGCAGCTCGCAAAGAGAAGGATGGCGGCTATAAATGCAACCAGAACAGTGAAGACGATCGGAGTGCTTGTAAGCTCCAAACCGGGGCAAAGCGCCCTCACCGAGGCCATGATCATCGCTGAGAAGCTTAGGAACATTGAAAAGACCTCCTTCCTTATCTACCTTGACGAGGTTCGAGCCGAGCAGTTAAACAACTTCACCGAGCCTGAGGTCTTTATCGAGACCGCTTGCCCCCGCATAGCTATAGATGGAGTCGCTGGGGTCGAACGCCCGATACTCACGACTGTCGAGGCACGCATCCTTCTCGGGGAAAGGACTTGGGAGGAGATGTGGGGACCCGGCTACCTCGGTTAGGAAGCTTCACCAATCAGTTTATTAAAAAGCGGGAGCATAACAGGACCGGTCCCTAGTGGATTAGCTCGTAATGTAACGGTTGCCAACGTAGTAGGTGTGAAGAAATGTCTAAAGCAGGAAACGTCAAAAGGAAGGTCTTCCCTGGCGATGAACTCGCAGTAATCGAGGAATACAACGACGGGGAGGGCAGTTACCAGGAGGATGGGCTGGTCCGCTCTGAGGAACTCGGTGAGACGAGGCTTAATAGAGAGAAGAGGGCGTTAGAGGTTAAGAAGGTAACAAAGCCCCTCAACCTACCACTTGAGGGTGTCGTCGTCATTGCAGAGGCTGGCTCTGTCACCCGAAGGGACGCTCGAGTAGATATCTTCCGCATCGATGGTAAGAAGATAGAACCCACTTATACTGGAGTTATCCACATAAGCGACGTCGCTCGAGAGTTTGGGAGGAACTTGGAGCAGGCTCTTAGGAGTGGCGATATTGTACGCGCGGTCGTCGCCAATACGAAGAACAGAATCATCCAACTCAGCATGGGAGCCCCCGAGTATGGTGTCATCTATGCTTACTGCGGTAGGTGCGGAGGAATCCTCGAGAACCAGAAGGGACGCCTAATGTGTCCTAACTGTAAGCGTGTCGAGCGTAGACAGATCGCTAGGAGTTACGGGAAGGAGGACATATCGTCATGAAGCTCAATATAATCAAGGAAGAGGAAGGTTATGTCGAGGTAGAATTCGGAGGAGAGAGCCATACATTGCTCAATCTGCTGCAGACTAGCCTTCTTGAGGATCCCGCCGTTGAGATGGCGGGTTACACACGTCCCCACCCCCTCATGGATAGGAGCAGGCTCTTTATCAGGTTCAAGGGGAAGAAGGCGAATGTGAAGGAGATACTTAAGAAAGCGGCAGATAATGCCGAGGCTAAGCTCAAAGAGTTCGACGAAGGACTAAACCAGAGCATCTCCAACCTTAAGAAGTAACAATCATATTCTTTTCACGAGCATGATATGACCCCCGAGAGGCTACGCCAGATCAAAAAGGAAATCAGGGTCCTAGGTGTGGCTGCAAGGCGCAGTTCGGGTGGCTACAACATCATCGGAATAGTCTATAGGGGAAGCCTTTGGCTCGATGGTGTTATGAGGATACGCTCCGTAGAAAAAGACATCACGGATCCTATTGTGGAGATGCTTACTTCTTCACCCCATTACGGGCAAGTTCGCATCATCCTACTGAGCAAGGAGAATCTCCCATTGGATATAAGTGTCTCCACTGAAGAGTTAAGCACGAAGACGGAGAGGCCTGTTATTTTCCTGGGCAACTCGATAGGAAAAAAATTCATCTGGAGAAGTGATGAAGAGGAGTTGTCATTTTCCTCGGTTGGCCTCAGCCGCTGGTCCGCTGAGGGTGTTCTCAGGAAAACAACACGCCATGGAGTCACCCCAGAGGCTCTTAGATTAGCGGCGTTAACACTATCTGCGCTACCAGAGGACTAAATGCATAAGGTATTAATACAACCCCTCCGGGTAAAGGGCTTGTAACGGAGGAGTAAAAACGAAATTCTGCTCAGAGTGCGGGACAATGTGCACCGTCGACCATAAGAAAAGGTGCTACATCTGCCCCAATTGCGGTACCGAGCAACCGATGACTGTGGAGATGAAGATTGAGCGAGAGACAAAAAATCAGGATAAGATAGTAGTCATCGGTAAAAAGGAGCAGAACCTCCGCACGACGCCTCAGGTAAAGGCGGAGTGTCCCAAGTGCGGAAATGACAAAGCATACTGGTGGATGGTACAGACAAGAGGCATAGATGAGTCAAGCACCCAATTCTATAGGTGCACGAAGTGCGGATACACGTGGCGCGACTACAGCTAACCAAACCCCTATACATGTATCTTTAGCGTCGAATCCAATCAATATGATTTTTACTATTTCATTAGGGGGTTTCTAGGAGGGTGAATATCCTTTTATCCCTCTGGTCGTAGGCTAAGACAACTAATTCCATCTAAGGAGACAGTGATTTGTTCGAGGTAGAGGTTTCCAGTATTGACCCATTCCGCAACCTGATCAAGGCTCTAAGTGTCATTGTCGAGGAGGGCACCTTTGTGATGAACGAGGCCCAGGTTAAGCTCCTAGCCATGGACCCCAGCCACGTCGCTATGGTCGATTTCGAGCTTCCCGCAGACTTCTTCGATATTTACAAGTGTGAGGGTGAGCCCCATCTCAGCATTAACATAAAGGAGTTTCTAAAGTTCCTCGACCGCGTCGACAAGGATGAAGAGACATGGATACGCCTCGACGAGGAGAAGGCTCGACTTGTAATTCTTTGCAAGCGTGGTGGCCATAGCAGGCGTTTTGAGATGCCGATTCTAGAACCAATCGACGAGGAGGTCCCCCAGCCAAAGATATTCTTCAAGGCGAAAGCGCGTCTCATCACAAATAGCCTAAGAAACGCGATAAGGGATGCGAACCTCGTTAGCGAGCATGTGAAGGTCGCTGTCGAGGGAGAGATGCTTAAGATTAGTGCTAACGGCGACATGGGTAGTGCCCACAGCGAGTGGGAGAAGGGGAGTGATGACCTCATCGACCTAAAGGCCGAGGAGGACAGTAGCGCGACCTTCACTCTCAGCTACCTTAATGAGATAGCGAATGCCGCTGGGAATAGCAGCGAGGTTGCAACAATAGAGTTGAGCACTGACATGCCCATCAAGATGGATTTCGAGTTACATAAGGGGAAGCTTGTCTATTATCTTGCCCCTTGTATCGGTGTTTAAGGAAGAAACAGCAATTTAGGCCTATGATAACATCTTCTTCATGGCCTCACAACCTTTCTCGAATGCCCTATTGTTGGCATCAAGAAACTTCCTAGATAGGGATTCTCTCATAGCCTTCCGTATGGATTCCATGTTAAGGACACCTTCTCCGAGGGCAGCGTAAGCACCCAGGATTACGATGTTTAGGCTCGTTGGCGCGTTCACGCTGAGAGCGAGTCTACGGGCATCTATTCTAAAGATCGTACACCCTATCCGCTCAAGTGCAGAGGTGACCTTGTTTAGCTCTGGGTAGGAGGCTTCCTTTAGGAGAACGGGTATCGGGTAGACAGGTGTAGTGTTAAGGATGATTTTCGTCCCCGAGCTGAGATACTCTGGCTCCCTTAATGACTCTGAAGGCTCGAGGCTTAGTAGGACGTCACACCTACCTCTCGGGATAATGAAGCCATGGACCTCCTCACCTATTCTAATATGGCTCTGTACGGAGCCCCCGCGTTGCGCCATACCAAGGGTCTCCCCGACTCTGACATTTAGCCCCTGGTCAAGTGCCGCTTGGGAGAGAACTCGTGCTAAGGCTATGCCTCCCTGACCCCCGATGCTTGTTATTAGGATGTTATGTTCCATCTTACTCACCCTCCTCAATCGCGTGAAAGGGACAAACCTGTGAACATAGCCCGCAGCCCGTGCAGGAGGTATTGTCGATTGTCATCTTTTCCGATTGGATGTTCATTGCGGGGCAGCTAAGAGTGCGGATGCAGACTAGGCAACCCGAGCACATCTCCGAGTTGACCATACGAGGTAGGCCAAGGGCTCCCTGTCGACCAGCGACTAGTGAGCAGACCCTCCTTAAGACTATCCCCGAGGGGCCGCCGCTGCTTATTGCCGCCTTAAAGGCATCCGTACTCGCTCTCAGGTCGTAAGGATCCACGACGGTCACATTGTCGATCCCTGAGGCCCTGAGCATTTCCTCTATCTTAACAGTTATAGTTGGAGTTCCCTTCGATGAGCTTGTGGATGCGGGTGATGCCTGGTGGCCTGTCATGCCTGTTACTTGGTTGTCTAAAACTGCGATAACTAGAGGCGTCCCCCTCCAGCCAGCGTTCACAGTTGGAGGTATACCGGCATGGAAGAAGGTTGAATCTCCTATGGTAGCAATAACCGGCGTCTTAATCCCCGCGTACTTAAATCCAACAGCGTTACCGATGGAGGCGCCCATACTGACCTCCGTCCAGCAGCTGCTCCAAGGCGGGTACATTCCCAGGATCGTGCAGCCAATGTCTCCCGTGACGATCACATCGTCCTTCTTTAAACCAAGCTCATTAATGGCGTTCGTCAACGCGGTGTAGGTACCCCTATGTGGGCAGCCTGCGCAGAAGGGAAGACTCCGTATCGGCGCTAGCTCCCTCGCCTCCCTCCGAATGGAGTCGAGGCCCGAATCGCTTACAGCTTGGACCCCATCCATAAGATTATCCAACGCACTCTGAACGAGCTCGTTATCGTACTCGCCTATCCTCGGAAGGACACCGTCCAACTTCCCCAACACACGTATCCCGCCCCCAATATCCGAGGCTAAAGCCTTTACCTGGAGCTCAACAAATGGTTCAAGCTCCTCCAACACAAGTACGGAGTCGACGTGCATCAGCATCCTTCGGATGATATTCGAGGGAAGGGGATTCACCGTCCCAATCTTCAGCGTAGACACCCTATGACCTCCATTGGATAATACATCCTGGAGGTAGCCCCACACGGCTCCCACGGCAATGACGCCAAGCCTCGAATCCGGTTTCAGGTCGATCTCATTAAGCGGGGATGACTCGAACTCAACCCTCACATTTTCAATTCGCTCGATTAGTATCCTATGCTGACTCTTCACCCATAGAGGCGAAGCTCGTGTGAATCGGCTTATATCCTTCTTAAGGTGGAGCTTAGGCTCAACCTCCCTGATCTCGCCTATTTTAACTGGAGCCTTCCCGTGAGCGACCCTCGAAGTCGACCTAACGAAGACGGGTATCTTATATCTCTCAGATAGGTCGAAGGCGGAGACAATCATATCCTTACTGCTCTGGGGGTCAGATACATCGAACATAGGGAGAGGACAGGACCAGGTGAACATTCTGCTGTCCTGCTCCTCCATCCCAGCGTGGGCACCAGGGTCGTCAGCTACGTAAATGACGAGCCCCCCGATTACATCCCCATAAGCCACAGACATTATTGAATCCGAGGCGACGTTAAGCCCGGCACTCTTCATGGTAACAAGGCATCGAGAGCCGCCTAGACTCACACCTGTTGCGATATCGAAGGCGACTTTCTCATTAACCGCCCACTCGGCGCGGACCCCGTTTTCCTCGGAGCCCATTATCAGTGTCTCAATGACTTCGGTAGAGGGTGTTCCGGGGTAGCCTATAGCGAACTTTACTCCAGCCTCAAGAACCCCGCGTGCAACAGCCTCATTGCCCATGAGGAGATGAATAGGATCCTCTCCATGCACCATAAACCTCACCCACAGATGAAGATACTAGTTGCCCATATGCTATAATTCAGTTATGAATACGATTAAGGATAAAATTGCGTAAAAGAGTGGAAATTGGCTCCGACTCCGAAAACTACTATGAAGCATTCTCTTATAGAATGTATCCATTGAAAACGAACCAACCCTAGTATCCACTAGAGTAGTATTGCTTCTAGAAGTTAGAGAAGCCGTGGATAGGTTCCGATATCTCCTGTAGGATCAGGTGTTTTATTGCTGATATTTCGGGCTGTTGGGGGAGGCCGGCTGAGTGTCTCGACCGAAGTCTTGGCACGTACACCGCCTCTCCATCAAACCCGTCTTTTACGGGTGCCCTTCACCAGGACTTTCGTCCCGGACGGATGTCTATTTTTGGGAGCGGCTTCGGACTTAGATGCTTTCAGCCCTTATCCGCAGGAGCGTGGCTGCCCGGCATGCCTTATCAGACAACCGGTAAACTATTGGCTCCAGCGCCTCGTTCCTCTCGTACTGAAGGCCCTTTCCCCTCAGACATCCTGCACTCCCAGTAGATAAAAACCGACCTGTCTCGCGACGGTCTAAACCCAGCTCACGATCCCTTTTGATAGGCGAGCAGCCTCACCCTTGGCCCCTTATGCAAGGCCAGGATAGGAAGAGCCGACATCGAGGTACCGAACCGCGAGGTCGATGCGAACTCTCGCCCGCGACAAGCCTGTTATCCCCGAGGTAACTTTTCTGGCACTACCGGCCCTCATCTGCAAGGACACGATAGCTCGTTAAGCCCGGCTTTCGCCTCCGGAACACTTATTGTGGATGATTCCGGTCAGGCTAGCTTTTGGCTTTACCCTCTACGGAGGGTTTCTGTCCCTCCTGAGCTAGCCTTTGGGCCCCCTCGATTCCTTTTCAAGGGGGTGCCGCCCCAGCCGAACTGCCCATCAGCTGTTGTTCCGGGCTACATGGCCTCGGTAAGGGGGGAGGTCGCGAATGTGTGGTGTTCCATTGTTGCCTCCTACGGACCCAGAGATCCGTATTCATAGGCTCCCACATACGCTCTGCAAACGTAACCTCACCCCAGCGACTGACTGCAGTAAAGCTCTACGGGGTCTTCTTGTCCCACTGGGAGACGCTGGACTGTTCGTCCAGCAGGTGGGTTCACCGGGTTATACGCGGGGACAGCGGGGTCCTCGTGGATCCATTCATGCACGTCGTAACTTACACGACAAGGCATTTGGCTACCTTGAGAGAGTCAGAGTTACTCCCGTCGTTTAGCGGCCCTTAGCTCGGTTGAAATCAAGTTTGAGGTACCACCACTGGACAGGATTCAATAGCCGTACACACCCTTACGGGCTAGCGGCTACCTATGTTTTTATTAAACAGCCGGAACCCCCTAGTCACTGCGACCTACCGCACCCTCTTGCGAGAATGCCGTAGGCACCCCTTATACCAAAGATACGGGGCTAATTTGCCGAGTTCCCTCGCGTAGAGTTACCCGACACGCCTTGGGCTACTCACCCTGAGCACCGGTGTTGGTTCTTGGTACGATTACGATAGATCCCTTCCGCAGCGCTTTTCATGGGCTCCAGGGGTCAGCTGAACCCCCCTAAACGGGAGGCTATTCCTGTTTTCGCCTGGTTCTCACCATTACGGTACTCCCCA
>Ga0187878_1002010_pt1 | contig 18633 bp, 20 predicted proteins | sample June2016WEW_17_1_FD_132979 | JGI IMG/M metagenome (GOLD analysis project Ga0187878, IMG submission 132979) | Peatland microbial communities from SPRUCE experiment site at the Marcell Experimental Forest, Minnesota, USA - June2016WEW_17_150 | ecosystem: Environmental > Terrestrial > Soil >...
CTAGTTCAGCGACGAGTAGAAGTTGTCATCCAGCAGCATGTCGAACTGCATGATCATTTCATCTACCATTTTCTCACCAGTGAACCCGATCGTCTTGAACTGGATCATTCCCTTCTTGTCGATGACAAATTTTGTCGGTATACCTTCGACGCCATATTTCTCAACAAACCCTTCATCATACAAGACAGTGAACGTGTACTTGTTGTCCGCGATGAACTTTTTCACAAGATCCTCCCTCTCCTTGCCCGAGACATTCTCCCAGGTATTGAGAGCGAGAATGACAATCTTTGGATTGTCTTTGTACTTGTTGTAGACCTGCTGGAGGTATGGGAACGATGCCTTGCACGGTCCACACCATGTCGCCCAGAAATCCAACACGACGACCTTGCCCCTGAGATCGGAGAGCTTGACGACCTTTCCCTCGAGGTTTTTGAGTGCAAAATCGATCGCCGGCTTGTTGACACGGCCTTTCGTCAGCTCTTTCTTAAGATCCCCCTTCGCTGCCTCTTTAGCCTGCGCCATCATGGTATCGAATCCAGCATCAGATCCCTTCACCTTAACGTAAGCTGCCTTGCATGCCTCTACAAGTTTCTCGTTCGATTTTGCCTTCTTGATGCAATCGAGGCCGGTTGTCATCGCCTTGTCGTACTTGCCGTTCTTGACGTAGCACTCGATAAGTCGCTGATTGATCTCCGCTTCCTCCCCCTTCGTCATTTTGAACGCTTCCTCGTATGCTGATTCCGCTTCCGGAGTCTTGCCAAGCTGGAACAGTCCATACGCATAGGTGTCGAGGATCATACCCAGTCCCATCTCGTTCGACTTCTTCCATTGACTCGTGCTCAGGTACGCGGGCTTGGAGGCGGGGTCAGGGTTTTTCAGCAGATCAACCCCCTTTTTGGCCCACGCCACAGCTTTTTCGAGCTGTTCACCTTTCTCGATCAGACTCCATGCCAGACTGTTATATATGTTGCCATTCGGGTTTGGCATCTTTGCGAGAATCGCTTCCGCTTCGTCATACTTTTTTGCGGAGAGGTACAGCGACATGAGCGTGTTCTCATAATTCTCTTTCGCGGAACCTTTCTGCGGGAAATCAGCGAGGAACTTCTCCATCATCGCGACCCGCTTCACCGGGTCTTTCTCCGAATAGACCTCGCTGATGCGAGCGCTCTCTGCTACTTTCCCTTTCGGGTCCGCGGCAATGGCGGATTTCCGCATTTCGTCTGCTTTTTCTTTCATCCCGATCTGCTGATACCAAGTGGCACACAGGACCACAACATCTTCTTTCGCCGGCTTCTTGGCGTACAAGGCGTCCAGTTCGTTCTTGATTTTTGCCTTGGTCTCATCACCCGGAGCTTCTCTCATCATCAATGACCACTGAAGAGATAACGCTCCATAGTTCTCGGGATACAGCTCTCTTTCCATCGCAATCTCTTTTTTCGCCGCATCAGCATCCTTGGTCAGCTTGAAATCGATGTAGGAACCCGACCTCAGCATCGAAGCCCGCATGAGATGCGCCCCTTCCAGTGCGTTGCCGTTGGCGCCATAGACCATTGTCTCCCAGGATTTCTCCCCGTTGTCGTCTTTCTGCTCCCCCGATGTGAAGCGGACAAGGAGCATACGCGCCTTGTCATCGGAGAGCTTAAACGAGGCCTTCCAGACGCCGCTTTCGCTCTTCATAGGCAGCTCAATCAACTGCGGCATTTCAGGAGAGCTTTTGGACAGCAAGACCTCCGCAGTGATATCCTTCGCGTTCCGCAGGGTCGCGCTCTTGACCATTGCATTGTATGTAATCAAAATCTCATCGCCGATCTTCGGTTTTGCCGGGCTTATTGTGGCAAGCTGTTCCTGCGCAAGCAGGAAAGAAACTGTCAGCGACATTATAATTAGCATTCCCAACATCATCCTCGTCTTCATGCTCTCTCCTCCGTCTTAAGTCAATGATGAACACTCTGCAGGTGTCTCGTTGAGTTATACTCGGACAAATTCTTTTTCGTCGATCCGCACCACAAGGACCGGACAGGGGGCGTACCGGACAACTTTCTCCGCCGTGCTGCCGAACAGCACATGCTCCATACCGGAATGTCCGTGTGTCGCGATGACGATCAAATCCACCGATTCCTCTCTGGCGTACTGATCAATTTCGTTGAATGCTTTGCCGGTGCGGACGATGCTCCGCGCTGGCACACGAGTGCCGATTTCTCTCTTGATCAATCCTTCCAGTTCCTCGCCGCCGCGGTGACGCAATTCATCCTCGACCGAAGGGAAACCCACCTGACCGAAGCTGAAATCAGCCGGATAGACGGTCGGCTCGACAACGTAAAGAAGATCGATGGATGCTTTGAATTGTTCAGCGAAGGGTATAGCGTACTGAAGAGCCTTCTTGGAATGCTCTGAGAAGTCGATGGGAACGAGAATGCGGCCTAATTCGATCGGGGAGTGCCGACGCGGGCTAACGCGCCGTGGACGCTTCGCTCCTCGGACCGGCGAACGTCGTTTCGTCTTTGCCATGGTGGTCCTCCGATGCAAGCGGTTCATGTTCTTGATGCCGTGATGTCGCAGCGTCGAGCTGACTCCTGAGTTTCGAAAGCTCCTTGTCGGTCTTCCGAAGTCGGACAGCCAGAATCTCGGCCAACCGCAGGACAATCTTGAGCCCAAGATCAGTTTTCTGTTCGATCATCTCGAACAGGTCGGTCCGGAAAAAGCCGATGAGCGAACAATCTGTCTTGCAGATCGCAGTCGCGGAACGGGGTGACTCATCCAGCAAAGCAAGCTCACCGAAAAAATCGCCGTCGGCAAGCACCGCGAGTTCCTTGTCTTCCCCATCCCCCTCAGAGATGCGGATCGATACTTCCCCTTCCCGGATGATGTACATCCCCAACCCCGGGTCCCCCTGGTAGAATACCGGTTCACCTGCCTTGTACTCGCGTTTATGAACAATTGCGGCCACTCCGCGCAGTTCGCGCGTGGAGAGGTCGGCGAACGCGGGAACCCTGCTCAGCACGGCTTCCGTGCTACCGTCCTGGATGCTCTTCCCGGAGAAGAGGTTCTTCCAGACGGCGCTTCCAGTTGATGAATGTGACACGGGAGCCTCCGTCAATCGTAGACGAAATCGAGCCAGCGATGTTTGTCGTTGGCGTTATGGACAACGTTAAAAAACGCTTCCTGCAGGCGCTTCGTGATCGGGCCGGGCTTGCCTGTCCCAACCTTGATCTTATCGACCGAGCGGATGGGCGTGATTTCCGCTGCTGTCCCCGTAAAGAACATTTCGTCGGCCACAAACATCATCTCACGGGGGATCAATCCCTCTACCACACGGAAGCCCGCGTCCTCGGCCAGCGTCAACACCGACGCACGCGTGATCCCGGGAAGAATGGCCGATATCAACGGCGGCGTGTAGACGACGTTATCCCGAACCAGGAAAATGTTTTCTCCACTCCCCTCGCTGATATAGCCAGCCGTGTCCAGAGCGATACCCTCGCTGTAACCATCGAGGACTGCTTCCATCTTGATGAGCTGGGAGTTGAGATAGTTGCCTCCCGATTTCGCCATCGTCGGAAGCGTGTTGGGAGCCGGGCGATTCCACGAAGAGACGCAGACGTCGATGCCGTGCTCGATGGCATCGCTCCCGAGATATGCACCCCAATCCCACACCGCGATCATCACATCGACCGGACAACCGAGCGGAAATACACCGACGTCACCATAGCCGCGATAGGCAAGGGGACGGATGTAGCACGATTTCATCTTGTTGACGCGGATAGTCTCTTTCACACCATCCTCAAACTGCTTCATACTAAACGGTATCTCCGCCCGGTACATCTTGCAGGAATCATAGAGCCTCCGCAAGTGATCCTGGAGTCGGAAAATCGCCGAACCGCGCTTGGTCTCGTAGCAACGAATTCCTTCAAACCAACTGGACCCGTAGTGCATTGCATGCGTCAGAACATGGACTTTCGCATCGTCCCAGTTCACCAACGATCCATTCATCCAGATCTTATCAACTTTGTTTACCGGCATAAGTCATCCGCAGTTGTTGATGTGGCCTGTGAAGGAGAAGAGATTACTTGATCGGCATTTCGTAAATGCGGTAGCGCCTGGTGACTTTTCCCTTCATTGCTTCGGCCGACTTCACCATTCTGACATTATCCTCCAGGATCCAACTCGCTTCTCCGTAGTCATACCCAAGTTTCTTCGCCCGGACAGCCGTTTCGTAGAACAGAACCCCCGCTGCGCCAGTGTTCAGATATTCCGGAAGAACGCCAAGCACGATAACGCGAACCAAATTAATTTCTTTCTTACGAAAATACAACTGAAACAATCCTGGAAGCAATCGTCCCTTCTTATTGTACCACAGCGGGACGTTGATGTCGGGCAACGAGAGCCCGAATCCAATGGGTTTTCCCTTGCTTTCCGCAAAAATGACTAGATCTGGTACAATGACTGGCTTCAGATCGGCGGCCAGCGCATCCATCTCCGCATCGGTCATGGGAACAGCTCCCCAGTTCTTCGCCCACGCACCATTATAGAGATCCTTCACGATGGCGACATCCCTTTCGAAGTTCTTCATATCCACAGAGCGAATCGTGAGGTTGTTTCGCGATTTCACCAGGCTGTTTGCCCGCTCAAAGCGATCGGTATAGACCTCCGCCTGAGAAAGCGTGTAGGCATAGAGATCCTTCGCCTTGACGAAACCGTACTTCTCGATGAGCCTGACATAGTATTCGGGATTGTACGTCATAAGCACGGTCGGACGGAGATTGAAGCCTTCGATCAAGAGACCGTACTCGTCATTGACCGAGGGATTTGCAGGTCCTCGGAACGCTGTAGCTCCTTTCGATTTTACAAAATCTTTCGCCGCGTCAAACAAGGCATTCGCAACCGCCTGATCATCGATGCACTCGAAGAACCCGAAAAAGCCCATTTTCTCGTTGTGTTCTTTGTCGTGGTTGTAGTTGACGATTCCGGCGATGCGTCCCACAATCTGGCCATCGCGTCGCGCGAGGAAGAATTCGGCATCCGAATGCTGGTAGAACGGGTTCTTTTTCTTGTCCATGAGCTTCCGACGGTCCATCAAGAGCGGCGGGACCCAGTTAGGATTGCCTTCATAGATCTTCCAGAGAAATTTGATAAATTGCTCGCGATCCGAGCTGGTCACCACCGGCTTAATTTGGATTGTACTCATAGAAGGGCCCCGAAGAGATGGATTAATCTGAGACTAGAGTTGTTGGAACAAAAAAGCCGCGACGCGGACGCAGCGGCTTTCGGAATCCTGATGCAACAAGCGAGGGGTCGCAGGGCACTCAGTTGATGGCACCGACCTTTTTCCCAACTTCAGAGAACACACTGAGAATCTTGTCGAGGTGCACATCTTCGTGAGTTGCCATATAGCTTGTGCGCAGCATTTCCAATCCCGGCGGAACGCCCGGACGAATGAACGCATTGACAAAAACCCCCGCTTCAAACAACATCTTCCACATATAAAGGACTTTTTCGGTATCACCGATGATCACCGGGACTACGGCAGAATCGTGTTCGACGATTCTATAGCCCATATCTTTCAGTCCCTGCCGCATCTTTCGCGCATTACGCATCAGCTTGTCAATGCGCCACGGCTCGGTTTCCAGGACGTCAAGTGCTGCCATGGCTGCCGCGACAGAAGCCGGTGTCGGACTCGCGCTGAAGATGAGGGCTGGCGCATGATGCTTCAGGTAATTGATGACAGACCGGTCACCGACAACGAATCCGCCCAGAGACGCGAACGTCTTGCTGAACGTTCCCATGGTCATGTCGACTTCTTTTTCCAAACCATAATGGCTTGCCGTCCCCCGTCCCCCTTTTCCTATGACGCCAACCGCATGGGCATCATCGACCATGATGCGGGCGTTGTACTTCTTCGCCACCTTGACCATATTCGGCAGATCGACGATTTCCCCTGATGTGCTGAATACGCCATCAGAAACGATCAGTTTGGGGGCTTCCAGTGGAAGTTTGGAGAGGACGACCTCCAGGTGCTTCATGTCATTGTGCTTGTAGCGGACGACGGTCTGTGCATCCTTGTCGACGAGCGCTCCGGCCCCGGTTGCAATCAGGTTGCCGGCAACGATGCATGCGTGGTTGTCTTTGTCGGACACCACATACTCTCCCGGCTCGACGAGGGTCGGGATGATTCCTTGTGCAGTCTGGAATCCAGTGCTGAACAGAAGGCAATCTTCCTTTCCCATGAACTTCGCCAGCCGTAGTTCAAGTTCCACGTGAAGGTCCAGCGTCCCCGTCAGGTATCTCGATCCGGAACAGCCGGTGCCATATTTTTCAACGGCTTTGATTGCTGCTTCTTTGACTTTAGGATGAGCGGTAAGGCCCAGGTAGTTGTTCGATCCCGCCATAATAATCTTCCGCCCCTCGATCTGAACTACCGGTCCCTCGCTCTCTTCGATTGCATGAAAATATGGATAGAATCCGCGGGCTTTTGTTTCATCAGCGCGCGTGAAGTTGCGACACTTATCAAATAGGTCCAATGCTACCTCGGTCAGTAATGGGAAAAGAGGTGAGAATCGCGTAGACTTTGCTAATCAAAACTTTTTTGAATATACTTCAATAAGCAAAGAAAGTCAACGAAACCATCAGAATCCGAAGGGAGGATCCATCCCGACCGCTCTTGTTACCGGTGGCACCGGTTTCATCGGCAGCCACACGATTGAGCTTCTGTTGCAGCGCGGATTCAACGTTCGGTGCCTTGTGCGCCGCACTCGGTCGAATCTCGGGTGGATTGAAGGCTCCCGCGCAGAGATCGTGCGAGCAAGCTATCTCGATGTGGATACGCTCCGCGAAGCAGTTCACGACGCGGAATATATCTTCCACATCGCAGGCGTTACAAAGGCAAAAAAACAGAGCCAGTATCATCAGGGCAATGTTCTCGCAACGAAGAACCTGCTCGAAGCTGCAGCGGGAAATTCAAAGCTCAAGAAGTTTTGCTTCGTGAGCAGCCTCACTGCTGTTGGTCCCAGTCCAGACGGTATTCTTCTCGACGAAGACGCCCCCTGCTATCCAATCACATCGTACGGTGTTTCAAAGCTGGAAGCCGAGACGGTGTGCGAGATCTACGCCAATCGGATTCCCATCGTCATCCTGCGCCCGCCTGCAGTGTTTGGCCCGCGCGATCGGGATCTCCTGGAGATCTTTCGGTGGGTAAAATACGGCTTCAAGCCCGTGTTTGGAAACGATGAAAAAAGACTGAGCGTCATCTACGGCCCCGAGCTTGCGCGAGCGCTGGTCGACGCCGCCCTTTCGGAAAAGACGGCAGGTCAGACCTATTTCGTAGCCGACCCGACGCCCTACCGCCTTTCTACTGTGCTCGATCAAGTCGCAGCGCTGTTCGGAAAGCGCGGGATCAACATCCGGCTCCCGGCCTCTCTCTTGTACACGCTGGGTGGAATCGCTGAATTGGGCTCGGTCTTCAGCCCGAACGCTCCGGTTCTCAATATCGAAAAAACCCGCGACCTAATTCAAACACACTGGGTATGCAGTCCAAAGAAGCTGGAAGAGCACGTTGGGTTCAGAACGCAGGTCCCTCTCGAAGAGAGCCTCAGATCCACGATTGAGTGGTACAAGGAATATGGGTTGCTGTAGCCTCAGCTTGAAAGCACGACAGAATTTTGTGAGGAGCTATTAGTGCAAAACTATCTCTTGGTGTTCGCCGGCGGGGGCATAGGCGCCGCTGCCCGTTACTGGCTCTCTGGACTGGTATATCAACGGTTGGGGAGTGAGTTCCCCTCAGGGACACTTGTGGTCAACGTCATCGGGTGCTTGTTGATCGGATTCCTGATCTCGATCTTTGAGGAGCGGTTCGTTCTGTATCCTTCACTTCGAATTTTTCTCACGATAGGACTTCTCGGTGGATTCACGACATTCTCCAGCTTCAGCTTCGAGACCATGGCTCTGCTGAGAGACGGAGAGCTGTTGTACGCCTCGGCGAATATTCTCCTCAGCGTTGTACTGTGCCTCGGCGGTACGTGGGTCGGTCTTACTCTCGGCAAGATCTTCTAGCTGCATCTCCGACATTTCCAGCCTTGGACAAAATATGGACCGCCACCGAACCAAAATCGTTCCCGACAAACAACATCGCGACAAGTCGGGGCAAGAAAGAACGCGTAGAGCTCGAAATGGAAAAACGTGACACCTCATTCGTGGCGTGGTGATCCTTTGCGAACTTTGCGGTTGGTTACTTATCATGGCGACACTCAACAAGAGGATGAGAGATGAAACTTTCAGGCGATGGAAAGCTGCTCAGGATCTTCCTGGGTGAGTCCGACAAGATTGATCACAAGCCGCTGTACGAGGTCATCATAGAGGAAGCGAGAAAGAGAGGTCTGGCGGGAGCGACGGTGTTGCGCGGCATCGAAGGATTCGGAGCAAATAGCCGCGTCATTCACACCGCGAAGATCCTTCGATTGTCTGAAGATCTCCCCATCGTGGTTGAACTCATTGACACCGAAGAGAACATCCGACAGTTTCTTCCCCTCGTCGACGAGCTCTTCGAACAGAGTGGCAGCGGCGGGATGGTGACAATCGAAAAAGCAGAGATTATTAGGTATTCAGCAGGGAAGAAATGAGAAAGGATTCAAAGATAACTGAAGAACAACTGAAAGGGAGACACAAAGACCCCAGGGCCCCAAGAAGAATGAAGCGAAGTCTGAACGATGAAATCTCTAAGACGTCTTAGAGTGGTGACGAGAGTGCTTCCCGCTCATCAAGCCACTTCAAACGTAAACGTGTCGTTGCAGGAAACAAGCTCCTCCCCCTTTGAGCCGTAGACTCTGTATTCGACTCTTTCCCCGGAATCGAACGACCCCAGATTGATCGCCCAGTACGAATTGTTCCGCTGTTCGCTGTTCGAATGCCACGGTGCCGGCATCTTGCAGAAGAGCTCTCTCCCATCCACAGTATACAACGTGATCTCAAGCCACACCGACTGGCCGCCTTCGATCGGGTAGGTTCCGATCCACAATTCCACTTCCTGCCCCGCGGAAACATATTCAGGGATGCGTGACGCATCGACAGTGTTATGCCAGATGACCATTGTCCACCTCCCAGTGCACCGCGCCCTCGACGATCTTAAGACGCAGCGGTGGATTCGTGCCTCCCCCCGTCTTTACAGTGCAGTCACTTCACCTGCAGCGAAACGAGTAGGCAAGCTTCACGGAAGTCTCAACTGTCTCTCAGGGCCTGAACCATCGTGTTGTTACTGTACAAGGTATGCAAATTGCGCGGAGAAAAGCAACAACGCAGCCGACGACCTGCCGGATGTCTTCCCAGGAATGGGAAGCAGTGGAGATTTCTGCGAGGAAATGAAGGACTGGATTGGTCGGATAAATAAGGAAAGGGACTGAGTCCCCAGTTGGAAGTCAGCCCAACAACGGTGAATCGGAAGGGTGATTATCGAATCGCCAGCCGAATGAAGTGGATGAACTCGTAAGAGACGGCCCCCACACCCGCAGCACATGGGATCGTCACAATCCAGGTGAAGACGATTCTCCCAGCCAGCCCCCAACGAACCGCAGTCATCCTTTTTGTTGCTCCGACACCCATGATCGCGCCCGTATGGTATGCGTTGTGCTGACCGCGATACCGCTGAATGCAGTCACAAGCAGCGTGATGCCGCCTGCGGTCTCGGCACAAAAACCGCCTGACGGTTTCAATTTCGTCACTTTTTGTCCCATCGTCTTCACGATGCGCCAACCGCCGAATAATGTCCCCATCGCAATGGAGAAATAGCAGCTAATAATCACCCACCATGGGATTTCGAAGGTCTTCAGAACGCCCGTGGTTACCAAGAGTGTCGTGATGACCCCCATGGTTTTCTGAGCATCGTTCGTCCCATGACCAAGACTGTAAAGGGCAGCAGATAAGAGTTGGAGTTTTCTGAACAAGTTGTTCACCTTCGAAGACGACCGGCCGTGAAAAATCCACATCAGGCTCACCATCAGAATGAAACCGATCGCCATTCCCATCAACGGAGCGACAACTATGAAGATGAGGGTCTTCGTCCAGCCGCTCATGATGAGCGTGCCAAAGCCTGCCTTGGTAATGGCAGCTCCGGCATACCCCCCCATCAGGGCGTGCGACGAACTGGTCGGAATGCCGAAATACCACGTCACAAGATTCCAGACGATGGCACCTGTCAGTCCGGACAAGATGACATACTCATCGATCGTCGAGAGCTCAATGAGACCTTTCCCGATTGTTTTTGCGACCTGATCTTCAAACAAGAATGCCGCTGCAAGGTTAAAGAAAGCAGCCCACATCACTGCCTTGCGGGGAGTAAGGACGCGTGTGGAGACAATGGTGGCAATCGAATTCGCGGAATCGTGAAATCCATTCAGAAAGTCAAAGAAGAGAGCGAACAGAATGATAGCAACGATAAAGATCATCATGGCAGGTTGTGGGTTTCCGATTATGCGTTCTTGATGTAGATGCCTTCGAGCACATTCGCCGCGTCTTCACACTTGTCAGTCGCGGTCTCAAGTCCAACGAGGATTTCTTTGAGCTTGATAACCTGAATCGCGTCTTTTTCGTTTTCGAACAAATCCGCAATTCCCTGCTCGAAAACCGTGTCCGCGTTGTTCTCGTACTCGTTTACCTTTTGAAACACCCTCTGCAGCTCATTTGTCTTGTTCAGGTCTCTGAGCATCCCGACACCCCGGTGGAGCTCTGCAATAGACAACTGCAGAATATCGATCAGGCGAACCATCGGCTCGGGGTATTCCTTGATTTTGTAGAGCGTGATCCGGTTCGCTGTCCCGTCCATGTGATCCATGATATCATCAAGTGCAGACGTCAGCTGATGGATGTCCTCGCGGTCGAACGGCGTCACGAACGTTGAGTTGAGCTCGGAGAATATCTTGTGCGTCAGGACGTCGCCATGGTGCTCGAGCTCTTTGATCTGCATAATCAGCTTCTCTCGTTCCGATCCCTCCTTCGCAACGGAGAGCTCTTTCATTAACGCCACGGCGTTAACCAGGTTTTGCGATGCCTCCAGAAAGAACGCGTAAAACGATTCATCATGCGGAAGCAGTCTTTGGATTATCTTGTCGAATTTCATGTGGGTAGTCCGTTTGGTTGAATGGGTTACAAATCGGTGCAGGTGAAGCGTGGAAAGTGACGACAGCAATTCATTGAGACAAACGCTAAACCGAAGAGCTCAAAACTTTTTCCTCTAGTGTTTTGCGGTATCGACGAAGCTTAGTCCGCAACTCCGGATGTTTGCCAGCCATGATCGTTATTGCGAGCAGCGCAGCATTCGCGGAGCCATCAATGGCAACCGTTGCGACGGGAATGCCGGCCGGCATCTGGACAATGGAGAGAAGAGAATCTATTCCATTCAGAGCTTTGGATTTGATCGGGATACCTATGACAGGCAGCAGTGTCTTAGAAGCAACCACGCCCGGCAGGTGGGCGGCTCCGCCGGCGGCGGCAATAATAACTTCGATGCCTCGTGATTCTGCTTCGGCTGCATACTGGAGAGCGTGATCTGGTGAGCGGTGTGCGGAAAGAACCTTCATCTCGCATGGGACTCCGAATTCCTTCAGGATCGTTCGAGCGGGCTCCACCAGCTCGAAATCCGACGCGCTCCCCATCATGATGCCGACGAGCGGGCGCTCCTCAGTTGCTTTCCGTTTGGCCGCCATTTGTTTGTGTTCCCGGAGTAAAAAAGGAGTTGATTGAACTGCAGAAGCCATTGATTACAGCGAACGTGCAAGGGCGACCTGATTTGCGACGAGCGCCGCCGTCGCGCCTGCACCAAATCCATTGTCAATGTTCACAACTGTCAAACCCGGAGCACACGACTGCAGCATGGTCATCAATGCCGCCTGACCGTGTCCGCCATATCCATAGCCGGTGCTCGTTGGGACGCCGATAACCGGGACAGTCACAAGTCCCCTTACAACCGACGGAAGCGCTCCTTCCATTCCGGCGACAACGACCATTGCCGACACGCCGTTGGAAAGAACCTCCTTCAACGGTTCGAGAAGTCGGTGGATTCCTGCTATACCAACGTCATAATGCGCAAAAACCTTGCACCCCATTACTTCTGCCGTGACCCGAGCTTCTTCCGCCGTCGGAATATCAGACGTCCCGGCGGCAAAAATCGCGATCGTCCCACCCGAGAGTCTGTTGGGAACATCTTTCTTGCGCACCACCACTGTGCGTCCAAGAACATTCCGCTCGATCCGGAATTTCCTTCCGAGTGACCGCAGGATGGCTTTAGCACAATCTTCGCTGACCCGTGTTCCAAGAGCCACACCGGATGCATCGGCCATCCGCCGCAACGCCTCTACAACCTGATCGACGGTCTTCCCTTCTGCAAGAATGGCCTCAGGAATCCCCGTCCGCTCGTCGCGATGGACGTCGAGTTTCGCGAATCCCTCTATGATGCCGATATGATCCTTGCCGTGGTGACCCATGGTAGTCGCCTACAAATATACCGGAAAATCATTCTAAGAACACTAAAAAAAGGAGGAAGGCATGCGGAAGTAATCGACTAGCCTTGCGCCGCGCGGCGCAAACGGTCCATCACGGTGGCTCCAAGGCCTTCTTCGTGGACTCCTTCGATAACGATGACGTCCACTCGCATCGCGTCAAGCTCGCGAAGCGTTCGGAACAAATGCCGTGCAAAGAAATCTATCGAGGAAGGAAGCACCCGGAAGAATTCTCCGGATTCCAGCTTGACAAGGAGCGATGAATGCACAATGCATCCAACCTTCTTCCCCGCCTGACGCTCTTCCTGCAGAATTTTGGCAAACGCGGCCTGGTCGTCGTGACGAACAAGAAACACTTTGGCCCGTGGGGCATAGTGACGATGACGCGTTCCGGGCGAGCGCCTGCTCCGCTCCCCGCCGGTGTCGGTCCCAACCGGCCCGATGACCTCCTCGATCCGCTCCCGGGTCAATCCTCCTAATCGAAGGATGACCGGTGGATCGATGGTCACATCGACGACTGTCGATTCCATACCGATGGTTGTTTGTCCCGCATCGAGAATCAACTCGATCTGCCCCCTGAGGTCATCATAGACGTGTTGCGCAGTTGTTGGGCTCGGTTTTCCCGAAAGATTGGCGCTTGGCCCGACGATCCCTTCGCCGAAAGCTCGAATCAATGCGAGCGCGACCGGATGATCGGGCATGCGAACGGCGACTGTGTCAAGTCCAGCAGTGACAAGATCGGAGACAAGGATTGTCCGCTTCATGACCAGCGTGAGGGGTCCCGGCCAGAACGCTTCGCCGAGCTCTTTTCCCTTGTCCGGAATCTCATCGACAACGTCGTCGAGCATCTTCGTCCCTGCGACGTGAACGATGAGCGGATTGTCAGGTGGACGCCCCTTGACTGCGAACACCTTCCTTACCGCGTCAAGGTTCAGCACATCAGCTCCGAGACCATACACGGTTTCGGTGGGAAATGCCACGAGCCCCCCATGGCGGAGCACGTCAGCTGCCTGGGCGATGACATCCGCGCCCGGTGCTTGCGGAGATGCAGGAAGAATTCTTGTTTCAATCACGATTCGATTGTGGTCAAGGATCTGGTTTGAAGGATTCAGCTAGATGCTCCATCATCAGCAGGAGCTGAACCGAACTGGTCGTTTTTGCATTCGCTGTGATGTTCCCGCGCGGCAATCTGCTGCAAGCATGATCGCCGCATGACACAGGAATATAGCCATTTTTAGCGCGAAGCAAAACCGATCTATGGTCTCACATCAACGCCACGACCATCTTGAGCGCGGCGATAACAAGGACAACGGCAAGGAGTCGTCTCAACACTACTCCTGAAAACCTGTTCGCTCCATAATACGAGCCGAGGAGACCTCCGAGAAACGCCACAACTATCAACGGACCGAATCCCCCGATCGCCAAATCCCCCTTCACAAGCCTTCCTGCCAAACCCGCGAGTGAATTGACAACGATAAAAAGCGCGGCGACAGCAGAAGTCTTCTTCGCATCGGCCCAGCGGAACAGCAGCATGACCGGGCTCAGGAAAATGCCTCCGCCGACACCGACGATTCCCGAGAGAAGGCCGATCGCTCCACCTGCTGGCAGCGAGGCCGACAGCTTCACGTGCTTAGACTCGGTACCTTCTTTGGAACCAGCCGCACTCATCGCCAGCCGGTAGGCTGCGAAGACAAGTGCCAGGGCCAGGAGAACGAAATAAACCTTCTCTGAAACATGGATCAGCCCTCCGATGAAGGCTGCGGGAATCGAAAGGAGGATGAAGGGCCAGGCAAGTTTCCATGAAAGGTGACCCGCCCGGATGTATGAGAAAAGCGCAACGCCCGCGACCAAGATGTTGAGAGTCAGGGCCGTGGTGCCCATGGTCGCCGGTGCGACAGCAAAGAACGAGAGCACGGCGAGGTATCCCGATGCTCCGCCGTGCCCGACCGATGAGTACAGAGCGGCAACGATGAAGACCAGAACGGATACAATGACAATCGAACCGACGTCCATCCCTACTGTCCCCGCGTTTTCGATCCTGGCCCGGTCACGACCATGCCAGGCTTCGCGCCAGTGTGTTCTCCGTCCTTTAAGACCTGTATGCCGTTCACGAAAACGTGAACCATCCCGGTCGCATACTGATGTGGTTTTTCGAAGGTGGCATGATCAGCGATGCGGGCAGCATCGAACACAACGACGTCAGCATAGTAACCCGAACGAAGGAGTCCCCGTTCCCGGATTTTCAAGTTCTCTGCCGGGAAGGAGCTCAGCCGGCGGATCGCTTCTTCAAGCGGGATAGTCTTTTCGTCCCTCACATACTTGCCGAGCAATCTCGCCACGTTCCCGTAGGCTCTCGGATGCGCATTCGATTTCAGAAAAACTCCTTCCGGCGCAAGCGATGCTTCATCTGATCCAAAGCTCACCCACGGCAAGGTGATCTGTTTCTTTACGTTCTCCTCTGCCATGAGAAAGTAGATGGTGCCTACGCGGCTGTCATCGTCGATTACGAGATCCATCGCTGTCTCTTCAGCCGATTTGTGCCTCAGGGCTGCAACATCTTCGAGTGTCTTGCCTGTCAGGTATTTCAGACTATCCTGACGAAATCCGACGAGAAGGACATTCTTCGGCGTCCCTGCCGCCAGAAACAAATTTTCCCATTTATTTGTCGGTGTCTGCATTTCCTGAGTTACCCGACGGCGGGTTGAGGGATCCTTGAGGCGTTTGATCCATTTGTCCATTCCTCCCTCCTGAACCCATGGGGGCATGGACGCATCAAGTCCTGTGGCACCTGCAGTATAGGTGTACATGTCAGCGGTGATCCTTTGTCCAGCCTTCCGAGCCTCCTCCACCTTTCGTATCACAGCATCAATCTTTCCCCAATTCAGTTTCCCGCTTTCCTTCAGGTGATAAATCTCGGCAGGTATTTTTGCCTCCTTCGAAATCTGCAGCAATTCGTCGATCGCTTCGAGGAGTCCATTTCCCTCATTGCGGATGTGCGAGATGTACATGCCGCCGTAAGAGGAAGCGACTTTACAGAGCTCGATCAGCTCATCAGTCTTTGCGTAGTATCCGGGTGCATAGATTAATGCCGATCCCACTCCGAGTGCCCCTTCTTCCATCGACTGCCGGACGAGTCTTCGCATGAGCTCGAGTTCCTCAGCATTTGGTGCCCTGTTTTCATATCCCACTGCATATTCCCGGATGGTCGCGGCTCCCACAAATGACGCCACGTTTGTCGCTATGCCGCGCCGGACCAGAAAGTCGAGATACTCACGAAGTGTGGTCCACTCGACTTTGTACTTGATATCCCCCTGTCGATCCTCCATTTCTTTCTTCATGCCGGGGCTCAGCGGTCCCATCGATTCCCCCTCACCCATGACCTCAAGCGTCACTCCTTGCCTGATGTCACTCTGTGAACGTCCATCTTCGATGAGGCTTTCGTTCGCCCAGCTCAACATATTGATGAACCCGGGAGCGACAGCGAGTCCGCTTGCATCGATCTCCTGGATTCCACGCGCCCCCTTCAATGTCCCCACCGACACAATCCTGTTTCCCTTGATCGCCACATCGGCAATCACGGGCACCTTGCCCGATCCGTCGTACACCGTTCCGCCGCGGATGATAACGTCGAACTCCGGAGCGCGTGAACAGCTGGCACAGATCCCAAGACAGAGAAAAAGCAAGGTACTCGTAAAGGTTCGCATCAAAGATTCTCCCGAATAGTACTTATGAGGGGGCAGGGCGACGCTACACTGGTCTGCCGCCTAATATAATCACTTGCAAGGAAACGGGGAAGCGAGAAGGGTGACACCTGAGTAATAAGAAGAGGCAGGTTGGAGCCTGCTTCTTCTTAGCCAAACGTTGAATTGACTCCGCCGCGGGATCTATTGCTTGCTCCAAGGGATTTCGCCGTAATGCTTTCGCAGGCAATCGGGGCAGATGCCATGGGTAAATTTTGCTGCGGATCGCGCCTGGATGTATTTCTCCATTGGCTGCCATTCATCACCTTCGTCACGGATCTTTTTACAGAATGAGCAGATGGGCAACAATCCCTCCAACATCTGAACGTGTTTTGACAGAATCCGCGTTTGGGTTGCTGTACGATCGATAATCAGTGCAAAGGACGACAAGACGGCGATTCGTATCAATGCATTGATGCTGGACTCAGTGATAGACCAGGGTGTCGTCCAGGCCAAAGTGTTGAAGCCCCAACGCACCAGGGGCAGGGCGATCGCGAAGACCAGTCCCCACCCGCCTGCCTTTGTACCACGACGAAAGGGCGACTGGAATGAGGTAGGTAATAGGAAATTGGATAAACGGGCCTGAGAAATAATCTGCTATGAGCAGAAGAACTGACAGGCCTGACCAGTAAAAAAGAAAATGCTGATCGTGTTCACTTTTGCCGTCTGTCGCCATGGTACCCATCCCATCGTTCAAAGGCCTTATGCGCCCATCCGCCTGCTGTTACTTTGCCTTCTTGAAGGTAGTGAAGCCTTGCCATCGTAATTCGGCGACCTTACCGTCGGTGCCGAGAACAAATGTAATCATGTCTTTGTCGAGCGAGCGATCCTTCCAGTGTACCTGAAACGTGTCGTAGTGCCAGTGATCCGCTTCCCCGACGTAGGTTGGATAGAATTGCACCGCGAGCTTTCCGTTCTCCACCTTGACGGTAGCGGGGCCATACATCTCGTTGTCATACGTTCCTGCGTATTCCTCCAAGGCCAGTGATGGCTTGGTGTCCTTGACGCGCGCCTCGATGGTCTTCTTTTCTTCCGCTTTATCCTTTGCCTCCTGTTCCTTCACGATCTTCAGGAGCTCAGCGCTCCAATCGCGGGGCGGGCCGCCAAGATAATGATCGAGGATTCTGTATGCGATTGATGAGTGAAGATTGGTGTTTTGGGAGTTCATCAGGATCACAAAGCCAAGCTTCTCTTCAGGGACAAAAACCACCCTCGCACGCATGCCGTCGAGAGCGCCGTCGTGCTGGACGAGCTTGCGGCCCAGATAATCTCTTAGTGTCCATCCAAAACCGTACGCCACAAAATGGTTGGAAGGGCGCAAGGCCTGGTCAAGCGAGTCGAGCCGGATTATGGTCTGCGGCGTCTGCATCTCTTTGATGACGTCAGCGCTGATCAGCCGCTTGCCATTGTAGACTCCGCCGTTGAGATTGAGGCGAACCCATTGAGCCATATCCTGAACGCAGGAGTTGACCGCCCCGGCTGAGCCAACGTTATCGAAATTGGGCCACACCATGGGCTGCATCTTGTCATCGATCTTCTCATGCGGTGTCGCCACATCGTCCATTCCCGCGAGGTAGCGGACACTGGTGTTCGTCCTGGTCATTCCAAGCGGAGCAAACAATCGCTGGGCAATAAAATCGTCCCACGTCATCTTCGTGACGGCGGGGATAATCTGCCCGGCTGCGACGAACATGATATTCTGATACCCGTAGTGGCTTCGGAAACTCCATGCCGGTTTCAAAAAACGGACGCGGTGGAGAACCTCCTCGCGGCTATACGGAGAGAAATACCACAGATTGTCTCCGCTCTCGAGTCCGCTTCTGTGGCACAGGATGTCGCGAACTGTGAGCTCGCGTGTGACATACGGATCGTAAAGTTGAAACCAGGGAAGGTAGTTGGTGACTGGATCGTCCCACCTCACTTTTGAACTATCCACGAGCATTCCTAAACACGCCGCCGTCATCGCTTTGGTCGTGGAGGCAATAGCGAAAATCGTCCTCGGTGTCACAGGTGCGCTCTCCCCCATTTTCTTGACGCCATACCCCTTCATGAAAATCACCGAGTCATTCCTGACGACCGCGAGCGCCAGGCCGGGCGTCTCCCAGTCCTTCATGGCCTTGATGATATAGTCGTTCAGGCCGGCAAATGGTTCGGTTTGTGCTAGGGCGTTACCGGTGACTGCGATCAAAAGAGCAAGCACGACAATGACTGTCATGGAATGTGTGCGGGACATCATTACTTAACCTCCAGTTCAGGATTTCTGACGAAATTGTTTACTTCAAGCTTACCGACTGCCTGATCGACGGCCTCCGAAGGTAGAAAATCATTCCTGCCGAAGGGACAATCCATAGGATGAAACCGACCACGATTGTGAACAAACCCAGCGGATTAATGTAGGAATATTGTCCTCCACCCAA
>Ga0187878_1002013_pt1 | contig 18627 bp, 18 predicted proteins | sample June2016WEW_17_1_FD_132979 | JGI IMG/M metagenome (GOLD analysis project Ga0187878, IMG submission 132979) | Peatland microbial communities from SPRUCE experiment site at the Marcell Experimental Forest, Minnesota, USA - June2016WEW_17_150 | ecosystem: Environmental > Terrestrial > Soil >...
ACTCATCCGGAAAGGCCGTTTCTTGCGAATGACGACATTGAAAACAAAGGACTTCTGGGCCGTGAAATCGCGAAAAAGAGGCTTTCCGGATGAGTCTCTAGGAAACCTGTCCGCTTTTTGCGTCACTCACGTGTTTTTCGACAGAAAACCGCGCTACCGACGGCAGGCCGCTTGCGACCAGAGACGGAATGGCCAGCAGCACTCCAGCCTTGGGACACTGGATGCGCATGCAAACATGGGTGCGGCATCCTCAAGCAATCCCATGGCCGCCAGCAGCCGATCCATCGACCTGTCCAAAGGATTGAGATCACGGCTCAGCATCGCCGGCTCCAATTCGGCATTGGATATCTTTCCCGTTTTTTCGCCACGCTACCCGCGATGTTCTTCTGGGATGGTCCTGAAGCATCGGTGTCAAACTCGGCAGGGATGCCGGATTCTGCAGGGAAAGCAAACGAAGGTTCCGGACATGGCGCCCATCCGAGAAGATGAAGACGCTTCCGCATGGCCTTTTCGTCCAGGCCGAGCTTCCCTGCGATCGCACGGTTGCTGAAACCCTTCGCTTTGAGGTGCAGGATTGTTCGATCTCGCTCTCGCTTCTCTGGTTGATCTGAACGGCTCGCTGATGGTCGGCCGTCAGCTCGCGCCAGCGCCGCCAGTCCCCCAGCTTCAAGGCGCTCTTGATAACGGCATAGGCTGCGGGCCGAGACACCGAAAGCGCGAGCGATGTTCTTCTGATTTGCGTATCCCGATTCAAACAGCGACACCATCGCATACGCCTCAGCGGCACGGTCAGAGATGTCGTAGCGCGCGAAAGCGACCGCATGAACGAAAATGACGCGCTCCGTTTTCCCGGTGCTGAAATTAACATGATGGTTGACCAAGACGATGGCAGGTGGGGGCGGAGCAAACTGGATAAGATCTTCCTGTACTGGCCACACAGTTGGCAAGCATGCCAAACCATTGGTAATAAAAAAACGGACAGGTTTAGGTCCTCACCATGTCCTCAGAAATACGGATTTTCAACGCTTTTGAGGGGGCATGTTACGAAATCTGAATTTCGATCTGCCCCAGACTGTAATTCCCCCTCCTGGAGTTGGTGAGCAATTGTGACCAGACGTATGAGCCATACCGAACTGACACGCGATTTACTCCAGAGTATAAATGGAATGAGGATCGGTGATTGACAAGCGGTATGACTTTCGGATTGGGAAGAAAGAGAAAAGGAGATTCAGTCATGTTGTGGACTATTGCAGTGATTTTACTCGTGTTATGGCTTCTGGGTTTTTCCATGCATGTGGGCGGCGGTTTGGTTCACCTCCTGCTGGTCATCGCGATTGTAGTGATTGTTTTCAATTTTATCAGCGGCCGTCGCTCTTAGGTCTAGTTTCTGAACTGAGCGGTTTGAAACTGGCTCTCAGATTGAACCCTGTTCCACGGGGAGTCATCCCCATCAACCGGGACGAGCAATTGTGACCAAATCTGCGAGCAGTAATGAACTGACGCGCGATTTACCCCGAAGTATAAACGGAAGGAGGAGTGGCGCAACACGTGACGCCACTGAGGCGGATCCTGGAAAATTCAACCGGGAAGAGGTAACTATGGCAGGGGTTTCATGTTGTGTCGCCACGCTTCTGGCTTGGGGTGGTCCGCACCGGCCGGCATGAGGGCTGAAGGCGGCGGCGTAGGTTTCTAAATCGGAGGCTCGGAGAGGGACGTTATCATGCTCGTGATGAACAAACGCGGCGCTGAAAACTCTTTTCGTCAATTAAGCAGTTATTTCTTCTCGAGGTCCATGACCGGCCCCCATCCTGAGCGCATCAAGGAGACCCGTAAGCCAACCTTCCGGCGGAAAAGGTAACTGTACACCCCCACCCCCAGTTTGATGATGAGTCTGGTCATCACCCCCATCCTCCGTCTGCGCACGTCACCGGCTGAAATCCCATGTCCGGCATAGACCCGCTTGAAGGCAAGGCAGAAACAGATGTAGGCCATCCTCGCAGGTAAGGGCCGCGACTTCAAGAATCCGCTCCTCGTCCGCTTCCAGGTTTCCCGCCAAGAGTAGAACGTGTCCCAGCACTTTTTGTTTTCAGCGATTAACTCATGCCGGCTCATGTGGGGGTGCTTCAGAAAATCGGCGGGCTTGAGCGTAGTCAGCCAAAAGCGGTCCCGCAGGAGCTGAGTTTTGTGTTTCGGGGTAAAGTCCGCTCGCCCGATATTTTTTTGATCGCGGATCATTTCGTAGTAATCCTTGCTTCCGGGGTAGGGGCTGTAGAAGGTAAATTGGGCCAGCAAGGTGCCGGACTCATGAGCGAATCGGCGCATGGTTTCGAGCGTCTGGACCGTATCGGACTCGAGACCAGAGATGATTGAGCTCATAACCAGGATGCCCCGCTCTTGAAACTTGCGGATCGTCTCGACCATGTTCTGGCCGGCGGGGTTTCCCCCCTTGTTAGCGCTGGCCAGGCCCTCTGCGGAAAAAGACTCGACGCCGATCAGCGCGGCCCTGATCTGCACCTGCTGATACATCGCCGAAAAGTACTCTTCGTCGTTGATCACCTCCGAGGTCATCTGGCTGATCGCGGAGACGGTTTTGGGAACCCTCCGGTCGTACTCGGCAAAAAAACGCAACCGCTCCTCCCGGACGCGCTCAAGCTCTTTCCTCTTCTGCGCACTCGGCTCGCGCGCGATTCGGCTCAGGGTCGCCGGGTTAAAATTGTCATCGGCGAAAGCGACGTAGCGAAAGCCCATGTCGGACAGCTCGTTGACCTCCTCGATGATCCTACCCGTTAGCCGCTGGCGTGGCTGGCGCCCGTCCATGACCCAGACGGAGCAGAAGTTGCAGCTCTCAGGGCAGCCTGCCACGGTCTGCACGGTCGGAAACATGTACTTGGCCGGGTCGAGCAGGTCCCACCGCGCCTTGAGCATCGCGTCACCCGGGATGCGGCCGCCACGATAATGCTTCTGCAACCGGTGGGTGAGCGCATCTTCGATCACTCGGCGCCAGATGACATCGCCATTGCCGGTGACCACGCCATCAGCCCCCATCTCCAGCGGCTCATCCGGAAAGATCGTCGCGTGGATTCCGCCCACAATCACCGTTGCGCCCTTCGACTTGGCCTCCCTCACCACCCGGTAACCAGCGAGACAAGTGGCGCTGGTAATGCCGACCCCGACGATGTCTCCGGGGCAGACGAGCTCGGCATCAAATTTTTCGACCGCCTCATCTACAATCACCGGATCGCCGATCAGGTCGGTCGGGGTGGCCTGAGCCAGCACAAACAGCCACCTCGGAGTAACGAAGCTGTACCCGGCAGTAAACATCGAAGGATTTACGAGTATGACTTTGGGCACCCTCCCCTCCTCAGAATTGAAAAACTAGATACCTTCACCAGGTATGGATTCGCCATGAAGTACTCTGTAGTTCCATCATGGCCACAGCTTATCAAACACAACGCGAATTCGCTTCTCGACATCAGCCGCCCCGCGACCGCCCGGCGCACGGATTTCCATCTATAACGGCGTCGGCTTTGTCAAGAGACACCGACACTGTGGATAGACATCTGAGATGGTTTGAAATGCGCAAGAAAAAGGGGAAAACCCTTTTTCTCTCTTCATTTGCACCCTCGAAGATACCGTCAGGGCGGCGGAATACGGGCGTGCTGCCAGCAGCGATAATGCGGCACTCCAGCAACTGCAAAGCTCCAGACAAACGCCCCAGACCACCTATAACTCCGCTTTGACTGCATTTCGGATCGCTGCCTGGATGCGACCGCCGGTCAGGTTCCGAGATAAGATCTTATGTAAACTTCGACGGGCCGCTCCGAGGCTTCCCTATCCCCCAGCGGACTGGATTATACCTCGAAATAGGCTCTGGAACTCGAGTTTTGCGCACACCTCTGACACAATAGCGCCAGACGTCAACTGACTCCCGTTTGAGGAAGCAAATCGACTGCAATTCGCCCGGGCTGAAGAGGGGCCACATCAGGTACCGCACAACGCTGATGTTTTCGGTATTGAACACCAGCCGGTCGGGAGAAGCGCTTTGAATGTGCATTCGGTAAATCGCCTGACCGGACAGGTTATCCTCCTGTTGAAAGTATAGAGACTTGCCGGTCGCGATCTCGTCCGGCGGCAAGTCTTTGCGGCGTCGACCGTCGGCCGGCCCGGGCAAAGCATGGGCGTCGACAATCAGTGTCTGACATCGTTGGTGGGTAGTCGACCAATAGCGCATCCCTGCGAGTTCGGAAATCGCCCCGATGCGGCGGAGCAGGCCCTCGACCCCACGACTAATGATTCACTTGAAATGTTTTTGGATCAATTTTCTTGCTTCATTTTGAGCGTACCAATAATCAACGTCATGGTTCGGACCCGGTTTGACCGCCAGAATTGAATTGAGCAATTTACGAGCCTCATCTTTGTGACCCTCGTATATCAGGCTTTCTGCGAGGTAGGCTTTCATAAGCAGGTTATCTGGCGCAATTTTCAATCCTTCTTCGTATCGTAGAATCGCCCGCTTATTGTTCCCGCCGAATGCCCAGGGTAATTCATAGTCAAGTCTTCCAAGGACCATGTAGGCTCCCCCGTTATCATAGGTGGAATCGATTTTGATAACTGCTTCCAACTCTTTTCTTATGTGATCGACGAGAGACAACGCTTTATACCCGCCCTTTGCTTCTCCATATGCGGCATTGGTCACACCAAGCCAGTAATGCCCCTCGACGCCATTTTGATAAATTCCAGCCGCCTTCCTTGCGGATTCAATAGCCTTTACAAAATATGCCAATTTCTCGTTTTTCTGTTTAGAGTCATCCCCAAGATCGAAGCATGCGCGAGAATACTTCCACAAGACTGAATAATCATTGGGGAAATCTTCCTTCAATTTTTCAAGGGCTCTCACGGCATCTCTCAAGGATTGTTGTTTCCCAGTCATCCGGTATTCCTGATATAGCGCGTCAGCTTGTTTCATGCCGTTTACAAAGGGCGTTTGAAAAAAAGATGCACTATAAACTATAGACTGTATAAGAATAAAAAGAGCTCCAATCTTTTTCATGGTCAATCCGGATTAATAGAATTGGTCGCTTTAAACAAACAGTCATATTTGGGGGAGATGAATTGGTTTACGCTGTTGTTATCGTAGACTCCAGCAGAGGGAGCACGGATTTTACGAATTGAAATAACCATTGGATTAGAACAGATTGAAGGATTTCAAGATGTCGATAATGTCCCGAACACCCAGCCCTTCGGGATGCTTCAAAAGGAAGACCTTCTCCATATGGCGGGTATTAAATTTCTTGCGATAATGGTACAACGTTTCAAAGCCACTTAGTTTGCGAACCAATTTCACGCCCAACCGTATCAGGCTCACGTCCCACCAGGAAAAACCCCATTCGCGTCGAATCTCGATTTTCGGGGACAGCCCCAATGTAGCCATCTCCAGGCCTTCATTTCTAAAGTTTCTAAGCGCCTCCAAAATTAGAAGTTCGGTGGCTCCGTTGGGGGCGATCGGATCCCTGATCAGGTCTTCAAAAAGGTACCCATTTCTAGCATAGATGGGTATACAGGTTAACAGGGCAACGGCCTTGCCCTCGAACTCGACATAGAAATATCGTTTTAATTCTGCTATGGAGAAGAGGTCAAAACGAAGCAACCACATCTGGAACATGGAGTGGCTGTGAAGCCAACGCTCCGTCATGCGCTCTAATTCGAATTCGAGATCACGGTCGATGCAAAGTGATCGTTTATATTCCTTTACCTGAGCCCCCCGCTTTGAAATCTGATTTCTGGCCGACCGTACCTTCTTGGCTTTGTCGCCAGTGGGCGCATACTCTGAAATATTGAAAACCATATCCTCGCCAAGAGCAATCTTAGTCCAGCTCAGATGCGCGGTGGCGGAAACGAACTCCTCTCCTACGCAGACGAAAGCACAAAGCTTTTTGTGCCTGCGGCAATAATCGAGAAAGTTCTCAGTGAAGAGACCATAGTTCTGTCGCGGGCACACCGGCTCGCCCATGGCTATGAACATGGATGAGTAGTCAAGGTAGGCGATGAATCCATTCCCTTCGTCAGGGAAATAATACTTAAATCCATCGTAGAGAAGACAGCTCGAAAATGAATTGCGGCCATAGGTGCGGAGATCATTGAGTACCCGTGAATCTATGTCAGGAGTACTATCTACAGTGGTGATGCTTACCGGGTTCAGGCAAACACCTTCACCTATTGATGTTGGTTCCGCATCTAGGTTATTACCCTGCAATAATCGATTGAGCATTTAGTCGCCGTGAAATTGATACGAAGTTCCAAAATATACCAAATAGGCTTCCCATGCAACCCCTAAGGTTCTTCTAATTCTGGGGTAAAACCGGATAAGCATAGATTATGGTAGGCTTTAGGCAATAACCGGGGCACATCTGCCCATGCCGCCGGGGATGCGATACGCTGGGTGCACGGAAATCAAAGGAAGCACGCGGCGACATCATCGTGCGACTGCGGCTCAATGGCTGCAGATGGTTGAACAATCCCGGCGCAGTGGCCTCACGCGCGCCGGATTGTTCCGACGACGCGGAATCCCGCTTGCGACTCTGAACTGGTGGCTGACAAAAACCAAACGAGCTTCAAACCTGTGGTTCGATGCCGTCCCGCGGGGCGATGTTGGGTGGGAGTTCGGCCGCAGCCGGGGGTTGGAGCCAGTCCGGCGGCGGCTGACGGACTTCACGGGCACGATCCAGACGGACGCTTATGAAGTGTATCAGTCGCTCGAACGCAAAGAGTCGCGCCAAGCTTCTCACGCACAGCGCCTCGCAGTGCCTTGTTGGTGGGTCCCTCAGGTATCCCGCCGGGCTTGAACACATATACTTCCCTGGGCTGTTTAAAAGTAGCCAGATGGGTCCGGCACAGCTCAAGCAATTCGGTCTCAAATGGTTTCGAGTCCGCACGGGACTCGACCACGGCAACCGGAATCTCACCAAGCTGCCGATGGGGCATACCGACTACGACTGCTCTCGAGACCAATGGATGGGAAGAGATTACATCCTCAATTTCCTGTGGATGTATCAAGTAGCCGCCGCTCTTGATTACATCCTTTGCGCGCCCTATCAGCTTGATGAATCCGGCCCTGGTTCGCTTTGCGAGGTCGCCCGTCCTGACCCACTTGTCGAGAGTGATGAGTCTCTCCGTTGCGTCAGGCGCCTTCCAGTACGCGGATATATTACCGGTGCTCTTTATTAGGCACTCGCCAACAATTCCTCGAGGTTGTTCCTTGTCATGCTCGTCGACTATGCGTACTCGAATGTGCGGTAAGGGTATGCACAGCTCGCCTTTACCGGGGATGAGTGGGGCGTCGACAGAGACCATGGCAATGCCGCCGAGCTCTACCATCCCATAAGCATTGATCAATAACGGCCTGGTCACTCTCTTTCCAAACAGCTTGAAAGAGGCGCCGTACTTCATCAACTGATCTCTGCAGGCTGGCGGCAGGTGATCCGCGGCGGAGACCCAAAGCTTGATGCTCCGCAGTTGATCTATACTCGGATGCGCTTCCATCAGTTTCACGAGCATCGCGGGAACACCGATAAATGCGGTTATTTTCTGCTTCCAAATAATTTCTATTGCTCTTCTGGCCTCAAACCGCGTCATAAAGTGAGCAGGCACACCGGCCATTAATCCCACGATGGCTGTAGTAACGGCGTAAACATGCGCCCAGGGCAGTGGAAACAACGCGATATCATTATTTCCGGCCAAAGGTTTGATGAGTGAGGCGAGCGGCCGGGCTACAAGAAAGGAACGACTTGATAACATCGCGCCTGATGGTTTGCCAAGAGTCCCAGAGGTGTAAAACACTGCAATGGTCTCATCCAATCCCACATCAACCGCGGGGAGAGCAGGCGTCCTCAACAGGTCAGCAGTTGGCTGAACAAACCCGGGAATTAACTCTTCACCAACATCTTGAATAAACTGGATGGAAGCGAGGGATTCGAGTTCATTAAGGTGAGGAGCGATGATCGTTGAATCCGTGACTATCGCCATTGCAGTGCATTCGACTATGATTCGCCGTGCTTCCGTGAACGAAAGCAGTGGGTTGATCGGAACCGCGATTCCACCGGCCCGGATGACGGCAAGGAACCATCTGAAATATCGAGCGTCGTTTGATTTATAGATGGCAATTCTCTCACCCCGTTTGAGCCCGACCTGATCCCGGAGGAAGCGGCAAAGCGCGGATACTTCAGCGACCAATTCCGCGAGGCTTTGTTCACGCTGAGGTGCGCCGTCAAAGCCTCGAAGATCGTCATGAAAACTTACACGTCTGTCTCCGTAATTGTGCAGCAACTCCTCGAGCAGGATGGGAAGGAGGAGCTTCTCGTTATTTGGAAGACGCAAATGTCTGATCATTTAGTGGACCGGCCTTGAAGATGTTTGTTCCCCCAATCGGTTTCGATGCAGTATTGGAAGAGCTTCTCGATGTATGCCATGACGTTTGGCGCCTCGATACCCGCCGGTGAAAGCAACGCTTCTGCGTTGCTGGTATCGAATATAGTTTTCATTCTGAAGTAGGGTGTGTAAACATGGCCCTCTTTCAGCACACGGCGTCGATTGCCCAACAATAGCAAGTTTAACAGTGGCAGAATCAACGCAAGGAAGATTGCGGGCTCGACGAAGCGGGGCCTGGGCCGGTTGAATATCCGAGATGCATAATCCGAAATTGCTTTAATCGTAGCGTTCCCGCGCGGACCGGCGCATACATGAGCGCACTTCCCGAGTGCCTTGGGCTCAAAGGCAAGATGGGCGACCGCTTCCGAGACAAAATCAACCGGAACGAGGTCGATGACCGCCTCGGGGTAGCCCGGCACCGTGCGCCACCAACCCTTTGCGTACACTTTGAGCGGCCAGTAGAGAGCTTTGAAGCTCGTAGTAATCCCGGTTCTTGAATCGCCGACTATAATGCTCGGCCTTGTAATTATTATCGGGAGTTCATTCATCCGGTCGCGCACGAATCTCTCGGCTTCGCATTTAGTTTGTTCGTAAGTATTTCTGAAACTCTGACCTTTTTCGAGCTCATCCTCGTAGGCGGTTCCGTTGCGATCCCCCGCAACAAACGCTGTGCCGACATGGGTGAAGCTGCGCATTACGCCTCGTTTGTAGGCTTCTGAAGCAAGAGCGAGCATACTGACAGTTCCACCCACATTGATATAGCGAGCTTCATCCAGCGGATGGTCAAATCTCACCGTCGCCGCGGAGTGAATGATTCGTGTTGTTTGTGCGACCACCTTATCGTAGTCGTAACTTGACAGGCCACACCGATCCAATCTGAGATCCGCACGGGCAACCTCGATTCGCGCAACAGCTCTCGCGCGCGATTTAGAGGAGCAGATTTGTTTCACGATTGATTCGATTCGCTGTTCGGGTGATGAAGAACCTTTATCACGAACCGGGAGCACAAAACGAGCCTCCGGATAGCGTTCAAGCAACAGAGCGAGTATTTGACGCCCTAGAAATCCGGTTGCTCCGGTGATGATGATGCACTCATTGCCGCCTGTTTCGAGGGGGGTCAAGGAGTTATTCGATAATAAATCTGAGGTCATTGAATGGCAGTCGCATGCTGATCGAGCTGTTCCCAGAATTCAGGTCGGGCCAACCTGCATCGGGAGGAGGGCGCCGAATACAAACTGCATTCGGTCATGTTACGCCAGATTTCTTCCAGCGATTGATTTCGTATATTGCCGAATGAATATGGGGTGAAATCACAGGGCGAAACATCTCCGTTTGCTCTCAAATGCATTTGCACCAATGCAGCCGGGCAACCCTCCGCCGCGCACGGGTAGGACATGCTTGAGAACATGGTTTGATGTACGATACGCGGAAACTTTGGGAGGTCGTTGTATTTGTTGCGGAATTCTCTTACCTGTTCGATTTCTTCGTTGGTAAGCACGCATTGATGCTGGTTAAGTAATTTGCCGGTAGGCGTGACATCAAAAATGAAAACTTCGAGAACGCCGGTCTTCTTACCCAACTCCATCATCCGGTCCAGTTCGCCGCTTGCGAGTTTTTCTTTCGTGGCAAAAGTAGAGATCCCGGTTGCAAGATTTACCTTGCGGCAAATTTCCAATCCACGCATCGCTTTTGCGAACAAACCCGGCCGTTGCCTGTTTGCATCGTGGCGTTCAGGATCGGGATGGTCAATACTGACATAGAGTCCGAATAGGCCTGCTTCCTTGAGTTTTAAGACCTTCTCTTCGTCGAGCAATTCACCATTGGTGAACATAGAGCAAACGCTTTTGTTGGGATCCACCGAACGGATCAGGTTATAAATGTCGCCATAAAGGAGCGGTTCCCCGCCGGTTAGTACCACACATGTTGTGCCCAGAGCCACCGACTGTTCTATCGCACTGCGCAGTTCCTTGAAGGTCAAACCGGATTTGTTCCTGATTACATGCTCCTGGTATGTGGAAGCGGAGCAATGTTTGCATTTGCATTGACAAGAATATGTCACCGCGATGGTGATGATATGAGGCGCCCGTACTCCGAGATTTGTACCATTCGAACCATGGGCAGATATCTGCATATTATTGACGATAAGTCTCACTCTTCTGCGTGCTGCAGGAGATTTTAGAGGCGGGCTGACCAGCGAAAATACTTTCTGACCATTTTCGAGATGAAGGACGGGTTTGCCCTTAATAAAATAGTTCTCCTGGGCGAGGCGATACTTTTCCATCTTTTCTCTGATCTCGCTCAGTTTCCAGGAATTTAAATCGCGAGCCATAGTCTACCCCTAATTTCCTTTTCCCCGCTTTCAAGATGATTCCTACGGATAGAATCTTTATCCATGACTTCTTTGCATTTTGCAAAGAAGTTTCGGTGAAAGCTGAGTGCTGAAAGCTGATCGCTCAAAGCGCGCGCCGTATTCATCTCCCATACTTGGTTGCGGCCGAAGGCCGCGGTAGATGAAACAAGCTGCAAAATCGACCCGATGCCAGCTCCCTTCCGAAGGCGGGCAGCTGCTTCTGATATCGGGTCTTATGTCGACTTCGGCCCGTCTGCCGCGATTCCCCGGAACCCAGGGTTGGCCACAAAGGACATTTTACTGCAATCCGAGCCATTTGTCGCACCTTGACCAAAACGGTCTTAAAGCCGGTCGCGGCGAACGCGACCGAGACTGCACCCCTGTCCGTGCTGTCATTAAAGGCAGTTCCATCCAGCGCCCACAGCGATTTCGCGATCGTCCCATTGGCGTCCGTATCCGCGGCGTGGATGCAAAAGCTGTCGTTGACCGCAACGGTTGTGTCGGAGGACTGGTCATTTAAAAACAGGGCCGCACCGGACGCGGTCGTCGCCACTGAAAGTGCGCCAAAGAGGCTGATCATTTTTTTCTCAATCCTGCATGGGAATACTGACCCTGGAAACATCGCCGGCGGCCGGGGTTGTTTTCTGCGCCCCAAACCATGTACCTTTCCGCAAGGTGATGCTCTGTTCGCCCGCGGAAATTCCCTTGAGGGTAAGCGGCGTTTCGCCGGGTACGGGCTTGCCGTCTATTTCCACGGATGCACCGGCATGATCGGACGAAACGACAAGATCGCCGGATTTCACCTCCTGGCCCGAAACGCTTATTGCCGCCGCAAATAAATGAGAACGATAAAAGCCTGGCGTTTCGTATTCATCAAACGATACCTTGAACCCTTCTAGAAATAGTAAGCAATAGTAAGCATAGTTGAGCTCAAAATACAGAGGAAACAATGGAAAAGTCTTTTTCATATTCTGACCCGGCATCCAAAATTTGAGGCCGGGATACTTAGATGAGCTTCTTATGCGCCAAGTCAGGGCAAGGACGCTAAATCAAAAGCGCGCGCCAATTGAGGGGATCGTGTGGCTGGGAGAGCCAGGCCGGACAATGGACTCATGGCGCACAGACAGGCCTAGGCAGCAGCTAAGCTGTTGCACAATCGGATCTTATACTCGACAGGGTCTTTGGCCTCCCGCTCTTTTTGAATTGATTTTCAACGAGCCAGCGTGTAAATTTTCAGCTTTGCGTTCCCCAAGATGTGAGGTAATGCCCTCCATGAATGACCTCATTCCTGTGCTCTTGATGGCGTTGCTGGTTGGCGGTATAGCCGGCTCCTTTGTCGCCGCCTCGGCCCTTCTGGGCCCGAAAAAACGTTCGCGTGTGAAAGACGAGCCTTTCGAGTGCGGAATGCCGTCGGCAGGCATGGGCCACAAATCGGTGCCCGTCCGTTTCTACCTCATGGCCTTACTTTTTATCTTGTTTGATGTCGAGCTTGCCTTCCTTTTCCCTTGGGCTGTGGTTTTCCGCAGCCTGGGGGTATTTGGATTCATGGAAATGTTCGTTTTTTTCCTGGTTGTCGGTGTCGGTTTTGTCTATGCATGGAAGACGGGGGCGCTTGAATGGGAATAGAAAACCCAGGCGGAAGCTCGCAAGAACTTCCCGAGTTGCTTAAATTGCTCGCGGGAAGTTTTCCGGATGAGGTTGGCGAAGCTGGATTATCGCATGGGAATGCCATGGCGGTGGTTGTGCCGGGAGCGCTCCGAAAAATCATGGAGTTCTTGAAGAATGACTCCAGACTGCTTTTCAACGTTCTCTTGGATGTTACTGCGGTCGATTTCCTCGGACGCGAGCCTAGATTTGAGGTTGTCTATCATCTCCTGTCCCTGCCTCTCAATCAGCGGCTGCGTATCAAGGTGAGAGTGTCCGGCGATAAGCCGGCGATCGATTCTGTCACAGCGCTTTGGGAGAGCGCAAATTGGCTGGAGAGGGAGGTCTGGGACATGTTCGGAATCGAGTTCGCGGGACACCCGGACCTGAAACGAATTCTCCTGTACCCGGAATTTCAGGGGCATCCCCTGCGCAAGGATTATCCGATACGCAGGCGGCAGCCGCTGATTGGTCCGAAGAACTGAGGGCGCAGTGTCCGAGAAGGAGTTGGTCACATTAACGATTGACGGGCAGACGGTGCAGGCCAGGCGGGAAACCACGGTCCTGGAGGCGGCAAGGTCGATTGGCATCGAGATTCCGCATTACTGTTACCATCCCGGCCTTTCGATCGTTGGCAACTGTAGGATGTGCCTGGTCGAGATCGAAAAGATCCTAAAGCTACAGCCTTCGTGCGCAACCCCGATAGCCCAGGGGATGGTTGTCCGGACCCGCACGCCCGAGGCACTCCGCAATCGTCAATCGGTTCTGGAATTTCTGTTGCTCAATCACCCGCTGGATTGTCCGGTGTGCGACCAGTCGGGCGAGTGCGAGCTGCAGAACTATTACATGGACCATGGCTGTTACGATCCGCGGTTTAATGAAAACAAAACGAAGCGCAAGAAAGCCTGGCCGATCGGGCCCCACGTGATTCTCGACCAGGAACGCTGCATCCTCTGCACCCGTTGTGTCCGCTTCACACGGGAGATTTCCAAGACTGGCGAGCTGGCCGTGCACGAGCGAGGGCATTTGAGCGAGATTGCCATCTTTCCGGGAGTAGAGCTGAACAACCCCTATTCGGGCAACGTTGTGGATCTTTGTCCCGTCGGTGCGTTGACGGATCGCGATTTCCGCTTCCAGTGCCGTGTCTGGTTCCTGGGGAGCACCTCCTCGATTTGTCCGGGCTGTAGCCGTGGCTGCAACATCGAGATCCATTACAACGAACGGTTCAACCCTCGCTACCACGACAGGCGAGTCCATCGCCTCAAGCCCCGATACAACCCGGAGGTCAACAGCTACTGGATGTGCGATGAGGGGCGCTACTCCTACCACGCGATCGATGCCCCGGAGCGGCTCCGCGTTCCCTCGCTGAAGCAGGAGGGAGAACGCCGGCCGGTGGATTGGGATGACGCGATCCGACGGACGGCCGACGCCTTGAAGCGGGCGCGGGAAGAGTACGGCCCGAACGCCGTGGCAGTGCTCGCATCACCGCGGATGACCAATGAGGAACTGTTCCAGCTGCGCCTCCTTTTCTGTGACGGTTTGAACGTTGGGGACATCGGATATCGCGTGCCGCTGCGTGAGCCGGTTTATTCGGACGACTTCCTGATTACCGCGGACAAGAACCCTAATACGCGTGGAGCTGAGATGCTGGGCTTTGCTGAGTCCGGGAGTGATGAATTGCTTGGGGCCTGCGTCGAGGGCAAGGTCCATTTCCTTTACATCTGCCATCACGACTTGACCCGTGCCTACGAGGCCTCTCACGTGAGCGAAGCCCTGGCCAGAGTGGATTTTGTTGTTTTTCACGGCTCATTCGCGCACGCTACTGCCGGCCTCGCTGATGTCCAGCTTCCCGGCGTCGTCTATGCCGAGAAGACCGGAACTTATACGAATCTTCAGGGGCGCGTCCAGCGGATCAATGCGGCAATTCCGCCGCTGGAACAGGCTCTGCCGGACCTCGAGATCCTGGCGCGGCTGGCGGCTGAGCTTGGGCTGCCGCTTCCCGGGGGATCTGCTGAGCTGGTGTTCCGCGAGATCGGGGTTCATGTGCCGGCATTTGCTAGCATGGATTACGGGACGATAGGCGACTTAGGTCAAATGCTCAAGTTGGGGTAGACCTGCACATGTGGCTCGACGTTTTTATTATCCTGATCAAAGCCATCTTCTTTCTCACGTGCGTGATGACCCTCACATCCCTGCTTACCTGGATGGAGAGGAAGCAGTCGGCGGTGATGCAGGATCGCCTGGGCGCCAACCGGGCCCCCATCTTCGGAATCCGTGCCTTCGGCCTGCCCCATATCCTTGCTGATGCGCTGAAGATGTTCTTCAAGGAGGACTATGTGCCACCCGGAGGTGACAGGCTGCTGCACACCGCCGCTCCACTCGTGGCATTGTTTTTTGCCCTGATGAGTTTTGCCGCGATCCCGTTCGGCGATACCATCAAGGTTTTCGGCCGAACCATTGACCTGCAGATCTTTCCGTTTAATGCAGGACTGCTGTTCGTCTTTGCGATGATGTCGATGGGGATCTACGGCACTTTCCTTGCGGGATTTTCCTCCGATAACAAGTTTGCTTTCCTCGGGGGGCTGCGCGCTTCGAGCCAGATGATCAGTTATGAAATCACCATGGGCGCCACGCTCGTGGGGCTGCTCATGATTTTTAGGACGCTGGATCTCGCCGAGCTGAATCGGGCGCAGGGGGCGCTCTTGTGGGGATGGCTGCCGAAATGGGGCATTTTCCTTCAGCCTCTGGGCTTTCTCCTATTTCTAGTTGCCGGCTTTGCTGAAACCAAGAGGGTGCCATTTGACATGCCGGAAGGGGAATCCGAAATCATCGGCTATTTCGTCGAGTATAGCAGCATGAAGTTCGGTGCCTTCTTCATGACCGATTTCATCGAGACCATCCTAATCGCCGCCCTGCTGACCACGTTGTTCTTCGGCGGCTGGCAGGTCCCCTATCTGCAGGCGGACGGATTTCATTTTCCCTGGGGATTCCACATGACTGTCTCCGCCGTCGCCGTGACAGTTCTGCAGATTGCCGCATTCGCCTGCAAGGTAGTTTTCTTTTGCTGGTTCCTCCTCCTTATCCGCTGGACCTTGCCACGCTTCCGCTATGACCAGTTGATGCATTTAGGGTGGAAGATCTTGCTGCCTCTGTCTATACTGAACATATTTATCACTGGAATTTTGCTGATCTTTCTATAGTTGGAACGTTCGCTGTATCGGAGCGGTGCGGGAGCTACGATTGGGTGACGGGGGGCAGCTTTCGCCCAGTGCCCTGAGAAAACCAGTCGATCCGCTTCGGGATGCTGACGGGGTCGGAGAAAAGGCTATCGAATAGTCATGAATCTGAACCGTCGAGAATTGGAGTTCATCTAACTGTCGATTCTTCGTATCAACAACAGAAAGGAAACCATTCTATGCGCATGAACATGAAAGTGTACTTGATGTTGGCGATCGCGTTGCTCGTTCTGGGTGGGACAGCCTTGGCCCAGGATCAAGCTCCCAAGATCGAGGTTTTCGGTGGTTTTTCCTCCTTAAGGACAGCAGGCAGCAGCAATGTCCTCGGGTGGAATGCTCAGGTGGCATTCAACGTGAAGAAATGGATTGGAATTGCCGCGGATTTCGCGAACCACTATCAGACTACATCCAATGATCTGAAAAGACCCAGTGCCAGCATTACCTCCTTTATGTTCGGGCCGCAGCTTTCGGATAGAGCCGGCAGAATCACCGGATTCGTGCACGTACTGCTTGGGGCCTCCCGTGTTAGCGACGGATTCAATCTTGGCAAGGGCGGTGTCGACGGCACGGCTGCCCACTTTTCCATGGCCTTTGGAGGCGGTATCGACGCCAATGTGAACAACATAATCGCAGTGCGGTTGTTCCAGGCGGACTATGAGTCGATCCGGGTTCCCAATCCCGTAACCGGCAACCAGGAAGCCCGCAACAACTTCCGTCTGTCTATGGGAATTGTTTTCAAAATCAAGTAGTTCAGTGGTTCTGGAGCCGGAAGACAGCCCGTCTCCCGGCCCCGGCTTTGTCAGCTGGTTTCCATGAGGCGGGCGATTGCCTGCTTCAGCTCATCCGTGTCGGCCTGATAGGGAGAAGCCTCTTCTCCCTGGCTTGCCCTCAAAGGTTTCCCGAACACCACCCTCACTTTGTGCAGGTGAATGCGCCTGCTGTCGCGCGCCCATACCTCGCGAGTGCCGCGGATTGCGGCCGGAACCAACGGAACATCAACCTCTCGTGCCAGGATGGCGGCCCCTTTCTTGAATGGGCCAAGCCTGCCGTCGAAGGAGCGCGCTCCCTCGGGGAAAATGAAGAGGATGCGCCCGCGGCGTAGCCCAGCGGCTCCCACTTTCATCGCGCCCAGCAAATGGGCGTCCGGATCGACGGGGAAGATGTTGGCGACGCGCGCCAACAACCTCATGTGAGGACTGACGAAGAATTCCGCGGCGCCGACGAAGAAAACCCGCTTGAAGATACGATAGGGCAATGTCGCCAGCACGACGAGCGGGTCAATGTAGCTCAGATGATTGGGGCAAATCAGGAAGGGTCCCTCCCGAGGCAGATTTTCCAGTCCCTCTGCCTCCAGGCGAAAAAGAACTTTGAAGAGCAGATAGAGCATGCGGACTGCCGCGTATTTGAAGAGAGCAAGGGCGGTTCCTGAAAAACGAGGGTTCAAAGCCACATCTCGCTCCAGGGATTCCACAGAGAGGATTTTTTCCCAACTCTGCCGAAGAGCGCCTCCGCCGGCGGCAGCAACTCCCGTCTGCTGCTGCAGGCCGCGGATCAAGTCCCGCACCGTATAGATCTCCGCGCCAAAACTCTCAGGAAGCTCAAGGCCGAGCGACTGCTCCAGGCTGGCAAGTAACTCGATCCGTTCCATGGAATCAAATCCGAGGTCCAGCTCCAGGTTCATGTCCAGGTTGATGGGGGTGTCTGGCCGATAGGTTTCCCGCAGTGCGGACAGGACCTCTTCACCGGCCGCGGAATCCAGCAGCTCATGGTCTTCGGCTGAAATCGTCCGCGCTGCGCCGGCGCTTTCGGTTTCCCGGAGTTCTCCGCGCTCGATCATCCGCTTGAGTTCGAGTCTCTTGATCTTGCGCGTCGTCGTGCGGGGCAGCGGCTCCTTCTGAATCTGGTAGCTCATGAGCCGCTTATACTGAGGCAGCTGATGAGACAGCCGCGCGATTTCGTCGCGCAGGATTTCACGGACGTTGGCAATCTTTTTGGCTTTCAGGACGTCAAAATCAGGAACAACGACCGCGTGGAGGCGTTCGGCTCCCTCGTGGCTGGGCTCGGCAATACCCAGGACTGCAATTTCTTTGATACAGGGGCATTGCTCATAGTGGGTCTCCAGCTCATCCGGGTAGATGTTTTTGCCGTTGGGCAGGACGATGACCTCTTTCTTGCGTCCAGTGATGAAGAGGTTGCCGTGTTCATCCAGCCATCCCAGGTCGCCCGAAAGGAACCAGCCGTCGCGCGTCACTTCTGCAGTAGCCTCGGGGTTTTTATAATAGCCCTTCATCACGATCGGGCCGCGAATCGCCACTTCGCCGACGGCGTCTTGGCCCGGCTCGAAGATCGCGATCTCCACTCCAGGCAGAGCGGGACCGACGGAGCCGATGACATTGTGCTCGACGCGCGTTACCGCCGCGCCCCCGGTTGTTTCGGTAAGGCCATATCCTTGCAGGATCGTGAAACCGAGATCATAGAACTCTTGCGCCACCTTGGGATCGAAAGCTGAGCCCCCGCTGACGAACAGTCTCAGATTCGTGCCGAAAGTGCGATGGATCTCGCCGAATAGGAGTCTGCCCAGGTTGAGGTGAAGCCGGTTGACGCAGAAGCGATTAAACCTCAGCAACCCGGCGAACAGCCTACGTGCCAGCATCCCCTTGTGCGCGAGTTCCTCCTGGATTCGCCCGTGAAAGAGATAAAAAAACTGTGGGACGGTCGCCAGGATGGTAATCCCCGCCTCCCGCAGAGCCGCCAGGATCTCGGATCGCTTCAGGGTGTCGGCAAAAACAACCTGTCCGCCCAGGTGTAAAGGAAGAAGAAAATTCACAACGGAGGCCAGGACGTGTTGCAAAGGGAGGAGACAGAGGAAAATATCGTTTTCATCTGCCCGGATCGCCTCAAGCGCTGTCGAGATCTCACTGACGATGTTTTCCTGTGTGAGCATCACACCCTTGGGATTACCTGTCGTCCCCG
>Ga0187878_1002017_pt1 | contig 18621 bp, 17 predicted proteins | sample June2016WEW_17_1_FD_132979 | JGI IMG/M metagenome (GOLD analysis project Ga0187878, IMG submission 132979) | Peatland microbial communities from SPRUCE experiment site at the Marcell Experimental Forest, Minnesota, USA - June2016WEW_17_150 | ecosystem: Environmental > Terrestrial > Soil >...
AGGCGATGTGATGACATCGTCGAGGAGCGGCAACGCCGCAGATGCCCGCCCGCCGCCGCGCCCCTACGGGCTGCGGCCCTCAGGCCCGCTGGCTGCGTTGCTCACTCCTTACATACCACGGCGGGGGTATGCTCGTCGCTCGCGCCTTGCCAGCGGGCCTGAGGGCCGCAGCAAAGTGCAAACGTTATTCATTGACAGGCCCTTAGCTGGATAACAAGCGCGGAGGCTTGCCGAAACCCATCCTACTTTTTACACTCGGCGCCGGGATGCATCCCTATAAGCGACAATCTCGCACGCCACTGTCCAGTGGGCTTCGACCGCATGACGTGATCCGCCCAGGAGGCAGGATTCTGATAGGTCGGTGCTCGTGCAAGACATATCAACCCGGTACCGCTCACTTGGCCGTATGACGCGCAAACCGGAAACAATGTTTGATCTCGAAGAGGCGGCTTATGCCAAATAATGTTGACAGAACTGTGCCACTCATTTCTGAAAGTGACCATCCATCGCAATTCCGAGGCTGACTGCGGTTGTGTGTCGGGAATGCAACACGATAGGAGGGCCGCTGAAACGGGATAGAAGGGGAGGATGCTGCATGATTATCAATCCGAGTAACTTACAGACAATTCGAATCTGGCGCGATTGGTGGTATGGAAATTGCTTGAAAGGTCTCTTCGACCCTCGAAAATGGGTTAAAGTAGCGTTAATGACCAGTAGGAACTCCAGCTAAGGACATCGCGTTCATGTTCAAATACCAGCGGACCTTACGCAGCAGGGTGCGATTGGACGGCATCGGTCTACATACAGGCTACCCAGTTCACCTCGAGCTTGTTCCAGCACCAGAAAACACCGGGATCGTTTTCCGGCGCACCGACCTTAAGAATTTCGAAATCGAAGCTACGCGCGCCCACGTTGCCAGAGTGAGCTATGCCACGACCCTGATGAAAAAGGGGGTCATGATCTCCACGGTCGAGCATCTGTTATCGACCCTCTACGGTCTCGGCATCGACAATCTCCACATCGACCTCAACTCCATGGAAGTCCCGATCATGGACGGGAGCGGTCTGATGTTCATGGACGAGATCGAGAAGGCCGGCATCCAGGAACAGAGCGAACTGCGCGTGTACATTGTCATCCAGGAGCCGATTGAGGTTTTCGTCGGCGACAAGGTCGCGGGCGTCTATCCGGATTCGACACCAAAAGCGACTTATATCATCAACTTCGAACACAACGCGATCGGGCGCCAGCAGATCGATCTTGAGCTTACCCCCGAATCCTACCGTTCCGAGATAGGGACGGCACGCACCTTCGGCTTCATCTCCGACGTCGAATATCTGCGCCGGTGCGGGCTGATTCGCGGCGGCTCGCTTGAAAACGCGGTTGTGCTCGACGAATCCGGCATAGTAAATCACGAGTTGCGCTTTCCCGATGAATTCGTCAGGCACAAGATGCTGGATTTGCTCGGAGACATCTCATTGATCGGCCGCCCCATCATCGGCCATCTGTATGCAGAGAAGGCCGGTCACGCCATTCATACGGCGCTTGCGGACCGCATTGTGCGTTTCCGGAGGAAATACCGAGTGTGCACCCTCCCCGAGCTGGACGAAGTGCTCGAGGTCTCGAAGGCCGTATAACCGCACTACCTAATTCGAGATTCGAAATTCGAGATTCGAAATTCTAAAATCTCGAATCTAGAATCTCGAATTTCTTAGCGTCTTGATGGTTGCTCCAGCCTTTTCAGTCGGCTCGTCGCAGGATGGCGCGCACGGGCGACCCGTCCAGGCCGGAGAGCTTCAAAGGGAGGCAGATCAATTCGTAGTCGCCAGGGGGCACCTCAGCCAACCGCACCCCTTCCAGGATTGCCACCCCATGCGCATTTAGGATCTTGTGGCAACTCAGGGTCTTGCTGGCGAAAGCCTCGACCGACGGCGCGTCGGTGCCGACCAGCAGAAGGGCGCGCCGGGCAAGGAACTCAGCGCCATCCTCGGCCAGGCAAGCAAAATCCCGGTCAAATCGATTCTCCCCAACATCGCTGGCACGCGTCCGCAACAGGACCCTCTCCACACCGCTCCAATCCAGACCCTCGAGGTAGGCGGCAGAGATCGCATTCAGCTCAGGTGGCACAGCGAACACTCGTGCCGGACCAATGTAGTGGCGCAGAGAAACGCTGCCGATATCGAGACCGGAGTCGTCGAAATGATACGGCGCGTCGAGATGGGTTCCGGTGTGCGCGCTCAGGGTAACGCTGGAGACGTTGCATGAATCTCCGTTTCGAATCCGCGCCGACCAGCGATATCGGAACTTCTGATCGCCCGGCCAGACCGCGATCGCCTCACTCAATGTCTGGGAAATGTCGTATATGGGCATGATTGTCGTCGTCCGGATCTTCCCCGATATTGGATCTTGGATTCCTGACTGGGCTGAATGTCCGAAGCCCGCTAGCCAAAATCCGAGATGGCCTCAAGAACTCCAATCTGTTGCTACTTCGGAGGGATCGGCTTGACGAAGAAGCTGTCCTGAAGGCCGGTGTTATAGGCGATTTTAAGAACGAACAGCTGCGAAATGTGGTGGCCGTTCCTATAGGTGTCGACGCGCATCGCCGTGTTGACCCCCTGCACCACGTGCCACTGGCTGAACTCCTCGGTCTGGCGGTAATGTATCGCTCGATTGTCAATATATTGATATTCCACCTTGGCCGGCAGTTTGGTCATGCGGTCGAAGTAGATCGTAACCTCATCGTTCTCAGGATCGATGAGCTTGACCATTTCGAGCTGGGGGTCGTTATCAGCCGGACCCAGGTAGAAGAGCTTGTTGTCAGGGTCCTTGTAGCGAGTTCGGAAAATGATTTCGATGCTGTGTCGTACGCTATCCTTGAAGTCCTTCATCTCCGCCGGGGTGGCTTCGCGCGTGTCCTTCTGTCCCTCGAGGATCCAGCCCTCCTTTTTCTCCAGATTGAAGACGACGACGTCGCGTTCCTTCTTGGTGTTTCCCAGCTCGTTCCGGCTCTTGTCGGGAAGCTTGGTATAGTCATTGTATTTGATCAGGCCTGACGATTCCCCCTCGCGATTGAATTCGAAGTAATTTCCATTCGATACCATATCGGTCACCTGCAGGAAGGTGTCGCCTCCCAGGGCTTGAATGGCATCCTGAAACAGCTTCTTGACCTTCTCTTCGTCCTGGCCTCGCCCGAGGAGCCGGCTGGTCAGAAGGAGACCCAACGCCAACAGCGTCACCATTTTTCTCATATCTCTTATCCTCGCGCATCAGCAGGCAGCTCAGATCAACTGCCAATGAACTTTGCATAAACTCGCCGAGCCTCATCGACGTCTTGGGTTCCGCGCACAATGGCGCGGCCATCCCGGAAGAGAGCGATTTCGAACTTCTCCACGTGGGCCCGGAGCAAAAACTCGTTGTAGGTCACCTGCCCCAAGGGAGCCAGACGGCCGGCAATGGTGATGAAGTCCACCGGGCTGGGAGCATTGCGATAGACCTGAACCGCGTCACGCCCGCACAGCGACAGGGTGCGTCCTTCGTGACTCCCTTCCAAAAACTCAAATCTCCTTTGGCCGCAGGCCGGGCATTTGCTGTCGCGTGGAAACTCTGTCAGGTTTATGCAGGTGATCTGGTTCTCCCAGATGTCGATGCTCATCAGCTTGCGGTTCAATCGCTTAAGCTGGCCGGTTAGAATCTTGAGCGCCTCCGCCGCCTCGAGCGCCGCCACCAGGTGGACGATCGGACCAATGACACCGACAGTGTCGCAAGTGGGTGAGCTGCCGGGAGGCGGCAGCTGCTCCAGAACACAGCGCAGGCAGGGCGTCGATCCGGGGACAAAGGCGGCACACATGCCATAGGCTCCGACGCATGCCCCGTAGACCCACGGAACATTCCAATTCAAGCTGGCATCGTTAATAAGGAAGCGCGCCTCGAAATTATCCGTGCCGTCCAGGATCAGGTCGTGTCCCGGCACAAGCGCGGCAATGGTTGCCGCATTCACATCGAGGATCTTCGGGACTAGTTCGGTGCGGCTGTTAATCTCTGATAAATGCCGGACAGCAGCGGCCGCTTTCGGCAATCCCGCGCGACAGTCCGCCTCCGTATAGAGCGACTGGCGCTGGAGATTCGACTCGTCAATGTAATCGCGGTCCGCGATGGTCAGGCAACCGACTCCGGCACGCACCAGGATCTCGCTCATCACGGAGCCGAGCGCGCCGCAGCCGACGAGTAGAACCCGCCTGCGCGCGAGCATTTTCTGTCCCTCGGCTCCGATACCGGAGAAAAGGATCTGTCTGGAATATCGCGTATCCGACATCACATCTGCACTCACGAATCTTAAGACTACAGTCATCCGCCCGCAAAATCCAGTGATCGAAGCAACTGTGCCCAGCCCCGGCAACCTCGCGTTCTTCTCCTCCGGGTCCTCCATTTGAGTTGACGAATGACGGGTGATGGATTCTTCACTCGTCATTCGTCAATTATCCCAGCCTCTCTGCTATAATTCCCCCGTTCATCCATCGGGAAGATCAGGGCTTGTATGCGCAAACAGGTTGCTCGCACTGGCAAACGCTCAAAGAGAATCTCAATACTGAAGCTGCTCAAGATCTTTGCGGTTCTGGTGAGCATTCCTGCCATAATCCTCGCAGCCTTTCTGATCCACTATTACTATGTCTTTGACCGCTGGATCGATGAGAAACTCGGGAAGGGTTACGAGATCGCGGAAACCGAGATTTATGCCGCTCCCGGAACCATCTACCCGGGAAAACCCATACCCCTGCCCGAATTTGTAACCAAGATCCGTCGGTTGGGATACGCCGAGAAGGGTGTCTCCAGCGACACGCGGCGCTCCACTTACGAGTTGGACAGGAAAAACCACCTCCATATCAGCAACGAATCCTCGCTTCCTGAGGATGCCGGCCGTGCGGTCGAAATCGACTGGGCCGGCGCCAAGATTCAGAAAATAATTGAGACTTCTTCCGGCCAGAACCTGGAGCGTTTTGCCCTCAAGCCGGAACTGATCAGCAACATCATTAACAAGAATCGTGAGAAGCGCCGCCTGGTATTTTACCGGGATCTGCCCAGGGTTTTGATAGACGCCGTGCTGGCCTCCGAAGATCGCAGGTTTTTCAGCCACAGCGGTGTCGACCCAATCCGGATTCTGAAGGCAGCGCTGATCGATATCCGCGCCGGCGAAAACGTGCAGGGGGCAAGCACGCTCACCCAGCAGTTTGTCAAACAGTTCTTCCTGACTCCCGAGCGCACCTGGAGGCGCAAGCTGACCGATGCCTATATGGCGATCCTCCTCGAGCAAAGGCTATCCAAGGAGGAGATCTTTGAGCTCTATGCCAATGAGCTTTACCTCGGGCAGCGCGGATCATTCAGTATCGTGGGGTTTGGGGAGGCCGCGGACGCCTTTTTCGACAAGAGTATAAATAACCTGACGCTTGCAGAAGCGGCGACGCTAGCGGGGATTATTCCGGCTCCCAACCGCTTCACGCCGATGCGGTATCCGGAACGGGCAAAGGTGCGCCGCGATCTCGCCCTCGATCACATGGCGGAATATGAAATGATTACGCCGCGGCAGCGCGACGAGGCCAAAGCACAGCCGCTGGGTGTAAAACCGTCCAACGTCATGAACTATTCCAATGCGCCTTATTTCGTGGATTACATCCAGGATGTCCTAGCCGATCAGTTGGGGGATATTGCGCTGATTGCGATGGGCCGTTCGCAGTACAAGATCTACACCACGCTCGACATGGACCTGCAGCGGGCCGCCTTTGAATCGATCCGCGACGAAATCGTGAAGCTGGACGACTATTTTGCCAAAGGCAAACGGGGAATTCCTCCGGGCACCGTACAAGCGAGCCTGATCGCGATCGACCCCAAGAACGGGCACGTGCTTGCCATGGTTGGCGGCAGAGACTACGGCACCAGCCAGTTCAACCGCATTACCCAGTCAAGGCGCCAACCCGGGAGCATCTTCAAGCCGTTCGTCTATACGGCAGCCTTGGAGACCGCCACCACTAGTGCAACTCCGCTGACGCCGGCTTCGGCGGTGCTCGATGAGCCTACGAGTTTCCAATTCGAAAACCTTGTTTACGAGCCCAGAAACTACAAGGATGAATACCTGGGCCAGGTGACGATGCGCCAGGCGATTTCGAAATCGTTGAACGTCGCCACGATCAAGTTTGCCGAGAAGGTGGGTTACACCAAGATCGCCGATCTGGCTCACCGGCTCGGGCTCAATGAGGCGATTAAGCCCTATCCAGCAATGGCGATCGGCGCTTTTGAAGTCACGCCGCTGGAAATGGCCCGTGCCTACACGGCATTTGCGACCGACGGCACGCTATCCGAGCTGGCACCGATCCACAGGGTACTCGATGACAAAGGCCAATCGGTCCTTTCTCCCGCCGGGAAGACGGAACGCGTCCTGTCTCCGCAAGTCACCTTCATGATCACATCGTTGTTGCAATCGGTGATGAACGAAGGAACCGGAGCCGGCGTGCGTGCCGCGGGCTTTAGCCTGCCGGCGGCGGGCAAGACCGGCACTTCACGTGACGGTTGGTTCGCCGGCTACACCCCCGACTTGTTGTGCATTGTCTGGGTCGGGTTCGATGATAACCGGGAGTTAAACCTGCCCGGGGCTCAGAGCGCCCTGCCCATATGGGCCGCATTCATGAAACGAGCGGTAGCGATCAGACCATTAAGCGGCGAGGATTTTCCGGTGCCGGAGGGGATCACTCAGGTAGAAATCGATCCGACGACCGGCTTGCTGGCCACGGACCGTTGCCTGACCCGCCTCATGGAGTACTTCATCAAGGGGACGGAACCGGTCATTCCCTGTTACGGCAACAGCTACGAGCAGATGATGAGCGGCACACCCCAAAGCATCTACTCCTCGCCCCCAAAAGCGACGCCCGGCAAGGGACTGCCGGCGGGAACCGATAAGAATGCTCCCCCGGCCTCCCCGATAAAAAAGTCGTCGCGCTGATCAGCAAAGCAAACTGCAACGACCCAGGAGATTTTCGAAGCGTCAAGGTCAGCCGCAATCCACGCGCGTCGCCGCCGGCAGGTCGGCGCGGAGTTGCTTCCTCACCCTTTGCTTGCTCCCACCTGGGTTTCCGACTACAGTAAAACCTGCTTTGCGAAACAGCGACTGCGTGCCGGTCCACGCGAACGAGCTGATGTATCTGCCGGTCTTATCCGGTTTCGACGGATACCCTTCAGCGATTTCGACATTCCGACGTTTCATCACCCGCAGCGCACGATCCAGCAAGGCCGTGGCAATCCCTGTGCCTCGATAGTCACGGGATACGAAGAAGCAAGGAATCGCCCAGACTGATGAGGAGTCGTTGCACTTCAGGCTCCGCGCACGGTTGAGGCGAGGGAACAAGTCTCTTGGTCCAAAGCTACACCAGCCTACGGGTTTCTCATCGATGAAGGCCAGAACTCCGTGCACAGCCCCGCTGAGCACGCCCTGGCAGAGTCGTTCCTTGGCGATCGCGCCTTTGATGTCGTGCCATCGTTCCCCTTCGGCAATCCGCCAGGCTTGACACCAACAGCCGCCGCAGGCACCTTTTGAGCCAAAAAGGCTTTCGAGCGCCGGCCAGAGATCCGGCGTAAGCTCTTTGGTTTTGACCTTCTTGCCGAGATGTTCCGTTGGCTTCTTCATTTTCGCTCTCTTCGATCGGAAAAGTCGCGCGAGCGGCACTTCAGACGTTCATTGCAAAAATGAGATTGAGAGCGGATAGTTCCAGACCTCCCCATTGTTGGCTTTAATCCCGCCGATGATCGGGAAGATGACCCCAACGATCCCCAATGCCACCAGCAGTGGAATTCCGATGAGTACCAAGATCAGGAGCGCACATACCGCTCCATAAATGATCAGGGAAATAATCCAGTTGACCGCAATCTTCCCGTGCACATCGATTCCTGGCAACTCGGTCTTTTTCAACTGCCAAATTACGATCGGGACGACCAGCCCGGCGAATGGCAGCACAAAACCCGCGAGGAGCGAAAAATGCAGGAGCATAGCCCATTGCCTGGTCTGCTGTTCGACAAACGCCGATGGGTCCTTCGGAAGCACCGGTGCGGCCGCGGGCGGCGGGTTGTCAAGCAAGGCAGCTTTGGCTTTGGCATACTCCTCGTCGGAGAGACCTCCACTTTGGTGCAGTCGCTGAAGCCTTTCGAGTTCCTCGGTAATGTTCATAACGCGCTCTCCTCATCCTGGGATTCGCCAATTTCGAATGCAAAGTCTCGTAGGCAATTAAAGCACTTTACCGGGCCGGATTCGAATAATTCCGCCCCTGATAGCCAATCTCTTTTCCTTAATCCTAAGACAACCGCTACTCGAATCGCCAGCAAATTAGGCCTCACGTCAATCAGCAGCGGACCAGTGCAGCTGAACATCGTCAAATGTCCGTTCCTGCAAGCTAATCTGCGGTTTTTGGGATTGAGTGATGACAGGCAGGTCGAGTTTCCTGAAGTTGCTTTGGTCCATTGCCGCTCGAACGCTGTGATCAACGTTGCTTTTGCCCGCTAAAGAACCTGCGCGCCGGGTCGATAACGAGTGTATCCCCCAAGTCGCCAGCGAGGTCGAAGCAGGGACGATGAGTAGCCAGAATCTCACCTTATGTAATCTCCCTCCCTCAACAGATCTCTCCTGTGCTGCCTCCTTTCTGGTCTATGACTGGTTCAATAGCCAGTTCCCGGCCTGGGACACCGATCAGAACTCGAAGAATGCGCGCAGCTCCCGGTCGCTCACGAACGCCCCCATTCCGGAATTGGCGCATGGCCCTGCGGGAATGGTGCACTTCAAGAGCATCCTCGATCCGCTCTGGTCCGCGGGGGATCTGGCCTCTCTCAGGAACGAGTTCCCATGGGCCCTCCTGGTCCTGAGTCCCTTCGAGAGGTTCTACGAGCTTGATCCGCTGCTCGATGACCTGTCTGCGGCATCGGCGCCTCTCGTGATCTGGCGCCCCGATAGGCCAACGGTGGAGGAGAGCGCACGTCTGCGCGTAAACTCTCTTGTCAGCCCGGCGGTGCAAAACAATATCGGGCTGAGAAACGGCGGCTCGGGCCTTTCAAACAGAGGGGCACGCCAGATTCTCACAGCACTCTACGTTCTGCGCGGGTCATTGATCATCCAGGGTGTCCGCCGTTCGATCCATCAGGAGATGGGAGACCTCAAGCTGACGCAGTACATCTCCGCCTGTCTGACATGCCTTGCCTCGACCGCGCCGGCGCGCAGCGAATCTCAACCCAAGGAGGCCGAACAGCTCGCCTTGCGCTGGTCCGCACTGTTGTGTGGGCAGGAAGGCCCCTCTGGCCTCAACCTCTATTCAGCCGAAAGCCAGACCCTGGACTGGGCTGCCACGAACCTCGACATTGAGTCAGGAATGCTCCCAGGGGGATGGCGGCCGCTGCCTGAGCCTTTCCTGACGACCCGATTCCGAAACGAGGCCAAGTCGTTCGATTCCGCTTCGGAGCGGATGACTCACATCCTTCGGAGCCTGCGGAGGGGAGATGTGGCTTTTGTGCCTGCAATGACCCAGGTATCGCAGACATTCAGCGGCGATGAGACCCGTCTGCTCCGCTGGAGAGGTCTGGTCGAGGACCTACCCAGCTTCTTGCGCTGGCTACCAACCTTCGAGAGTTCCTTCGCCTACCTCAGTGCCACTTTTCCCACATCCGTTGAGATGCTGGAGAATACTAAAAAGGACCTGTTGGCGGCTTGCGCCGAGCCGAATCGGTTTCTGGATGCACGAGATCGTGGGCAGTTCGACATCAGCTTTGACGGATTCAAAAAGGGGTATGCAGACTATTACGAATCGGCTCATGAGGACACGGTCCACATCGTCGCCAACCGGGAAAAGATGCAAACCCGAGTGGATTCCGTGGCCCTTCGCAACCTGGAGCTGTTATCAGATCTAAACCTTGCAGATAAGTGTTGCCTGAACCGTGTGCGCGCAATTGGCAAGTTTGTGCAGGCAAATCAGTGCAATCTACCCGTTCGGGAAATCTTGGCCCAACAGCCGCGCTGCTACTGCAACTTCAACCCTGCCGGCAGCGGGCTTCTGGCGAAGACCATCAACCGGATGAACGAAGCAATTCAGGAAGGAATTGACCATTTCCGCACGACCCTTCGAAAAAATCGGATCGTGATCATCCAAGAGCTCAAGAGCCTGCGGACCGATGACCATCACGCCAAGCAGATTGCTGCCCTTTTAAGCCGTGGCCCGATGATCCCCCTCAGACAACGCTCGATAGACATTCTGAACGACATCATGCAGAAGCACCCCGGCGCCTTCTGATCTCCGACCCCCGACCGGCGCGACATCCTCGAGGAGATTGATGGTCCGATGCTCGTCCATGGATTGCAGGAATTTCAGGGCAACAAGGTTTTGGCCTCCAGGTCCGAGATCCAGCAGCCCAACCGCGATTTTCTCGCCGAGCGCTACGGCCTTTTCCGCGAAACAAGCTGACCACCTCCCAATACCCATGAATGCCTGCTGGGTCTTATTCGGCCGCGGCCACCGGCTCAAGGTCGCATCAGTGCGCTCCTCAAAGAATTTCATGATGTACAGTTACTCTTCCGCAGGGAAGACGCTGCCTTCCTGATCCACCTGGAGCACGAAGCCCAGGCGCACCGGGATCTCGCTCGCCGCATGCTCGAGTACTTCATTCTCGAGTGGCGCGACTTCGACCTGCCGGTGTGCCCGATCGCCGTGCTTTCCCACAGAGAGTTCGCCCCCCAGTCCTTGCCTCCTCTTCATATGATCATCCGAGGCGAGGACATTCTCGATTTCCGTTTCGCCGTCATTGACCTGGGGCGTCTCGAAGCCAGGGAATACGCCAGGAAGCTGAACGCGGCCGCCATGGCGCTTTCGGCTCGCATGCGGGTGGATCCCGCCTACGATTCACAATTCGAGATTTGAGATTGTCAATTTCGAATCTTGAATCTGTTTTTTCAATCTCGAATCTCGAATTTCGAATCAGTTTTGATATCGGTGCCGCCCTCTGTGCCTGTGATGCCGAGACACCTACCCCCTGGTAAATTAATGTGGAGGGTAGGTGTCTCAGCATCACAGGCACAGAGGGATCTTCGGAACCAGGGTAATTCGATCGAGTTCACATTAAGGTCAATCATTTGTGCAAAGAGGCTTTCAGACTATCCTGCCCTCCGACCTGGACTTTGTCAGCCAGCGCGTCCAACCGCCGCGTCGCATCTTCGAGGTCGCTCTTGGAAACAATTGCATATCGCCGGTAGACGCTTTCGGTCTTGTGCTGTCCCTGCCAAACATTCCATCCTGGCATATACACGCAAGCATTTCTGTTATCATTGCGGATCATGCGATGCTCCACGAAGAACGCCTCACCACTTCGTAACGCGAAAATGCCGGGCAACCAGTACATGGGGAGTACACTGGCCGGGGCACACGGTTGACCATGACACACTTGAACCATGGCTTCGAATATCGAGAGCTCTTGGGGGCCGATACCGCAGGCCTGAGGATGATTGAATACCTGACACTTCGCTATTCGGGATTCACGCGTGAAGATTGGCTGGATCGCATCGAATCGGGTCGCGTGCTCCTGGATGGAATTCCATCAATGCAGAGTGCGATTCTGAGGCAGGGCCAGCACCTGAGTTGGATGCGTCCTCCCTGGGAGGAACCCGAGGCGCCCCGGTCTTTCGCCATCCTGTATCAGGACGCGCACCTGCTCGCGGTGGCCAAGCCCGGGGGACTGCCCACGATTCCCGGCGGGGGCGGCTTTATGGAACATACACTTCTGTCGCTCGTCCGATGCCATTTCCCTGGAGCCAGCCCATTGCATCGACTGGGTCGCGGGACCTCAGGAATTGTCCTGTTCGCGACGACACAGGAGGCCGCTTCGAAAATCTCGCAGGCATGGCGTTGCGGCGAAATTCTGAAGGTCTATCGTGCATTAGCCACAGGTTGCCCTGCCGGCGACGAATTTGAAGTCGACACTCCGATCGGCCCGGTTCCACACCGGATTTTAAAGACCATTTATGCTGCGTGCCCCGCCGGAAAGCCCGCGCATAGCCACATAAAAGTTCTGGAGCGGCGCGAAGCCTGCTCCCTGCTTCAAGTCAGAATCACAACCGGCCGGCCGCACCAGATCCGCATTCACCTTGCCGCGGCCGGACATCCGCTGGTTGGCGACCCGCTCTACGTGGCCGGAGGGGTTCCCGCGGAGAACAGCCGGGCGCTACCGGGTGAGCTGGGCTACTATCTGCACAACGCGTTACTGGGCTTTCCTCACCCGGCCACGGGGAAGTGGACAGAGATCAACTGCGTGCCGCCGCCTCCGCTACGGCTGCATTTCAGATCGGACGCACTCACTCCGGCGAGTACGACAGAGACATTGACTGAGGCTCATGAGGAAGCCCGCAAAACTGCTTCCAGCCATCAGTCAGCGCGCCCGGCGGGTCGTGACGGGACCACCGGCCTGTTGATCCGGTGCTCCTTCAACTCCGTGTAGAGCGACTGGGCAAGGCCTGACTTCTCAAACCCGATCACTCTTGCCCCCTTGATCCCGAAAAACTTCTCCAGCTCCTCCGCGATGTAATGCTGCACCACCGGGTAATGCGCGAAATCCGAGAGGATTTCCGCCCGGCTGGTTTCGGAGAGATCGTTGGTGATCAACACGAAGTGCAGCTTGCTTTTGCTGCGTGCCAGCCTGTCGCGTCCCACCATCATAATGCGGGAGCGCAACACGAACGAAAACAACCGTTCCGCGGGCCGGGCCGGACTTTGCTTTTTCATCGGCGTGAGCGGCGGCGGTGGCCCGGCCCTGCGCGGGCTTGTCTCGTGGAAGCCGGCGCATCGGCCGGTTGCGGCAAGGGGGCATGAAGTGTCTGCTGGTAGTAATCGTCCAGCAGCATCGCGATGATGGCTGATTCGTCCTCGTTTTCGGCCAGGCTGCGGCCCAGCGGCACGAAACGTTGGCTTCGTTCGATATGTAATTTGTCACGCTGGCGCAGGCGCCCTTCGAGCATGGCCGTGACGCGTTCGGCTACTACCGTTTCCACGTCAGCATGAGTGGGCAGCGGCCGCTCCTGCAGGTTGATGCCAAAGCGTTTGGCGATGCGGTCGAGGTCCATCTTCTCCAGGTCGCTCACCAATGAGATGGCGACCCCGGCCGCGCCCGCGCGGCCTGTTCGTCCGGCGCGGTGGATGTAGCCCTCGAGGTCCTCAGGCGGTTCGTATTGGATCACGTGGGAGAGATCCGGGATGTCGAGGCCGCGCGCGGCCAGGTCGGTGGCCACCAGGAACCGCAACTTCCCCTGGCGTACCCGTTCCAGGACACGCTCACGATCCTTTTGCGACAGATCAGCACTCAACTCATCAGCGTCGTAGCCGAAGCTCTGCAACACCACCGACACGTAATGCACCTTGACCTTGGTGTTGCAGAAAATGAGGGCCGAAGGCGGGTTCTCGATCTCAATCAGGCGAATGAGACCGCGATCTCTGTCCATACCCCGCACAAGGTAAAAGACGTGTTCGGTGTCGGTTACGTGCACATGATCGAGGCTGAGTGAAATGAATTCCGGTTCGGGAATGAACTCGCGCGCGGTGCGCATAACGTAGACCGGGAAGGTGGCTGAAAACATGCAGGTATGCAGGCTTCGGTTGGGCAAGTAGCGCTGGATCTGTTTCATGTCGGGGTAGAAACCCATGGACAACATGCGGTCGGCTTCGTCGAAGATCAACATCTCGAGGTGATCGAGGGAAAACGTACGTTTGAGCAGATGATCGAGCGCGCGCCCCGGCGTGCCGACTACGATTTGCGCGCCTCGCTTGAGCGCGTCAATTTGCGCGTTATAGCCGACGCCGCCATATACGACGACGGTGCGGAGGCCCGCGCCGCCGCACAACCTCTCGGCTTCCTGCCCCACCTGCCGGGCGAGTTCACGCGTGGGGACTAGAATGAGCGCCTGACAATGGCGGCGCCCTGGGTCAAGCCTCTCCAGCATGGGCAGGAGAAACGCGCCGGTTTTGCCGCTGCCGGTGCGGGCCTGGATCATCATGTCCCGCGCGCCGAGCAGATATGGGATGGCCCGCGCCTGAACGGGCATCAGGGTCGTCCAGCCGACGCGAGCGACGGCCTCGCGCAAACGCTCGGGCAACTGTTCAATAGTTACATCGGGCAGCGGATCTTTTGCTGACATGTGCCAATTCTCCATTCATCGGGCGAAGTAAATCCCATGCCATCGCACGATATCATTAACCAACTTGATCTGAAATTGGGAAGGCGTTCAGTTGCTGCAATAAATGCAACAACTTCTGCAAACGGTAAAACGCACCCGGTTGGGCGCTTCCGTATCGGCGCCGCCAGCCCGGCTGGCATTTGTCTATGCAGATCATCCGTTCAGTGGCTAATTATCAGCCATGGTCCGACGACTATTCACCGAAAGCGGAGTGCCGCTGCATGGACATCCGGCTACGCGTAGAAATCCGCGATGCAGCTGACGACGTATGCTCGTTGCTCGTGTGTGAGCTCGGCATAGATAGGAAGCGCCAATGTCTCCGCAGCCGCTTCGCTTGACCGCGGTAGGTCCGCTGTGCCGTAGCCGAGACTGCTGAAGCACTCCTGCTCATGAAGGGACAGCGGGTAATAAATCTCGGACCCGACCCCACGGCTCTGCAGGGCGGCGCGCACCATATCCCGCTTCTGGCAACGGATTACGTACTGGTGGAAGATGTGCCGCCTGTGCGGCAGGACCGCGGGAGTCTTCACTTTTCCGGAGAGTCCGGCGTTGAGAAAGAGGGCATCGTAGTCGGCAGCATTGCGCCGGCGCGCCTCGTTCCAGTCTTCGAGATGGGTGAGCTTTACTCGCAGAACGGCTGCCTGGATCTCATCCAGCCGGCTGTTGAAGCCGACGAAAGCATGGAAATACTTCGGCTGCATGCCGTGATTGCGCAAGAGCCTTACGAGCTTGGCGAGACGTTCATTGCGGGTCACCACCATACCGCCGTCTCCGACTCCACCCAGATTCTTGGAAGGGAAAAAACTGAAACAGCCCAGATCCCCCATCGCGCCCGCACAATCGTCGCGGTACCTGGCACCGAACGCCTGACAGGCATCTTCCACGACGGGGAGTTGGTATTTCCGGGCAATGGACAGTATCTCATCCATGGCCGCGCACTGGCCGTAGAGGTGAATAGGTACAATGGCTTTGATCGCTGCACCCGAAGGCTTGTGAGCGAGTGAGCGCGTCTTCGGGTTGAATGAACAGTCCCGTTCCAGAAGTCCCAACAGCCGTTCGGGGTCCATGTTGAAGCCCGCGGGTTCAATGTCGACGAAAACCGGCCGCGCGCCAAGGTTCACAATGGTTCCCGCAGTCGCAAAAAACGTATACGGAACAGTGACCACCGCATCACCAGGCCCGACCCCCAGCGCTTTGAGGGAAAGCAGGAGGGCGTCGGTCCCTGAGGCCACCCCCACGGCGGATGGAACGCCGCAATGGCGAGCCGTCTCCTCTTCAAGCGCGGCCACGTGAGTGCCGAGAATAAACCGCTGACTCTCGAACACGTCGTCTACAGCGGCGCGGATCTGTTCGCGAATCGTTGCGTACTGCGCTTTCAGATCGAGTAGCGGAACTTCCATTGCAACACCTATCAGGAATGGGCGGGCTGGGAACCCGCGACGCGGGTTTTAAAATAGGCGATCGTCCGCCGCAGGCCCTCCTCGAGCGATACGGCCGGATTCCAGCCCAACAGCGTCCGGGCGCGGGTTATGTCGGGCCGGCGGACTTTGGGATCGTCGGCCGGCAGGGGTTCGAAGACAATGGGACTCGAAGATGATGTCAGGGCCAAGATCTTCTGGGCGATTTCCAGGACCGTCAACTCTTGAGGATTTCCAATGTTTACAGGCATGTGAATCTCTTCAGTATCGGGAGCCATGAGCAATTTCACGAGACCTTGGACCTCATCGTCCACATAGCAGAAGCTTCGCGTTTGTGCCCCTCCTCCATAGACCGTCAACGGCTCTCCCTGGAGTGCCTGAACGATGAAGTTTGAAACCACGCGCCCGTCGTGCGGCCGCATGCGCGGGCCGTAGGTATTGAAGATGCGCGCGATCCTGGTATCGATGCCGTGCGTCCGGTGGTAGGCCATGACAATCGCTTCGGCAAACCGCTTGGCCTCGTCATAGACCCCGCGCAGGCCGATCGGGTTAACGTTGCCCCAGTAGTTCTCAGGCTGTGGGTTGACCAGCGGGTCGCCGTAGGTTTCCGAAGTGCTGGCCATCAGGAAGCGGGCACCCTTATTCTTGGCCAGTCCAAGGGACTTGTGGGTGCCAAGCGCCCCGACTTTCAGGGTCTGGATAGGAAGCTCGAGATAATCCCGGGGACTTGCCGGCGACGCAAAGTGCATCACGGCGTCGATATCGCCGCCAAGGAAGATGTATTCGGTGACATCGTGCTTTAAAAAATGGAAATGCTCGTTTCCCAACAGGTGCGCGATATTGTCAATGCTGCCCGTAAGCAGGTTGTCCAGGCAAACGACATCATGGCCCAGGTTCACCAGGTAATCGCAAAGATGACTGCCCAAGAACCCGGCCCCACCGGTAATGACGATCCTCATGCATCCTCCCTCGAAGTAAGGATGAGGCAGTATAGCAGCAATCAAAATCTACCGCCAAGACGCCAAGACTCTAAGACGCCAAAAAAAGGTTAAGACTTCTGGCGTCTTAGAGTCTTGGCGTCTTGGCGGTAAAAACCCGTTCCGCCTGGCAAAAAATTCGCCGGTAAGTAGTACGCGTGCGACTAGCGCTTGCCTTTGGCCAGGGCTTTGTAATACTCCTCGACCAGCTTCTTGTAGCTGGCAGGCGCTTCGCTATCGTCTGCGTAAAAGTATTTGTCGTTCTGCAGCACGCGGGCAAGATCCTGGGTGAGAGCGAGTTCGATCTGGTGAAGTTGATCGATCGTCTGTTGCAAAAGCGCAATTCCCTCAGGGTTATCGTACCGCCGGCCGCTGCGCAGGGCTTCAATCTCCTGAATGACCCGGTCAAGGTCCCGCGTCTGAGGAGCATTGCGGTCCATCAAACGCCTCAGATCCTGAGCGTCCTGTGCGCGTTGCACGAGTTCCCCCTGCTGTTGCCGTTGCTCTTCCGCGCTGGGATTACCACCCATCGGCGGCCGATTGCCGCCACTCACGTCGCCCACATTTCCATTTGGCGGCATGTTGCCGCCGTTGGGCGTGGCGCGGGCATCCCTCTGAGCCTGTTGCGCCCGTTGGCCTTGTCCCTGTTGTTGCCCTTGTTGACCCTGCTGACCTTGTTGACCCTGGCCCTGCTGTTGCCCTTGCTGTCCTTGCTGTTGGCCTTGCTGACCTTGTTGGCCACGCTGACCCTGCTGGCCTTGCTGACCTTGTTGCTGACCCTGTTGTTGACCTTGTTGGCCCTGCTGTCCTTGCTGCCCCTGACGCTGCAGGCGTTGCTGCATCGACTGAAGTCCCTCGGCCAGCTGCCGGGTCCTGTTTAACGCATCCTCGAGCTTGCCCGCCTGGGTCTGGCCCATGCCGTTCTTCGCCGCTTCCAGCTGCTGATTGACCTCTTCCAGGCCCTGGCGGATGAAATCCTCGCGCGGCATGATGAAGTCGTAGTATCCCCCTGCCAGGAGCTGGTTTCCGCTGCGGATGCGATCGGGGAGTTGTTTGTCTTTAATTGTGCCGGCGGCCTGGTTCAGCTTGCTATTGACCTCCGGCTGCGTCTTGCGCGCTTGTTGCGCCAGATCCTCGATCTTGCCTTCCAGGTTCTGCACGCGATCGGCCAGCGCGGATTTGCGTTCCGTGATGTCCTGGCGCTGTTTTTGTGCTTGCGGGGTCTCCGCGTTCCGCGGATCCTGTGTCAGCTTATCGAGCCCGGCACGGATGTGGTTTTGTTCGTTAAGAGCTTGGCGTGCTTCCTGGGCTGCCTCCCGCAGACCCTGGCCGAGATCATTATTTTGCCCACTCGCCAAGGCTCGCTGCGCGTCCTGCAGCTGCTGCAGAGCCCGGATCTGTGCCCCGGTATCCTGCCCGTTGCGCTGTTGGTTTTGCAGAGACTGTTTCATCTGCTGAATGGCTTGCTGCAATTGATTGCTGGCCCGGTTCAGCTCGGGCGAGCTGCGCTCTCGCGAGAGGCGCTGCAGTTCGCGTTGCAGTTGTTCCGCCTCGCTGAGCAGCTGCTGCTGGCTCTGCGCCGAGCCTCCGGCCGAGGATGCCGGACTGCCCTGCTGGCCCATCATCTGGTTCCGCTGGCTCTGCTGCTGGGATTGAGGCGAGCCATTAGAGGCTACGGAACTTCCCGGAGGGCGACCCGTCATTCGATTGCGCTCGTTAAGCTGCAGCTGGCGCTGCGCCAACTCCCGCAAACGCTCCGCCAGCTCGTCGACCTTCTGATCGCGCTGTTGCTGCTCGCCGCGTTGCGCCGTCTCATACTGATTTTTAAGTTTGTTCATCTCCAGGTCGAACAAATCGGCTAGATCCTCGGCGTTTGCCTGGGATCCCTGTCCGCCCCCGGCTCTGCGCTGGTTCTGAAATGAGACCTGGATTTCGTTAAACATGCTCTCGGCGCGCATCAATTGCTGCAGCGCCTGCTGCTCGTCGGGCAACGCCT
>Ga0187878_1002018_pt1 | contig 18620 bp, 18 predicted proteins | sample June2016WEW_17_1_FD_132979 | JGI IMG/M metagenome (GOLD analysis project Ga0187878, IMG submission 132979) | Peatland microbial communities from SPRUCE experiment site at the Marcell Experimental Forest, Minnesota, USA - June2016WEW_17_150 | ecosystem: Environmental > Terrestrial > Soil >...
AAAACCTTTAGCAGAAGACGACATAACAAAGATATTCCTGGAAAGAAAACCAAGCATTCAACACGTAAAAGTAGGAGATGCTTACAAAGAGGTAGACACAGTAAAACAAATGGACTTCAAGAACATTGAGACCCTGATCGGAGACAAGAGCGTTGAAGAAAAGACAGTAAAAACCTGGATGTCAGATGCAGCAAACATAGAAGCAGAAATACTGAAAGGAGACTCCAGTAAAGGAATCATTGGGGCTCGAGACATGGACTGGTATAAGGCGATGACACCAGAAGACCAGGCCTACTTCGAGAAGGCTGTTCATAACATGTTACTAGGGCCACTTACAGAAAACGATTGGGCAATAACAAAAAACATGCTATCAAACGCAAAACAAGACTGGGCCAAAGTGCCTTCATGGAAGACAGTGATGTACCATAAAGGAGAGCTATACGACAACACCAGAATCGCAGACATGCTAGCACCAATAGCAAATGACCTGATGATAGACAAAACAGGAACTGTGGTGGACGGGCCTGGGGCCCAGTTCGTGAAGAAACTAGAAGCGGGGATAACACAATCAGAAGCCAAAGAAGAAGCGGTACTAAACATAAAGGATATTGTGGCAATGGAAGGGCAGAAACAAAAAGCAATAGACACAGCAAAAGCCATTGACAGAGCCGTACAAAAGAACCAGGCAGGAATACAGAAAGGAATAGTAAACCAGCTAACAACTGCAACAGCAAACACAGCGACAGTATCAGAAATTCAGAAAGCCCAAGGGCTGACAATGCCACAGGCAATGAAACAGATAAACGAGCTACTAGACGATGGGACCATTGTAAAAACCTACAAGACAGTAGGAGGGAAACAAAAAGAAGCAGGATACATGCTAGCTTCAGAAGTAAAACCAACAACAGTAATGACCGCAATAATAACCCCTCCAAACGCAGACAAGGCAATAGCTGCATTAAAAGGACTGGACCACGAGGGCGCTGCGACCGAGATAAGGACTTGGAACGCTGAAGTAATGCCAAATGTGAACCTGAAAGGAATATCAGTAAACTCTATTGGAGAGCTAGAAGCACATGGGGTCCCAAGTAACGTGGTTGAAGAACTGAGGAGCATCAGGCAAATCCAGGCAGAACAAAGCATGAAATCAAAAGGACTGGGACCCACGCTAGATGCCCTGAAGAGCGGAAAAACGCCAGACGCAGCAGGCCTGAACAAGATCTTTGCCTCACAAGACAGCAGAATAGAAGCAATGGATGCATTATGGGGAGCAGAAGGAAAGAAGAACATTTACCAGGCTAAGCTGGAAGACATAATCGGGAGATGGGGAGAAACTGATTCAAGCAACAAAGCAGCGGTAGACGCAATAACAAAAGAGAAGGACGACTTTCTGAAGATAGCACAAGACGACATAAAGAAATGTGAACTAGATGCTCCAATGACCGGAGTTTGCAGAGCAGGGGTGTAGAGAGATGGCAGACAAAAATCCAGCTTCGTGTGACATAAGTGAAGCAGCAGCAGAGGCATTGGCAAAGCTAACGCCAGAGAACCTAGGAAAGGTAACGCCAACAAAAACAACGGTGAGAGCAGACCTAGGAGAACAAAACCTACAAGGACCATTGCAAGACATAAGAAACCTGCAAGCAAATCAGGCAGCGATAGAACGATCAGACGTTGCGGAATCAAACAAAATAAAAGCGCAACTCGATGAGATGTCGAGAGACACTACAAAGATTCCGGAAAACAGCCCAAAAGAAACGTTCATGCGAAACATAGTAGGAGCAAGCGAGAAACGATACATAAGAAGCCTGAGCGAAGAACAATACGTGCCATTCAGGGAAGAAGTGAGATCAGTATTCGGTGGAGCAGTGGCAAGACAAGTAGAGCAGGAATGGAAAGTGCAAAAATTTGCAACGATAAACGAAAAACTTGACGCACTACAGAAAACTCGTGGAATAGACGTAACAAAAATGAAAAACGAATTCGATGACATGCAACGAGCACTCGCATCGAGATCGGATGGACTACTGAACAGAGACGACCTTGCTCTGATGGACAGAATGGAAAAATACGCAGCACTGAATGGAGAATTGCCAACCGCAAAGGCCAGATTAAGAGAGATAACGACCCAATTCTTCACAGAAAAGAAAAAACCTACAGCACAACAAGACGTTGCCTTGGGGAACAAACTGACAAAAGAACAGCAAACAATAAAAGATGCGTTCTTTGATGACTACTTAAACGACCTAAAAACTGACACGCGAACAGGAAAGCCATCTCTAATATACAAAGAATACGAGCAAGCGGGGCTGGCAAACAAAATAAAGACATGGGATGACGTAACGAGAGCAAAGACAGAAACGGCATTAGGGCAAAGAGTACAGACAGAAGCAAGACTGGCATACAATGACATAAACGCGATGACCAGACTAGACTCAGCAACAAAGAATCGGATGCTAGAAACGCTAAGCACCTGGAAAAATCAACCATTCACAAAAGGGGCATCAATACAAGCAATAAACGACCTCCGAGACAGAGCAGGAGCAATAGTAGACCCAATAGAAAGAAACTTGGCAAGAGCAGAACAGATACTGAACAGCCCAGACGCAGATAAACTATTCGAAACGGCAAAAAGCAACCTACAAAGCGACATAATAACAAGACAGCCAGCTGACAAACTGGCAAACGACATACAAAAAGCAGAAGAACAAATAACAAAAGGGCTAAAAACGCCAATAGCATCGATGACGCCAACACAACGGCTAAAATATGAAGAATTAATAAGAAGAGAACACGGCGCAGAAGCAGGGACCGATGTATGGAAAGAAATACAAAACCAACAAGACATAGAAGCCGCACTGGACGCAGTAAAAACAAAGGCTGAAGCAACGCAACTACTAACAGAAAAAGATGTAACCGCTGATACAAAGAGACTGATGAAAGAAAAGATAGACGCAGACACGATGGACAACGAAGCCAAAAAACTAGTAGAAAGAGCAAAGGCCGAGAAAGCGACACTGGAAACATTTGACGAAACCAAAGTAACTGACGTTGGACAAGCAGCTGCCGACCTAAGAGCAAAAGGTGGACCAAGTGCAGAGACAGAAGGAATGAAGAGACTAGGAAACTACCGAGGAGAACAATTTTATCATGACATACTAAGCGGGAAAATAAATCTAAAAACACCAATGGATAAGGCAACAGAAGAATGGGTAAACGCGGCACTAACGAGAATAGCAGCAGGAAAAGGAACAATAGAAGACGTATCCAGATTACAAAAACTAGGGGAAGGAATAAACGACATAGGACAAAAGGCAATAAAGGATTTTGCAGAAACAATATCACGAGCAGGGCCCGGATTCCAACCAAACTCGCTACTAAAAACCGCATTGACATTGGGAGGAGCAATTGCAATATCGCAAGTACTACTAGCAATAATAAACAAATGGGTATTAGACCCAGTGACTGGGGTAGGTCCCGCATTCAACAAATTGTACTTGGATGCACTAGTACAAATGAAAATGATGACGGGAGGAAAAGGCGATATAACCGCAATGATTTTTGGGTTCTTCACACCAGACGAAAGAACAGGAAGAACCGGATTAGACGATATGCTAGACGCAAGAGACGCTTTCTTGTGGATGGAACATCGACTTGACTGGACAGGTGACTGGATTTCGGGGATGTACAAATTATTCTTCTATAGCATGTCAGCAGCATACTATAAAGATGCTCATGGGATGGAAGAGTTATACAGGCAGCTAGACCTGGGTGTACAGGCAGGAATTCTGGTAAAATGTGACCCATCCGAAGCAGGATGTTCGAGAATAGGATACCGAGCAGCAAACAAAACAGAACTGACAGACTTTTACAAAAAGAACCCAGCGATATACTTCCAGACGGTAATGAACGCAAAGAATCCAAAAGAACTGCTAGAATTAATAGACCTGCAAGATTCAGGATTACCAGGAAAGAAGAGCATTTACACATTTGACCAGCTAAAACTGATGTACGACCACGGTGAAATAACTGATGCATATAACCTCCCAGCAAAATTACTGGGATGCCTGAAGAACCCGAACTCATGCCCAGGAGCAGTAACACCGCCAATGAAACCACTAACACCAGAACAACCACCTGCTGCTGCCGAAGTGACAATAGACACGCCAACGATAGACAACATAGTGAGAGGGCAAGAAACAACAGCAGATATAACAAAGAATTCGGACACCGTGGCGCTAGTGAACGGGGACATTCACAAAGGAGGATTCAAGGCATTGGATAAGCTATCAGGAAACAAAGGGACACCTTTGACCGAAATAGCAAACTCGTACCAGCTAAGCCCATCAGCACAAGAAGCTGTAAGACAGGAATTCTTCGTAAACAACCAGCATAAAGTAAAAGAATATCTGGACTGGGCAACAGGAAGAGGTATGTCACTAGCAGATGCAATAACGTGGATGTCTGCAGACATAAAAGGAAGCATACCAAAGAACTTCGAAGGCCTGGAAACAGACCAGATAAAGGGGCTGGTAATAAACGACCAAACCGGAAAAAGCGCACTAGCAGTTTTCGCAGGAATGGACCAGGACGCACTGATTACAAGTGGTTGGCTAAAAGACAAAGACATAGGGAACGACATAGCAAACGCCTACAACCAGAAGAACCAGTTCAATGGTAACATCCAGTTGTTAGATAGCGTTTTTGACCCGAAACAAGTACTGAAAGCAGACTACCTAAAAACAAGGATAGACGGAGGAGACAAAGACGCATTCCAGTACATCCAGAAAATATCAGCAGGGACTGACGAGAACAAAAAGATCGAGCTGGTAGACACAATAATCGATGCTGGAAAGAAAGATGAACTGGTAAAGATACCTGGAGGAACAGACCTAAAGACAGCATATTTCGCTCACTACCAAGACCCAACAACAGCTCTGAACGAAAAATTATTCGATGTGTCACAGGTTTCGACATATGGAACAGCTGAATGGTACGATGGACTAGGGCAAAAACATACTTTCAACACATCTGAAGGAAACAAACTATACGATCCAAGCACAGGAAAATACGACATTGCATACACACCCGTAAACACCGGAGATCCCTATCACCCCGCAGTATGGGCGCCAGATCCAAAAGCTTACTTCGAGAATGTAATAGCTGGGGGAATGACAGGAAAACAGGCCACTGATTGGGTAAATGCGGTGGATAAGAACGCACCAAGCCAACACGCTAACTGGATTTGTGAAGGATCGGGATGCACGCCAGCGCCTGCTGCAGAAGCGGGAGAAGGAAAAGGCGGTGGTGGTGGCGGGAGCATGAGTGCGAGTGGAGGAAAAGGAACCACCGGGGCAGCCGCAGGAGGAACAAATACCCTGTTTATTGACACGGGAGATATTGCCGACGCGGAAGTATGGGCAAACAACGTAATGGTCGGAAAATCATTAACTGATATAACAATGCCCATTGGAAAATACGACGTGGTGATAAAGAAACAGGGCTACAGAGACAAAGCTCTGGGGCAGATAGCCATAGGGAACTACCCAGTAACAAAGACTGCGAACATGATAAAACTACAGGTAGGGGTAGACACGTTCCTGAAAGCTCTGGGAGGAGTAGGAAGGCTGACAACCGATCACATACTATATGTCTACTGCATAGCCAAGGAAGGACTAACAGGCGACTCTACGTGGAGAGTTTTGGCTAATAGCCTGACACTTACCCCACCAATTCCTTTGATGATAGAAAGACCATACAAATATGATGCCCTGTACCTGTATTACAAGCTAACAGGGCAAACCGACCTGGCTAACAAGCTAGTACAGGAAGGAAGAGTTGTGCTATCTGAGCCAGAGGAGAAAATGCTATGACACTAACTTCTGATAGGCAAAACGCATTAGCAACTAAGTTTGGAGACATCAACCGTTGCATAACCAAGAACTCATGGATGCAAGCAATGGTCGCAGACATCTTGGGAGAGTTCTACATGGACGAAGAAGATATGGCATGGTTGAGGACGACACCTGATTTTTGTGCCCCTGCGGTACCTGTCGGGGGAGAGACGGCTGAAAAGACGGGAATATTCATAGACACTGGAGGAGCTCTTGCCGACGTCTACGTTGGAGACGAGAAAGTCGGATCTACCGACGTGCTAATAGAAATGCCAGCGGGATCGTACACATTTGTAGTAAGAAAATCAGGGTTCAAGTCAAGATCTTTGGCTGAAAATATCACCGACAAGCAAATACTAAACCGAGTGGTCACCCTGGTGGAAGGATCTGACACAACCGTGTCAGCGCAAACTGGTATTTTCATAAACGCGGGTGGCATCGGAATGGACGTGCTCGTGAACGGAACAAAGGTAGGAACTACAGATACTCTTATCGAAATGGATGCTGGAGCTTACACATTTGTAATGCAGAAAGATGGATACAACACCATAACGCTCATGGAGAACATAACGCAGAGCAATATCAGGAACATTACAGTATATCCAGCTCTGTCGAACCCAGCTGTAGAAGTGGGGCCAAACATTTCAATGACGTTAACAAACAACAAACTGGTTCCCAACCCAATAAAATACGGAATTGCACAGTGGTTTGGATTAGAAGTGAGAAACGACACGGCCCGAGCATGGAAAGGTTACCTGGGAGCAAGACTGGTAGACCAAGCTGGCACAACAGAAATGATAGCACCCGACAAGAAGCTTGCCCAAACCGTGCTACCTGGAGCAACGGTGATGATACTGAGGAAGATATCAGTTCCTCTGACACTGACACAAGGAACAATATCAGGCACACTGATAATAAACGGCTTCTTCATATCATAAGTGCTTAAGTTTCGAGCACTAGCTTTTTATTCTGCCTATTACATATAGAAGTTCATGATCGCCACCGACAAACGATTTACTAAGCTGGTGCCATCTTGAGTCGTTACATGTGGAACGGAAAGCCTGTTCCTCGTGTGTCCCAGATAATCGAGAAGATAATAGGATGGGAAGAGACAAACGGCGGTATAGAACAATGGAAAAAGAACACCCCTAACTGGCAGGACCTGACCAACTGGGGCATTCTCATGCACCTGACTATTCTGTCGCGCTATTCTAGAGTTCCTATAGAAGTGGAAAACAAGATACCTCTTTACTCGCTACCGAAAGACACCTGGGAAGAACTGAAAGGAAGAGAAGAACAATGGGATAAACTGGGCATGGAAATAGGCGAGCCTGCTATGGTAGAGCACAGGTTATACCACGTCGAGCCAGGCGAGGAATGTGGAGGAACAAGCGACCTGGCCGCTCCAATAGATAAAAAGAAGACAATTCTAGACCTGAAAAGCACGAAAAGGCCACTTGAGAAGCATGTAATACAGGTCGGCGCATACTACCTAGGTCTCAAAAGAATAGGATGGGAGGCTGAAAGAGGCATTGTCACTTATCTACGAAGAGACAACTCAGAGGTAATCGAGATAGAGAAGCCAGACCTGGTAGAAGCGAGTGAAGCATTTCGAGATGCGGCGAGGAAATACCATGAAAAGTACACAACGGACTAGAAAGGTTGAAATGGATAAACCATCAGAGTGATAAGGCATGACAAAAGTAAAAGGAAGAGAGGGCCCATTCCCCCGAGAAGGCCCCCAGGACGCCACCCATCGCGGAATCAAACCGCCAAATAGCACTAAGGATTCTCATGTATATAAACGTAACGAGCCAATAAGCACCGCCCCGCAGCTCGATGCGATAGAAGGTATCAGGTACATTCTTCTAAAGGACGACGAAAACAAGAAGACTCCTTTAGAGAAAGATTGGAACAAAACAGCAAACTACGGACCCGAGCGCGGTAAGATCCGAGGGTGGGTGAAAGGTGGCAATAACTACGGTATTGCGACCGGATTCGGTGGAGCGCATTGTTTTGACGCAGATGAGCTGGCTATTCTAAAAGAAATGGGAGTAATGGATAGGCTTCCAAAAACTTTTGTGGTAACGACTGGTGGGGGAGGAGAACACTGGTGGTACATCATAGAAGGGATGCAAAAGAAGCTAATAATGTATCACCCGACGCTGAAAGACAAAAAGAATCCTGCAGACCCTCTCCACCTGGGAGAGGTCCAGAGCCATAACAATTACGCGGTCGGACCTGGTTGCCTGCACAAAAGCGGAAAACGCTATACAGTAAAAGATCCGAGCCCTGTGGCAATCCTCGAGTATGAGACCCTTCTTCAGATTCTGACTGAATGTGGGATCGCATTCAGAAAAAAGGAACCCAAGCCCCTTGTATTCCACGAGCATGATGATGAATTTGATGTCAGGTTAGTGGACATCGCGATGCCTGATAACCCTAAAGAACGAGCAGGGGCGAACGGGCGAGAAATATTTGGCGGCCATCCAGTTCATGGCAGCAAAAGTGGTACTAACTTCTCGATCAACGTTGACAAGAACATATGGATTTGCTGGAAGCACCACAAGTCTGGAGGTGGATGGAAAGAGTTTCTGGCAGTTAAAGAAGGTATCATTTCATGTGCAGAAGCTGGTCCGAGATGTCTTCAAGGCGAGAAGTACATACAAGTTATGGATAGGGCCGAGGAACTCGGCCTGATTGATAATCGGAGACATGAGCTAGAGACCATAGAGGTCGGGGGCGAGGTGATTATTGAACGAGAAAAGGTTCAGGAGCTACCGATAAATTGCCCTGATGACGCCTGCACCGTAATAAAAGCGCCTCCTCGGTCAGGCAAAACACACACAGTAGTCAGGTGGATGAGAAATCGAGGCGAAGGAAATTATATCACTCACAGGCATGCTATCATTGCCCATGCAGTAAAGATATTTAAAGAACTGGGAGGGAGAAGAGCAGTATGGATAGAAGGAAAGAAACAAAAGGGGATGTGCCGATTTCCGGGGATGAGATGCAAGGACTGCGCCCTTCACCCGAAGGACTTCAAGAGTTACGAAGAAATGAAGAGCGTTGCGAGACAACTACTACAGGAGAATGCGGTTTTAGAAAAAAGTGTAGTACCACCAGGCCGATGTCCGTACTACGTCCTCAAGTTTGCAGACTTTTACGCGGATTTTACATTTACCGTTGTCAATAACGTTCCAGTAAAAGGCAAGACTGGAGTTCGCGCACGAAAAATGGTTATATTTGACGAAGATCCAGCTATTTCCCATTTTTATACTGAATCAATTGAAATTGCCAAGATGAAGAAACGAAAAGGGGAAGTCCATGTTAAAAACGAGCTCATAATTCTCGATAAAGCGCTCCAGGCGATCCTGGAGCGCCGAAAGAAACCAACATTGAGACCATATGCTGAAAAGATCAAAGAGCTGAGGGACATAATCGAGGCAAAAGGCGAAGAGGGGGTGGAAAGCCTATCACGAGAACTCACCAGAGCATTGGAAGGGTGGACGCCCAAAAGAAGGTATGTGAGAGAAGAAGCAGGACCAGACGAGATAACCCTGGAAAAGATGGTCAATGTTATGGGCAACCTTTACAAAAAATGCCCTATCGGTTTGGTCCGTGGTCATGGGGGTTACACCCGCGTGTTTCTCATTGGAGACGCCCGAAAACCGATGATCAACGAGGATTGGTGGGCAGATGTAGAAAAAACTGTTATAATCGGGGCCACCATCTCGGAGATGTTCGGTAAAGAACGAAACGGGAAAGTTCTCGAAGTCCCGACGTTCCGCTACGCGGAACGCTTCATTTTACTGGTGATTGATGCAGATAAAGGAACCAAAGACAAAAACATTCATCAGCAGCAAAGAAAGAAGTGTCTCACTATCGCACGTTTAGTAGCAGGAGATGGAGAAGGCCTCCGGAGGAGGCCTCTCATGGTACTTTGCGGTTCAAAAGAAGTTCAGCGTCAAGTGGTAGACAGTATCGGAGGTAATGCACATGGATCGACAACGGAAAGGGAAACGGGGCAGAAGTGGAATTTTCTGGCAGGAGGAGCCAACGTATTCTTCCAGAACAGCGTTATTAGTCGAGGGCTGGATATCGAACAGTACAACTGTCTTATCGCATACGATACAAACTTTGCTCAGCCATTTTGGCAGCTCGAAGACCAAAAGATCGCCAACGCAATCGTATCCGACGAGACGACGAACTCGGTGCTGCGAATATCGCCTACGCCTAGAAAGGACACGAAGACTACCAAGATCATCATTATCCCGAAGCGCGACCTCTGGAAAGTGAGGTATCTCGATGGTCGGATTGTGGAAACGGATCGACCAGCAACGGAAATTGCGGAGACGATTAAAAAGAAAGGGATTACTGGTTTGGTGGAGATGGAAGAAGATTCCATAAAAGTTTCTAAAGTGGGGATGGAATCTGAGGGAGCAAAAGAGAAGGTAATCCAGGGAATTCGGACAGGGTCCGAGTTCAGCGAGGAGGCTATTTTGACGGCAGTGGATGTGGTTTCTCGTGCAATGCAGAAGAGAGAAGTCTGGAAGAAGTGGCTCTCTGTGAAGAACATTTTTGAGATGACGCACATAGACAAAGAACTCATACGATCCGCGCTTGCTGATTTGTATTATCAGTCTAAAGTCGAAACACGCAATACCGCTAGCGGGGCCCGGTGGAGGTACGCAATCCATCTTAACGACCATTTCTCCCACACTAACAGGCGCCACATCGGTATGTCCACTGCTATCGATGTGGGGGGCGATAGCGATTAGGGTGTTTTCCGCTATCGGCTGTAGAATTTGGTATTCCTTCTATATAGTAGGGACCTTAAACGATAACGGGCTCTGCAAACAGCAACGCCCCCCACATCGATATGCCCCAATGTAGCACAGTGGCAGCCGATAGTGTGGGAAAATATTAAATTAAAATTGTTGGAATGGAGACAGTTCACACGGCATAGCGTTTGCAGCGGGAGATAGCGTTTCTATGGTCACTGATATCGTTTTTCGAGGTTTTGGTTTTTGTTGGGTGTTTTTTGTTTTTTCTATTATAGGGGTAAAAAGAGATATATAGATTATATTTTGAGGAAGCTAAGGGAATGAAGCAAAGGAAGCTAGGAAGCGAAGCTGATTAGCAAGGAAGTATAGGTATCTTTTATAGATTTGATGAATTAACTAGTTGGAGGTTTGATATAGAATGAAAGTCATCATAGCTGGAAGTCGAGACTTTAAGGATTTTGAGAAAGTGTGGACCCACATGGACAAGTTGCCTTGGGAAGTGACCGAAGTAGTCTGTGGAGGCGCCAGGGGTGCCGACAGATTAGGGGAAAGATGGGCCAAGGAGAACGCGATCCCGGTCAAGTATTTCTATCCTGACTGGAATCACGAGGGCCGAGGAGCTGGCTACAGACGCAATGAAGAGATGGCCAAGTATGCAGATTGTCTCGTAGCATTTGACATGGGCACAAAGGGCACCGCTCATATGATAGCTTGCGCAAAGCATTACGGCCTAGGCTGCTACATTGTCCATATTAAGCCTAAGCCCTATTTCCCTTTCTTTCATGTTTTCTTTTAGTCTTATTGTCTTTGTGGCCCCTGTCACTCCGTGTTGTTACTCTTATGGTTCCACACTCACACCACTAAACCAAATATAAGCCAATAAATAACAAACCCACATCAGGAGACGGGGAGACGAGATCTATGGCCACCCGGAAAGGGCTATAATAGGAAACAGCCAATTCTGGTGAAAAGACAGAGCGGCTTCTTGAGGCCGCTTGATGGTTGGTATAGGTCGGTGCTAGTGCGAGGGGAATATATCCCCTCGCGCACCCCTGTTCAAGGCGAAATGAAAGCGTTCATTTCGCAACAAAACACACATCAAGGAAGCATCGGCTTCTTTTATATTTAAGTGAATCAATTGGAGGTTCAAATCTATGATATCTACAAGAATCGTTAGCATGATAAGAATCGTTTTGGGAATGACAGGCATATACACCGTAGTAGCAGCACCTGCACTGATTGGTTTGACAATGCCTTGGTACAGCTGGTACAACGAGACCATAGCCGTTCCTCTTCAAGTATTCTGGATCATAGCCTTGTTGTATATCGTTCTAGGAAACCCATTCCAGGAGGCAAGAACATGATTTATACCAGCTATTTCGCAAGCCCAAAGATCAGAGGTCTAGACAGCGACACTCTAGTGAGTGTCGCAAGAACTGAACCTAAGGGTTATGCAGGCAAGAAAGTCGCCTTCTTTGCGCCAAGCTGGAAACTCATTGACATCTGGAAAGTGAAGAAAGACTGGCCCCTGTATACCAAAATCTACACGAGAGATTACCTGGCGCACATCGATGTCTCCCAAGCGGGAACGAAGTTCCAGAATAAGGTTCTCCTGTGTTGGGAAAACTTGGCCAAACCAGGAGAGCATTGCCATCGAGAATTAATAGCATCTTGGTTGCAAAGCAACGGCTTTGCAGTGGAGGAACTATGAACCGCAAACAGACCATTCGTTTAGTTTTTTCCACGCTCCATGGCATCGTGATAGCCAGGAGAATGGAACAGACTCTAGGTTGCACCTGGCAGACGCCCGACCTTGACGCCTGGTTTTCAGAAGCCCATCGGACATGCAGCAAGGAAGCGTCGGCCTCTTTTATTTTTCAATTGAATCACTTGGCGCTCGCCTCGTGATTGTAAAGGAAGTGTGTTGAAATGGCAGCAAAGTTAAAGTCAGCCGCACAAGTCGGCATTGTCGGAACCGTTGTCGAGCAAACCGAGACAGTCCTGTCCAAATTTGAACAGGCCATGATCGCCAGAAAGAATGCATTCAAGCCTGAGGATGGATACTTCTGGACCCCATCGGGCAGATACCACATTGAAGGGTATGTGCTCCGTGAAGCCGAGCCTGAGATGAAGAATCCACAGACACAGGTCAAGGAAATTGTGCCCTGTGTAGACATGTCCTTCAAGGTAAGGCACATCGAGGGCAATACCCTCAAAGTGATCTCCGCGCTGTCCGCAATTGAGCGTGTGTCCAAGCAGTTCTTGGCCATCGCAAAGAAGCATGGCTTCAATCTGGACTATGTTGCCCCGCTTGGGACCGCATTCTCAGACTTGCCATGGATGGCACCCAAGGACGACATCACCGTCGAGGTCCGGACCTTCCCCAAAGGAACCCGCACTCTGGTCAAGACCATCATGGAAGTGTAGATCCATGACTGGTCCAAACCTTTTTGAAAGGAGCATTGAAGTGCTCAAAGCCGCTCGCAAGTTGGACAAAGAGGCCATGAAAATGGCCTCTGAACAAGGCGAGTTCGAGTTCAATCAATGGTACTATGAACACTACCAATGGCCGCAGCGATTCATAGAGCTCTATGAGAGATCCAAAGGCACCGATGACACAGGGTACAACCTCGATCCTGCATTTCCGGATCATTGGGCCCATTACCTGTGGGAACAAGCTCAAGATGAAGCAGCACAGAATTGACCCAATTTGGGAGAGCGCAAGCTCTCCCGCCTTTTTTTATGCCATTACCACATGGCCGCACAAGCGTGTGCGGCCTTTTTCTTTTTTTGATAAATATGCCCACAGTCAATGGTTGCTGGAATTGCGAGCACGGAGGTCTCCTGAAGCTCCTCAGAAACTTGGTCAGAAGTATGGAGTTCGAGCATGGAATTGAGTTGACACCTGCTTGCAAAACGGAACTCACTGTTAAAGTGCTCCCGGAAAAGAATCGGTGTTCGTTGGACTCAGGTCTCCACATCGAACCTGGCTTCATTTGTGGAAACTGGAAATATGATGGTTTGGGGTTCCACACCCCTTCGATAGGGCCCAGCCCTAATGACAAGAAATTAGACAGCCGCAAAAGCTAACTGACCAAAAACCATTTGTCAACTTGTAACCAATCCAATCATAAGAACCCAAACCAAAAACTTAAAAACTTAACCCCAAAGAGTTACCTATGCAAAAAATACTAGCCCTCATGATAGCCGCGCTCGCGGTTATGACGATCCCCTGCATGGGGATCTCCGTTTCAGTATCAGGAAGCTCCGATGGAGTTTCTCACACGATCACCAGCACCATGACCAATGGTGCCCTACATAGCGAAACCGACATCGGTCTGAATGGAATCAACACATATATTGACGCAGCATGGACCTCTGGCAATATATTGGCAGAGACAAACGATCAAAAAGTAGGTGTAAGTGGAACTAACACCCCCATGAGCATGAACATCCAAATGACGGGGACCGACTTGGTCGGGCCCATTTCGACAACAGACGAGGTTATTCACTATTTCGATGATGGTTGGGAATACTGGGAGTACTGGGGCCCTGGCAGTTTCACTGGCGGCCCCAACTACCCAGCTCGACAGCACCATAGAACCGATGCCTGGAACCACGAAACAGGCGAAGCCTACTCAGTAATTTATGACTAAAAAGGAGAGGAAAAGACCATGGACAAAGAGATGAGCCCCCTTGAGATGAGGATCAAAGACATGGCTCTCAGGGAGATATTCATAGGCATTTCAGTCCCTCTTCAACCCCCTGAAGAGGACCCTATGACAATCTGCTCCTGGCTTTTAGAGAGCATGGTGATAACGTATTACAACGAAATGAACCACTATGGCGGCGAACTAGTAAAGTGCGCCTGCTAAAAAAGGAGGAAAGAAGGATGCTACCCGCACACGATGGAGAAATGATAGCTTGCCCTACAGCAAAAAACACAACAGAAGAAGTCTTGAAAAGGTGTTTACAATGGCGCGACGAGAATTACGCCAGAAACACCAAAAAGAAGTAAGGAAAAGAGGTGAAAGGGATGTACCCCGAAGACTTAATAGGAAAATGCGCAACAAGAACAGGGAAATCCAAGAATGGAGACGACTAGTACACAAATGGAGTAGTACTGAGAATACTTGCCGTAAGTGGTGAAGGAGCAGTCACATACATACGAACAGACACAGGATGGAAAAGAACCACAGAATACGACTACTTCAACGACGATAACTGGAAAGAAGTCCCAGACCCAAATGGCCCCAAACCAACAACCGCAAACATGCTGATCGGAAAAAGAGCAATACGGATAGGACCATCAAAAGATGGTGATGGAAGCTGGTCACACGAAGGAGACAGACCAGTAATGAAAATCCTTTCAGTAGATCACCTAGGAGCAATAGTAGTAGAATTCGAAGACAAAAAAGTATGCGACCGCCAGGTACATTTTGCCGCAAATTTCAACGACTCCAATTGGGCCGAAGCGCCAGCGAAGCCAGAGAAGCCAAAAGAAAAAGACTACAGAGAAGCCATGCAAAAAGCTTGCGCAAACATAACAAAAGACATAAGATTCACAATACGCGACCTGGAAACAATGTTAACTTGCCTGGAAGAAGACGCAAAGCACCATGGAATCGATGAATTCATGTACACAAAAGTACACATCATGGAACTATTGAACAGAGCCCATCCACTTAGCCTGGACGATTGTCCATTCTGTATATTCCACAGATATGGTGGAGACCATAGTGCATGCGACGTATGCGAGTACGCTGAAAAGCATGGAGGCATATGCTCGGCCCAAAACAAATCGTCCGATTTCATGAAAGTCCATGACGCAAGAAAAGCAATGAGAGAAGCAATCGAAAACTATTGGTAAGGAGAAGAGAAAGTATGGAACAACCCCCAGTAATAGAATCGATAGACCTGTCAGGCCTAGTGCCCGACAGGTTCGATGAGACGTTCGAGGCCTCAAAGTTGCCCGAACTGAACGCCCGACTCAAAGAGATAAGAGACACAAGCAAGGACTATGTAATGTCCATTGGCCACATGGTCTCATATGGTTCAGACACCGACTACAAGATAAGCTTCATACCGCCAGGAAGTCAAGAGAGGAAAATTCTAAAACCAACGCCCTGGTTCGAACAACAAATGTGTACCAAGCTGGGAATACCCACGAGGTACATGGACCACATGAAAGAAGCCAAGTTGTACGACCTGGCAGCAGACAACATAAACCAATGGACCGCACACGAGAGCCCCAAAAAGGTAATGGTCCGAACAGTGGGTGAAAACGCAAGGGCCCTGTTATCGGATCGTTACCAGGTCATAGACTCCTATGACGTGACAATGGGAGTCTTGAGTACTGTCATGGACATAAACATGGGAAGAGACAGAAAAGACCGAGTCCAGTTCAGCGAGGCTAACCTAACAGAAACCAAACTGTACCTGAGAATGTTGGACTATTCCAGACCATACGACATCAAAGGAGACGTCCACTATCCCGGAATCGTTGTAGGTAACAGCGATTATGGAGACGGAGCCTTGTTTGTCAAGATCATGCTCTGGCGCATGGTTTGTGCCAATGGAATGATGAGGGAAGCCGAGCTCCGCAAAGTCCATGTCGGGACCAAGATCGAAGAGGGCATGTACAGCGCCGAAACGCGCAGCGCTGACTCCAAGGTCTGGATGATAAAGATAAGGGACGTTCTCAAGTTCGTGCTTGAGAACAATACCCCCTTCGACACTTGGAAGAAAGAGATCGAAGGAACGGCAGACACTCAGATCAATGCCCCTGACACCATCAAAGAGATGACCAAGGCCAAGGTCATTTCAGAGGACGAGGGTGACGCCATCATCAAAGCAATGATGGGAGATGTGACAGCCGCGCCTGGTTCAGAGTACCACCTACTCCAAGGAATGACCGCGCTAGCAAAGACCATGCCAACGGACAGAAGGGTAGAACTAGAAGAGCTAGCTGGAAATCCAGCCCAGCTCACGCCTATGCTGGTAACAGCATAGGCCTTTCCCCCCTTTTACCTTTTATCGGATAGCACCCCCTTTACAATCTCGCCTCTTCATCCTACGCTATCCGAGAGGAAATAGAATGGAGGAATCTAAGGTGAGTCAACAAACAGATGAATTCATAATAAACATAGGAACAATCATAATTGGCATTGCCTTGATTGTTCTTCTGGTAATAGCCTGGATATGGGTTTTCGAAAACATGTATCACTGGTTGGGATACTAATGGACGACCTAAAGAAATGGGAAAGAAGAGCCGAAATTGCAGTATCAATAACACTCGCAATATGGATCACGGGAGCAATATTGTGGCTCAAATGGAAGGGATATTTGTGAAAGTTTTCAAACTAGAATACAAAACATACCCAACGCCAAAATATACCCGTTGGGAAAAGAAACACACAGAATTCATTCACGTTAACTATGAATTCAATTCCATTAGATGGCAAGAAAAAGTAGCGATCAAAAGATTATTAGACACAGAAACTGCCCACGATCTACGACTCACAGAATCAAACATCTATGAAGAAGTCAACCACATTCTAAAAGAGAACGTTGACATCGAAGGATGCCAACACCCACGAGAAACATGCAATATCTCAGTATGGCTCAGCGACGAAGCCATTGATGAGATAGAAGAAGCCCTGAAGGACACCTATGAGGACTGGACCAACGCACCCGTCTGGATAGTCCCATTCGACACACATCACTAGGAGGAAACATGCAAATCTTATACGAAGACAAAAAAGTCAATCACACGGCAACCTGGTGTGGAAGAAATGGAACCTACTTCCAACATGGAATAAACATAACAAAAAACATAACAAAAAGCAGAGAAGGAAACCTTTTCTGGATAGCACCGATCAGGAAAGGAGGGAAAGAAGGCCATTGCTACATGAGCATTCCTAAAGAAAACATTAAATCAGTAATCGAAGCTCTAATGAAAGAAAGCGAGACAATATCATCAATCTACTCGATAATGGCAGCGGCCCCAAGAGAACAAGTAGCAGGAATCGCTTATGACGCCTTCGAACACATCATAAACGCGGGAACCGGAGAGGAGCAAAAAGAACTCGCCCATAAGTTAGTTTGGCAGCACAACACCCTTCAGCAGCTCACAATGGGAGTATTCCTTGAGTTCCTCAAGGAAACATTACGAAAACCTTATGTGGACGCAAGAAATGCGGCCACCATAGACATGGCCAAAAAGATGCTTGAGGTAACGAAAGACGACTACCTACCACACATTTGAGGCACTATATGATAATAACTGCTCGTGGAGACCTAGAAACACAAAGCGGCCACCAAATAGGCATCTGGAGAGGGCAATGGGACAGCCAAGACGAGCTAAACCCAAAAATCAAAAGAATGAGAAAGAAACTGGGACATTGCCCTAAACACGAGTGGACAACATTCAGAATAAAGACCGACTACAAACTGAGAGATAAACTAGTTTGCGTAAAATGCGAACTGGAAGATTCGGAAATCAGAAGAAAAAATTACCAGGAAAAAGCAGAAAAAGAAGGTTGGAACCGACAGATCTGGAAATGCACTCAATGCAACAGCTTGTTCAGGTACAGAGAATTGATTGGAGAAATGTGCCGACCTTGCAGAGACAGAATAGAAAAACTACAACTCGAAGACCAACGACATGCAGCAAGAGCACTAGACAAAGAAGAACTAAAAAAGTACACAGAAATGATGAAAACCTGTAGAACAGGAGTATGTGACATTTTAAAGATCCATCATAAAGCACTAAAAGAAGACCCAGAAAGGTTACCAACAGAACGAATCATCGAGCTAACATGTGGTATTGAAGGAAGAGAATACTACCTAGCGAAACGAAAAGAAAGAACAGGAGAGTCAACTACCACGTCCTGAAGGGCGTGGCTTGTAACTCCGCAAAAAATCGGGCTACAATGGG
>Ga0187878_1002020_pt1 | contig 18608 bp, 19 predicted proteins | sample June2016WEW_17_1_FD_132979 | JGI IMG/M metagenome (GOLD analysis project Ga0187878, IMG submission 132979) | Peatland microbial communities from SPRUCE experiment site at the Marcell Experimental Forest, Minnesota, USA - June2016WEW_17_150 | ecosystem: Environmental > Terrestrial > Soil >...
GGACGCGCGGGCTCGGGGCCGGCGTCGGGGTCGCCGCGGTCGGCGTCGGGGTCGCCGCGGCCGAGGGCAGGGGAGAGGGCGGACTCTGCTGGAGGGAGACGGCCATCTGCGCCGGCGCCGGCGACGGCGCCCAGGGTGTGGCATCCGGCGCGAGCGTGGCCTCCTCGACCGGCGTCGATTCGGTCGGGTCGTTCGCCTCGACGAGGGATCCGGGGTCCAGGAACAGAACGCTCACGGCCCAGCCGACAACGGCCACGAACGTGGCGACCCGTTTCGCCGGACGCCTCGACATCTCGCCAGCCCTCATCCCGGCTTTGCCAGACGGCCACGGGCCCGGGCAAGTCGCCCTCCCGCGTCGCCTCGTCTGCGTCGACAATCGCCGACGCAGCGGGCGCCATCTATGGGTTAGACGTACGGGCCCGGGCGCAGGTGCCGTCCGCGAGCCCGGGGTCGGGGAGCCCCTCAGCCCCGTTGTCGGCGGCCAGGTGACGGCGTACGATCGCCGAGAGGGCAGGCGAGTCACGCCGGGCTCGGGCTACGCCGCCGAGGCGCGGGCAATGATCGTGGACGCAATGGCCAGGGTTCCGTCGGCCCGGATGGTCTCCCGGTCGTTGCCGCTGCGGACCGCGGCAATCGGCCTCGCCGTCGTCTTCGTGGCGGCGACGCTGTCGGGATGCGGCAGTTTGGCGGCCCCGCAGCCGACCCAAGGCTCGGCCACGAGCAACTCGACGCCGACGCACACACCGACGCCGACTGCCGTCCAAACGTACTCGACCCCGACCCCCGGCCACACGGGCAGCTTCGGCGAGGGTTGTCCGGACGGTGCGAGCATGCTGCCCGGCGCCACGTGCCCGCCCTCGCAGCCTCCGCAGATCGTGCCCCAACCCACGTCCGCGCACTACGGCGAGACCGTGGACGTTGACGAGCTCGTGTGCGTCTCGTGCCCGACGGGGAACCTCCGGGACCGGGTGAGCGAAGTCGCCGCGGACGCGGGCCTGGCGCTGGCCGATTCAGCGGAAGCCGACCGGCCGCAGGCCCGGCTCACCCTGAAGATCGGTGTGGCCGGCTTGCCGGCGCAGGGCTACAGGCTCGCGATCACCAGGTCGAAGGGAGTCGGCGCCGACGTGACGATCCAGGCGAGGGACGAGGCCGGCGGCTACTACGGACTGCTCTCGATCGCCCAGCTCATCGTCGCGGCCGGCGGCACGGCCCGTATCCGGACCGCTACGGTCGAGGACCATCCCTCATTCCTGCGCCGCGGCCTCATCCTCACCGCCGACCCGCTCGAGCGGGTGCGCTTTGGCGTGGAGTACAAGCTCAACTTCCTGTACAAGCGAATCCAGCCGAATGAGCCCGGCATGACCGAGCTCGTCGCCTACTGCCGCAGCCACTACGTCACGTTCATGTCGCTCGTCGGCTACCGCGACTACCTGACAGCCACGCCGCGGGCGGACGTCGAAGCCGTGCTCGCCGACCAGTACGACCTCGGGATCCGCAGCTTCTCCCTGAACTTCGACGACATCTGGTCGGGCGATCCCGCCGCGCTGGCCGCGAGCCAGGCCGGGGCGTTCAACGACTTCTATGCCTACCTGCGGTCGCTCGATCCCACCGTCGAGGTCGCGATCACCACTGGGGCGTATACAGGCCTTCCGGACAAGCTCAGTCCCGCCGCCCGGACCTACCTGACGCTGATGAAGTCGAAGCTGCCGGCCGACGTGCTGGTCTTCTGGACCGGCGATGGGGGAGCCTTCGGGATCACGGCTGCCGGTGCCCAGGCGTACTCAACGTTCGTCGGTCACAAGATCGGGCTGTGGGACAACGACGGCATCCGATTCATCGATGGGCGGCTGCCGCTGTCCGGCCGCGAGGCCGATCTGGCGACGGTGATCTCGACCTACATGGCGAACATGGCCGACGACAAAGCCTGGACGGGCTCGAACGGCCAGTTCGCCCTGCTCACCGAGCTGATGTACGGCTGGCGGCCCGAGACGTACGACCCGTTCGCGGCGCGCGACCTCGCCGAAGAGCTGCTGCGCTCAGGTGGGTGGGTCGGACCAGGCCCGACGCGCCCGACGCTACCTCCGGCCTCCCCGTTGCCTTTACCAAGCCCGAGTTAGTGCCGCAGCGGGTCCCAAGCGAACGCTCGCCGATGTGACACGCCTGCTTCAGGCGGGAGAGGCATGTTCCTTCGCGGTGGGGGCAGCGTGCCGCTCCTCAAGACGAGCTGACGCTGAGGGCCCGGAGTAGGGAGCGTGGGGTACACAGCGCGTGCTGTTACGTGTATGATCGCGCCATGAGCAACACATCTAGCCGCGTGAACGTGATCCTCGACGCGGAACACGCCATCAAGCTCCGCCGCCTGGCCGAGCGAACGCACACGAACCCGGGCACGATCGCGCGATCCCTGCTATCCACGGCTCTCGAGGAGGCCGATCCCGACCCTCGCGACGTAGCTGCGCTTCTCGACCGAACTCCAGGCGCGTTCGAGAGCGCCCAACACGGACTCGCGGAAGCCCGATCCGGCCTCGGAACGCCGCTCGAGGATCTCTGATCCGTGGCCACCGTCCTGGTCACTCCGAACGCGGTCAACGACCTCGACACGCTGGTCCGGACGCTCAGCTTGCCCCGGAACACTCGCGAGCGGGTGAAGTCGTCACTGCGGCCACTGTTCCGCTTTCCGCGCCTCGGCGCGCCGCTCGAAGGCCGGTGGGCCGACTTCCGCTTCATCCTCGGTCCGTGGCGCTGGATGCTGGTGGTCTACGTCTACGACGAGGCTACCGATCGGGTCGCGGTGGTGACGATCCAGGATGCGCGCTCGACAAAGGCGGCGACAGGGGAGTAGGGAAGGACGGAGGGCAGCATGACGACACCACGCACGGTAGCGGGACAAGCAGTTCTCTCGGGCATGCGCCCGTACGTGAAGCGTGCGCTCGCACAGACGATCCTCGCCATCGAAGACGAAGCCATCGCTCCCTACGTGGAGGCGCTGCGGGAAGCCGACCGCGTGCTCGAGTCCCTCGCCGCCAGAGACGCAGTCTCAACGTGGGACACCCCCTCGAGGGTCGACTTCGTCAAGCGGGCTGAGGCCGCACATCGGCTGGTGAGGCCCCTTCTCGCGCCGCACGGCCAGGAGGAGCAGGGCTGACCGCATCTGGTGTCGTCGCGCCTGGCGTTTGACGAGTTCACGCTCCGCTACGGGCGCTGACATCCGGAGTAGGCGGGCCTAGGATCGGGCAACGGCGTCTCGTCTGCCGGACGATCGAGAGGTGCAGCCATGCGATCCCGTCTGATGCTCGCGGCGGTCGCCGCGCTCGTAATCGGATGCAGCAGTGCGGCGGGCACAGCGCTTACCGACGGGGCGACGGCCACCCCGCAGGGTGGCGGTGGCTCCCTCCAGCCCTTGCCCGGCGGCGGTCCCACCGGCGCTCCAGCGGTCGACCCCTCCGGCCTGGGCAACCTCCTCGGTCCCGGCGACTTCGCAGCCGTGGGTGTGCCGGGTGCCGGCACGCCGACGGTCAACCCGAATCCCGGCGGGGCCGGAGCCGCATATGTCGTGTTCGCCAGCCATCCTCTCGCGGACGGCACCAAGGACATCGAGATCGAGTTCGACGTCTTCACCTTCAACAGCGCGGACGAGGCGTCGACCGACTTCGGCAGCCAGACCAACGACCCGGCTGACCCCGCCGACCTTCAGGCGCTCGGCGCGGTCAGGGGACAGATGTTCCTCGACCAGCCCGGCAACGATCCCTCGACCGCCCTGGCCGAGCTCCGCGTCCTCAAGGGCCGTGTCTGGACCTCGCTCGTCATCCCGGCCGGGCCCAACGCCCAAGCCCAGCTGGTGGCTCTGACCAAGCTCGCCCTCGATCGCGCCGCCGCTCTGATCTAGGCCGGCGAGCCGGATCCGCGGCCCACGTCCCGTTCGGCTGCCCGAAAGTGCGACTGTCCTTGCGGCACACGTGTCGGTAGAGTAGGGGAGTACGGGCACGTCAACTGGGGGTCTCCTCTTGGCCGAGGGCAGCGCCGCGATCGACAACCACGCCGGCCTCATCTGGGCCATCACCAACCTTCTGCGCGGCGACTACAAGCAGTCCTAGTACGCGCGTGCCAATCCCATCGAGAACTTCCGCCTCGTCTTCGCCGACGCCTTCATCAAGAGCATCGTCGGCCGCATGGACGACAACCAAGACGTATTCAAGAAGATCCTCGACGACCCAGCCTTCCAGAGCGTAGTGATGGACCACTACCTGCACCGTGTCTTCATCCAAGCGCGACTAGAGCGCTGAGAGCATCCGGCGAGAGGCGAATCCCTACTTGAGGTGGAACTGGTGGACACTGAAGAGCGAACAGCCCTCCTTAGCGTCGTGGATTTCGGACGCGTTGACGCCGAATCCGAGTCTGACCTGGATCGTCGCTTCGTCCGAACGGTAGATTTCGAGCGATTCGTTCAGCCCGACACGCAGCTCGTGCTTGGAGCCAAGGATATGGCAAGAGCGCCATCTTCGGCCGAGGAGAGGCCAACGCCCGTTGTCCGTGTCGGCGCGCCCCGTGTCCCGGCCTCCCGAGGCGGCGAAGGCACCCGCCCGAGACGTCGCGCGACGGAGCGGCCGAGAGAGGACGCCGCCCTTCCACGACCCGCTTGTCGGTGATGAGCAAGTCGAGCGGGGGCTTGAGATTGGTAGTGTCAACGCCGACCTCGGCCGCGATGTCGCCACGCTTGCGGAAACCCTCGCCGATTACCGAGAGGATCGTGCGGGCTTGCGCCCTCGATCCGAACTCCGAGTCGAGGATCAGCCGGCCCGTGGTCACGAGAGGCGTGCCGTCATCGGCGATCTGATCGGCGAGAAAGTCCTTGAGGCTGCGGTTCATCTTTGTGCGCACGACCTTTGGGGAGCCGCCTGTGACCAGGTAGGAGTCGAGGGCGTCCGCGCCGGTGAGGCCGAGAGGGCCGCGGCCTCTTGATGACCGATCAGTCTTCGGGAAGAGCAGCAAAGGCCTTCTTTATTTTCATATACCACCGCATTCCTGATACGGGGTTTTTCCACCTACCCTGCATGCTCTTCAGTGCGCTTTTGTGCGTTTCATCACCCCTTGCGACCAGTTCTTTCAAATGGTTATCTTCCGCTTTTATAACCTCATCAGCCGTATTTCCATGGAATGGGGCATCACATGGTCCACCCATTTCTTTACATGTCATTGTTTTCATATTTATCACCTCCTTTTAGTGCGGGGTTCAGTGGCGGCACGAGCATCTCGCGCTCGGCGCGCTGGTGGAGTGGCTGCTTGGGCGCCGTGATCATCTCCATCATCGCCTGGTCCGAGCCGACGAGGGTGAGCAGCACCGGGATCTTCGAGAGCGTCCGATCCCACGCGGTCTGGACGGTGCCGAGCACCGCCTTGCGTGCCTGCTCTGTCGACCCGAGCAGGTAGGGGAACTCGTCGAGAACGATCACGCTCGGCCGGGCCGGATCAGACCCCGCTGCGGCCGTGACGAGTGCCGCCTGCCAGGTGGTGAAGGCAACACCCTCGGCCTGCTCGCGCGACGGCAGGCCCGAAAGGGCCAGTGCCCGAAGAGGTCGAGTTCGCGCTCCTCTGTGTGACCACTGGCGGCGAAGAAAAGGTTGGGTGCCTTGGTCCGTTCGATGAACTCCTCGACGAGCGATGTCTTCCCGACTCGACGACGGCCGCGAATGGTGACCATCCGACCCTCGCCCAAGTCGCGTGCAGCAGCCCACTCGTCCTCGATCTTGGCCAGCTGCTCCACGCGCCCGACGAAGTGCCGCATCTACTCCGACAGAGATAGTATAGCGAGGTAATACTACAATGCCGTTATCCTATGGCAGGCATGACATAGCCCTGCCCGACGATGGATTGACCGACCGGCTGTGGCGCACAAGCACGACTTGCACCGCCGCACTTCGGGCACCACGAAGGACTGAACCGGCGAACACTGTGGCGCGCCGTCCGCCGCCGGTCCGAGGTGGGGTGTGGGCGGCTACCTGTGCTTCAGCGATTGCCGGCGACAGCGACACATTCGATTCCACTGCCATTTCAGCTGCGTTCCACACGTGCCCACCCGCCGTGGACTTGACGTAACGGACATAACCTCTCTTATCGGAAGTGCCAATGTGCGTGTCCCCCTTGGTTGGGGCGGCCTAGAAACGCGGGGCGGACGGTCGGAATCTGGCCGGTTCGTCCGCTACGCTCGGCGGTCGGTAGCCTGGCGCTGGATCTGGCTGATGCGCTGGTTACTCACGCCGAGCAGCATCCCGGCGTCGCGGGAGGTGTAGCCCGAGCTGCGGATCTCGCCGACGGCGTGGCGCATCGCAGTAGATGCCCGGTCGTGCGCCTGTTCAGCGGTCTGCCTGGCCTCGAGCGCTTCCTGAATCGACACCTGGAGGGCGCCCAGCGAGGCGAGATCCGGTTCGATGGTCACGTCGAACGAGTCCTCGGGGACATCCAGCATGAGCGCGATCGCCTCCCGCGCCATGGAGTCGACCTGATCCAGCCGGCGCGCTTGAGAATGGACGCCGCGCAGCTGCGGAGCTTCGATCGCCCACCATCGACCGCTTCGGACCGCCGTGACCCTGTACGTTGGCTTCATCATCGCCACCAGCCTTCACCCAATGCTTCCTCGAGGCTCCTACAGATGCCGACCGCGGTCATTTCGTTGATCTCGCGGTGCCTCGGCACGGTCACCTCTACGGCCCGGCAGCGCCAGACCTCGTGGTTCGCGCTTTGGCGAACGAGTGTCCACGCGACTCCCTGCCTCCTCGCGGTCCTGGCGATCCGGCGGAGCAGCTCGACGCGCTTCATCGCCGCTAGTCTATCATGATGGGCAGCATAAGACTAGGGGGCTAGGCTGGATGCGGCCGCGCTCCCGCCCCGGCCCCCAGACAACCGAAGGGCCCGCCGACGAACAGTGCATCGGCGGGCCGCGGGTGACGGATCGTGACGGCAAAACGAACGCCCGAAGGAACCGCGACCCCGCATCGTTCGGCCGATCCGAGAATCGGTCGAGTCGTTCGGTGTTTCGTGGCCCCTCCGGGCAAGAACCAATCTAGCCCGTGTCGACTCCGATGCCAACCGGCTTATCCACGTTCTCGCAAGATCGCGACAGTCATGTTCGTGGCTGTCCACGGGTCGCGCACACCGATGGCTGCGACCGGCTCGCCCGCCGTAGGCGGTTGGAACGGGCGTTCTGGCGTCGGTCAGGTGGACAGGGTGCGGCGCCGGCGGCGCAGGGTCGTGATGCGCAACGCCAGCACCAGGCGGAGGGCCTCCATGAAGATGGCCATGCTCATCTTGGACTGACCGGCGCGCCGCTCTTCGAAGGTGATCGGGATCTCCAGGATTCGAGCGCCCGCCAGCCTGGCCTTGAAGGTCGTCTCGATCTGGAAGGCGTAGCCGCCGGCATGTAATCGGTCGAGGTCGATGGCGCGGAGCACGGGGGCCGCGAAGGCTTTGAAGCCGCCCGTGAGATCGCGGTAGGGCATCAGGAGCACGACGCCGGCGAAGATGCTGCCGCCGCGGCTGACCAGGCGCCGCAGGATGTTCCAGCGCGGAATCTGCCCGCCCTTGACGTAGCGCGAACCTAGGACCAGGTCGGCTCGGTCGGCGGCCAGCGGCTCGAGGAGTGCGGGCAGGAACCTGACCGGATGGCTGAAGTCGGCGTCTATCTGGACGACGACGTCGGCGCCGCGGGCGAGCACGTCGTGGAAGGCGGCCACGTAGGCTCGTCCCAATCCCTGCTTGGCCGGGCGGTGCAGCACGGCGATGTTCGGGCGCTGCCCGGCCAGCTCGTCGGCCAGCTCCCCGGTCCCGTCCGGAGAGCCGTCGTCGACGATCAGGATGCTCGCCTGCGGTACGGTCGAGATGATCGCGTCGGCGATCGGGCCCACGTTCTCGCGCTCGTTGTACGTGGGGACGATGATCCAGATTCGAGCCCCGGCGGGCGCGGCTGCGATCGGACTCGGCGACGGGGCGACGGGCGGCATCGGCTTCCTGGCTGCGAAAACGGGGTCGCGGCCGAGGATACCCTCTCTCTCCCCTACCCTGCTGGCCGGGCGGCCCGCCGGCCGGCCCCCCGGGGCGCCGGACACAAAGAAGCGCCCAGAGGAACCGTCTCGATCGGACTGCGGTTTCGCGTGTTCCGGCCGCTTCGACCACCGCGCTCAAGAAATCCGAAGACTTCTCGCTCGACTGGCGGCCTGCGCACCGGCCACTGCCGGAACTGCCACCGGCCCCTCTACATCTCGACTTCCGCGGCTGCGGTCTGCGATTCGGGCCAAGAACCGTTGCGGGCTCATGGCCTTTCACGTAGATCGGTCACCGTTTCCGTCGAAACCGCTGAGTCGGTGTCGATCTCGCTGGCCCCTCCGGGCAAGACAGACAATAGGTCGGGACCCGCTCCGCGGATAGTGGCTTATCCACTGTTTTAGGTCCCGCGGCCTGCTGTTTTGTGAGTTGTCCACTTCCCGCCAACAAGGGTGGGTCGGCGCGATCCCCTAATGCGAACGCATGTGAACGGGTGTTCTACTACTCCCCTACTCCGCCGCGTCGTGTGCGGGGGTGCGGCGCGCTGCCCGAGCGACCTCAGGCGTCGGTGGCGTCGCCGTTGCCGCTTCGGAGCGACTCGCGGTAGCGCGCAGCGACGGCCTCGAGCTCACCGGCCAGCGGAGGGCTGACGCGGCCCCGGACGTGCACGTCGTAGGAGCGATACTCCAGCTCCACCGTGCCCCGTTCACGGACACGGGCGATCAGCTCCCCGGCGCGATACGGGATGGCAACGTCCACGTCCACCCAGAGCGACGCGAGCAGCGCGGAGAGCTCGGCCTTGAGCGTCTCGAGGCCGTAACAGGTCACGGCGGAGATCAGGACGGTGCCCGAGATCGCCGGTGCGGGCGTCTCGCCATCGCGGGCCGCGGCCTCGATCAGATCCGCCTTGTTGAACGCGACCAGGCGCGGCTTGTCTCCGGCGCCCAGCTCCTCGAGCACGGTCTGGACGGTGGCCCGATGCTCGGCGAAGTGGCGGTCCGAGGCATCGACGATCTCGAGCAGGACGTCGGCCCGCGTGACCTCCTCGAGGGTGGCGCGGAACGCGTCGACGAGCTGGTGGGGCAGCTTGTGGATGAAGCCGACGGTGTCGGTGACGATCGCCGTCTGGCCCTCGCCCAGCTTGACCTGGCGCGACGTCGGATCGACGGTTGCGAAGAGCCGGTCTTCGGCTTTGACGACCTCGGAGCCGACGAGCGAATTCAGCAGCGTCGACTTGCCGGCGTTGGTGTAGCCGACGATGGCGACGGTCGGGATGAGCCGCCGGTCGCGGGCCCGAGTGGCCGTGCGGCGCTGTTCGGCAACCTGCTCGACTCGCTCCTTGAGCCTCTTGATCCGCTCGCGGACCAGGCGCCTGTCGGTCTCGAGCTGCGACTCGCCGGGGCCTCGCGTGCCGATGCCGCCGCCGGTTCGTGAAAGGTGCGTCCACAAGCGGGTCAGGCGGGGGAGCTGGTATTCGAGCTGGGCCAGCTCCACCTGGAGGCGGCCCTCGTGCGTCTGGGCATGGAGGGCGAAGATGTCGAGGATGAGGCGCGACCGGTCGATCACCTTCGCCTTGACGGCCTCTTCGAGGGCGCGCTGCTGAGCCGGCGAGAGCTCATCGTCGGTGACGAGGAGCGTGTAGCCGGTCTCCGATTTGGCGGCGACCAGCTCGTCGACCTTGCCCTTGCCCACGTAGAAGTTGGGATCGACGTGGCGGCGGTTCTGCCATTCCGCGCCGACGACTTCCGCGCCGGCGGTGTCGGCCAGGCTGGCGAGCTCGACAATCGATTCTTCGGCCGTCCAGCCCGGGTCGTCCCCGATGTCGACGGCCACGAGAAAGGCGCGCTCGACCGGGGCGGTCAGATCGATCATGTCCTTGGTCATCACCGGGCAGGATAGCGGAACGGCCGATTGTCACGGCCGGGGCTCGCAACGACGCCGCCGCCTCTCCGTCGAGCGCCGTCGTCGGCCGCCATCAGCTGGTCAAGAATCCGACACTATGAAATCGTCGTGTGGGCGAAGTCGTCGACTGTAGCGAACTTGGCGCGAACGCCCGGACGTCACCGGGCCGGCTGGGCAACCGAGGCAATCGCAGTTAGGCCGCCCCGAGAGCGTCGAGGTTGCGAACGTGCAGCGTCTCCACGACCCTCAACACAACTTCGTGGCAGACGGAGCACCGCAGGACGTCGCCGTCCTCGGCAGTCAGGCGGAGATCGTTGTCGAAGGTCAACTCTGCATGTCATGCCGCCTCTCGCAGGGCGACGTGGAGCTTGACCTCGCCATAGGCGGTGGTCAGAGGCACGACGAGACGCTGGATTTCCATGGTGGACAGTCGAACACCGCGGCCCACCAGCACCAGCGGTGGGTTGATGACGGTCTTGACACCCTCTTCGGCGAGGCCTATACCGGCGGAGCCGGCGATGACGTTTGCCATCTCGGCTATTCCGCTCTGGCCCAACTCGTCGATCTCCACGGCGTCCTGGCCCAGGATTGCGCTGATCAGCTTCAGGGCTACGGTCTCGGCCATCGACAGGTAGAGCGAGCCGCACAGCTTTCCGCCGACGCCGATGACCGCCGTGACATCGTCCGTCGCGTACGGATTGTCCTCGAGCAGCAGCCCGCCGCGCTCCACCGGTAGTCCGGTCTCCTTGCCGATCACCGTCAAGGCCGATTGGACATATCGGTTGACTATCTGGACTCTCATGGCTACGCAGCTCCAGCCAGGGCGGTCTGGTCCTCCAGGCCGAGCAGGCCGTCGAGCTCGAGGAGCAGGACGAGCCGGTCGCCGAGCTTCGCGATGCCTCGCAGATACTCGGCATCGGCGCCGGCGGCGACGCCCGGCGTGGGTTCGACTGACTCGGACGGCAAGAGGAGGACTTCGGACACGCTGTCGACGATCAGCCCCACGCGTGTTAACGAGCTTTCGGCGACGACGATGCGCGTTTCCTTGGTCGGTTCCGCCTCGGCCATCCCGAAGCGGCCGCGCACGTCTACGACCGGGATGATCCGGCCGCGCAGGTTGATCACACCGTTGACGAAGCTCGGCGATGCCGGCACCGCAGTGCACTCCTGGAAGCGGATGATCTCGTAGACCGAGCCGATGTCGAGGCCGTAGCTCTCATCACCGAGCTGGCAGACGACTACCTGGAACTCACTCATCGGACTTGCTCCTGCTCGCTCGGCGAGCTGGTCCTCAGCGGAGGGGCTCGCCGAGGGGAAGCGAGCCCCGCCCCGAGGTGTGGCGGCGGCGAGGTTGGGGGCGTCCTCGCCGCGGCGGGTTATGCGCGCTCCGGGCGGCGGTTCGTCTTGGTCGAGACCACGCTGCCTCGAGCTCTCCGGCGATCTCGGCCAGACTCACCGCTGAGGTCGTCCGAAGGAGGCGGCGACCACCCACGCGCCCAGCCGGCTCAACAGGCCTGGTCGAAGCCGCGCTGCACCTACCAAGCGACCAGGTAGGTGCAGGAGTCGCCGCCCTTGGCGCGGCAGGGCGCCGACTCGTCGTGCGTCACGTTGACGGCGACCACGTCGGCGGGCTTGAAGCGCTTGGCCGCGCTCATGATGATTCCCTGGTCGAACTGGCAGGGATAGGGGTTGCGGCAGACCATCTTCGCGCCGCGATCGCCGGTCTTCTGGTAGCCGTACGTGCCGATATCGCCGCCGCGGTGGTTCATGTGGTAGGCCATGTTGATGCTCGGCAGGGCCGTGTCGATGCTGTTGACCGTCGGCGGCCACTGGGCATTCTCCGGGATGGCCTTGCCGATGTTCAGGAGCGTGCGGGGGCCGACTTCGTCGGCAAGCGTCTTGAAGGCGTCCAGCCATGCCTGCTGGGGGTACCACTTGCCGGGCTGCGGGTCGGCGATGCCGCAGCTGGCCAGGATCTGCTTGGCCATCGTCTCGGAGCCGGGAACGCCGGCGACGACCGACAGGACCGACTCGCCGTTTACCTCTACGCCGGGAGCGAAAGCCTTGAATTGAGCCATGGGAGACCTCTCTTTGGGTGTGGGCTATCCTCTGTCCTGATTACCTTTGAGCCTTGGTTCCGTTGTGGCCTTGGAGCTTGCCTTCCCCGGCGGGACTCGCCGGACGATGAGCGGGCCTTGCAGGGAGGCTGTGCTGCGTACGGGCATGTGCCACTCGCGCCGCGTGATGGTCGATGATCAGGCGGCCCTTGGGCGCCGGCTTCCGTACGTGAACTCCTCGTCGCTCGGGCCGCGCCGCTCGACCAGATTCGTCGGCTGAGCGTCCGCCACTTCGGAGCGCGCCGTGGGTACCGACGAGGACCCGGACGCGAGCTTGAATCTCGCCACCAGGGCGTCGAGTTCTCTGGCCATGTCGGCCAGGCTGGCCGCGCTGGCCACGACTTCTTCGGCCTGGGCGGACATCTCCTCGGTGGCCGCGGAGACTTCCTCGGCGGCGGCTGAGTTCTCTTCGCTGACCGCGGCAATCGACTCGATCGAACTCGACACGGTCGCGGCGGCGGAGGTCATGCGGTCTGCGGCGGCGTTGGTCTGGGTCGCTATGGCGGTTATGGCGTCCGAGGCGCTCACGACCTGGCTCGTGGCCCCGCCGACCTCGGCCAGTGCCGCGAACACCTGCTGCAACGCCTTGTCGCGCTCGGCAGCGGCAATCTTGATCTCGGTAAGCGCGGTCGCGGACTTCTCCGCGAGGGCCGACCCGGACTTGACCTCGGCGGCGCCTTCGTCCATGGCCTTCACCGCTCGCTCGGTCTCGCTCTGGACCTCGGCGATCAGGGCCGCGATCTCCTTGGTCGCGCGGCTCGACCGTTCGGCGAGCTTGCGGACCTCGTCGGCGACGACGGCGAAGCCCTTGCCCTGTTCGCCGGCTCTTGCCGCCTCGATGGCCGCGTTCAGCGCCAGCAGGTTGGTCTGCTCGGCGATGTCGTCGATCGTCTCCACGATCGCGCCGATCTGGTCAGACTTGGCGCCCAATTCGGTGACCCGGGCCGTCGTCGTCTCGACGGTGTCACGGATGCGACGCATCCCGCTCGAGGTCTGGTCGACGGCCTCGATGCCGTTCTCAAGGGCCGTCCTGGATTGCTCCTCGTGGGTTCTCATCTCCGAACCGGACCGGTCCGCACGGCGCATTGCCGCGGCGACAACTTCGATGGCCGATGCCGCTTGCTCGGCCCTGTCCTGAGTTTCGTTGGCTGCCGCTCCGACCTGGGCGATCATGGCCGTCAGCTCCTGGGTGGACGCCGACGTGTCGGACGCGGCGCGGGCCTGATCTGCGGCACCGATCGCGACCTGGTTGATGGTGTTGGCGATCTGCTGCGTGGCGGTGCCGGTTTGGTTCGACGCGCTGTCGAGTTCTTGGCTGGTGCGCGTCACCGAGTCGGCCGCCGCCTTGACCTCGCCGATCACGTTGGTCAGGTTGGCCCGCGAGACCTCGTAGGCGGCGACCATCTTCTTGAGCTGGTCGAGCAGCTCGTTGAGGCTCTCGGCCGTTCGCCCGATCTCGTCGTGGCCGACGTTCTCCATGTAGGGGACACGTGGCTTGTAGACCCGGGTCAGGTCGTTCTCGGCCAGGCCCTCGAGGTCGTAGGTGAACTCGACCATGGCTTCTTCGATGGCCTTCATCTGGCGGGAGACGGCCCCGGCCCCACGGGCGATGCCGCGCGAGATGAACAGACTCGCGACCACGCCGATCAGGCAGGACAGGGCGATCAGAACGATGGTCGCGACCAGACCGAGTTGATAAGTCGAGCCGATCTGGTTGTTCAGACTCTCGGCTCCGGCCTGGACCGAGATCACGAGCTTCGAGACGTCGGCCATGACCTTGCCGCGTTGAGTGGCCGCGACCTGGATCTGCGCCGCCGCCGCTGACGCGTCGCCGGCCCGCGAGAGCGTTCGTATGGGATCGACGAGCGCCTGGTAGTCGGTCATCTGGGTTCGCAGGTCGGCCAGGGTGGAGGCCTGAGCCGGCGTCAGCGACAGGGCCGCAAAGTCGGCCAGACTGGCAGCGATCGTGGCGTCGTCGGCGGCGATCTGGGAGTCGACGGTGGCCTGGGCATCGGCCTGGCCCGCTACCACCACGCCGTATGTCACGGCCCGGGCCTTGTCGAGCAGGGCCGTGTCCAGGGCGGAGAGCTTCTCCATGGGAGTGAGCCCGTCGCTGTATGCGGCCTGCGCCCGGTCGTGAACCGAGGCCAGGTTCGAGATGGCGAGCAGACCGACCGCACCGGTCAGGACCAGCAGGATTGCGGACCCGCCGAGGATCTTGGCGCGGATCGACAACGTCGCCCCGAGTCGCGCTTTGAGGGCTTTCATGTGACACCCCTCCGGGGAGGTAGCTACATACGATTTGCCGGACCAACGACCAGACCGGTTACGGTGTGGATGTCGGAGCGTCAGGTCACGACCCGTGTACTGCGTTTCACGCAGGGCGCGGCGGGCATGCTAGCCGCGGCAGCATCGGTCGGCGTCTGCCCGCGCCGGCCATCGACGCTCGTCATCGCACGTTCGCGCGACCGACACCGTTGCACAGGTCCCAGGTCCCCTCGTGTCTCCGACGTAGCCGGGCCGGGTGCACGTCCGCACCAGGTAGGACCATCGTCATGGCTACGGCAACCTCAGGCTCAGATCGGTGATGAACACCGCGTGGGCTCCGCCTGCCTCGAGCTGCAGGTTCGTCACCTGCACCAGGATCGGAAAGTGCGTGCCGTCCGCGCGCACGCCGACCGCTTCGTATCGTTCCGGGGCGGGCCTGCCGGCCGAACGCCGCCGATACAGCGCGACCATCTCCTTCCACAGATCGGGCGGGAAGAATCGTCCGAGCTCGCGGCGCTGGAGGCGTCTCGACCCCTCGATTCCGAACATCCTCGCGAAGGTCGCGTTGGTCTCGATTGTTCCCGGCGAAACCAGCAGGATGGCGTGTGGGGCGACATCGAAGAAGGCGTGCAGACGGGCGGCGGCGTGATCGAGCGCTTCGCGCGTTGCCAGGCCGATGGCCCAACGACCCAACCAGTCGAGCTTAACGGCGATGTCGCCGGCGAGGTGCTCGAGCTGGCGGAGCCGAAGGGCGTCGAAGTACTCGGTGTCGTCTGCTGCGACCACCAGGACGCCGTGCACCATGCGATCAGAGGCGATCGGCAGATACGCCACCGCACAGCCGTTCGATCGACCGGCGAGGCCGGCCCAGGGATTGTCCGGATGAATGGCCTCCCTTCCGGCTGGAACGGTGATCACCCATGGTTCCCGATACCTTATCCGGCGCGTCAGCCCCCAGCGTCCCTCTTCCGACCGTGCAAGCTCGCGGACGTAGTCCCCGGTCGCCGCATCACGAGCCTCGACCGCTGCCTCGCTGAGGCGGTCGCCAGCCGGCTCCGTCAGCCCCACCCAGGCGAGCCGAAAACCGCCAACTTCGATGAGCAGGCGGCAGACAGGCTCGAACAGGGCCTGCTCGTCGGTGGCCCGAAGAATCGCGCTTCCCGCCTCCAGGCGCAGCCGGGTTAGGGCCGTCTCAGCTACTGGCAGCTTGTCGCGCCAGTCATTGATATCGTCGACTCGCGACATCAGCGCAACCCATCAAGGGCCGCTCGCACGGCGCGGGCGATGGCATCGGCGGTATAGGGCTTCGGCAGGAATGCGACGCGGGTCTGAGTCAGCTCCGAGTCGTCGAGATGGTTCTCCGGGAAGCCGGAGACGTACAGCACCGGAACGCTATGCCCGGCATGACCAGATCGGTCACCAGGAGATCGACCTCGTCTGCGTGTCCGTCGGCGAGGGCAAGCGCGTCGGCCCCGCTGGAGGCCTCAAGTACCACGTATCCCTGGGCGGTCATGGTGCGCCGGGCGAACCCGCGCACCCCCGGGTCATCCTCGACGAGCAGGACCGTCTCGCTGCCCGACGGGCTGGGGGAAGGCGGGTCGGAGCCCGCGTTGCGCGAGGCCGGCTCGTCGACCCGAGGGAAGTAGAGCCGGAATGTCGTGCCTTTGCCCGGCTCGCTGCACAGGGAGATGGAGCCTCCTGACTGCTTGACGATGCCGCACACCGTTGCGAGCCCCATGCCCGTGCCCTTTCCGGGCTCCTTGGTCGTGAAGAAGGGCTCGAACGCCCGAGCCCGAGTGTCGGCGTCCATCCCGCTGCCGGTGTCGGAGACCGTGAGCATCACGTATGGCCCAGGTGGGACGCCGGGGTGAGTGGACGCGTAGGTGGTGTCCAGCTCGACATCGGCGGTCTCGATTGTTAGCCGGCCGCCACCGCCCATGGCGTCGCGCGCGTTCACCGCAAGGTTGACAACGACCTGCTCGAGCTGGCCCGGGTCGACCTTCACTCTCCCGTGGCTGCAGGTCGCGCCGGTGTTGAGCTCGATGTGCTCGCCGAGGAGGCGTCGCAACATAGGCGCGAGACGAACGGTCGCCGCTGCGGCGTCGAGAACCTGCGGTTGGAGCACCTGACGGCGGCTGAACGCGAGGAGCTGGCTGGTGAGTTCGGAGGCGCGGTCGGCGGCGACGATTACCTCCTCGATATCTGCTCGCGCTGGATCGTCCGCGCGGAGCGCCGCGCGTGCGAGCTCCGCGTATCCACGCACCGCAGTTAGCAGGTTGTTGAAGTCGTGAGCAACGCCCCCTGCGAGCCGACCCACCGCCTCCATCTTCTGGGCCTGACGGAGTTGTTCCTGGAGGGCTCGGCGCTCGGTGATGTCGCTGATGAGGCCGTCATAGATCACGGAGTCTCTGTCCACCATCGCACCGGTCACGACCGTGCTGCGGACCTAGCGCAGCGCCCCGTCTTTGCGCAGGAGACGATGCTCGATCGGGGCGGGGCGCTCACCGGCGAGGGCACGCCGCGCTTGCTCGAGCACGGCGTCACGATCCTCGGGCACGACCATCGAGAGCCACTTGTACGGGTCTGCCGAGAGCTCGTCAGCCGTGAGGCCAGCAACAGCCTCGCAGCCCGGACCGGGTTCGGTGACGATGGTCCCCCCGACTACCCTGCGGACCGTGTAGACGTAGTCCGTGGTTGATTCGGTCATACCCCGGAAGCGTTCCTCGCTCGCAAGGAGCAGTGCCCTGTCCCGGGCGACACGGACCTGGAAGAGCAGCAGCAGCACGGCCACGCCCGCGACCATGGCGAGTTCCACGATCACCTGGGGAAGGTAGGCGGCCTGGCCCCGCAACTCGTCGAGGACGAAGTGGTCCACGAGCACCCAGCCGCCACCCAGGAGCAGAAACGCCCCGGGCAGAATGCCGATGGGCAATCCCCAGAGCCAGGTCTCCTTCCGGCTTCCCGCTGACTGCCGCCCGTGGGGCACACTCCGCCCGGACAGTCCGACTTGTTTTCCCATGCCCTACGACCTACTCTCGCGTTGGCTCGTCGAATGCCGGACGTCAGGCTCCTTCGACGCTTTGGTGCGCGAGATTGGCCGATCTACCTTCAAAGGGCTCCGACAGATTGGATCGAAGATAGCCTCGCCTGCCCCCAGCGGATATGTCAAAGTTCACTAGTGCGCAATTTCTCGAGGTCGAAACGATCGGGACGAGAGGAGTTCCTCCGTGGAGCCCGGTGGATCGCTAGCTTCCCATCTCAGAAGGCTGTTGCCGAACGCGAGCGCCGCCACGCGGCAGCGCCTAGAGACTTCGGCCCGACACCGGGCCTTCCACCGCCGCGAATCTCTGCACACGGGGAGCGTTATCCCCCCGTTCGTTCTCTTGGACGGACACGTGATAGCGCGCCGTCTTGCCGAGACCGGGCAGGTGTCTGCCGCCTTGATCGCCGGGCCAGGCTTCCTCGACGGGCTCCGGTCCATCAGTGACCCGGGCCGGGAAGCGCTCTTCGAGCTCGTCGCCCTGACGGATGGGGCATGGGCGACCTGGGATCCGCGATCCGTTCGCGCGCTGGCTCTCGAGGACGCAGGGTTGGCCGTCGGTCTCCTGGACCATTCGTCGGATCTCACACTCACCCTGAATATGCGCCTTGATGAGCGGACTCTCGAGAGTGCATGCCAGCGGCTGGCCGCGATTCTCACCGAGTACGGGGAGGCGATCTTCGGCACGCCCCATCCAGTTGCAATGCGGGCCGACCTGGCGGCGATGATGGGGACGAGCCAGGTGATGATGCACCGGGCGCTTCGCGAACTGGAAGCCAACGGGCTCGTACAACGGGACCGCGCCGGCGGAATCCGGATCCTTGACAAACGACGACTGACGACGCTGATCGCGGTAGCGCCTCCGGACGGCGCTCCGGCACTCTGAGCATTTGGCTTTCGCAACGTCCGCTCCGGGCCCGCACGATCGCAGGATCGTGTGTTATGGGGCGCCGTGGCTGGCTCTCGGCCACGTCGAGCACGGAGTACCGTCTATCGCGTTGGACGACCTCGACACGCTCCTACGCGAAGCGGCTGCCGCTGACGCCACGATCCGGATCGAGTTCCGTGACCGGATCGCGGCCTTCGGGTCGGCGGCCATCGTGCGGCTGGAACCGTGGCTTTCGGACCCCCGCCTCGGCGCGTTCGCAGTACGGACGATCGAGCACGCGGCGGCCATGCCCGGCGCCGCCCTCGTGGCTAAGGCAGTGCTGCAGCGGGCGAACGCCAGCCGGCCAATCCACGAGGAC
>Ga0187878_1002024_pt1 | contig 18589 bp, 15 predicted proteins | sample June2016WEW_17_1_FD_132979 | JGI IMG/M metagenome (GOLD analysis project Ga0187878, IMG submission 132979) | Peatland microbial communities from SPRUCE experiment site at the Marcell Experimental Forest, Minnesota, USA - June2016WEW_17_150 | ecosystem: Environmental > Terrestrial > Soil >...
ACCCTCCCAGGTTCCAAAGCTATGACCTTCAAGAAGATCCAATGAGTCCAGAGGTTGAATCTCGGAAGCAGCCATTTATTCCCCTTGGGTTCAACTGGGTACTTCGCTACCTCCCAGGCCCTCCATTGCAGGGAAACCAACCGGTACTATTAGCTGATTCAGTACAACAAAGAGCAGAGAAAGAAACAGACCCTTCAGTAACCGTCTCATCGCCATCCTCATCTCCTTCTTCCGGGGTAAAATGTTGTTGATTACTGTGCCTAAAACTCACTGACTAACAAGTCGAGATCAAAACTTTATGATAATGCATTGAGCCAGCTCAAATATTGGCTGGGTAGTGGGTCGCTTGTTTATTATTCCTTTTTTACTTAACGGTGGAAGCTACTTTCCCAGACTGGCATACCATCTTCCTCGTTGCGAAGTTTCATGCTCAAATCGCCTTTGCTTATTTCCGTGGCAATGATCGCGTCACCATACTTCTTGCCCCTCACTTGAACCTTGTCGCCGGCCATAAATTTAATTTTCTGATTTTCAATGAACCACTTGGGCCCCATATAGACTTTGCGCACATTACCTTGATCCGTAACGAATCTCATTTGCAGGCCGCCTTTCACACCGGTCATCGGCTCAATTTTCTTTACCGTACCCGGTTCGACCACTATTGCTTCCGTTCCAGTAAATGGTGTTTTGGCATCAAGTGCTGGAATACCCAAAGTCCAAGCATCCCTTGATACGCCAGCCCCTGCCGTTTGTGATTTTTGAGCAAATGATGGTTGCGCAAACATCATATTCACCATTAAAGTCGCTGTCACTACCGCAAACCATATTGTCACTCTTGTCATATTCTCCTCCTCGGTCTTATTGTTTTACCCACCTGATTTCGCAAGATCGGGGCTTTTTTGAGGCTGGAAAACTAACCGCGTAACTGGTACAGTTTTGGGAAAGCTCCCAAAATGGCAGAATTTTAACTTAACATGTGGTACATTTTTCTTGGGGCAGGTCATCCAGAGGTCGAATCTCGGAAGCAGCTATTTATTCCCCTTGGGTTCGACTGGGTACTTCGCTACCTCCCAAGCCCTCCATCCGCCTTTCAGTGCGTATATTTTCTTGTATCCTTTCGCCATGAACTGCAGTGCCACACTGGCACTGGTCGCTTCATTCAGTCACTTGCAATAGAAAACGAGCGTTTTCTCCTTTGGATACTTGTTGATCCAAGAGGCAATATTGTGGACGTCCTCGCGAACAGCCCCCTTGATCTTGGTCGTGCTGCCCTCCCAGTCATGGGCCGTTCTCACATCGATAACGATGACATCGGAATTCCCGAGCTGCGCTTTCAGCCCGTCAATAGACATCTTCTGTACACTCTCGAGGGTGGGCTCCGTTGCGGCGAAACCCACCGTTACCGCGAAACACACCGCTAGCACCATAAAGGCCAGAAAGAATACTTTATTTCTCACTTATCCCTCCTTTTGTACCGGTCAATTGTTAAGGGTTACTTCTTGAGCTTGTTCTCATATTTCTTAGAAGTTCATTTATGGCTTCTGTAAGTAAATCGATTTGGTTTTTACCACTCTCAACGGCAACAAATTTTAATTTTTTTATAAGTTGATAATCAAGACGAACTGATCACACTTTTTAGATATTCTTGAGCGTGTATTAATCACCCCGCGTTGATTAAAGCTTACTGGATGATCTTCGGTTTTCCTTCGATCAGGAAATCTTGCTTGGCTAGACCCTCTGCAATCTTATCGATACTGGTTTTTGTGTCGTCGAATTTTACCGTCACTTCGTGAGTGAATTGATCCGCATCATACTGTAGCACGCCTGGGATTTTCTTCAGGGCATCACGTACCCTGTCAGCCGTGTCCGGTCACTCGCATCCGGGAACCACCATTTTGACAATTCTTTCGGCAGCAAAAATGGGTTGTGAAGCGACGAGCAAGAACATCACGCTCAAAAGACAGACGATAAGGGAATGTTTCCTCCGCTTCATGGGTATTCTGCTCAATATTTTTTGCGTTAGATTATAATTGACAAGAAGTCCTTTTCTTGTTGGGGAAGTATAAGAGTGATTTTTCTTCTATGTCAAGCTAATTTTCTCGCTAAAATTTCAGGCATCCCTGCCGATTTCCACAAGTATGCCTGCGAGTGTTTCTCGATGATCATTTAACGGACATATTAAGGGATTTTCGCCGGTCTCACCAGGGAGGCTGGCATTTTCAGGCATAATCCGAGCACGACTTTCCCCATCATCCTTTTTTTTCTTTCAGAATTATGACCGGATGTAAGCATTCCAGGAGTAGTCGGGATCTCCATGGGGCTATTAATTACGAAGAGAAAGCTTGAATAATTTTCTTTACCTCTAAATTGTGGATAACAAGGAAGTACGCCGCGGGAAAAGCTCTAAATAGTTTTCCGATAGTCACTAGCTAATTTTCTTGCACCCTCCACCTACTAACAAACAGTGACCCATTGCTAATTGAATTACAGATTAACAAAAGAAGGATGTATGGCTGCGATCCATATCCAAAAGAAAATGATTTAAAAACCAAATAACCTATTTGTTAAAGCGCACTGGGAGCACCCGGCACTTGTAGTGGATCAATTTGTGATACCAGCCCCACTTGCCATCCATGAAATCGAAGTCGGTAGCGGAGGAACCGCGCCTCTCAGAGGCCCACGACCACAAGCAAGTAAGATGAATTAAGTCTGTAGCAACATGGACGGCAAGACCGGAGCATTCTACTTTTTGGGATTTGTTCGCATCATACAACCCCGCCAGTTCCTCCCGCGTCGGCATCCGCCAGTCCGTATATCCGCCACCGCGGTAGTTCTCACAATAAGACTTGGCCTTAAGCCATTTGATATCGCTTCCGTTGTCCCGCGCCGCCCACATTAGGCCGGTCTTAGTATCCAATACCGTCCCGTTGTCTTTCGCAATAAATCGACCGTCGCTCTTCTCTTGTGCCTGTAATTGTTCAGAAATGAAGAAGACAAATAGAAAAGTAACAAGTATGATTCTTATGAGTAATGCTCTCATTGATTTCCCCCCTTTAACGAATTCATGCCCTGATCTTAATTCTATTCAAAGCCGCACCAGCTGGTTATATTATCCACGAGTTCTCGAGTACTCTCAAATTTGTTTGCTGGAAAATCCCAATCGGGAAAACCGACAGCGATAGCCGCTAATATTCGTTTACTTTCCGGTATGCCCGCATACTTCCTCAACACCTCTGGGTACATGACACCCTGGTACTCGATGCAGGTACCCAAGCCATAGTTTAATGCAGTCAGGCAAATGGTTTGCATAACAGCGCCAATATCCATTAGAGGTCCCTCTTCCGATAATAATCGATCCACAGATATAATAATGGCTACGGGTGCATCGAAAAAACGAAAGCCCCTTTCCAACCATTGCATTCTTTTTTCCGTGTCACCTCTGGGAATCTCCATTAGTTGAAACAGTTGTTTTGTAATTTCCACCCGTCTCTTTTGATAAACTGTGTCGGGGTTTGATATCGCAAAGCTAATTTCCGGATTGGGTGGTGTCCCGGACTTAAGATGTTCAACATTAACCTGCTTGACTTTCTCTAAAACCTCTCCGGCAAGAACAAAGAACTCCCACGGTTGCGTATTTGTCCCTGAGGGAGCACGGGTAGCAATTTGTAAAATTCCCTTGACGATCTCTTTTTTGATGGGAACCGGCTTAAAGGCTCTAACGCTTTTTCTTGTTCTTATGGCTTCTACAATTTCCATTTGCTATTCCTTTCGCCACATTGCTCAAGATAGTGTCGCCAGTGCCTTCTGCGTTCGCTCCACCCAGTACTTCTGGATCTTCTCCAGCTTCTCATCAAAAGGGAGTCCTTTGCGAGTGGGTTATTCGGGAAGTATAAGGTTGTAGCCGCAGTCGCCACAGAATTTCTTGCCTTCAGGATTCTTAAACTGGCATTTCGGGCAATTCATATTTTCAGCCTAAGGCTGCTAAAGCCTCTTCAGCCTGTTTCATGAAGACGTCTGCCTCGCACTCTTTAAAAATCTCCTTTGCGTCGGCAATGTATTTCCTCGCCTGGTCGGTCTTCTTCTTGACCCTGTAAAGTTGCCCCAAGTCGAGATAACATTGACCGAGCATGCCCTTGGCCCCGATTTCTCTTGCCACCTCTATGGCCTTTTGGAAATTCTCCTCCGCCCTTTGAGAGGCAAAGGGGGCGTTCTTTATGAGAAAGCCTATATTTTTCCCTATAAATGATAAATCCTTTTTCCCTCCGCCCATGGCGATCTGCGCATAGACCCTGCCGAGCAGATAATAGCTATGAATTATGCGATATTTGCTGTCGTGCTTGAGAAGTGCCTCCCGCACTTCTTCCATCAATTTTATTCCCTTCTGGAGATTGCCTTTGACGATCGTGAGGAAACTGTAAAATCCCTGGGCCGCCGTACCTATTTTTTCATAGCCATAGGTCTCGTTAAATTTCATTATCTCCTGAAGAACGTCATCTGCCTCCTGGTATTGTTCATTCGCAACGTAAGCGTAACCGAGCATAACTTTTATAGCGAGGGAAGCCGCAGGTTCCAGAGCCACATCGCGAATGGCTTCCAAGGCACATTGAATAGCGGCGGAGAAATCCCCCGCTGCTATATGGCCCCATACGAGAACAAGGTACCCATCGGCTATACAACCCACATAGAAGGACCTTTGACCGTATTCAATAAATGTTTTACCCAGATCCTTCGCTTTCCTTGCTTCTCCTCGTGCAAAGTACGCCATGCCCAATGCAGTGGACGATATGCGAAAGAGTTCTGAATCGGATGCATATAAATCCATTTCCTGCACCCTCTTTCCAAAAGCAATGGCTTCATCCAACCGACCGAGGTCTGCACATGCAAAAGTCAGAAAGGCCAAGGCATAACCGATGACATTTTGATCTCCGCTTTCTTCACCGAGCTTAAGGCCTTTGTACGAATACTCATAGGCCTCTTTGAGCTTATCCCTGTATTCCAATGCGCCGCCCAGTCTGGCATATAACATCCCCAGTCTTGCCTTATCATCGAGAGATATGGCGAAACTCTCATGAGCCTTCAAGAAATCTTCCAATTCGTTATAAACTGCACGATGATGATAGACAACAGCCCATTTGAGGATGAGATCAAGAAGAAGCTCCTTCTCTTCTTTCGATTTATCCGGCTTCTTTATGAGGAGCTCAAATGCCTCCTTATAGTACTGATGGGATTCGTCCAATGTATATCTTTTCAGGCTTTTCTCTGCGGCCTTCATCAGGTAGTCGACGGCTTTCAGGATAGATGTGCCCCGTCTGAAATGAAAGGCCAATGTTTCATAGAACTCGGGGAGACGGTCATGAAAAAGCTCTTCCATAATACGGCCGATACGCTCGTGGATAACCCGGCGTTCTGTCTTGAGAATGCCGCTGTAAACCACCTCCTGCGTCAGGGCATGCTTGAAGATATATTCCATGTCCGGCTGCAGCGACCTGATCCTGATTAAGTCCTGGCGTTCGAGACCGCTGAGAGGCCTGTCGATAGGCTCCGTCAGTTTGGTGATTCTTTCAAGGATCTCATAGAGAAAAGCGCGACCGATAACGGATGCTTCCTGAAGGATCCTTTTTGCTTTTTCGTCCAGCCGGTCAAGTCTCGCTGTTATGATTCCTTGAATGGTAGGGGGTATATCCGCTTCCTGGATAGACGTGGCAAGATTCCAGCCGCTTTCATCGCGGATAAGTGTGCCGGATTCGATAAGCGAATTTACGACTTCTTCCAGGTGGAAGGGGTTCCTCTCCACTCTTGCCTGGATGAATCGCATGAGCTCCAAGGGAATGGTCTCCGTCTTAAGAAGCGATTCCACCATATTCTGCGCCTCAGAACCGGAGAGATCATAGAGTCTGATCTCCCTGTACAAATTGCCCAGACCGTTCATCTGATGGACGGTGAAGAGACTGAACGAAGGCCTGTAGGTACACAGGACGAGCGCGGGAAACCGGAAATCAGCCAGGACGTGACGCAATAGTTCTACAAAGGATGGATCGGCCCAATGCAGATCCTCAACGCAGATGACCATCAGGCCTATGCGTGGCAGGGCGGCCGAAAAAATTTTCCGTACCGCTTCATGGAGACGAGCCTTCCAGAAATCGGGGCTGACGCCTTCGATCTCCGAGCAGTTGAGGGAATAAAGGCTTCCCACATAGGGAATCAGGTCTTTCCGGTCTCCGATCAGATCGTTCGCCCCGGCTTCGACCTTTTGTCTCACCATATCGGCCGAGTCACCCTCGCGAATCTGCCAGGCCCGGCTCAGGAGATTGACGAGGGGAAAGTAGGGAATGTTCTGGCTATAGGGGTAACAATGTCCCTCCCTCCACCGAATCTCCTTGAGGTCTAATGCAGCCTTGAACTCTTCGATGAGCCTGCTTTTCCCCGTGCCTGCGTCGCCGACGATGGAGAATACGGCCCCTTTCCCCTGCTTCAGGTTGTATATGGCTTCCTGTAATTGAGCCATCTCCACCTTACGCCCTATTAGTTCCGACCTCATGCCGGACAGGCGGTGCGTCTTGGTGGGCTTTTCCTTGGATGATACAACGCTGAAAATCCTCACAGGTTCCGTCCTGCCGCTCACAACGGCCGGCTCCAGAGTATCAAAATTGAAATGTCCCGCCGCCTGGCGATAGGTGTCGGTGTCAACAATGATTTCACCTGGCTTTGCCAGGGAGGAGAGCCGGAAAGCCACGTTGACGGTATCTCCCAATACTCCGTGGGTCCCCATTTCCAAATTGACGTCACCCGTTACAACTAAACCGGTACAGATGCCCGTATGCATTGCCAGCGGTTTCCCGATCTTCTCTTCATACTGCTGACTCAGGGCTTTAACGACTCCATGGATTGCTCCCGCGGCTTTGATTGCCCTTACCGGATCATCTTCCTCGGCAAAAGGAACACCGAAGAGAGCCATGACGGCATCGCCGACATACTTCTCCATGAATCCCCCATACTGCTTAATGACCCTGCTTACACCACCTATGATCTGACCCATGATCTCTTTCACTTCTTCAGGATCAAGTCTTGCAGACATGGTCGTATAACCGGACACATCGGAAAACAATACTGTGACTTGCTTGCGCTCGCCCTCGGGTGCGGGAATTGTCTTTTCCTTCTGTTCAGTTTCATCCAATCTCTGCCCGCAGCTATCGCAAAATCTACTATCGGACAGATTTATAGTTCCGCACTGAGAACATAGAGACTCCAATTTGTGGCCGCAGTCTTTGCAGAATTTTGCCCCTTCTCTATTTTCAAACTGGCATGTAGGACACTTCATTTCTTATGACTCTCATTGCGGCAAACTTTCAGGAGGCAAGGAAACTCCCCCCGGAACAACAAGGAGCTCAAATGTTTTCTGATGGATATTGACAAATGTTTTGCAGGTTGACATTTCTCCCACCACTTTCATGATCTCATGTGAAAGAAAAAAATGTCAGAGAGACTGACCACCCGCGAGGATGGCTGCCATGACAAGGATCTGAGACGAGAGACCTCCGCACATCACAGACGAAAGACCTCTTTGGGGTCAGGGAGGCTTGACAATATTTGGTATTGTAAAATAAATCCTTTTATCCCGTATAGTTAATGATAAGCATAATGATTGTCAAGTAATTTTTGTCATTTCAAACGCTCCGGATCGGATTAAAGAGCAGCGCAGGATGCGCAAGATCGCCGTCCGCAGGTTGTAATATGTGGAAGAGCATTGTATAGTTTCACAGAATCAACCCGATCATCTTCGATGACTATGAATTCTCAAGGCAACTGGCAGATTGAACACAACTGCCCGCAGTGCGGGGGCCCCGTGACGCTCGATGAGGCGGATCGCCTACTTTTATGCACTTACTGCCGGACTAAGCTCTACCTCTCTACGGATGACCGCTTCACGTATTTCATACCGCCGCCGAATCCGGCTCCCCGCGAAACGTTCTATGTCCCTTACTGGCGTATGAAAGGACTCTCTTACGCCATGCAGGAAAGCGGGCTCACTCAGCGCTTTGTTGACACCAATATTCTGGCCCTGAAATCGTGGGGCATCCCTCCGTCGTTAGGACTCAGGCCGCAGGTGTTAAAACTGATATTTGTCTCTCCGGAAATCGAAGGCCGGTTCCTTGATCCGGAGATACCCGTTCAGGACGTCCTGAAAAACGCTGCCGTATCCCTCCCACAGATATTTGAAAAGCAATTCGGCATTCCGGAGACGCCCGTTCCTTCCATCTCTCACAACTTGTTTGTAGGAGAAACGACGAGTTTGATTTATTCCCCCATGTACCTGGAAAACAACAGCCTGTGCGACGCCCTTCTCAAGCGGCCCGTGTGCACTGTAAAGACAGAAGGCGTGGATCGCATGCTCGCTTCCAGCAATCCGCATAGCTGGCGCATAGCATTTATATCCACTCTGTGCCCGCAGTGCGGATGGGATCTCAAGGGTAAGAAAGAAGCACTCATACTCATATGCAAGAATTGCAGCACTGCCTGGACATGCGAGGGAAAGGAATTTAAGAAGGTGGATTTTGCAGTAATGGAAAGTGCGGGCGAGATATCACACTCCCTGCCATTCTGGAGAATGAAAGCCCGGATAGAGGGCATCAAACTCGATACCTATGCAGACCTCATCCGCATAGGAAACCTCCCGAAGGCAATTACTCCGGCCTTCGAGCAGACGCCGCTTTATTTCTGGAGTCCTGCATTCAAGATTAACCCTGCCCTGTTTCTCAGGTGGGCGCGGCAGATGACCATTTCACAGCCGGCAGAAAAAGCAAATGAGTCACTTCCGAATGCGTCCCTCTACCCAGTTACCCTCCCGCCGAGCGCAGTGGCAGAGAGCATCATGATCGCCATTGCCGATATCGTTACGGATAAGCGGAGGGTGTTTCCTCTCCTTCCCCAAATTCGCATTACCCTGGATGAATGCCTCCTGGTTTATCATCCTTTCATTGAGAGCCACAATGAGCTTGTCCATGCGAATATGCACTTCAGCTTCGATAAACAATCCCTTGCCTTCCGCACGAGTCTTTAGCAGCGATTCTTGATTTTAAGCGTTGCCCTGCGGCTTGAAGTGCAAGAGAGCGTCCTTCAGACTTTGCTCATCCAGCGTCCTGTCCTTCAGTTTGCTTCGAAATGCCTCAATCATGTAAGTGATTTTTGATACGATAAGCCCCCGAACGAGGTAATTGAGGGCAAATTCCTGGGAGGAGTCCAGATCTCTTATATCAAGGAGCTCGAATATTCTTTTAATCACGGGAGAAATCTGTTCATTAATCGCTTTTTGAGTCGCAGTGAGTTCACCATCCTTCTTGGCGCCCCAGACAGCAGGGATAACAAAGGTAATCTCTTCAGACAACAATTCCACCCTGTAACTGACGAAGATATCCCAGACCGCCTTTTCTATCATCGGCCCGATGATATCGGCAATCTGCATAATGTCTCTGTATTGTTTTCGAGACATTATCCTTGCAAAAAATTCCGTTAAGATTTTCATTTAACTCACCCATTTGCTCCGTAGTCAGAGATTGTATCATATGAGAACATTGCTATCATATTTTCGTCAAGACTACACTGTCTTTAATGATTTTCATCATCCGCTACGTCATGGTAGATCCGTCGCATGAAAAATACAAGGGGCACAGTCAAGACCAGCATGACAGACAAGAGATAGAAGACGTCGTTAAAAGACATCATGGATGCTTCCCTGATAACCTGCTCATATATGGTGGCAATCCCTCCCTGGCCGGAAATGGCGGGTTCCAGGCCTCTCTGTTGCAGGGCTTGCGAGGCCCGATCGCTGCCCAAGGCATATGTCATATCAAATGGGGTGAGATGGTCTATGAGACGCGCCTGATGGAACTGGGCCCTCCGTGTCAGGATTGTTGTGGAAATAGCCACGCCGAAGCTCCCCCCGATATTTCTCACCAGATTAAAGATTGATGTGGCATTTCCCATTTGCTCTTTCTTCATGCGGGAAAGGGTGAGCGTGGTAAGCGGGATTATTATTAACCCCACGCCAATACCCATGATAATCCTTGGCCACACAACTGTGTTGAAGTCCGCCAGCCTGTTGAACTCGGACATCAGATATGTCGAGTAGGCAGTCACAACGATACCGGCGATAACAATACCCTTCGAATTTATCCTGGTTATAAGCAGTCCGACAATGGGCATGACCACAAGGGTCGCAACTCCTCCGGGCGCGAGCACAAGGCCGGCGAGGGTTGACGTATAGCCCATCAGACTCTGCAGATACATCGGCAGAAGAACAATACTGCCAAAGAGATTAACAAAAACGAAAAAGATGATGATATTTCCGAGACTGAAGGAAAAGTTTCTCAATATCCTCAGATCAACAATGGGATGCTTGACAAACAGTTCCACAATTACAAAAATGACGAGCGACATTACGGATGCAACAGAGAGCCAGATAATGAAGTCTGAAGAAAACCAATCCTCCCTCTGCCCCTTGTCCAGCATGATCTGTAGGCAGCCGATGCCGACACTGAGAAAAATGAGGCCCCAGTAATCGATCTTCATCTTTATGTCCCGTATGTATTCTGGGTCCACAACAAAGAGCACGGTCATCAGGATAGAGATGATGCCCGCCGGGATATTTATGAAGAAGATCCAGTTCCATGACCAGTTGTCGGTAATCCACCCTCCCAGAAAGGGCCCGATGATCGGCCCGAACATGATCCCTATTCCGAAGATGGCCATTGCCGTACCATGCTGCGACGGCGGAAAAGTCTCCAAAAGTATGGACTGGGATATGGGTTGAAGGGAACCGCCGGAAAGGCCCTGGAGAATCCGAAAGACCACGAGACTCTGTATGCTCCAGGCCATACCGCACAGCAGCGAACTCAAGGTAAAAAGCGAAACGGAAAGAATGAGAAGGCGTTTCCTGCCTAAGAGCCTGCTCAGCCATCCTGTCATGGGAATCACAATGGCATTGGCCGCAAGATAAGATGTGATAGACCACGTGGATTCATCGATGCCGGCGGAAAGGCTGCCGCGAATGTGATCCAGAGAGACATTCACAACCGACGTATCCATAATAACCATGAGCGTCGGAAGCATCACGGTTACGGCAACCATCCACTTGTTTACATGAGACTCCACCCGGAAGCTATTCCCTCGTGATGATCGTCGGTTCGACAGACATGCCGACCCTGAGAATATGGTTGGGGTCCGCCCCTTCGTTGAGGACAATCTTTATCGGCACCCGCTGGACGACTTTTACATAATTCCCCGTTGCATTCTCAGGCGGAAACAGGGAAAAGATAGAACCGGTTCCAGCCATGAAGCTCTGCACCGTCCCCTCAAAATCACGGTCAGGATAAGTATCCACCCTGATCTTCGCCTTTTGACCTGGCTTCACATTCTCAATCTGCGTTTCCTTGTAATTTGCGACTACCCAGATATCATCTAGGGGAACGACAGCCATCAGCGGTTGCCCTGACTGTATCTGGTTGCCGTTTTCCACGGACTTCCTCGTGATATATCCGGTCGAAGGCGCATAAATCTTCGTATAACTCTTCTTCAAATCTTCCGCTTTGCGGGTCTCTTCTCTCTGTTTCACGACGGAGTTCTGTGATTTAAGAGCCGACTCCGTCTGCTGTATCAAGGCCTTCTGCGTTTCGAGAGCAGCCTCAACCTGTTTTAAGTGTTCTCTCGACGCTTCCACTTGCGCCGCAGTGACGTCAAAATTCGTCTTCGCTTTTTCCAATCTTTCCTCCGGCACAACCTCTTTCGCGCGCAGCTTCTGGGCCCTCTTGAAATCCAGATCCGCCTGCTTGAGATTCGCCTCCTGGAGATTCAGATTTGCCCGCGCTGACTTCACACTGAATTGCAATTCCAACAACTGCTTCTTTGTCACATCCACCTTCGTCGAAATCTCTTCGAATTTTGCATGCTCCGCATTCCGCGCGGATTCAGCCTCTCTGACCCTGACATCATAGTCTCTGTCGTCGATCTCGATAAGGACATCGTCCTTCTTCACAAACTGGTTGTCTTCAACATAGACGGCCCTTACCGTACCGGGAACCTTCGACGCGATGACATGAATCCTGCCCGTAACAAAGGCGTCATCTGTTGTAACATATCTCGTTCTGTACTCGCGGTAATAAAAAACGCCTGCCACACAGACAAGCAGAAGAGCAAAAACTAGAAAAAGCGCAAATCTCTTTTTATTATTCTCCATCATTTTACGGACTTTGCTCATTTATCTTACCTCACAAAAGAATACATTGAGCATCTGCATTTCACCGTCACTATAGAAGATGAAGCTTTCCATAGAGACAAAAAAAAAGGCCAGCCTGACTGACCAACCTCCTTCCACTTGTCGCGCGCGTCATATTGAAACGGACATTATTCTCCCCACCCTTATTGCGGAGGAGGAATAGTACTATAGACCTCCTTTGATAATGGAATCTCTACAGCACATCTTATCAGTCCCTTATTTATTTGTTCTTATGCCTGTTAGACTTTAAACGTTTCTTGTATTTGTGTTTACTTATTTTCTTCTTTCTCTTTTTTACGACACTTCCCATCATTTACCTCAAATATATCTGATAAATTACCTTGTTTGCGCAAACCGAGACGATTCTTCAGTATCCGCTTGCTCCAAAGCAGGCGCATCATATATGATTGAATTGTCTATGTCAATGGAGATAAATAATTTCTTTTTGCCCACAAGCGAAGACAAAAAGGGTCACTAAAAGCAACTCTTAATCAAAAATTGAGAAACTCATTCTCCTTAACTTATCGAATATCGGGTAAAATTATCATTACTATTAGTTTTTAACCCGTATTTTTACCATATATTCCAGTATTGCAACGGCGGCAAATTATCGGTAGTATGAGAAGTACGTAGTATGTCCCAAGCCGCATGGGATTTCCTGAATTCTTAAGAGGAGAAAGATGATCACAACGCGGGAATCAGAACCAAACAGGCCATGAATTATTTTTTGTGAGACTTTGAAGCTCTCCGCAGCAAGCTGCGGGGCATGCGCTCGCTGCCGAATTCGAACTTCCACAGTACGAGAGGAGTGAATATGGCAAACCCACGACGAGATCCTGCAGTAATTCTCCCGAAGATAACCTTGGATGCTATTGCTCCACCATACCCCAAATATCCTTATTTCGATGGCGTCGAGCGCTACCCGTTCCGGTACCGTGCTACCGCGTTTGATATCGTAAATGCATGGTGGCTTATCGAAGCATCAACGCTTGCCTATTCTGAGGATTATTTCGTCCGCCCACGGTTTCAAAAAGCGGGTCTCACGGAAGTGAAATTCTTTACTGGAAACGGTACCCAGTGCTTTGTGGCGAATAACGACGATTTCGCCATAATCGTATTCAGGGGAACTGAAATCCGCAGACGCGAGAGGAGATCAGATTTCGGCAATATCATTGCCGATCTCAAAACAGACGCCGACATCATCCTTACGGAATCGGGCCAGGACGGGAAGGTTCATCGGGGATTTAAACACGCGGTCGACGAGGTGTGGGAGAAGGAAGGTCTCCTCGAATATATCAAAAGTAGAGACACCTCGAACCGGACCATTTGGTTTACAGGTCACAGCCTTGGCGCCGCCCTTGCCACTCTCGCCGCCAACAGATATGGGAAGACCCAGGGCCTGTACACGTTCGGCTCACCCCGCGTGGGGGATGTCGATTTCGCGGATGACTTCCACATCAGCGCCTACCGGTTCGTCAATAACAACGACATCGTTGCGAAAGTGCCGCCCCCCATACGATATAAGCACGTTGGCGATCTGAAGTACATAGACAGCAGCGGGTTGGTTCATGAAGACGCAAGCCGCCGGGAAAGGATAACCGACTCCATTCGCGGCGAAGTACCATACATTGCCAATTCACCGGGTAAGATACGGCGCGGGTTTATCAACTTTATCCCGGACGATTTCGTTGATCACGTTCCGACCTTATATGCCACGCATGTATGGAATAACATCCCGTAGCTGGCGTAATTGAGTGTACCGGAGCGCCGGTGACGACCGGCGCGAAATGGTCGGTGAATCATCGGTCATCTAACGATGTTTGATCTCCATCTTTTCCGTTTTTTAGTCGTAGTCAAAAATGCTAATCTCCCTTTTCTAATGTATTGATAAGCCTGATCATATCTGGGTCTTCTCTAACAAGGTCCGGAACAACCCTATCTATAAGAGCACGTTGCTCTTCGTTCAGATAAAAAGATGTGGGCAGTTTATAGCACTCGGTTTTGTCCTCGTCCTTCTTGACATTCCGGAAATTGATTTCTATTGTGTACGGCTCCTCCAAGAGCGACAGAGATCGGGTAGTGTTGCCTATATCAATCTTCGCTTTGTACACTTCCTGGCATAGCTCTTTAATCTGCATCCATCTCTTAGCGGAAAGTTCATCCATGGAAGTAACCATGGTGTATTCGATGACGGAGGTCACGGGAGGGGCTTTTCGGTGTTTGCATGATTCATCATCGGGGGAAACGCCGGCATTCACATTGATGATGATAAGCCGCTTTAAAGGGTTGTTCTTATCGTTCAGTTTCTTGTTGATTATGCCGTTGGTTTTGAACTCATCAATGATGGACTGCAGCCCCTGGTTGTCAATGAGGCCGCCATCTGCAAGATGGATGAATTTGTTTTCCTTATTGTTGAAGAACTCTCTCATCTTCCAATAATGGTCCTGTTCTACATCTTCCCTGGCATTCATTTTTGCCATTTTATAATCGATGTCGTCCATGAGAGAAATAGGCTCACCGTAATTGATAACAGTCATAGGTGACAGCAGAATGGGGAATGCTGAAGATGCAGCACAGGCATAGCCAATCGGATACTTTGAGAGATCGGATGCGATCAGATCAAAAGATTTATCCGTGAAGGTGAAGCGTGTGCCTAAGGCCAGGTTAGTTGCGTGAATCCATAAAACAGGGCGCGAGGGAAGGTCGGCAAAAGTCTTACCATCAAATATTTCTTTATCATGGAATTCAGCGGCAATATGGATTCTGTCGTAATACGGGGAAATCAGACGCAAGCCTCGCCAGGGTGGAAGGAAAATCCTTTTGAGCAAGTCTCCTTCGATATTTTCATTAATGAACCGGTCACGAAAAATATTCATGTCATTCTTATACAAGCACCAAGCTGCCGCAGCAAAGCTCCCACCGGATATACCAGATATATAATCGATCTCGTCCGCGAGATTAGAAGTTATTACCGCCCCGTTTTTGTCCCGATAGGTATAGGGAATGTTTTTCAACGTCTCGAGCACTTTCCAACTCATGGCGGCAGCCCGTGTACCGCCGCCGGAAAAAGCTACAAGCACAAGAGCCTGGTTATCTTCCCGGATATAGGCGATATCGGTTTTGGCAGTGGACGCGGATTTACTACCCGGCACATTATAAAAAGGCATACAGGAATAAAGAATGGAAAGGACCGATACAGCAGCAATGATGTACCAAAATCTCTTCTTCATGCTTTGATCTCCTCGACTCTTGGGTTAGTCGCTGTCGTATTGCGTAGATCTACAACTTTTTCTTCCGCGCCTGCTAAGTCAACAGAAACAAGCGCGTTCCCTCTGCTCAGCATGAGAACCTCGTTAACTTTTCCGTTTTTCTCTTTGTTGATCAGGACGTCAATATCCTGACCTTCTTTGCCTGGTACAATGACTTTCAGGAATTCCATAATTTTTCCTCCTCCCCTCACAATCCCCTCACGCTAAGAGACTCTGTCATAATAGATAAGTGGGTAAATTTGCTATTTACAATTATCGAATATGGCCTTGCCGGAAATTTCCTCAAACCTTGATCTCCACAATTTTAGGGTGGCTTGGGGTTGTGTTGCGAAGATCTACGACCTTTTCCTCCGCACCAGGCAGATCGACAGAAACGAGTATGTCTCCTCTGCCTAAGATAATAACCTCATTAATCTTACCGCTTTTCTCCCCATCGATTAAAACATTTATATCCCTGTCTTTTCTGCCCGGCACAGTGACTTTCAGGAATTCCATGATGCATTCCTGAATTTTTTTGACGCGGCTCTGTAACTCCTCGTCTTTTTCCAGGATTTTTCTTAAGCTGTTTATTTTTTCAAAAGAAATGTTTAATGATTTTGAAATATCCAGGGCGTCTTGTTCAGTCGTGATTCTTTCCTTAAAAGAAATGATGTTGCGAATACCGGCTCCCTGCAATTCCAGGAAATGATCCCTTAGGTGTACAAGCAGGATGGCCTGAGACACGAAATCGCAAAGGACTGAATCATCGTATCCAATGTTCTCGCGTACTTTGTCCAGGTCCACATACGCGAGATTCTGGGCGTTATCTATACCGATTTCTTTGAAACGATAGACGATGTAATCACTCATCCCCTGGATAATACCCAGAGGTATGTCTTTTCCCAAATCTTTCTTCTCAAGCTTGAGATATTTCATGACGGTTTCTTCGATGAACTGTAAGCCCCTGTCAGGAAAATATCCGATCAGGAAAAAGAGAATAGGGGCACCGTTAACCCACCAGTCGTTCATTATGAAGTAGGCGATAACGATACATATGCATGGAGCAAATATAAAGCGGATCACGTAACTAACAAATGTCTTAGGATAAAGGTCTGCCGTATAGAAGCGATAAGCAACGTCTTTAAGGGTATAAATCAAAGTTCCCAGAAAACCAAATGCAAAGGCAATGAGGAAGGGTATTTTATAGATACTCATTTCAATATTTGTTGCACGTTCTTCCGGGTTCTCTTTTGTCGCTGTATCTGTCGGCACCTTGCCCGCCGGGGCAATAATAGCAGGCTTCCCCGGCTGAGCCTCCATTGGTTGTGACATCTTCAGATATCTTTCAAATTCATCAGCCTTAGATGCATCAAATGCCACCTTCTCCTTCTCCGTTAATTTCAGATATCCATATGTGTTTTCAAATCTTTTATATTTCAGGCCGTACAGGTATGGTTGAGTGAAGACGGTTCCCTTCCACGAGGCTTTTGTTTCATGAAGAGTTATCCAAAAAGCCAGGATAATGAGGGTATGCATGACCACAATGGGGAAAAACCACTGCAACATCCAGACATAAATATTAGTGGGTCTAAAACGGGGTAACCTTTGCTCCCGTTTATAAGGCATAAAGTATTTTTCATAAAAATAATAAGCTGTGACAAGCATGAATATCAAACCCATAATTATGCCGGTGAGCAGCCAATATAGTGGGGGCTTGAGCCTAAAGCCGAATATAAAGAGGCCTATTAAAGTTGCAATATAAACTACAGAGAGCAACCAAACCAGAACTCTCGAAAAGCCCCACTTTTTTGTGTAATCTTTTTCAGAAGAATTTTTCATTAAAATCTCCTTCCTGTGTTGTAAGCATAAGCTTGATCGGTCAAATCAAGAAAACTATATTTTTCTTCCCTACCCTTAACTGAAGAATTTTCTACACTGCACAGTTCCCATAACGTGGCAGCAGGTGGTCGCAGGAATAGATGCTACCGATGCAAAGCCGTGACTGAAGCGGGACAGCTATTATGTAGAACCGTCGCCTCTAATCCCTTATGCAATGTCTGCGAAAAGTTTGCCATGATATAGTTTATCTTGCTTAATGCTACACCGTAGCCGATGGAGAAACGGCCTGTGGTTTATGTCTTGTCTGTTGCAAGCGTTCAGCAGTGGGAGTTTCACAAGAGTCTATTTGGTATAGGAGGAAGAGTAGGATAACGTAGCTCGAGCTGTCTTCGAAACTGAAACTGAGAAAGTTCGGGACAGTTAAGATGATATATTATGATGAATTCTACCTTGTATTTCTAACAATGCAATACAAAAAAATACGAGGGAAATGATATTGCAAAATAAATAATGGTGGAATGGCCGTCCTGAAGGCAAAGGCATGAAGGAGAGGAATTTGAAGCTCTCCGCAGCAAGCTGCGGAGAATCTTCGATTCTTAAGGAACAATATCGTTCGGCATTCGCTCACTTACCCCGCAGCAAGTCGCGGGGAATGCGCTCGCTACCGAATTCCGTATTCCTCTCCTTCACTTACGTTTGAGACGAAAGGTTTAATCGACAGCTATCATCACGTTTGATGCTTTTATGACCGCATACGCCGCTTTACCGGATTTCAAACCGAGCTTTGTTGCGGATTCTTTGGAAATCATCGAAACCACCTGATCTCCGCCCGGAAGTTCCAAGACTACTTCTGTATTCACAGCACCCTCTGAAACCTTGATTATTTTCCCCTTCAGTACGTTACGCGCGCTTATCTTCATGGCGACCTCCTTTGAGATAAGGATTTGATTGAACGCAATAAAAGTATATGGCTCGTGTACCTAAGTGTCAAGGAAAGATAGTCTTCAAGATGATAAACTCCAGAGACCATACTCAATCCTCTCTTGAATACTGGGGTAAATGAGAATGGCGCAAGTCAAATGTTGACGTGTGGAATAGATTAATATTGTTGCAGTTGCTCCTGTTCCTCAAAAACATCTAATATCAAAAAGTTATCCGTCTAAAGATTCTCAATGAACTGCCGATGTATATAAGCGATAGGCAAGACGTATCAGATTCACGGACAGGGGCAGAA
>Ga0187878_1002025_pt1 | contig 18588 bp, 15 predicted proteins | sample June2016WEW_17_1_FD_132979 | JGI IMG/M metagenome (GOLD analysis project Ga0187878, IMG submission 132979) | Peatland microbial communities from SPRUCE experiment site at the Marcell Experimental Forest, Minnesota, USA - June2016WEW_17_150 | ecosystem: Environmental > Terrestrial > Soil >...
ATGTCGGTGCACATTGTTGACGACGAGCAACGCAGCGATCGCCGCGCAAGCCCCATGCGCCCTTCGGGTTCCGGCGGCGCGGGGGCATCTGCGGCGTTGGCGCTCCTCGACGATGTACCGAGACATCGCCTGCGTCGCGCCGCCTCGCATCTGCCCCCGCGGCGCTCGGAACGCGGCCCCTCCTAATTCTCGGACAGGCTCCTAGAGACTCATCCGGAAAGCCTCTTTTTCGCGATTTCACGGCCCAGAAGTCCTTTGTTTTCAATGTCGTCATTCGCAAGAAACGGCCTTTCCGGATGAGTCTCTAGGCCGGAGGCGACTGCAGCCGGTCGCGAATTTCAGCGATCTGGTGCGCCAGGACATCGAGCCGATCCGTCAGCGCCCGGTGGCGGGCTTCGTCCACCGAGGGCTTCTTCGAAACAAGGGTTATCGTCCCCCCGGGCTCGATGGTCGCGCGTTCAATCTCACTTAAGTCGGAAAATCCCTGGCGGTGGGCAGCGGTTTCAAGCTCGGCTTTCGTCAGCAGCTCTTTTTTCAGTCGATCCTCACGGACTACGCCCCCCTCAATTAAAACATCTTTGTCCCCCTCAACCATGCGCTCCAGTTTCTCGTGCGTGAACAGGAATCGCACCACGACGTAGTTCAGCAGAAATAGGGTCGCCGCCCCGATCAGTCCGCCGGTAACGGAATTATCTTCGCCGATAATCGCATTCTGAACGGTATTGGAGAGGGTGAGCAGAACCACAAGATCGAAGGGATTCAGCTGCGCCAGTTCGCGTTTCCCTGCGATACGGATGCCAACGATGAGAAAAAAGTACACAATCGTCGGTCGGAGTATCTTCTCCAAAACGGGGAGCCCCAGAACAAACATGTCGTGCCAGGCGGAATGCATGGGATTACCTCCTTACTTAGATTCGAGATTCGAAATTCGAGATTCGAAATTCTAAAATCTCGAATCTCGAATTTCGAATCTCGAATTTAATATGCCGCAAATCAGGTTCCCAGCCCCAGGTACTGTTGGGCATTCCGGTAGCAGATGTTGTGTATCATGCCGCCGACCAGTGCCTCATCATCCGGCAGCTCTCCGTTTTGCATGTCGTAGCCGAGCAGGTTGCACAGCACGCGGCGAAAGTACTCGTGTCGCGGGTAGGACATGAACGAACGTGAGTCGGTGAGCATGCCGATGAAGCGAGACAGCAGTCCGGCGTTCGACAGTGCATTGATCTGCCGTTCGATCCCTTCCTTCTGGTCGAGGAACCACCAGCCGCTGGCAAACTGGATTTTGCCGGCAATCGAGCCATCCTGGAAATTTCCGATCATGGTGGCGAACACGTAATTGTCGGCCGGGTTGAGGTTGTAGACGATCGTCTTCGGCAGCGCGTTTTCCCGATCCAGCCGGTCCAGATAGGCGCCCAGGGCATCGGCCTGCGGCCAGTCGCCGATGGAATCAAAACCGGTATCGGGACCGAGATCCTCCATTCGACGGGTATTCGCATTGCGGCGCGCTCCCAGGTGCAACTGCTTGGTCCATCCCTTCTCCGAATCCAAATGGCCGAAGTAGAGCATCATGAATGATGCAAACTGCGACTGCTCCCGCGGCGTGGCAGCCTTGCCGCTCCGGACTTTGTCAAAGATGCCTGCGGCGGCACGCTCTGAAGGAATCTCGGCATAGCAGCAGGCCAGGCCGTGATCCGAAAGGCGGCAGCCCATTTGGTGGAAATAATCGTGCCGCCGGCGCAATGCGGAAATGAAATCGTGGAAGCGTGCGATGTGGACGTCGGCGGCTGCCGCCAACCGGTCGACCCACGCGTTGAACGCTTCCGGCTGATGCACGTTCAGCGACTTGTCCGGGCGGAACGCGGGATAGACCTTCGTTTCGAGCCCCGAGGCCGCAATCTTCCTGTGATGGGCGAGGTCATCCGTGGGATCGTCGGTGGTGCACAGTGCCTTGACGCAGAATTTCTTCAAAATCCCGTGTGCGCTCAGCTCGGAAGTGGCCAACATGGCGTTGGCGCGTTCCCAGATCCCGTCAGCGCTGTTCTCGTCCAGCAATTGCTCGATGCCGAAATAGCGTTTCAGCTCCAGGTGCGTCCAGTGATACAGCGGGTTGCGCAGCGTGTGCGGAACCGTGCGTGCCCATGCCATGAACTTTTCGAAAGGCGGTTCCTTGCCCGTGCAAAAACGCTCCGGCACGCCGTTGGCGCGCATGGCGCGCCACTTGTAGTGATCCCCGGCCAACCAGATCTCATATAAGTTGCTAAAAACCCGGTTCTCCGCGATGTCCGCCGGAGAAAGATGGCAGTGATAATCGAGGATCGGCTCGCCGACCGCGTACTTGTGGTATAAGAGCCTGGCACTTTTGGTTTGCAGAAGAAAATCTTCGTGGATGAAAGCCATATCGGGTCCTTTCGAAAACCAGGACATGCCTTACAACTATCAGTCTTCTGTGATTTGGATCTTATACGGTAATCGAGTGGAACGTCCCGCTTTTTTTATTTTTCCTGCGTTCCAGGCGGCGAAGCATTTATTTCTTTGACAAAACGATCGCCCTGTCTTTTACTCGGATGACAATTGAGAAACTGTGAAAACACGGACGGGTATATGATCCAGATACCGATGAGTCTCGAAAAACTGGTGCGGCTGTACGATTTCACCGGGCAGACGGTGGCCATCACCGGCGGTGCCGGCATTCTGGGCGGCGAGATTGCCTGCGCGCTGGCCAATTGCGGCGCGCAGCTGGCCATCCTCGACTTGCGCCTGGAACCGGGTCGAGTCCTGCTGGAGCGCATGGGCAGGCACGCAGAGAACGCTGCACTGTTCCACGTTGACGTTTTGAAGATCGAGAGCGTGCGCAAGGCGGCCGGCGAGGTTCTCGCCCGGTTTGGGAGAGTCGATTGCCTGATCAACGCGGCGGGGGGCAACCAGCCCCAGGCCACCACGAGTCCCGATTTGAAGTTCTTCGACCTTCCCACCGAAGCGTTGCGTTGGGTCTTTGACCTGAACCTTCTCGGCACGATCCTCCCTTGTCAGGTCTTCGGCAAGACCATGGCTGAGCACGGCAGCGGCGTCATTCTGAATGTATCCTCGATGAACGCCTTCCGCCCGCTGACCCGGATACCCGCCTACTCGGCTGCGAAGGCTGGTGTGAGCAACTTCACGCAGTGGCTTGCGGTGCACATGGCTCACGAATATTCGCCGCGCATTCGCGTCAACGCTATAGCTCCCGGATTTTTCCTTACAGATCAAAACCGATTTTTGCTCAAGGATCGCGAGACCGGCGAGCTGACGGCTCGTGGGAAATCGATCCTGGCGCATACTCCCATGGCGCGGTTTGGGGATCCTGAGGATTTGCTCGGCGCTGTGCTCTGGCTGCTATCACCCGCATCAGCGTTTGTCACGGGCACGATCGTGCCCGTCGATGGCGGTTTCTCGGCCTACAGCGGCGTCTAACCATTTCACCACAGGGAGCGCTATTCCGCCGAGGGCCACAGCTGAAACCGTAATCTCAGATTGAAAGTTTCAACTCCCGTGGCGGCCTGTGCGCGGGAGAATCCATCTTGATCGAGGGGATCCTAATCCATATGCTGGAGGAAATCCCCGGTGATCATCAGCCACCGTGGAATGGTGGAGCCAGGAGAAACGCAGATCTAACTCGCGCGTGGAGGACACCACTTTGAGCCAGGCATCCCTGAAGATCCCGGAAACGCAGAAAACCGCTGCCTCGGACAGCCCGGCCTTGATCGGGCGCTTCCGATGGACTATTTGCGCTTTGTTGTTTTTCGCAACGACCATTAATTACATGGACCGAAGTATTCTTGGCGTGCTGGGCCCAACGCTTCAATATAAGGTCTTCGGATGGACCGATAAGAACTACGCCACGATCAACATTGCCTTCAAGTCCGCCTATGCGATCGGCATGCTCTGCATGGGCGCAATCATTGACCGGCTGGGCACCAAAATCGGCTACACACTCTCAATCGCCATCTGGAGCTTCTTCGGCATGCTGCACGCGGCGGTGCGTCCCGCGTTCAGCCTGCTAGGCTTTTCCATCGCCCGGTTCGGCCTCGGGTTCGGTGAGTCCGGCAACTTCCCCGCCGCCATCAAGACTGTCGGGGAGTGGTTCCCAAAAAAGGAACGTGCCTTCGCCACGGGAATATTCAACGCCGGCTCCAACGTCGGCGCCATACTCGCCCCATTGGTCATTCCCCTGGTAGTGTCGCCTGACGGCGCCAACTGGCAATATGCCTTCCTTACGACGGGCGTCTTCAGTGCGCTATGGGTTGTGACCTGGCTGAGAGTTTATGGGCGTCCCGAAACGCATCCGCGTCTCTCAAAAGAGGAAATGGCTTATATCAACAGTGATTCAATCGCTCAAACCTCTACCAAGAGGGTGCCGTGGCTGAAAGTGCTGCCGGTGCGAGAGACCTGGGCCTTTGGCGTAGCCAAGATCACGGACGCAGTCTGGTGGTTTTACCTCTTTTGGGGCGGAAAGTTTCTTTACGATCGGTTTGGCTTGGACATCAAGGGCCTGGCGCTGCCTCTGATAACAATCTATGTCCTCGCCGATGGAGGAAGCGTGGCGGGCGGCTGGATGTCATCCTTTTTTATCAAAAAGGGGTGGCCCGTCAACCGCGCGCGCAAGACCACCCTCCTGTTTTGCGCTCTTTGCATCCTGCCCGTGATGTTCGTTACTCAACTCGACACCCGGTTCAGAGTGGACCAATCCTTCTTGGACCGGCTTCAGAAAGCCACCTTGGCAAAGGAAGAAATCGTCACTGTCGGAGGCAAGGCAAAGGTAATAAAGACCGAAGAGCCTGTGCCCGCGGATGTCCAGAATGCGCTTCGTGCCCTTGCCGGAAACAGCTATGGCTCCGCCAAGGAGTTTGTCAAGGCGATCGGCAGCGTGATGACACCTGAGCAGGCCAAGAGAATGGAGGCCGTTCTTATCACATGCGCTCGCTCTGACCAGTTCTATTGGATTGCCGTGTTACTCATCGCACTTGCGGCAGGGGCTCATCAAGCCTGGTCGGCCAACATCTTCACTCTCGTTTCCGACGTCTTTCCGAAAAAGGCCGTAGCGTCCGTCACGGGCATCGGCGGCATGGTCGGCGCCGTGGCCGGCATTCTTGCAGATTACAATCTTGGTCAGGTGCTTTCTTCGAGCGGGCCTGCAGGCTACTTCTTCGCCTTTATGATTGCAGGTTCCATGTACATGGTAGTCCTCGGAGTGGTTCACCTGCTCATGCCGAAGATGATACCGCTCGACGAGAACCTGCGGCATATAGAGAGCTGAGTAGGGAAAAGAGGACAGTTCCCTTTTCCACTACCATTCACAGATCGCAAATATGACCTCCGGAAAAGGGGACTGCCCCCCTTTTCCGGCCGAAGACAGGGATGGCCCAATGTTGCAGATAAGATCCAAATCGGAATGCAAATGGGATCTCATCAGCCTGGGTGAGGTGATGCTCCGGCTGGATCCCGGCAATGAGCGCATTCACACATCACGGAGTTTTCGCGCATGGGAGGGCGGCGGTGAATACAACGTGGCACGCGGCCTGAAGCGCTGCTTCGGCCTCGATACCGCAATCGTCACCGCCTTTACAGACAACCCCGTGGGACGCCTCATTCAAGACTTGATCTATCAGGGCGGCGTTGACCAATCGCAGGTAAAATGGGTCCCATACGACGGCGTCGGCCGCACGGTGCGTAACGGGCTCAATTTCACCGAGCGAGGATTCGGATTGCGTGCCGCTCTGGGGTGCTCGGACCGGGGCCACACCGCCGCCTCGCAGCTCAAGCCCGGGGATATCGACTGGAATCAGGTGTTCGGCCGCTACGGCGCCCGTTGGTTTCACACCGGCGGCATCTTTGCTGCCTTGTCGGAATCCACACCGCTGGTTGCAATAGAATCGATGAAGGCCGCCAGGCATTATGGCGCGGTGGTTTCGTATGATCTCAACTTTCGCGAATCACTCTGGAAGTCGACCGGCGGGAAAAAGCGCGCCCAGGAAGTGAACCGTGAACTGGCATCCCATGTGGACGTCATGCTTGGCAACGAGGAGGACTTCACATCAGCGCTCGGATTCGCAGTTGAGGGTCTGGACGAAAACCTCTCGCAGCTGGATCCGGAGAACTTCAGGCGCATGATCGAGCGCGTCCTGGCAGAGTATCCCGGGTTGAAGGTTGCGGCCACCACGTTGCGGAATGCCAGGACCGCAACCGTCAATGATTGGGGCGCGGTTTGCTATTGCGATGGCAGACTCTATCGTGCCGCCAACCGTGAAAACCTCGAGATCTACGACCGGGTCGGGGGCGGCGACTCCTTCGCTTCGGGCCTGATCTACGGATTCCTCATGGGCCGGGATCCGCAGTGGGCGGTCGAGTGCGGAGCGGCACACGGCGCCCTCGCCATGACCACCCCGGGCGATACCACCATGGCCACCCTGGCGGAGGTGGAAAAGGTCATGAAGGGGGCCAGCGCCCGCGTCACCCGTTAAAGCGCTGAGTGCTGATTTCGGGCTGGGTCTTCTGAGAGAGATATCGGGGACGAGAGACCAGTGGCTCAGTCGAGTCGAAGATGGGGAATGCCGGCGAAGTCCTTGGCATTTCGCGTCAAGAGCGTCGCGCCCATCGCAGCCGCAGTGACTCCAATGGCCACATCGGCTGCACGCCGTCGCGGAGAACCGATGCTTCGAAATACATCTCCCGCGATCGCGGCAAGCTCCTCGGAAAACGGGATGATTCCGTCATCAAAGAAAAAAGAACGGGCGATAGAAAGCTGCTCGGGTGTGCGCGGGCCTCTGGAAAATTCGTACCAGGCTACGGCGCTCATTTGGAGTTCGGCGTCCGACTCGGCGAGTTGCATCATGCGTTTGCGCTCCGGTCCGGCGACCGAGAGGGCGAATATTAGAAAGTCAGTGTCAATATGATAGCGCATCAGAATCCGTAATCCTGAGCTTTGAGTCGGCGGATTTCCTCCTCGGCATCGTTGCCATCAAAGAGCTCGAAGAGATGATCGAGGACCTTGCGGCGCACCTTTCGACTTTCCGCTGGGACTCCGAAAACTAAATCCCTGTGACGCAGCACTGCACGCCGTATCGCTTCGGAGGTCGAGCAATTGTAACGAAGGGCCAACTGCCGCGCGGCCTGCCTCGTTTCCGGATCCAGGATCAGGGTGGTTCGTTGTGACATATAATATGCATAGCATATAACCATATTTGATGCAAGCCGACCAAGCAGCGGGGTATCAGATCGGGGGAGGCAATATCAATCTGCGGATTCTGTGGAGCACTACCTCCCCCAATCCTCGAGCAAATATAGTGTCACAAATACTGCGTCAGGCTAAGTGGCTGTCCCCGAAATACAGCCGCGGATGGGAGAGAAACAACGACACCGTCGGCTCGTAGTAAGGGTCAGGGTAATCGCAAATAGAGATTCCTGAGCGGGCTATTTCGTGCCGTGATTGTATACATGGCAACGGCAGAGCATTAAAAAGCCAGTTTCGTAACCTCTGCGGCCCGCATGATATCCCCGACCCCAGAAGTGGAGGAATAACGTGAAGCAAGCCGCCGCGCTGTTGCTCGTAGCACCGCTGCTTCTCTATGCCGCCTGCGTCAAAAAGAAGGTCGAGCCACCTAAGTTCTGGGATCTGTACAGCACCGGAGGGGAAATTCTCGCGCTCGATCGTTATGACACCAAGGCAGAGGAATTGATTCGGGACCTCAAGGTTGAGGTGGACGTGGCCAGGCCGAAGGCTGCGAACGAAGCGGAGGCGAATATACTAAGACTCTATGGCAACGTCGCCGAGACGTTCCACCTTGCCATGTTCCGTTCGAGGGTGCCCGCCACGGGTACGCCGCAAAAGGCGAATGCCTTTGAAGCCCAATCATCGTCCGACCTCTGGAATACGGCAAAAGATCAACTCCGGGCAGCGCAAGGCGGTTTCCTTTTACTGCACAGACTAAGAATACCCATGAACCAGTTCAACCAGTTCTTTGATCCGCCGATCAAGGCCAACAAGCCTCCCAATTACAAATATCAATATCCCTGGCCCCGCTGATCCGAAATCCCAGGGGGCCGATTATGCTAAAATCGTGGGCATGCCGCCGTATCGCGGCATACGTGCGTCTGGATCAAACGGAGGGATCGCAATGTGCTTTGTATGCAATGGTCCGGCGTCTGCAGTTCTGTTCGCCGCTTTGGCTGCTTCCGTGATGGCCGCGGGATGCTCGAATAACCGCGAAACGTTCCCGGCGACGGGAAAAAAGCCGGTCGTCGAAGAACACTTCGGAACGAAAACGGTTGACAATTATCGCTGGCTGGACAACCTCGACGACCCCGCCGTCCGCAAGTGGAACGACGCGCAGAACGCCCACACCCGCGGTTACCTCGACAAGATCCCTTTCCGCGAGCAGATTTATCAGCGCCTCAAGAGCATTCACGACGCGGAAAACGCGCAGTACTACGGCATCACCTACAAAAAGAAGCTCTTTGCGATGAAATCGCAGCCACCCAAGAACCAGCCGTTCCTGGTCGTGCTCGAGTCTGCTGTCGATCCGAAGGCTGGCCACGGTCACGGCACCGGCTTGAGTGACAGGATCGAGCAGGAGGCGGATGTCTATGCCTTTTTGTTCGCGCAGCTGAACGTCCCATATAAGACCAAGTAGATTTCGGCGACAGGAATGGTTTTATTTTTGAAAAAGGCGAACGCAGATCTGATCCGTTTCATCCCTGTAGTGGTTGGGAATGCCAGTCGCCTATCGGGGTGAACTGGCAAGGTCTGCGCCAAAAAGAGGGCTGGATGGCGAAGCCGAAAGTGTTTGTTACCCGCGTCATTCTTAATCAGGGGATGAATCTCATCTCAGGATTCTGTGATGCGGACGTCTGGCCCGGGGAACTGCCACCCAGCCGCGTGGTGATTCTCAAGCGCGCTCGCGGTGTGGCTGGGATGCTCTGCCTGCTGACCGACAGGATCGATGGCGAAATCATGGATGCCATCGGCCCCCAATTGAAGGTCATCAGCAATCATGCCGTCGGATTTGACAACATCGTCGTTTCCGATGCTACCGCCCGAAGGATTCCGGTAGGCAATACGCCGGGCATTCTCACGGATGCGACCGCCGACATGGCTTTCGCCCTCCTGATGGTTACCGGACGTCGGGTTGTGGAAGGGGACCGGACCGTCCGCAACGGCGGGTGGAAAACGTGGAGTCCCTCCTTTATGCTGGGGGCCGATTTCGTGGGGGCAACCCTGGGTCTTGTAGGTTTTGGCCGCATCGGGCGTGCGGTCGCTCGCCGGGCTGCCGGATTCGGCATGCGCATCCTCTATTATGATCCCTACCCTGCCGCCCCCGAAGCCGGCGTGGCCGCCGAGCCCGCCGAGTTGGATGCGCTTGTGCGCGAGGCGGATTTCGTTTCCGTCCATACACCGCTCAACGATGAAACACGCCATCTAGTCGATGCCGCCTTCCTGGCAAAGATGAAGCCCACGGCGATACTGGTAAATACCGCACGCGGCCCGATCGTAGACCAGAAGGCTCTCTATGACGCACTCAAGTCCCGCCGCATTTTCGCCGCCGGCCTGGATGTCACCGATCCTGAACCCCTGCCCATCGACAGCCCGCTTCTCGAGTTGGATAATCTGGTCGTGTGCCCTCACATCGCCAGCGCCAGCTGGGCGACGCGCGCCAGGATGTCGCTGATGGCCGCCGAAAACCTGATCGCCGGTCTAAAAGGCGAGCGCCTGCCCAATTGCGTCAATCCCGAAGTCTACTCTGCAGTGCCGTAGGACAGCCGCGGCGTGAACGTTGCATCGGGGTATGTGGTCTTTCCGAAGACGGCGAAGCGCGCCTTTCCGATTTTTTCGCCGCCGGCGGGCACTACGCTCTGAACATTATCCTCACTCCATTTCGTGTTCTCCCGCGTGAATGGATCCACTCGGCGGGCGAGTTAGATCACGGATTGCCCCGGCACGAGCGCTTCAGTTCATGATAAGATTGCCGCGTTCCATAAGGAAGCGCTCTGTGCAAAGTGCGGGACAGCATTCGCCAAGGGAGGATCGTCGATGCCGCGTCATAAACTGCCTCGTTTGTTTCTGGTCACTGCAATCGCAACCGTGCTCCTGGCTGTATTGGCCACTCCAGGTTCTCCTCAGGGAAGGGGCGCCAATGCTCTGCCGGCCGGATCCTGGATGGATAAGAATATGCCCCCGGATCAGCGCGCTGATCTCGTGATGGCAAAGATGACGCTGGACCAGAAGATCCAACTTGTGCACGGCGGCACGGGCGGATCCGGTGCTCCCGGCGGCGGTGCGGCGCAGCCGAACCGGTCGAATGGCGGCGCGGGGTGGATTCCGGGAATCCCCGAGCTTGGAATTCCCGATATCAACATGGCCGACTCTGCCGTCGGCGTCACGCGGGGCGCCGCAAGAAGCCGTTACTCGACGCTCCTGCCTTCGAGTCTTGGTTTGGCGGCCACCTGGGACCTCAATGCCGCCCACCTGTATGGCTCCGTAATCGGCAGGGAACTCCGCGACCAGGGATACAACATGTCGATCGGCGGCGGCGTCGACATCACGCGCGAGCCGCGCAACGGCCGCAATTTCGAATACGCCGGCGAGGATCCGATCCTGGCCGGGAAGACCGTCGGCCAGCTCATGAAGGGTGTTCAAGACCAGCACATCATGGGCGATCTCAAGCACTACGCGCTGAATGACCAGGAGACCGGACGCAATATCGGCAACGTGATCCTCGACACGCGCTCCATGCGGGAGACGGACCTCCTGGCGTTCGAAATCGCGTGCCGCGAATCGCAGGCCGCAGGTGTGATGTGCTCCTACAACAAGGTCAACGGCGACTATGCGTGTGAGAATGATTACCTGCTGAATCAAGTGCTCAAGAAAAGCTTCGGCTTTCAGGGCTGGGTCCTGTCGGATTGGGGCGGCACCCACAGCACGGTAAAAGCCGCGTTGAACGGGCTCGACCAGGAAATGCCGGGCAGCGGCTTCTTCGGTGACGCGCTCAAGAAAGCGGTCGAGAGCGGGGAAGTCCCCATGGCGCGCCTCGACGATATGGTGCATAGAATTTTGCGTTCGATGTTTGCCGTGGGCGTGATCGATTATCCGCCCGCGCAGCAGGTCGTCGATGTCTTCCGCGGGCTCGAGGATTCACAGCACATTGCCGAGGAGAGCATTGTGGTGCTCAAGAACGCCAACAAGCAATTGCCGCTGAACGCCACGGTCAAGTCGATCGCCGTGATCGGGGGGCACTCGGATGTGGGCGTGCCATCGGGCGGAGGATCGGCGCAGGTCAACGCGCCCGGCGGCAACGCCGTCCCGCCGCAACCTCGACCCGCTGGGGCCTCTCCGGCAGCGGGCGCCAGAGGCGGCACGGAGAATTCGGTTTACTTCCCTTCCTCGCCGCTGAAGGCCATTCGCGCCAAGGCGCCGAATGCCAAAGTGGAGTACAACGAGGGGACGGATCCGGCGACCGCGGCCGGTCTGGCCAAAACCTCAGAAATTGCCATCGTGTTCGTTGTTCAGCCGATGTCCGAAGGCCGCGATTCCGCCACGCTGTCCCTGCCCGGCAATCAGGATGAGTTGGTCAGCGCTGTCGCTGCAGCCAATCCGCGTACGATCGTCGTGTTGGAAACCGGCGGACCCGTGAGCATGCCGTGGATCAACAACGTCGGCGCTGTGCTGGCAGCCTGGTTTCCCGGCATCGGCGGCGCCCCGGCGATGGCCAACATTATTTTCGGCCAGGTGAATCCTTCCGCGAAGCTGCCAGTGACATTTGCCAAAACCGAGAAAGACCTGCCACATCCGGAGATTCCCGGAATGACGCAAACGGCGCAGGCCGCGGCCGCTCGCGGTGCTGCCGCGGGCGGAGGTGGACGCGGCGGGATGCCGCCGTTTGATATACCTTATACCGAAGGTCTAAAGGTAGGTTACAAGTGGTTTGAGGCCGAGAATAAACAACCGCTGTTTCCTTTCGGGTTTGGGCTATCGTACACCACCTACGCCTATGCCAATCTCAAGGCGTCGGCGTCAGACAAGGACGTGACGGTCACCTTCAGTGTCAAAAACACGGGCAACCGCGCGGGAGTAGAAATCGCACAGGTTTATGTGTCGCTGCCCGCAAGCGCAGGCGAGCCTCCGAAACGGCTGGTTGCCTGGGAGAGGGTGGAACTCGCAGCCGGCGAAACCAAGCCCGTCTCGCTGAAGCTCGATTCACGGTTTTTGTCCATCTTCAACGCGGACAAAGATGCCTGGGAACTCGTGCCCGGCGACTACAAAGTGCTCGTAGGCGGATCATCGCAGGACACGCTCCTCTCGCAACCTGTAAAGATCGGAGGGTAGAGAGCAGGGATTGAATACCGGGATGCCAACACCGGCGATCGTGCGCATGGAAACACCGCGGCGTGCCGCTGCGCCCGGTTCAGGCGCAAACGGATATGCTTTCGTCCAGGAAGCCACGAAGCTGCGCGACAGTGACCTGGAGATGCGATTCGCCGCGGCAGTCATCACGCTCTGGCCGAAGCAGGCCCAGCACGAAGAGCACTTGCGCAGAGCGGTCGCTGGAGCAGAAGGCGATCCGCTGCTTGCAAGCAACCGGCGCGGCCATCGGAGTGGCCGGAGCCGCGGCAGCGTCGCAAATCCTGGCGGGCCTGCTGTTCGGAATCAGTCCAGTGGACCTGGTCTCGTTCACGATCGTGACGGTATTCCTGCTCTGCGTGGCGGCCGCGGCAAGCTTCTTCGCTGCCCGGCGCGGGACCGGCGTGGACCCGATGGCGGCGCTGCGATACGAGTAGCCTCATCCCGGATATTCTTCATGAAACCGGGCGCCATTCAGGTCCTGCCGCGGCTTGCTGGATTCAGCTGAACCAGTTTGTCCAGAAGGAAAATCCCTTTTTCACGCGTTCTTGTGCCGGTACGCAGCCATTGTCCGCCGCCTTCCGATACCATTTTTCTGCCTCTTTGAAGTCCAGAGGCACACCCTTACCATTTTGGTATGCGAATCCGAGATTGTGCTGTGCCATTCCTAATCCTTGCGCGGCTGCTTTGCGAAACCATGCCACCGCTTCCTTCTCATTCCGGGTCACACCCTTGCCATAAAGATACAGAACCCCCAGGTTATTTTGTGCCAGCGCGAGGTTTTGATCGGCGGCTTTTCGGTACCATGTCAGCGCTTCAGCGTAGTCACGTTGCACGCCGCGGGCATTTTCATGGGCAACTCCGAGATGAAATTGCCCCATGGCAAGCCCCTGCGCAGCCGCTTTTCGGAACCATATCACAGCTTCCACTTCATTCCGGGCTACGCCTTTGCCGTCGAAATACAGCACCCCCAGGTTATTTTGTGCCTGTGCGAGGCCTTGATCGGCGGCTTTTCGGTACCATTTCAGCGCCTCCGCGTAACTTTGCGGCACGCCACGTCCGGACTCATAATCCTGTGCTCGACGATGCTGAAATAGCGCGTTCTCTTCTTCCCGGTGCTGCTTTGGTTCAATCGTTTTCCTTTCTGTTGCCGAATCTTTTCTCCCTTTCTCCGCACCAAGTCCTGCTCCTTCCGCATTTCCCTTCGTTTTTTCAGCCTGGACTCGCAATTCTTGGACCTTCCGGCGCTGCTCCTCCTGCCTCCGTTTCGCCGCTTTCCTCTCGGCCTCGGCGCGTTTTTTCTCTTCCTCGGCATGCTTGAGTAATTCCACCGCGCGCCTTCGCTCCTCCTCCAATTCCCGGTCTTGAGCCTCCTTTTTGCGCATCTCCTCCGCTTTCAGTTGTTGATCGAGGGCCGATTGTTTCTCTCGACAATCCGCGAGCATCCGCTGCGCGCGCTCGTTTTCACTCTGCAGAGCGAGCACCTCACGCAACTTTTCTTCGGCACTCGCGTATCTGCCCGAGCTTACATAGACCGCAGCATCGGTAAGCAGGGCATTAACCTTCGCCTGCTGCTGTCCGGCGTGCTTCTCGGCCTGCCGGTCACGCGCCTTCCGGATCAGATCGGCAATGCCTTTTTCCGAATCAGAAGTTGTCTCCGCCTCTTTCCATTTCAGGATCGCGAGATTATAGTCGCCTGTATTAAAGGCGTGATTTCCGTCTGCTACCAAGCCGTCAATTATCGCTCTTTGATCTTCCTGCCGATTCTTTTCGCTCCCCTTCTCTGCGGCTTCTTCCAGTTTTCGGGACCCTTCCTCGCGCGTCTTGCCGGCCGTTCCGTCAAGCGCCTCTCGAAGCTCACGGACCGAGCCGAAGCGACGCTCCGGTTTCTTCTCCAGACATCTCATGACGATCGCGCTCACCTCGGACGAGATCCCCTTCAGAGGTTCCGGCACCACCTCGCGGATTTGATAGGGGATGTCTCCGGACTGGAATGGAGGCTCACCGGACAGCATCTCGTAAAGAACGACCCCCAGGGAGTAGATGTCGCCTGCTTCGCCGCTCTTGCCCAGCAACTGCTCCGGCGACATGTAGAGAAGCGTTCCTGAATCCTGTTGGGAAGTGAGGCGCGAAACTGAATCCCTCGCCAGAACCAGGTCTCCTGTGCCAGTGCCGCCCACCTTTCAAAGAGAATAGCAAGATGGGCTTATTCAATACTATGGACAGATAGGGGGATGAATCAAGCGCGATTGGCTCATTCTGCGGCAATTGCAGCCGCCAGCGGCATCCGCAGCTCCTGTCGGAATATATCGCTGGGCGCGGGCTGGAGACGCCGGCTTATTGCCTCGTGATCAACCACCTCGTCTGTGTACCAGCTCGGGCCGATTCGAGCGCGCTGGTATGTAAGCCGTTGGAGCAGCGCTACACCCAGCAGATCAGCAGGCGTATATGGCAGGTGCGATTTGTTCCTGACCGCTCGAGGAGCAACATCTTTGCCGGTTGGATTTGGCCGCCAGAACCTCAATACAGACGGGGGCGGCCAGCGCAATCGGAGTCATGGAAAACACGGTACCCTAGGATAGTGATTTGCATCGTTCGTCTCTAATCCCCATTTCTCACCAGGTTTCTACTGTGGTGTCGGGTCCGGGCATCTCTACTGCGTTGCGTTCTGTCGGGCTCCTGGAGGCGCGGCCAGGGCCGGAGTTCTGTGGTAACATGGCGGCGAACCTATAGGGGGGATTGCCATGATCATCGGCGCGCATTCGCTCATCTACAGTACGAGCCCCGATGCCGATCGCGCTTTCTTGCGCGACGCGCTCCGGCTGGAAAACATCGATGTGGGCGGCGGCTGGCTGATCTTTGGATTGCCGCCGGCAGAAGTTGCCGTGCATCCGTCGGACAAGAACGATGTGCACGAGTTCTATCTAATGTGCGACGACGTCGAGGCGCTCATCCTGGAGATGAAGAAGCACAACATTGCTTGCAGCCCGGTGCAGAACCAGGGTTGGGGTTTGCTCACGCAGGTAACGCTGCCGGGCGGCGGAAAGCTGGGCATCTATCAGCCGCGGCACGCGCGTCCCAAGGCGATGAGCGCGAGGGTAACGGCGAAAAAGCCCGCGAAAAAGATCAGTAGTAAGAAGAGCTGAGGATTGTTCCGAATCAGGGAACTCCGGCACATTGACCGTGGATTGAGCGCTCTGGCATGGGCGGTCGCCAAAGCAGCTCTTTTTCTGCTCGCACTGGTTTTCGGGGCATGCGGCTGATCCCGCTTTCCCTTTGCCCCTTGATGCCTTTGCCCCTAAAGTTTGCGAGCGGAGTGAGCTATGGGCTCGCGCAAGAATAACTTGGCATTTTGTAGCGGCCCGAGGCGTAACTATAAATTATGGCCACCGTGCCCAGACCAGCTCCAATGTTCCGCGCCCTGGGGAGCCGCAACCCTGCGGGGCGCGGCGGCGGGCGGGCAGCTGCGGCGTTGCCGCTCCTCGGCGATGTCACCACATCGCCTGCGTCGCGGCGCCTTGCATCTGCCCGCCCGGCGCTCGCGCCCAAATGCCAACTTATTCTTGCGCGAACCCTAAGTTCCTGAGCAGGATGCATGTTGGAGAAGTGCGATAAAATGAGGCATTCCGATTTTCCGAATGCGCAGATCCGCGAATGTCGATCGATCCTGTGCGCGGAAAATCGGAATGTCCCCTCTTTATCGTCCGGCCTCCTGATATAGTGGGGTGAGAAGCACAGATGGCAATAATCTCTGGAGGAGGGTCTATGAAACCAGCCGCGAAGTTCCTGGTGGTGCTCTGTCTGTTCTTTATTAGCGTTGAGGGGAAAATTGCCGCCGAAGCGCCGCAGTCTCCTGTCCTATCTCCGGAGAAACAGCTGGCGCGCGACATTTTCAAAGAGCTGATCGAAATCAATACGACTGATTCCAGCGGCGACACCACGCAAGCCGCCGAGGCGATGGCCACCCGGCTCAAGGCTGCTGGTTTCGCTCCCGCAGATGTCCAGGTACTGGGCCCGAACCCCCGGAAGGGGAACCTCGTCGCCCGTCTCCGCGGGACCGGCGCCCGCGAGCCCATCCTTCTTCTGGCGCACCTGGATGTGGTGGAAGCGCGACGCGAGGATTGGTCGTTCGATCCCTTCAAATTCACCGAGCAGGACGGATACTACTACGGTCGCGGCACCAATGACATCAAATCGGGGGATGCTCTGCTGGTGGCAAACCTGGTCAGGATGAAACGGGAGGGCTTCACACCGAACCGCGACATCATTGTTGCCCTCACGGCAGACGAAGAAGGAGGCAACTTTAACGGGGTCAGCTGGCTTCTGAACAATCACCGCGACATGATTCAGGCCGCCTATTGCCTGAACACAGACGGCGGCGGCGGCGAGCTCAAAAAAGGCAAGCACATGCTCAATGAATTGCAGACGAGCGAGAAGGTTTATTTGAGTTTCAGCCTCGAGGTCCAGAACCGCGGCGGCCACAGTTCGCTGCCGGAAAAAGACAATGCGATTTATCACCTGGCCGAGGGGCTCGCACGTCTTGCGAAGTTTGATTTCCCGGTAGAACTGAATGAGACGACCAGGACCTATTTTCAGAGAATGTCGAGGATCGAAAGCGGCCAGACCGCGCGCGATATGACCGCAATTGCCGGAAATGCCGCCGACCCGGGAGCAGCCGAGCGTCTCGCGGCGTCGCCCTATTACAACGCGTTGATGCGTACCACCTGCGTGGCCACACAGCTCAATGCCGGCCACGCCGAAAATGCCCTCCCCCAGCGGGCGCGCGCGATTGTCAATTGCCGCCTGCTTCCAGAGGATTCGCCAGCCGATGTGCAGCGGACTCTGGTGAAGGTTCTGGCGGACGAAAAAATTGTGGTCGCGACACTGGGGAAGCCCCAGACAGCGCCGCTTTCCCGCTTGGTTCCTGAGGTGGTCGCGCCGGTCGACCGGATCACGGAGGAAATTTGGCCGGGGGTGCCGGTCGTGCCCATCATGTCCACGGGAGCCACGGACGGTGCCAAGCTCCGCGTTGCGGGAATTCCTACCTATGGGGTTTCGGGACTATTCGACGACATCGATGACGTGCGCGCTCATGGCAAGGACGAGCGCATGGGGGTTCAGCATTTCTTCGATGGACTGGAATTCATGTATCGCCTGGTCAAAGCTCTCTCATCTTCCAAATAATGCGTTGGGATCATTTCCTTTAGATTCAAAAGGATCCTCAGGTCCGGCACCTATCCCCCTTGTCCGGTTGGGTCCCCATTTACGACTCTGCTGGATAATGGTGGAATCCGGCAGTATAATCAGCTGAAACCTACAGCTGATTGGAGGCTAGTCGCTGCCTTGGTCAGCGAACCTGGCAGCCTCCACAAGGCCTCCCAGACGTCCAACTTTCTTTTCGGAAGGAGGACCCCATGAGCCTCTTCAAAACCAATTGGAAATTTGTCCTGGATTTCCGCATGCTGTCGATCCTTTTGCTGATTGCTGTGGTCCCTTTCCTGCTCGGGACCTGGTGGCTGTTCAGCAGTTATCAGGAGTCCTCGCTTCAGGCTCAAGGAGCAAGCCTGGCAGACGCCGCGGAAATGGCCTTCAATTACATGAACACCTATCTGGGAAACCAGATCATCGAAATCGCCGGCCTCACGGAGGTCCCGGTTCTCAGGGAAGCAATCGAGAATAAGAACCGCGACCTCAAGAAAGACTTGAACGAGGTGCGCAAGGAGATCATTGCTGTGGCGCAGCGCTGGCGCGCTTTGGACTACGAATCCCCGGAGCTGCGCGCCATTCTGGATAATCCGGCCTCCGACTTCCTCCGTCGTTACATTGCGGTGCGCTCGGCCTATCGCGAGATCATCGTCACGGACTTCCTGGGCCGGACGGTGGCGGCGACCGGGAAAACATCCGACTATTACCATGCCAATTACGCGTGGTGGAAAGAGGCGTATTCCGACGGCCAACAAGGGGGCATCTTCATCGGCGACATTCATTACCGCGAGAGTGCACGAACCTATTCCTTTGATATCGCCCAGGCTTTTGTGGATCCCAAGGGAGGTGTAATGGGCGTCATCGTGGCCGACATCGACGCGCAGGAAATCTACTCCCTGATCGATTCACTTCGTTCCAGCTTTGGCGGTACGGCTGCGCTTATTCGGGGCAATGGCAGCGTCATTTCGGTGCCTGGTTTTGGTTATCTGGATAAGCGGCCTTTTGCTGCTACC
>Ga0187878_1002033_pt1 | contig 18528 bp, 20 predicted proteins | sample June2016WEW_17_1_FD_132979 | JGI IMG/M metagenome (GOLD analysis project Ga0187878, IMG submission 132979) | Peatland microbial communities from SPRUCE experiment site at the Marcell Experimental Forest, Minnesota, USA - June2016WEW_17_150 | ecosystem: Environmental > Terrestrial > Soil >...
CATGATTCGCGGTTATGACAGGATAATTCCGTTGGATAAGCGAGATGTCGCGGTGGACATCATCCAGCAGGACGATCCTCTGGTCCCTTATAAGCGACTGGATGATTTTGTCCGCAGAGTTGAGCAAGACAAATACGATCTGGTAATAAACCTTACCTGTACCAAGTTCAGTGCTCATCTCACATCGTTGATGCAGGGCGACAAAATAACCGGCATTACCGCTAACAACACGGGGCAGAGATCAATCAACACGTTATGGGGATTGTATATATTCAGCTGGTTTTATGATAATGCCCGTAAATATAACCGGATCAACCTTGTCGACATCTTTACCCGGCTGGGGGGCGTACTCCCTGACGGCGACCGCGTTGAGCTTTTTGAAACCGTCAAGGGAATTTCCTCTGCCAGGAAATTGCTGCACGGGAAAAAGCTCGGCAAGGCAAAACTGGTAGGCCTGCAACTCGGCGCCAGCGAACCGATCAGGTGCTGGCCCGCCGAAAGCTTTGCGCGCCTTTCGGATATGCTGCAGCGTGATTTCGGCGTCAGAACAATCCTGTTCGGCAGTCCGAATGAAAAACATCTGGCAGAAAAAGCAAAAGCACACATGAAAATCCCCACCATAGACGCCGTCGGCAAGACCGACATGGGGGGACTACTGTCCCTCGTCAAGAGCTGCACTGTGCTGGTCAGCAACGATACGGGAACCATGCATTTCGCAGCGGCGGCAGGCGTGCCTGCTGTCATGCTCTGCCTGGGACCGGCCTTCTTCCGCTGCACGGGTCCATACGGGAGCGGCCATCTGGCGTTGCAGCCCAACCTGCCCTGCTCACCATGTCAATATGGCTTTAAATGCGCCGATCCGGTCTGTCAAAGTGCAATAACACCGGAATCAGTATTAGCCGCTTGCGGCATGCTGCTTAACGTAAATGAGCCTCTTGATTTTGGCAGGGTAAAAGTCAGCAGAAGTGAATTCACCGTAGATGGGTACCTTACCTGGAAGCCGATAACAAATATTGACGAAAATGAGGAAACCGATGGTAACCGCTTTGAGCTGATGTGGAAAAACTGTCTCGACGGGACAGATTATTCCGAAAATTTCACAGCCACTGGAATTCTTAATGATTTTTTTGTGCTGATGCAAAGAGGCATCAAGATAACTTCGGAAATTGTCGATGCATCCCGCAAGACACCACCTCCCGTTCAACGTATAAAGGAACTGGGAGTTGAAGAGGCCGCGGTTGAAGCTGAACTGAAACTCATGGGTGGCCGCTTTTCCTCACTGGTCCCCATAGTGAATTTCCTTTCCCTGATGCGGGAAAGTATCATTGTCGATGGACTCGGACCAATCGCAGAAGAGACCCGGGAAATTTACAGGATCGGTAAGCAGCTGGTGTGCAGTTTGTAAAAGGTAATATTTGCTTACCCTCCGGGTGGAGTTCAATTCAAAATTCAAAGTTGATGGTTTCGCAAAAAGCAATCTACCCAATTACACATAAAATATTCAAGGAATTGACAATTCAACCGACATGTATAATATACCTGGTTTCCATCCCGAAACTCCGGATGAGAAACTATTGGTTTCCAATCCGGAAACTACCTACTTTGAGAACAGGTGCTCCATGATCAAGTTAACCCGCCGTGACGGCAGTGAAATATTCATTAATCCGGACCTTATTGAAACAGTTGAAGAAACTCCAGACACCCATATCACCCTCTCAAACGGTAATCGTTATCTTGTGCTGGAAAAGGCGTGGGTGATTATTGAAAAAACAGTTTCGTACAAGGCAAAAATTATCCATCGTTCAGGACAAGGTCCCGGAAAGAAATATCTGCAACGCAAGCAGGGTGAAAGTTTCAGGCCCCTTTCCGAAATGAAGGATATCCTGCCCGATTAAGCAAGTTTTCAAATGAGATGCACAATTTGCCAGCCATGTTAACGGTTGGACACTAAATAGATTGCGGGTATTTCTTATGGATTTTGCAACAATCATTGGCTTGGTACTCGGCTTCGGCGCCATTATCGGCGGTCAGATGCTTGAGGGTGGACACATCAGTGCCCTCATTCAGCCGACGGCGGCTGTTATTGTTCTTGGCGGAACATTCGGGGCGGCCTTTGTGAGTTTTCCACTTAAAACCATAATTCAGGGCTTTAAAGACATTAAAAAGGTATTATTTGCATCGGCATTGAATAACGATGCGGTTCTTAAAGACATTATCAACTATGCGGCAAAAGCCAGAAGAAACGGGCTGATCTCTCTCGAACAAGAGGCGCAGACGGTCAAAGACCCCTTTACCAAAAAAGGGATTTCCCTGGTAGTTGATGGCATCGATCCTCAAAAGCTGACGGAAACCCTTGAAACCGAGCTTGAAACACATGAAGAACATGCCAAGGGAAGTGCAGAATTTTTTGAGGCGGCCGGTGGCTATGCGCCAACAATCGGCATTATTGGTGCAGTTTTGGGACTTATCCAAGTCATGAGTAATCTCTCAGATACTTCCAAGCTGGGAGAGGGCATAGCCGTTGCCTTCGTGGCAACCATTTACGGCCTCATGACGGCAAATCTCGTCTGCCTGCCTTTCGCCACAAAGATTAAAATCAGGATCAAGGAGGAACTGTTGCAGAAAAGGATGATAATCGAAGGTCTCACCTCCATCCAGAATGGTGAGAACCCTCACTTCATCGAGCAGAAATTGCGGGCATTCATGTCCCATTCCGGCGAAGAAAAGAAAGGGTGATCTGATGGCCCGGAAGCATAAAAAGCATGAGAAAGAGCCTAACCATGAACGATGGCTGGTTTCATATGCGGATTTCATAACGCTCCTGTTCGCCGTTTTTGTTGTGCTCTATGCAATGTCACAAACGGATAAAAAGAAGGTGGAAGAGGTTATGCAATCACTTCGCGAATCTTTCGGCACGGCAAAATCTCATGCGGCAAACAAGGTCAATGTAATGGAATCATTGGATATGCGTGTTATCCCTTCACTGCGCACTGAATCAGCGAGCATGGGTCCCGTACAACCACAATTGAAACTTAACAAAGCAGGCAAAGAACGGAAACACGCCGACGAGAAAGACTTCAAAAAAATTAAAATCTCCATAGAAGCATATCTCATAAAACATGGAATGCAGGATAAGGTTGATCTGGAAATAAGCCGGCGTGGACTTGTCATAAGCCTTAAGGAGGCCGGGCTGTTTGATTCCGGCAGTGCTTTTATCAAATTAAGCTCTTACCCCCTGCTTGCCCAGATTGCCGAATCACTTGCAAATTTTAACAACCCCTTGAGGGTAGAAGGACATACCGACAATCTGCCAATGGTTTCTAATACTTATCAGTCAAACTGGGAACTATCCACTACCAGGGCGACCAATATTGTACGTCACATGATAAGCTATTACAAATTCGATCCTGAGAAAATTTCCGCCACGGGATATGGGGAATTTCGACCAATTGAAGATAATGGCACTTCGGAAGGAAGAGCTAAGAACCGAAGGGTTAACATAGTGATGTTGTCAATCGAAGGAGCGGCAGGGGAGCCGTAAGCTGTTTTATTGGTTTTTGGTTTCTAAACTATTCAGATTGAGGCTTACTATAACTCCCCCTGCCCCCTCTTAGCTTAAGAGGGGGAATAAGTGTCTGGTTTCTCTCCTCCCCTTAAGTTAAGGGGAGGTGGGAGGGGTTATGTGGCTGTAAGCCTTCAGCCTTATAACCTGAATAGTTACTTGGTTTCTAAACATAAACCTGTAACCTGATTTTATTTAAAAACCATATCCAGCATACTACCCATACGGTGCCGATAGGTATGCTCATTCAGTATCCTTTTTCTAGCCCTGGCGGCGATGGATGCCCGTATGGCAGGGTTTGCCAGGTAGTACCTTGCCTTATCCGCAACATCCTCGCTGCTTTCATACAGAGCAACCTCATCATCTGCAAAAAGCTCCAGAAGATCTTCCTGCCGATCCGTTAAAAGAAACCCGCCACAAAGCGGAACGTCAAACACACGCTGATTTACCGTCTTGGGCATCTGAAAACTGGTAGCATTAAAACTTATGGAGGAAGAGGCATATACTGAAGGAGTTTCAAAAAAGTAATTCACATCCGGACGGGCATTGATTCCTTTGCCGAACACTTTTGACCAACCATCCGGATCGCCGAAAAAAGTTAACGGCAAAGGCAGAAGCCTCTCGAGAAGAGTTGTCCGGTAAAGAGTTGTTGCACTATGCAGAACATATGCTCGGAAGAAAAGCTGTTCATCCTTCCCCGACAGATGCCCCCCCTCGCTATCCAGGATTTTCTCAAGCAGATCCAGTTGACCTCCCCGACATTCCAGAAGCGCGGCAATAGACCTTTCCGCCAGCAACATTGTTTCACGGCTTTTAGGAAACTTCACTGACAGACGATTAAGGAATCCGCTGCATAGAGAATTGCCTACAAAGGAAATCTCCGCCTTAAAGCTATTCGATGCTACCGCCGCTGCGACCAGCGACGGATCACTCGCCAGCGGGAGATATCGCACGCCATAACCAAGGCCTTGTACCAGAGGCAGATAACTTTTTTCCCATACAAAAACCCGGCAAATATCAATGGGAGGGAGCGCCTCTCCATAAAGAATGAATTCCGGAGAATCAACAAACCAGAGAACCAGGGGGATTCCCACTCCCGAGAGAATTCCGGCCATCACACCCCTGTTGTCGAGGCCGCGCATATTAATGCTGAAAACAAGGTCCGGGCTGTCATTACGCAGTATCTCGTTAAACCGGTCAACCAAGGAAATTTCCCGCTCACGGTAATCGAGGATGATGACACGGTGGCCGAGCGCCTCGAAACCTCGAATCGACTCTGCCTGGCAGTAATAGGAACCAAACAGAAACAGAATTGTGAGAGGTCTGTTGCAACAGGTTGCAACTTTCCGGGACATTTTAGTACCGGCAATTCCAAGAATGGTACGACAGCGGGAATACCAGGCAGGGTTGGCATTCAGCGATGGGGTATGAGGCACTATAAGCAGTTCTGCCGCATCCAGATCAACAGGAAATCGTGGAGGGGAAGCGAGGCCGGTTCCGGAATCCGTTACAATATCCACCCGGATACAGGAATTATCGATATGAGCGGCAGAAGCACGTGCCAGTTCGGGATAGAATTCAATTATGACGATTCTTCTAATTTGGGGATTACGGCCCAGAAAAAGACGGATATGATAACCGAGACCGGCGCCCAGAAAAACAACTGTCTCCTGTTCCGTCTTTTCCGGCAAAAATACGTCAGCCTCACGGATGGGGTCGTACAACGAATGGAGATATACCTTACTGCCATCCTCACCGGTTACCTTTGCGGTGGCATGTCCTCTCCTGCCGGCCAGTATCTCAACCCCTGACCGGGATAACTCTCGGGCATCATCGAGAGGCATCAGCCCCTCCCGGGAATGATTTCTCCCTGATTTCCATCAAACCCTTGCGTTGCTCCATGAATAGAAAAGAAATTAATGTTTCGCGGTCATTTTCATCGATTTCAAGAAATCGCATTGCGGTGGAAAAACAGGTTCCTTTTTCCAGACGAAGGGCTATCTCATTACAACGAATTACCTCAGCCAATGTGGATATGACTCTCGTCGGCGCTACCGGCAAAAACAGGTCGACCAGCATTCTTGTCCCGGGAGCGGCAAATTGATGGTTCCTGAAACGAAAACCGCCTCCGCTCAAATTGATGCTCTGCGGCAAAATATCTTCATTCTCCTGCCATTCGATAACACAGTATCCTGAGCCGGAGGGAAACATTTTTGGAGCTGGAAGGGATAGCGTGTTTTCTCTCCTGGCACGCCACATATCGGTTACAGCCTTATTATGTTGTTGTTCAGGAATGATGTAAAGCAATGGCAGGAAAACATCCAGTCGGAAATATTCGCGGCGCTGCTGCTCATCCACATCACCAACGAGTCGCAGACTTATCTGTTTAGGTCCTGATGTTTGTTCCAACAGGGCGTTACATTTGCAAATACCCGTTTCGGAAATTCCGGAAAAGGAGACACGAGACCCTTTCTTACCGGCTAATTCTTTTTCCGGGATTCCATCTCCAAGAATTTCCAACAGGACGAAATCACCTGTGATGGAAGAGATTTCGGCATTAATATCAAGATGTTTATTTTCTCTAAAATGTATTAAAAGTCTGATCTGTTGACTGATTCTGAAATATTTTCCATACGGAACTGTATTTTTTGCCATGTGGCGCAGCCTACGCTCGTATTGCAGTAATAGCACTTCCAAACATGGCAACAATTCCGTCCCATCGCTGAAGTTGCGGAGCCAGCTCATATTCGACAAGATCAGCAAGAAGCACCCAGTCGCTCTTTTCCTGAGCAGCAATAATTTCCGTAAAAACGTGGTTAAGGTCGTTAAAAGCCTCTCGAATACTCTTTCCTTCATATGTTGCAACAGCAAGGTCAAGGCGTGAAATACTCGCCATCTGATCTATGAAAGCCACAAAAAATTCGAGCCCCTCGACTGACTGAACAAAAGACTCCTTGGCCTGAAATTCCTGACCTCTCCTGAACAGTCCGGCATTGCTCAACAGGAACAAATTGAGTTCCGCAAGAAAAATTCTGCCATCCTTCAGAACCTCAGCAACAGGCTCAAGCTTAAAATCAGTACCTTCAGCTTGCGACAAATCTTCAGGCTGGCCGGCTGAAAACATAGAATCCCCCTTTATGTAAATCTTCTTTTACTGTTATAACCGGAAACACATATCAATCAAAGCAAAATACCTGCCAATTTAATAGATTCCCCGGCTCTTATTGATTGATTTTGGAGGGGCTTATGCGTCATGATCCAGCACTAGCGCGGAAGAAGTCCCAGATGCACCGTAATGTTGCAGTGCCCGCCTGCCATGGGTCAGGCTGGACAGAACTTCCCGAACTTCGTCAAGCTGCTTTTCCGTAAAAGAAAGTATAATAGCGTCAGTATGCAAGATCCTTCCGACACTCTCCTTTTGCAAAGCCTTGAATGCTGCCAGTTCCGAACATTCTTCAACAGACATATCTTTACCTGTTGTGGAAAGATACCGGTGAAATTCTGTGTCAACATTTTGAATCTCCACAATTACTTTTTGACGCCAGGCATCGAAAACATCATATTCAACCAAATTGCCCGAAAGCAGTTCCCCGCAAAATGAGGACGATCCGCTTTCCAGGTCAGCAAGGAGACTGATGTACTTGAGAAAAAGTGCTTTATTATCTTTAGATTTCATTGTATCTATCCGGCATGCCTGGCAAGTCCTGTTTCCCGTTCCTTCTTGACAATCTCGATGGCTTCTGACCATGTGCCACGCAGCATTGTCAGTATTTTTATGGTATTTTCAAGAGCTTTTGGAGAGTTATGAATATTGGCCTCGACATATTCATTAATCAGGTAAATATAAAGCTGTTCCAGATTCTGGGTAATTGCCCCTCCTATCTCATGATTCAGGGTATTCATCAACTCTCCGACAATCGCTTGGGCTTTGCCGATAAAAGTCCCCTTCCCGGGAATATCCTTCTTTTCCATCTTGTCCAGAGCAATCCTGGAAAAGTTGATGGCGCCATCATACAGCATCAACAGGATTTTTTCCGGGCTGGAGGTGCTGACCTGAGTGGTGCGGTACTGATTTATGGATGTGTACATATTTACCCCCATTATCATTTCTTTTGCATACTTTCAAATATCTTTAGTTTGAACCTAACATGGCAATCAAAGCGTTGCCTTGACTCTGTATCGAACTCACCATGGTTTCCATGGCAGCAAACTGCTTCTTGTAGTTCGTTTCCTTATCGGTCATGCGGAGTTCCATCGCTGCAATCTGATCGTCAATATCACTTGACGAAGTCTTTAAACTGTTAATGCTGGTGGCAACAAGACCATTCTTGTCTGAAGCCGGTCCTATATAACTGCCGGTCAAATTGTCCAAAACCTTCTGAAACTGTTCAGCGACTCCGTATTGCTGATTGGGGAGATCCGGAATCCCGTGATTATGAGTAAACAGATCAACCACATCATTAAAATTGCTGCTGAGTGCAGCCGAAAGTTTAGTATCGTCAACCTTGAGCGAACCATCCTGCTGTGTTGCAATACCGACACTTGAGAGGATGGTGTATGCACCGGTTCCACCTGAAACCTGGGTAGTCAGAATATTCTGCAACTGCGATTGTATCGTACGCAAGGTGCTGTCACCGGACAGAGTCCCGCCCTTTTTTGTTGTGCTATTGTAATCGGACTGTCCCTTCAGTTCAAACATCACTGCGTTATAGCCCGTCACAAAATCATTTATTTTCTTCTTGACGGCATCCGTATCGTTATTGACCGAGAGGGAGAAATTACTTGTGGTGCCGACTGGAGAACCGTCCGGTGGTCCCTGCAGCAAAGTAAAGGTCACTCCAGGGATGACATCCGTTATGGTGTTGGTCGGTTTGGTTACATTTATGCCGTCGACAGAAAATGTGGCCATCTTTGCCGTCTGTGTTTCGGTAAGAGTCGGCGGAGTTGAATAACCTGTAAAATTAAAAGTACTGCTATAGGAATCGTTCCCCGCAATGACGAGACGGTACGGTGTACCGCTGCCATCATTAAGCACGGATGCGGTGACGCCGGCCTTTGCCGAGTTTATAGCTGATGCCAGACCATCAAGAGAGGTCGAATTCGCAAGTGTTACTGTAACCGGTGTTGCACCAGGCTTACTTGAAGAAATGGTAAACGACCCTGCGGCAAACACCGAAGTGTCGCTATTGCTGGCATAATTGCCGGAAGCCTGAATTTGCGATTGGGCAAGAGAAGTAATCTTGATTTGGTGGGTTCCCGCTAATGCCGTACTCGTGGTGGTAGCCGTTGCTACGGTCCCATCGGATACGGCTGCGGATTTCGCCATGAACGTGTCAGGAGAATTCATCCCTTCCGCCAGGGTCTGCAGTGAAGACAGTTTGCCCAGAATCGTTGTGAAGGCACTGATCTTGGTATTTATCGTATTTTGTTTTGCGGTAAGGACCCTTTCCGGTGCCCGCTCATAGTTCATCAAATTCGCAATGAGTGAAGCCGTGTCGATCCCTGTCGCAAGACCTGTTCCAACAGATAAATCGGCCATAAATACCTCCTTCTTGATTTGTGATGCAAAACTGTTACCACAAATAGCTAATCGGTGGTAAAAGCATTTGATAGTTAAAAATACATAAGTCACTGAGCAAAAGTCACATTATTGTTCAAATCCGATGAACTGCAGCAATTTGGTTCGAATTATCGCGTTTTTGAATTCAATTCAAAATTTGACAGTCAGAATTCAAAACTGCTTTTTTTATATATATCGGCTTAAAAATCAAAATCTTAAACTGTTTATGCAGATACCATCCACTATTCTCAAAAAATGAAAGTACAAAAAAAGGGAGACCTTTCGGCCTCCCTTTATTGCTGTATTGCATCGTACAGATTTTACCTGAGCAGCGAAAGCGCTGTCTGAGGAAGCTGGTTAGCCTGCGACAGGATGGCGGTGCCGGCCTGGCTCAGTACCTGGTTTCTCGTGAGAGATGCAGTTTCGGCCGCCACATCGACGTCCTGGATGCGTGATTGCGCAGCTGAGGTATTTTCAACCGCAACCTGGAGGTTGTTGATGGTGGACTGCAGCCTGTTCTGTACTGCACCCAGATTAGCACGCGAACTCGAAATGTTAGACATGGCACTGTCGATTGCACTCAGCGCGGCCTGGGCAGCGGTTCCGTCTGCACCCGAAACACTTGAGGTACCGACACCGATCGTGTTTGTATCGGCAGCCCCGATTGTCACTCCGATTCTGTCATTTCCGGTATTGCCGGCTCCGACCTGGAATGATACGGTTGCGGTGCCTGTGCCTTGCAAAAGACTTGCTCCGTTGAACTGAGTTGCGCTGGCAATACGGTCGATCTCACTTTTCAGCTGCGTAAACTCGGTGTTTATGTAGCCCCTCTGGTCGGAGCTTACGGTGCCGGTAGATGCCTGGGTGGCAAGCTCCCTCATTCGGGTAAGGATGTTGGTTGTTTCATTCAGGGCGCCTTCCGCCGTCTGCAGCAGTGACACTCCGTCATTGGCGTTGCGTACCGCCTGGTTCATACTGCGGACATTTGCATTCATTCCTACTGAAATAGCAAGACCGGCAGCATCATCGCTCGCACTGTTGATCCGCAAACCGGATGACAGTCTCTGCATTGAAGTTGACAGTGCTTTCTGGGTGGCACCCAGGTTACGTTGTGCATTCAAAGATTGTACGTTCGTGTTGATTACTAATGCCATGGTTTATTCCTCCGTGATTTTGTTTGCGGGTATCCTTACCCTGTTTGTGTTATGGACCATATTCCGAACCGTATTTTCCTCCGCCCGGTCCGTTGCGCGGATTCACCTCCTTCCTACAGTTCTCTCGGTCACTCTATTTCTTGACCTTTGTATATCTTATCGACGGTACCTGAAAAAGCTTTAGCAAAAAATTGTATTAATCTAAAATTTTTTCAGCTTCTCGATTACATCACGATTAAGGGCATATAAGACCCTAAAGTTGGTCATCCCAAGACTTATTCATGTCTGGTTTATTAAATATTTGTCTTTATCCATGAAGATCCGTGGCCAACTTTTTTCGAACTGGTTAAAAAAAAGTCTCCCATGCAATGAGAAGCTCGATTTCCAATAGACCGGTTGATTTATCCCGCATATAACTTTTCAAGGCCTATATTGGCGTTTTCATCCTGTAGTTCTGTATTTTGGTATTTCTTAGTCAATGAATCGTCGAAATAAGGATGCCGGGTCGAATATCTGCTTCCTTCCAGCACTACCTGAATTGCCGTCATTGCATAGGGATTTATAACTATAGGCCCAAGCAGATTAATCGTTATATCGAGCGGATTACTTGCCATGGTAACCACCGCAAGGACAACGGTCTCAGCCTGTCCGGTAAAGCCCAGCAACCGGTATTCATCGGCTGTCAGCTTTACCTCAAACTCCGGTACGGTTGTTTTTGCATCTACCACGATAAAAGCGAGATCAGGATTATCCACAGCCTGCAACCAGCAGAAAGGGCCGGAACCGGAAGAAAGCAGGATATAGCGCTGTTCATTGAAGCCCAGCATGCCATCCGGCATATTTATCACCTTGTCTGCTTCAATTTCTAATTCACCAAAGCGTGTACTGGCAACCCGAATTATCATAAATCCTCGTTCCCTTTTGTAAAAGAGTCTATCACTTTCCTGAAATCGGCCAAATCCCAATCCGCGGCAAGCCTGTTCTCTTTCTGCACCTTCGCGTAAATCTCTTCCCTCAAAATCCTCAGGTCTACCGGAGCTTCAATACCCAACCTGACCTGGTTGCCCTTTATTTCAACAATCTTGATTTTTATGGTATCGCCGATTGATATGCCTTCTCCCATTTTTCTGGTAAGAACCAGCATGCGCGCGCCCTCCATGGCTTTATGGCATTTTCCTTGCTCTGATTTTCTAGTAACTATTCAGCACCGACCAGACATAACTCCCCTAACCCCCTCTTAACTTAAGAGGGGGGGCTAAAAACCTCCTCCCCTTAAGTTAAGGGGAGGTTGGGAGGGGTTATGTAGCTCAATTACCCATAAAAAAACATCTGAAGCATGCAACTGAATAGTTACATTTTTTATTAATATTTTGTTGGGTTACAGTAAAAAGACACCTTACCCAACCTACGCTCTAAGTCCGACAGGCTCCTAAAGGTAATCCAAAAGTGACATCTTGGATACTTTTGCGGTCGCCGCCAGTGCAGCCTCAAACGCCGTCTGTTGTTGCGTCAAATCACTGACAGCTTTGGTAAAATCCACATCCTGCTTATCAGATAGCGCCTTTTGCAGAAAAAGTTGCGTATTGTCAATTAAATTTTGGGCAGAATCGAGGCGATTAGACTTGGCACCGATATCGGTCCTGGCGGAGAGAACCTGGTTCATGGATTTGTCCAGGTCGGACAAGGTGTTCTGAATTCCGGTCTGGTCATTATTATTGAGAGCCAGATTAAGTTTATCAATCGTACCGATGACGCTCACATCTGTTCCACCGCCGGTGCCACTCAAAAGTTTTCCGCCCGAATAATTGATGACAACCGAATTGGACTTGTCGATATTTATGGATATATCGGCGTCATTGCCATTGTATGCGCCGCTTGTGTCGAACGGCGGCGCATCGTTCTTCGAACCACCAAAAACGTACCTGCCGCCGAACTGGGTATTACCAAGGCTTATCAACTGCTCCTTGATCTGCGTAACTTCAACCGATGCTTGTGACCGCTGGTCGGCACTGTAGGTGCCGTTGGCCATTTGAGTCCCGATTTCCTTTAATCTGGTCAGAGAATCACCCATGCTTGCAAGTGCGCTTTCCATTGTCGACAAAACAGATCTGCCGGTTGATATATTCTTGGTGTATTGGTCGCCATCACTTAACTGCCCCTGCAAACCGAGAATTTGCTGTGCCGTTAAGGGGTCGTCCCCCGGATTATTGACCTTGCGCTGGGTCGAAACCTGCGTCTGCAGATCATCCAGTCTTTGCCTGATCTGCTGCAGGTTATTCAGCGACATGTTCGCCATGGTACCTTCAGTTACTCTCATAGCTTCCTCCTTAGGAACCTGTCGGACTTAGGAATGAATCTACTGCGAGAACGGTAAATCGGTCCATATTCCCGGAAATTTTCGACGAATAGGACCACTATTCGCCTTCAAATTTCCGTAAATCTGTCCTCGATTTGCCAGTCTCTCGCTACGATTCCCTAAGTCCGACTGGCTCCTAACGTATCAGGCCCAGAACGGTGTCCATCATCTCTGTAGCTGTATTTATGACTTTCGCCGAGCCTTCAAAGGCTTTCTGGTATTTGATGAGATTGGTCATTTCCTCATCCAGGGATACTCCCGACTGTGATTCCCGCAGATTGTTCATCTGTGTAAGTACACTGTTGCTTAGATCCGTGGCACGCTGCGCGTCCTGGACTCCAACACCGACACTGCTGACCAGGGCGTTATAGTAATCCGGCAGGGTCATATTGCCCGCAGAAGAACTAATAGATGTATTCTTCAGCCCGGCAAGTTTCAGTGCATTATTGTTGTTCCCTGTACCGCTTGCCGCTGCGGTAATGTCGACATCCGCTGCAGCCACTTGATCCGTTTTCCCGATAGCAACAGTAATAACCGCACTATACCCGACCATTGCCGCAGGCGGACTAAAAAAATCATTTCCGGTAGAGTTGTCAAGACCATAGCCTGCCTTATGCATGGAATTCACCTGATTTGCAAGGTTATAGGCAAGTTCATCCAGTTTTGTCAGATAGCTGTCGACCGTTTTGTCCCGCACCTGCAGGGTGCCGCCAATCTCTCCCTTGCTGTTGGACAAGTCAATAGCAGCAGCCGTTTTGCTCCCAGCCTGGGTAAGATTAATGTCATAGTTACCGCCATTGTCCTGTACAGAAAATATTCCGGACGTAGCGCCGCTTACCAGGGTTTCACCGGATGCCAGCGTTATAGTCAGATTACTGTTGGATTCCTCTTTGTAATTAACGCCAACCTTTTTTGCCAGATCAAGCACCAGAAGGTCACGCTGATCCCGAAGCTCGTTAGCATTACCGTTCACACTCTCCGTCTGCTGGATCTCGACATTCAGGGAAGCTATGTTTTTTAATTTATCATTGATATCATTGGTAAGACCCGCTAAGGACTGGTTCGCCTGTGTCTTTAAATCGGTTAAATAGGTATTTATCTGTTTGAAGTTATCCGCCAGGAGCTTCCCGGTGGAGAGCACGGCCTGACGCTCAGGCGTTCCCTGCGGGTTGGTGGAAAGATCCTGCCAGGCATTGAAATAATTCTCAAGGGACTTCCCCAGACCGTCGCCGGTAAGATCAGGGAACAGTTGTTGTATTCGCAACATGCTGGTCTGTTCCGTAGTACTTTCCCCGTTATTGCTGTTTTCCTTCTTCAGCAGGGTTTGCAGCAGGTCATCATAGTTTCTCTGCACTTGAGCAATTTGCACACCGGAGCCAAGGGGGAATCCATTATCAAGTGTCGTCGGCATCGTCTCAAAAATTGGCGTCTGCTTGGAATAGCCAGGTGTAGCCATATTTGAAATATTCTCGCTCGTCACTTGAATGGCAGCCTTTTGCGCGGTCAATCCTGTGTACGCCGTATTCAGTATACCGTTAAGACTCATGGCTAAATCTCCTGGCAGACAAGTCGGGCAGAGGCAGGTGTTACCTCTAAACGTCCTGCCATACCGTACGTACCGCCATTGCTGAGAAGACTGGCAAAAAGCCTCATGGATCGGTCCATGAGGCTCAGGGAGCTTTCCAGAAGGTCCTTGTTCAGTGCCAGTAGCTGTTCATTTTTTTTCGCAATAACAATCAGCTTTCCCTGAAGGGAACGCAAAACATCCTGTTCGGGCGGTTTTAGCCGGCCGACAACGTGTGACAGGCTGCTGCCGCACGGCAGACCGAGCTCCTGATTGGTGGACTCCAGGACGGTACGGCACTTTTCATTGAGCAGGGCAATTTTTTCAAAGACCTGCTCTTTGCGAGCAGAGGTCGACGCCAGGGCTGATGAGTCCAATCCAACAACATAACGGTTCTCTTCCTCGATAACCGCCGAAAGACACTCCAGCAACCCCTGTTTCTCCACCAGAACCGTTTTCAGTGCGGCAATGTGTTCGCTCACTTTGGCCTTCCGGCTTCATTCATGCCTTGCAAACTCTGCAGCATCTTCGCGGCCACATCCTTCGGATCAACCTGGTAACTGCCGTCAGCAATCTGCTGTTTCAAAGCCGCAACCCTTTCGGATCTTACATCAGGGAGAGCTTTAACCGCTTTATCAAGTTTTTCTATCTCACCTTTACGGGTTGATAGTTCAACGCGGTCAAGCTGCTGTTCCTGTGTCTTGACGGATTGTTGACCATTTTCCGTTTTTTTGGCAAGCTGATCGTTCTGGTAAAGATTTATACCCGAGATAGTATTCTGACTGTCTATTTTCATGGATTTCCTCGCACACTCCCATATTTACAGGGCTTTCCGGCAATAAAATAACTAGTTTCCATCCGGAAACGGTCTTTTTCCGCCCTGGCGGTGTCAATCTGCGGGCTTACTTGTGCGGCGTACTGATGTACGCCTCCGCGCAACCCCTTGATTTCCTTGCCAGGACTAAAAAATCCTCGTTTCCGGATTGGAAACCAGCAGTTTCTTATCCGGAGTTTCCGGATGGAAACTAACTAGGTATTGCCATTCACGGTTTTTTATAACTTTCAAGGTTCTGTGGTTGATAGACGATCGCTCCATTCTGCTCTTTTAATGCATGCATCATACCATCCGGCGACAAGCCGCTTTTCTTATCCATGGCGCCAGGCATGGTTTTCAGAAGCTCCTTTTCAATTACCCCCGCGAGGCCGAACCCTTGCCCCTCGCCCGCTGCCTTGGCATACTCCTGGTCGAGCATCGATCGGTACATTTCTTCTCCATGACCGCCACCGGTGAGGCTGTCCTTGCCTACAGTCTCCCTCATCGATTTGAACATTATTCCGACAAACATCGATTCAAAATCACGTGCGACCTTCTTAGCTGCCAGCCTGTCTTTTTCCTGAATGACAGATGTCCCGGACTTAGCAGCATCGGATTGCCTTGGAATTTCGTTACCGGAAAGAGGTTTTATCGGGTCCATCGGTAGCTCCTGTTATTCTTATCGGAGTTATATACAAAAACTTTAATTTTTTGGTTCCATGAAGTTCAACTTAAAAACCAAAATGGCTATTTTTTCAACCTGAAATCATATTACCGTAAGTTCCGCCTGTAAAGCCCCCGCCGCTTTCAGAGCCTGCATAATGCCGATCAGGTCGCGTGGTGTGACCCCCATGGCATTCAAGGCCCTGACCACATCGCCAATGTTCGCGCCCTCGCGCAACAATGCCAGACGTCCTGCATCTTCCTCGGCTTTGACGGTTGTCCTGGGAACAACCTTGGTCTCTCCCGTGTTGCTGAATGGCTGTGGCTGGGACACCTTCGGGGTTTCCTTGATATAAAGCGTCAGGTTGCCGTGCGCAACCGCAACCGTCTCAATTCTTACATTCTCTCCGATTACAATGGTGCCGGTTCGCTCATTCAGAACCACTTTTGCAGTGGTGTCCGGCCTTACCTCAAGCCCTTCCAGTGAAGCAACAAAATCGACCGTACTTCTCTGGTATGCTTCGGGAATTTGTATAATAACGGAACCGGGATCGCTGCATGAAGCAACTGCTGTCTTGAACTTGTTGTTGATGACCGCAGCCATACGCGAAGCAGTCGTAAAATCCGGCTTATGCAGGTTCAGCCTGAGTTGGCTACGACCAGCCAGGACATTGGGCAGTTCCCTCTCAACCAGCGCACCCTCGGGCACTCGACCGGCTGTCGGATGGTTTTTCTGCGCCGAAGCCGCCTGCCCTCCAAAAGCAAAGGAGTTTGTCAACACCGCTCCCTGGGCTACCGCATAAACCTGGGAATCGGCTCCCTTGAGAGGAGCCATTACCAGAGTGCCACCGGCAAGACTTTTTGCATCACCAAGGGAAGATACCAGGGCATCGATACGTGTTCCCTGCTTGCTGAATGGAGGCAATGTCGCGGTAACCATAACTGCAGCGACATTTTTTACGGTAACATCCGAGCGGTTAATGGTAATTCCCATCTTTTCAAGCATATTAACCAGCGATTGAACGGGAAATTTTGTCTGGTCACTGTCACCTGTTCCGTTGAGCCCCACTACCAGACCGTACCCGACAAGCTGATTTTCCCGCACGCCTTCGAAACTTGCGATATCCTTCAGGCGGATAGCATTCGCCAACTGTGGAATGAGGAGGCACAACAACAAAAGTAGCAAAACAATACGTTTCATTTTTCACCCGATTTCCCTCTGCGCTTCAGCGCTTCTCGCTTCTCGCTTCTCACTTCTCACTTCTCACTTCTCACTTCTCACTTCTCACTTCTCACTTCTCACTTCAACACCTTCGTTAAAACGGCCAGACCTTATCAATAATATTCATCAGCCAACCCGGACTCTGTCGATCACTGACAATTCCCTTACCAGAGTAGGTTATCCGTGCATCTGCAATCAAACTTGAATTAATGATATTTTCCCTGCTAATGTCCTTCGGACGCACCGTACCTTCCAACAGTATGACCTGATCCTCGTTGTTGACCTTAACGTTGCGTCTTCCTGCAATACGCAGGTTGCCGTTGGGCAGGACATCCACAACCATGGCCGTAATAGTGGCAGTCAGATTTTCCTTGCGGGTGGTCGACCCTGCGCCATCGAATTTTGTGCCGCTGCTGGCGTTTAACAGTTTATTCAGATCCATCCAGTTTTTGATAAACGTCGTTTCCAACCCCATGAAATTCGGAATACCGGCAGAGACGCTGGAATCTTTCTTTGTAGATGTGGTCGCCTCCTTGCTGGCGCTTGCCTGCTCGGAAATCACCACCGTAACCATATCCCCTCTTCTTCTGGCCTTCAAATCCTCGGTAAGACTGCCCGATGCAGCCTGCCAGATGGAGCCACTGGAATAGTCGGAAGAGGGAACTTCAATCGATTCCTGCACAACCTGTTTTGTTAACTCCTGTCGCGGATACGCACAACCCGCAAAAGCAAGAGAGATCATCAACATGATCATTTTCCGCATAATACCACCTTCCCACATCAGCAAACTTACTAAAATTCTACCCTTACCGTACCTGCATCCACAACGCGGGCCTGGACATCCTTCAGGGAGCCGAGGTTTTGCACCGTGACAAGATCTCCCTCCGCACCCGGGTTCTTGACGCGTCCAACAGCGGTGATTTTCAACATGTCATTTTCGGCAATAATGGTTACGTTCTGGCCGCTTTTTACGAGAGGTTGTTTTTCAAGATAATCGCTCCGCACCGGGGCATTGCCACGGATGCCGATCCGTACCTTTTTGCCGACAACATCTGCCAGGTTACGACTGATTTTACCGGGCGCGGTCGCAAGATCCCTTTTCTGCAAGGAAATATCGCTAGCATCCACGATCTCGCCCCTTTCCAGTGGGCGGACGGTTACAACCATGTTGGTAAGTGCCTCAACTTCCACGGGAATGGAAATGTTTTTTTCCACCCTGTCATTGACCCTGATAATGAGCGCAAGGGTAGCTTTTCCCCACCCTTCCCACTGTCGGGGAGCTACCACTTCAAATTCCGTTTCCCCGTCAGGGATTGTTATGTCGCCGCTATAGCCGATATGGCGGACCCTTTTCTGAATATCCGGATTCTCTTTCATTTTCACCAGGTATTCGCCCATGACAGCTCTTATCTTCTGCTCCTTAACTATGACAGAGGGAGAAGGAGCGGCAAACACGATATGCGCGAACGTCAAGGAAAGGAGCACCGCGATATATTTAAATGATTTTCTCATAACTTGGTCTCTAAAGTTCTGTTATTTGTGTATTTCAAGCCTTCAGCCTTCAACCTTCAGCCTAAATTACCGTTTCATTGAATTGGCCTGCTGCAACATCTCATCGGCTGCCTGCACTGCC
>Ga0187878_1002037_pt1 | contig 18510 bp, 18 predicted proteins | sample June2016WEW_17_1_FD_132979 | JGI IMG/M metagenome (GOLD analysis project Ga0187878, IMG submission 132979) | Peatland microbial communities from SPRUCE experiment site at the Marcell Experimental Forest, Minnesota, USA - June2016WEW_17_150 | ecosystem: Environmental > Terrestrial > Soil >...
AAAAGCCCGGCATCATACATCCAATTATGAAATAATACCTGACCTTTTTCGGCCGCCAATTCCAAGGGAATAAATAACGGAAGTGTATCCACCGGAAGGCCCGGCCATGGCTGGGCTTTAACTACCAAGAGCCCACGGCCTTCTTCTTCATCAATTGCAATTTTTACTCCACGGTCAAGAATTGCAATATCTCTTTCATAATGAATATTTATACCAAACTTAGAAAAAATATAAACTAAATAACGCATTAAATCAGGCATAGCGTTATTTACTCTTAATGACCCACCTGTCGCTGCCACCAATGATATAAAAGTAGCAATTTCATAATGATCACTAAATATCTGATGTTCAATCGATTGAAGTGGAAGCCCGCCCTCGACTTCAAGAATACTAGAGCCAATTCCGGATATTTTTACTCCTGCCTTTGCCAAAAAAAGGCATAAATCCTGCACTTGCGGTTCCGAAGCAGCCCCGTTTATTTTTGTCTTTCCGGTTAAAGAAGAAGCAAACATTACTGCATTTTCTGTGGCTGTAGGGCTCATCTCTTTCAGCCAAATATCTGCCGGCCCGGCATGACCGGCATCCATAACCACAGAGCTTGCCCCCCCGGTAATCTTCACCCCTAAATTTCTAAAGGCTTCATAATGCGGACCCAGAGTTCTAAAACCCAAGGTGCAGCCGCCGGGAAGTCCACAAAAATTAATTTTTTTCCACCTCGCTAACATCGGTCCCCACAAAAGAGATGTCCCTCTAATATTACCTAAATCTTCCGGAGTTAGCTCAGTAAAACTTATATTAGAGTTATCAATACTCAATATTTTTTGATCCTTATTCCAGTCAATCCGACTCCCCATCTTGGATAAAATTGCAACCAGTTTGGTAACATCAGTTATTTCAGGAATATTTTTTAAAACTACAGGTTTATCAAATAATATCGATGCCGGAATTAAGGCCACGGCTGAATTTTTACTCCCGGAGGGGTCAATTTCCCCCGAAAGGACTTGGCCACCGTTAACTTTAATATTCATAGGATCTTTAGGTGCATTATACTAGTTTTCCGGCTGAACACCTAGAAAAACAAACAATTGCCTGGCAATATCGTACCACAGGGGAGCTGCGGTTTCTGACGCCCAAATCGAGCTTTTAGGCTCATTTAAAATGACTAGCATCACAAATTTAGGGTCATCGGCGGGTGCAAAACCGATATACGAAGCCATTGTATTAGTGGCATCATAATGCCCGGCGATTGGGATTTGGGCTGTACCTGTTTTACCGGCAATATTAAATCCATTTATATAAGTCCATTTGGCTTCACCATTTTTAGCCGCGTCAACCATCATGGCTGTAATTTCTTTCACAGCTTGATCGGAAACTATTCTTTTGCCAATCTTTGGTTTTATGTCACTCTCCCAAGTGTCTCCTTTCAAACTGGCTACAACTTGGGGAGTAACTTCAAAACCTCCATTAGCAATAATAGACACCGCTTTGGTCATCTGTATCGGAGTAACGGCAATGCCTTGGCCAAAAGAGGCAGTAGCTAAATCTACTACGTTCCAGGTCCCCCTTTCTCTAAGCTTAGGTGTAACTTCACCCTGAAGATCAATCCCGGTTAATTTTCCAATACCGAATTTATCTAAATAATCATAGAGCATGTCGGCCCCCATTTTTTGCGATACAAAAGCCATACCCACATTATCGGAGTGAACAATCACATCCTCCATCGTTGAGTTAGGATTATATTTATTGTTCCAGGTGTCAATATAATATTTGTCAACTTTGAAAGGCCCGGCACAAACATCACAAACCGTGTCCGGCTTAACCACACCAGCATCTAAGGCTGAAGCCATAACTACAATCTTAAAAATCGAGCCTGGTTCAAAAGTAAATGAAATAGCCGGGTTTTTAAATAATTCAGTGGAAAAATCATAATAAGTTCTCGGATCATAAGACGGATAAGACGACATAGCCATAACGGCTCCACTCTTGGGATTCATAATAATTACCGAACCACCAGAAGCTTCGTATTTATTAATTCCTTCCTGTAGCTTTTGTTCAGCCATTAATTGAATACTCTTATCAACATGCGTCAAAAGGTCAATTCCGCCAATTGCCGAAACCTCACGGCTATCCCCAATAACAAGCGGATTACCTTGTGCATCTAACTCGGATTGACTAAACCCCGGTTTGCCCGATAAGGTTAAGTCGTAATAACCTTCCAAACCAAAATACCCGGTATCTTCACCCTGAGCATCTTTTCCCACAAACCCCAATAATTGCGCCGATGACGATGCTTCTGTATAAAAACGGTCTTCAACTTTTTGAAAACCTAACCCATCAATATTGAGTTTTGTTAAACTGTCTTTTATCTCAGGGGTGACCTTTTGCTTGATAGCTACCCAAACCACATCTTTTTTTGACAGTAGACCGGCAATTCGGTCGCCGTTATCTTCATTTAATATCGGAGCCATCAAATTGGCAATTTCTCGCGGGGTTTTAGTTAGTTTGGGTAACTCTGCATAAACTAAATAGGCATCTGTTTGAGAAACCAGCCAACTACCATCGCTGGCAAGAATATTCCCCCTGGGTGCCGAAACAGTATTATTATATTCATATTGTTTGAGGGCATCCTTAGCCAAATCTTTACCTTTGATTATTTGCCAATAAAAAAGTCTGGCAATAACAAGAAGAAATATTGCCAAAAAACCAAGAGTTAAAAACTTAATCTTCATTGCAAACTGGCAGAAAATTCAGTTGCTTTACCTATATAGATAGTTTTCGCGGGTTTATCAAAACCCATAGCTGTCGCTTTTTCTCCAATACCTCCTAACGATGATTCCTCAACCAATTCCCTGTTTAGACTGACTTGAGAATCAGTTAAACCTTGTTCTTGGGCAGTTAACTTATTAATCTCCACCCCATCAGTTGATACTTCAATAGTGGTTAGCACACAGGCTGCCGTAAATATAACAGCTGCTACCCAAAGAGTGGCTTTGGGAAACTTTGTTTGTTTTTTTGTTTTTTGATCTCTCATAATTTTTCTAAAATTACTAACCTGGCACTTCTGGCCCTGGGATTTCTCTTGATCTCCTCAAAATCCGCGCCAATTGGTTCAATATTTACCAACCTCAATTTCTGCTCAAACTTTTTAACAAAACTCTTTACCAGATCCCTTTCCAAGGAGTGAAAATAAATAATCACAATTCTTCCCCCCTTTTTAACTACCTCGTACGCTTTAGGCAAAGCTTCCTCCAAATTTTCCAATTCACTATTAACGGCTATTCTTAAAGCCAAGAAAGGCAGAGTTGCCCTATTCAATCCCGGCTTCGTCCTGGCTACGGAACAAACTGCCAAAAAATCGGCAACGCTCACAAATTTGGAAAACTCTCTGACTTTAATTATCTCTGCCACAATTCTTTTTACTTCCCAGGGTTTTAATACTTTTCCAAAAAGAGATTCCAATTGGTCACGTCTTAAGATATTTAATAGATCAGCCGCTGTCAGCTGCTGCCCCTTTCTGTCCATTCGCATATCTAAAGGGGCTGACCCTTCAGTAAAAGAGAATCCACGGTTAACAGATGTCAGCTGCAAATTAGATACTCCCAAATCAAAAAGAATTACGTCGGGATCTCTAAAATTATTTGCCCCGGCAATTTTATCCAGATCCTTAAAATTCCCTTCGGCAAACTTAACTTCGCCTTTCAGGCGGCTTCTGGCAATACTCAGCATTTCCTGATCAGCATCAATCGCTAACACCTGATAGCCCTGATCCAATAGGACTTGACTGTGACCTCCGGTACCCAAAGTTGCATCAATAATCTTTAACTTTCTGTTTAAATGTGCCAAGGGCCCGAGGCCCTCGAGAACTTCTTTAACTAACACCGGCTCATGCAAAGAATTATTTGGCATTGGCTAACTCTTCTACAAACTCTCCCGCATGGGCGGAAACGAACTTATCATGTTCATTCCATTTATCTTCATCCCAAATTTCCACTCTATTTCCCAGACCGATATAAACTAACTTTTCCCCCAGGCCTGCGTATTCGCTCAGATTTTTCGGGATTATTACCCGGCCCTGATCATCGGGATCTAATCCATAGGCCGAACCCAAAATAAATCTATCGGTATCCCTGACCGGCGCGGTGATAATTTCACTCTTACCGGTTAATTTATTTAAAAGTACCTGCCAAGCTTCCATCCCCACCAAAACCAGACAACCCTCATACCACTTGGCAATTATTAATTTTTTGCCTAATTCCTGTAAAAACTTTTTGGGAACCGCCGACCTGCGTTTTTCGCTTAAGGCTGAAAAATAAGTTCCTATCAACATATTCACCACTTTTCACCACTATAATCCATTTTGATAGTTTTTCACGAGCATGTCAAGAGGTACTTAAGCACAAAGTCCGAAGTTTCACAGGAGGAGGAGTTATTGAGCAGTACCAACGAAATAACCGGCGTCAAAACTAGAAACCCAGGAGGTGCCGTTGTAGCGGGAAATCTTATAAGAGGTTGCATCCACACTACCCACCAAGGGGGTATTATTGGAAGCAAAAATTCCAAAAGGACCGTACTGAACATCTCCCGGAGCATCTGCCGGAACCCCGAAAGTCTCCATAACCACCTGAAAACCTTTGGGGAGTTTAGTTAAGGTAGCTTTAAAAATTTCGTCAACCGAACCTAAGGTTTTGGTATTAGTCAGAAGCGCAAATTGAGTCGTATATTTGGCAATCAGTTGAGCCTTGTTATTTCTAAAACGCAGCGTCAAAGTTCCTTCTTTAACACCCTCATCATAACGGAAATGGCCGGACGATTCGGTACCCAGCAATAGTTTTCTCTCAATAGTTGTTTGACCATTTAAGGTAATCGTTCCCGGCACGCCTTGGGTGCGGCCATCCGGAAGGGTATAAAGCATTTCATAATCCATACTTACAGCCGGAATTTTGATCTTATCAATAACCATATCCAGATAATGACCGTCATCAGTCGGAGTTAACGAGGCAAAAGGACGATTATTCAGAGGAATATTTAACAGAGCCGATTCATCCTGAGGATTAGCCACCGGTTTATTCTTAGCCGGAAGAATTATCAAGAAGTAAACTAAAGCTAATACTGCTACACCCAGACCAAAGACTATCAGCGGCAGAAACTTTTTTATTTTCATTATCCTAATTTATACTGGCTCTTGCTAGAGTCAAACTACAATCCCTATTGTAGTTTATTTTGCAAGTATTCCTGAAGTTTGTCAATTGCTATCCTTTCTTGTTTTGCTGAATCTCTTTCCCTGACCGTAACCATATCATCATCCAACGACTGGAAATCCACGGTTATACACCACGGGGTACCTATTTCATCTTGGGCAAAATACCGTTTACCGATATTCCCCCGAGCATCCCAGGTAATCGAACCAAACTTGGCCTTAAGTTCCAAATAAATTCCCCGGGCTTTTCCTACCAACTCTTCCTTATTGGCTAAAAGTGGAAAAACTGCAGCCTTAAAAGGAGCCAACTTTGGATTAAGTTTTAAAATTACTCTCTCGCCGTCTTCAAAATAAGCCTCAACTAAAAAGAAAAGCAGAGCTCTGTCCACTCCACCGGAGGTTTCTATTACCCAGGGGGTGAATTCCTCCATAGTGATAGGGTCTTTATAGCTTAATTTGTGATTACCCAGATCATAATCACCGCGGTGGTGAATCCCTTCCATTTCACTCCAACCAAAAGGAGCCTGATATTCAATGTCTGTCGCGTAACGGGCATAATGAGCTCTTTTGTCCACCGGATGGTCTGCAAATCTAAGTTTATTTTTATCAATTCCTAAAGAGGCATACCAACTTAATCTCTCTTTCTTCCAATACTCATATATTTCGGCTGACTCTTTCTCATCAGGCCTGACAAAATATTCCAGCTCCATCTGTTCAAATTCGCGGGACCTGAAAGTCAAATTTCCGGGGGTAATTTCATTTCTGAAAGCTTTCCCGATCTGAGCAATTCCAAAAGGAATTTTTACCCGGGTGGAATTAACTACATTAGCAAAATTTACAAATACCCCTTGGGTAATTTCTCCCCTTAAGTAGGCTACTTCTTTAGGTTCGGTAGTACCCAACAAAACCTCAGTTAAAAGATTAAAAGTTTTAGCCTCAGTCCAACTGCCTTTGCCATTATGTTCTTTTTCATGAGCAAGAACTGCCTCCTCACCATCCGCCCGGAACCTTTTATGGCAAATTTTGCATTCAATTAAGGGGTCGCTGAAACCTTTTTTATGGCCCGACACTTCCCACACTTTGGGATTCATAATAATGGCCGTATCCATTCCCACCACGTTATCCCGGCCATAAACCATATATTTCCACCATTCCCGTTTTAAGTTATTTTTTAACTCCACTCCCAATGGACCATAATCCCAAAAACCCTGATAACCGCCATAAATTTCACTGCCCGGATAAATAAACCCCCTTCTTTTAGCCAAGGATGTAATTTTCTCCATTAAATCTGCCATGGTATTATTATATACTTTACCTACCTAAAATGAAGATTCTTTCCAGTAAATTATTTTTGGGGATTCTGGCTGCCTTGGTACTTTTTATCAGTGGTAGTCTGGTCTATCTGGGACTAAATAAACCAAAAACAGGCAGTAGTATCTCCAATGTCCCCACTCCATTTTCCGGTCCCAATTTTTTACCCACGAATGAACCGGAAACCAATAACAATTTAAATATTTTACTTTTGGGCTATGGCGGAGCCGGGCATGACGGCGGCGATTTGACCGACTCGATAATTTTGGCCAATATCAACCCGCAAACTAAGAAAGTAAATTTGATTTCTATTCCCCGGGACCTTTGGGTAAATATTCCCGGACTCGGGGATAGTAAAATTAATGCGGCTTACCCTAAGGGCGTAGATATTGCCAAAAATGTGGTTCAAACAGTCACTGGTAAAAAAGTAGATTATTATATTTCAATAGATTTTTCCAAATTCACCGAGGCTATCGATCTCTTGGGCGGAATAGATGTTAATGTTCCCCAAAGTTTCACCGATAATTTTTATCCGGTTAAAGGCTTGGAAAATGAAACTTGCGGTTTCACTGCCAATCAGATTAATGAATTTAAGATTAAATATACCGGTTTTGACCTCGAGAAACAGTTCACCTGCCGCTACGAAAAACTGGTATTTACCAAGGGGCCAACCCATATGGATGGGGCTACGGCGCTCAAATATGTCCGTTCCCGTCATTCGGATACCTACGGCAGTGATTTCTCCCGCTCTGAACGCCAGCAGGCGGTACTCCTGGCAATAAGAGATAAAATTTTGAATTTAAATGTTTTAAGTAAAACAAATCCCTTATTCAACACATTAGTTTCGGCTGTCAAAACAGATATCGGCATTGGGACTGTGGACAACCTTATTCAACCTTTGGGGAATATTACAGAGTATCAAGTAAATCACATCTATTTGACTGACCAGAACGTTCTTAAGGACTCTACCAGCGCCGCTGGGGCATATATCCTCATTCCTAAAGATGGCCAGGGAATCTGGAGCGGGATTCAAAGTTATATAAAATCCCTTTCCAATTAACTACATTCCACCAGGCAGCAATATAATCAGCCCTCTTATTTTTGTATTTTAAATAATAAGCATGCTCCCAAACGTCCAGACCCAGAACAGGAAATTTACCTGAAGAAATAAGATTATCCTGATTGGGGGTATCCATAATCTCCAAATTTCCGGAGTTATTAATCAGCCAAACCCACCCGCTGCCGAATCTCCCCATACCTACTTGGGTAAATTTTTCCTTAAAAGTATCAAAACTGCCAAAAGAAGTATTAATAGCCTGTAAAAGTTTTCCCTCCGGAGTTTGACCTTTATCGGGAGACAACATTTGCCAGAATAGAGAATGATTATAATGGCCTCCGGCATTATTTCTGATTTTGATTCTTATCTCTTCAGGTAATTTATCTAAAGTCTGTAATAGTTCTTCCACTTTTAACTTCTGCAGATTGGGATAATTCTCGAGAGCCTCATTCAGATTCTTAACGTAGGCCCCATGATGTCCATCGTGATGAATTCTCATTGTCTCAGTGTCAATAAAAGGCTCCAGGGCAGCACAATCATAGGGTAAGTCGGGTAAAGTAAACATAATTGTCAGTTTGAACTAAATCGAAGGAGATAATCAGTAACCCAAATTACAGTCTCGCTCGCTAGGCACGAATTTCTCAAAATATGCCGAGGTGTCGAAGCTATTCCACCTCGAAGGTGGATTATTAATCCAGATATTTCCTAATATTCTTGAGATGCTGGGCATAGGTTTTGGCACAGTGAATTTGCCCACCACTGTCATGCAAATAATATAAACAGTCAGTCGGAGTGGAATTAGCCACTGCCTCAATAATATCAATATTCGGGCTGCAAATAGGGGTCGGGGGCAAACCCGCATGCAAATAAGTGTTATATGGAGAGTCGCTAAGTTCTTGGCTTAAATCAATACTCCCCCACCATTTACCGTTAGCCTGTTTCCCTAGGGTATACTGCATAGTCGAATCAATCTGGAGTCTCATTCCCTTATCCAATCTATTCCAGATAATACCAGCGATAAGATTTTTATCATTCGGACCCTCACGGGCAATCAGGGAAGCAATTGTCAGGGCAGTTGTCCACTTGATATCTTTGGCTACAAACTCATCAGCGATGGGCGCAAACTTAGCATTAAAATTATCTATAAATCTTTGGGCAATTAGGGCACCATTTTCCTTGACCGGAATCAGATAGGTATCAGGGTAATAAACCCCTTCAAAATACTCAGGTTTGGTATCGGTGTAAACCGTATTCCATTTGTCTAATTCTTCCTGACTCCAGCCCAGGGTTTTGGCCAATATTTCCCCAATTTGTTCTTTTCTCTCGCACCCCGCAATAGTCACCCAGAGTAGATCCGGCTTTCCAGTAATTTTACTTAAAATTTGCCAAACATTCATTGAATTGGTTAATTCATAACCACCAGGGGCAATCATTTTATTTTTTCCATAAAGCAAACGGAAAATTGCCGGGTATTTAATTAATTTTAGACCGGAGAGTTGATCTGCTACGTCAAAACCTGCATTTTCCTCAGGTACGGTAAATATTACAACTTGTTTTGAATTGCCCACCGAGCCACATAAAATATACCCAAATATTAATAAAATTATAATTACTATCCCGGCAATAATTTTCTTCATATTGTAATCTTTTCAAGCTCTACTTATTGAATTATTTCCTTCCCTACTCTAACAGAGTAGAGCTTACGCTCCAGAACTTCCTCGAGCAATTTATCCGGATCAGTTATTATCTTACCCCGGGGCCAAAAGCCTAAGTTAACCAATAACTCGGAAATAAAATTCATTCTCAAGCTTTTTAATTTCGGTTCCGTTTCCAACCTATTCAAGTATTTAACCAATAAGTAGTAAATCTCCGAATGCGGCTCGCCGTCATGGGTAATCTTACCGATTACTTCCATAAAATAATAGGCCAAGGACACTTTTTTTAAGTCATTTCTGACTAATTCAAATGAATTCAGAGTTTCCACTTCGGTGAGAATATCCATACTCTTTCCCTTTGCAGCAGAAAAACGCACACAGGTAAATATTTCTAAATGGCCTCTTTTCTTACTCTCAGGGCGTCTAATTCCCTTGGCAATAAATGTTATTTTGCCGTAACTCTTGGAGTATATCGGTATTATTCTATCCGCCTCACCATAATTCCTCCTGGCTAGAATTATCCCTTCATCCGAATATGTATGAGGAATCATTCTACAATTTTATCTCTTTATCCATATTCAGAGTAAAATCCTGTTCTTTACCACCGTAAGTTATGGTGTACATCGGGTCATCGGTTCCCGGCTGCTTTTGAACCAGAATCTTGTAATTTCCTGATACTTTATAGGGTACTTTGTATTTAAAAGTAATTTTAGATTCTCCCTCGGGTCTGAGCTGATAAAAACCGGCGAAAACCGTTTTATTAAACTCTTCATAGGGAGCAGCTTTATCATCCAACCCCTCAGCCGCAATCAGGATACTGCCTTTAGGCACGTAAACCCTGATCCAGTCGGGCAAAATTGAATTTAGCCAGCCATCCTGCTTGGCAGAATTTTTGTAAGTGATAGTTAAAGTATCGGTTACTCCACCACTATCGGAGGTAACTTCCTGGTCAACCTCCTGAGTAACATACAAGTTAGACTTTCTTCCTCCTAAGTTAGCGTCATTAATGTGTAAATAATCCTCACCACTGACCTCCTTTATCCGGCCGGCCAAATTAAAAGCCTCAACCGCGCTCTGAGCCGCCGGATCGTTCATGTAAAAAAGAACGTGCTTTTCCATAATCGATTTAAATACAGCCGTAAAAAGTTTGGGCAATTTATCCTTGGGCTGACCCAAAGCGTTGGCCATTATCGAATTCATCAAGGGACCAATAATTTTTTTCCGATTATCGGAATTAGGCGGCCTCAAGATTATTTTCCCAGTTACCGGGTCCCAAATGATCGGACCTTCCACATCTGCAAAACTTTCTAATTCGTAAATTACCTGAGGACAATTACATTTAGGTTCAATCTGAGTACTAAAATTCCCAAATCCCGGAACACCAATAGGACCAATCGCATCCAATAAATTAACCAGTAATTGTGTATCCACCGCAATTACACCGTCTATCCCTGTCACTCCGACTGACTTTGCCTCCGGCAAGAACAAATCCATTGTAGTTTTAAAATCAGGAGACCAATTCATATCCCGCAAACGGATGTTTTGAGACAGAATATATGGTCCTTTTATATATTTAACTAAAGGTGCCGGCGCCGGAAGTCTGGGCTGGTATTGGGCATCCAAATTGTATATGTCATTGGAAGATACCGGATTAAATTTGGCCTTATCCACTTTCATAATTGAATATGCCGTCAAAAAGCCTCCGGTGGGCCTCAATTCCTTATCATTTTGGAATAAAACTAAATAAGTCCGCGGATTATCGACGCCCAGAAGGTACGGCATTGACTGGAGAAGGGGTTTACTTTCTTCTATCTTGCTCGCCACCTCGTTAAATAAATCAAGTCCCGTCTTTAAAGGTTCTCTTATTTTGTGGCCGTTAAAGGCCACCGGATAGCGGTTGGGGTCAATTTTATCTAACTCGTCCCCGGCAACTTTTAACTTACTTGATAAATCATCCAAGTTTTTGGTTAGATCAGGAATAGCCTTGACTACAAAATCTATTCTTTCCTGGGTAGTTTTTAAACCGTCCTCTGCTTTATTTGCTCCTCCAAATCCCAAAATAGACATATAAGGCTCAACCGCGGTTAGGGTGATATCCGCTGCTTGTAAACTCAAATCGGCAGCATTTAATACGTGGGATGCATCCGAAACATAAGATCCAACAAAGGGAATAACTTTCATCCAGGAAATTCCTACCATAGCGGATTTAACTGACTGAACCTTGTTCCTGGTAGCTGCAATTTGAGGTTTAATTTGAGGAATGTTTTGTGATTTGACCACCTGTTCTAATTTTTGAGCCTGGCTATAAAGACCTAAAGCACTTTGATAAACAAAGTAACCCGGGATCACTGTTGCCAAAACGAGTATTAATAAAATTCCGGAAATTATAAGATAAATGTTTACTTTCTTCTGCGGAGGCGGTACCGTTGGGGCAGTTCTAACTGCCGGGGCTACAGCTGATTTGGTAGTGCCAGGTTGAGGATTCGTCGCCTCAGTAGCTTCTGCCACCGGGCTGATTTGCGGGATATTTAAATTTTGATCCATATGTTAATTAAAGCAGAAACAGTCAGCGTTGTAAATTAAACAGCACCTTTACCGGAAAGCATTGCCCAAGGAGTTTTAATAAGCACTAATAAATCCAGCCACAAAGATTTTTTAGTTGCGTAGTAAGCATCCATTTCTACCCGCTTGTCAAAATTTACATCACTCCGGCCGCTCACCTGCCAAAATCCGGTTATCCCCGGTTTCGTTCTAAGCATCTCTTTTACAAACATGCCTGTATTGGGAAATTTTACCTGTTGCTCTTCAAGTTCTTCAGCTAAATAAGGTCGGGGGCCGACAATACTCATCTCACCCCGTAAAACGTTCCAAAGTTGGGGAATTTCATCGATCGAATGTTTCCTGATAAATCGGCCAATTGAAGTAACCCGGATATCGTTTTTCGGTTTGTAATTTCCATATGTATGCTTTTCTATATAAACACTTCTATATTTGGGGTCGGTTTTTTCCAGAACGTCGGCATTTTCCATCATTGATCGGAATTTATACAATCTGAACACTCTCCCGTTTTTTCCCAATCTCATCATATGGGAATTACTCTTTTCGACTAAAACCGGCCCTTTAGAGCTAAGTCTAATTAAGATGGCTGTAATTAAAATTACGGGGGAAAATATTACCAGTAAGATTAAGGACCCAACAATATCTATAGCTCTTTTGGCAATATCGTAGGACATATTCAACTAAAGTAGCTCTTTTCTATTTTTCTCCTTCAGGGTTTCTACAATCTGCTTAACTGATTGGGCCCTGTCCTTGGCACAAACCAGAAGAGCGTCTTTGGTATCCACAATAATAATATTATCAACATCAATAACTGCAATTAACCGTCCATCTGTTTGAATCAGCGTATCATTAGTATCTATATTAATCACTTCCCCGCCCGGCACCTCGCCGTCTATAATGACATTATTATTCCCATCTTTAGGCAAATTTTTCCAGACCTCATTCCAATCGCCGATATCAGTCCAAAGGAAATCGGCCGCGATAACCACCATATTATCTGCTTTTTCGGAAACTGCATAATCAATAGATATTGTAGGCATAGTTTCATACACTTTGGCTAAACCTTCAGGAATCTTATGTAGATTAGCGGCAATTTCCGGGGCATACTTTTCGATAGCAGCCAACAAAACATCGGCCCGCCAAACATATTGACCCGCATTCCAAAGATAAAGACCGGACGCGGTATACTCTTTTGCCAGTTCTAATGACGGCTTCTCTACAAACCGGTCAACCTTATAAAAAGCTATTGTCCCTTCCCGATAAAGAGGCTGACCGATTTTGATATGGCCTAAACCGGTATGAGGATAAAGCGGTTTTACCCCAATTGATACCAGCACTTTTTTCTCAAAAGCTACTTTGGCGGCAGTTTCCACTGTCTCCAGGTATTTTTCGATAGGACTAACTAACCTATCAACAGCTTCGGTAATAATTACGGCTTCCGGGTCTTTTTGTAAGATTATGGTTGCACCAATGGCGTGTGCCGGGGCCGTATCGCGCCTAAACGGTTCAACAATGATATTACCGGATAAAAACTGGGGAACTTCCTTTAATATCTCTTGTTTATATTCTTCCGAAACCGTCACGCAAAACATTCTTTCCCAAGGCAATTTTAACGCAAACCTCTCACAAGTTATCTGTGTTAGCGTCTTTCCGCCAAAAAGCTTGAGAAATTGTTTAGGAGTTTTATTTTTAGACTTAGGCCAAAGTCGTGTACCCCCTCCGCCGGCTAAAATTAATGTATATAAATGATTTTGATATTCTTCCGGCATATCTTACTTACCCATTATACTCATAAATTCTTTTTGAAAAACAGTTTTTGAAAATCTTTTGGCATTATCTATCAAATCTTGCTCCCTAAAATGCATTTTATCAAATTTCTTTACTGTTTTAACCAGGCAGTCCGGCAATTGTTCATTGAAAAACACACCGGTTTTACCTTCTGTCACAATATCTAATGCTCCCCCTTTTTTGAAAGCTATTACAGGTAACCCTACCGCCTGCGCTTCTATAGCGGTTAATCCAAAATCCTCCTCCTGGGGAAAAATTAAAGCCTTGGCTGATTTGTAGAAGCCAACTAATTTTTCCTCATTAATTTCCCCCATAAAAGTTATGTTTCCCCGGGCTATGTGTTTTAGATGTTTCTCTTCACTCCCTACCCCAACTATTATCAGCGGAAAACCTAAGTAATTAAAAGCCTTAATTACCAAGTCAATTTTTTTATATTTTACCAGGCGGCTGACAACCAGATAATATTTTTCGGATAAATGTTTAATTAACTTCCGTTCTTCAACGCCCGGGAAAATTATCCTTGAATCCCGGTGGTAGTATTTTTGTATCCGGTTTTTTACTTCACTGGAAATCGAAATCATTATATCCGGCCTATTGGCAGCTACTCTATCCCAAGTTTGAAGATAACTTACAATTGGCTTAGACATCCATTTTAAAAATGGGTTGGAGAAATACAATTCATAACCGCTCCATAAATACCGGGTAGGAGTTAAACAATAACAGATATGAAGAGTTCCCGGCTTGGTAATAATTCCTTTTGCAGCCTCACTTGTTACCGAAATTACCGTGTCGAACCGATCAAAATTAAATCTCTCAAAGGCCATGGGCATAAAAGCTCCCAATAATTCGTGTTTATCCCGAAACCATTTAAATTTTTGTAAAAATGAAGGTATGACTTTTAGAAAGACTTTTGCCCAGGGGGCTTTTATGGGGTCATAAACTGAAGTATACAAAGGGGCATCGGGAAATAATTCATGGAGAGCCAAAAGTATTCTTTCGGCCCCACCCCATTTATTAACTCTGTCATAAACTAAGGCAACTTTCATATGCTTCAAGAGTAAGTTTAGCCATTTTATCCCAGGTATACTGCCTCACAAAATTTTTTCCGCTGGCAATAATTTTCTGTCTGTCTTCTTTTGTCATTCTCATAACTTTTTCCAGAGCATCTTTAATGGAATTAGTATCTTTGGGGTCAAAATATATGGCATTATTTTTATAAATCTCCCTAAAAATAGGAATGTCTGAACAAAGGCATAAGGTTCCGGCAGCCATTGCTTCCAAACCAGGCAAACCAAAACCTTCTGACAAAGACGGAAAGAGAAAACCTAGGGAATTACGGTATAAATTTGAAAGGTTTTCGTCAGATACAAAACCCAACAATTTGATTCTCCCTTGCCAACTTTTTTTATTTACTAATTGCTTCAACCTTTCGACAAAGACATTCCTGGAAGAAACTATCGCAAAAACCACGTCCTCACTTAACTGGGCAACCGCTGTAAATGCCCTTTCCAAATTCTTGTGCGGATAAGCATTCCCGGTATAAATAAAATATGGTTTATCCAATTTAATTTTGGTTTGTCCCTTGGTGGTCAGTTCATTTACTCCCTCGTAAGTAACCCGTATTTTTTGCGGGTTTAATCCATAGTAGGAAATTAGTTCCTGTCTTACTGTATTACTGGGAACAATTACCTTCCTGGCAAATCTAACAGCGTGGTCAAAAATTATCCGATATCCAATCCGCTTAAACTTGTATTCTAATATCGGCAAAGTGGTGGCATCCCTACCTCTTTGTTTATGCATTAACATATCGTGTATGGTCACCACATAGGGTTTTGGACAAAACAAGGGCACATTGAAGTGGGGAAAATGAACTAAGTCTGGATCAAGATTTTTTATAAGAAAGAGTAATTTAATTTGCTCTTCCCAGCCGTAATGTCCGAAATTCACTTTCACCTTATGCCAATTGAGTGGTAATCGTAATCGATCATAATAATTACCCTTTAACAATATCGTATAATTATTATGTTCATCCACTTTAATTAATCCGTCTATTAAGTTAATTAAATACCTACCCAGTCCGGCATTTTCCAAACCATAAAGCCGGGCATCCAAAAGAATCTTCATATAGATTGGGTAACTACTTCCATAAACCGGACCAATTTAAAAAATCTAATTCCCAGAATCACCAAATAATTCAAAAACAGGGGATACTTCTTCCAATAGTGCTTACGGTAAAATATTTCCATAGATGTAATTTCAATCAACCGCATTTTCAGCCGGTGAGCAAAAGAAACTTTATGGCGCCAGATTTTGCTCTTCCCCTTTGAAGCTCCCTTGATATGGTAAATAAAAACCTCAGGATAATAAATTAATTTCCAACCTTTTTCGTGAATTTTCCAACACAGATCGATATCTTCGGCATTAAAAAAATAATCTTCGTCAAACCAATTAACCTGATCAAGTATTTCTCTCCGGGTTAAAAGAAAGGTTCCCTCCACTGATTCTACCTCGTGGGTAACGTCATCGGGAATATAACCATACCAATAGCGGGCAAAAAGTTTGGATTTGGGAAACAATCTGTCCAATTTCAGTACTAAATGCGTTAAGGATACCCATGGTGTGGGGTAGCTACGTCTGGCATCTTTATCCAACTCGCCGGACGGTAAGACCAACTTGCAAGTAACTACACCCACATCCTTATGGGTCTTAAGATAACCAATTGTTTTCGCCAAAACACCCTCATTTAATACTGTGTCTGGATTAAGAAATAAAACCATCTTTCCGTGGGTATAGGGTTTAGCCCGATTGTTACCCTTAGAAAAACCGACATTATCCCCCGCCAACAATTTTACCCAAGGAAAATGTTCTTTGACGTAATCCACACTACCATCAGTCGAAGAATTGTCCGAAACAATAACTTCTAAGGGGACTTCATTTTCATACTTTTTTACAGAGTTTAGACAATCCCCAAGCAATTCCTTGGTGTTGTAATTAAGAATGATAATGGTTAATTCAGGTTTATTCTTCATTGACTACTTTTGTATATATTTTATCCAAAATGTTAGCACTTTTCTCCCAAATATAATTCCGCTTCACAAACTGCCTTCCCAATTCACTCAAGCTATCCGATAATTTTGCATCTTTGATAATTCTGACAGCCATAGAAACCAAGTCCTCGGGTGTATCAGCGATAAGAGCTTCCTGGCCATTTACCACTCCCAGACCCTCCGCTCCGACCTTGGTAGTAATCACCGGCAGCCCGGAAGCCATAGCCTCCAATATTTTAAGCCTGGTTCCACCCGGGCCTTTAATGGGAGCAAGTAAGAGAGACGCCTCGCGATAGGCATCACGGATATCCGGAACGGCCTGAGTAATTTCGATATCGCTGCTGGCAAACTTTTGTATTTTGGGGGTAATATTCATACCCACAATCCATAATTTAGCCTTGGGAATTTGACTTTTTATCTTCGGCCAGATATCACTGATAAGTATTTGGACCGCTTCGATATTCTGCAGCCATTTAAAATTTCCCACATAAAGCACCTTGGGGCTCTTCAAGTTTTTGATTTTTGGCTTACCGCAAAAATATTCATAATCTATCCCATTCGGCACAATATCAATTTTTAAATTTGGTACTAATTTCTTCATTTCCTGCTTATCAGATTGGGACATGGCTACCACCTTTTTGGCTTTCTTCCAAAAATGGGTTTCCCAATATTTAAGCTTCATCACATCAATCCAAAAGGGTAATTTAGATAACAGAGGCGCCTGCTCTTCAACATAATGCTTGTAAACCAAATACTCTATTGTTTGCTCCACCAATAAAATCGGAACCCGGGTTTTAGGTATATGGGGCATAACATAAAATGTTTCTGCATGGATTAAATCATAGTCATCCTGATCAAGCTCCTTTTCAATGGCTTTCTTCTGATCGCCGGCTAAATTCCTAATAACCAGAAAGGGATAGAGACTAAACCCTGTCAAAAGTATATTCCTCCAGGTCCAAGGAGACTTTGATCTATTAAACACCATCACTTTACGGCAATACCGAGAAAGTTCATTTATGTATTTCTTTTCTGAGTCATCCTTGATTAATGAAAATAAAGTAATTTCGTGCTTCTGCGATAGATATTTAATTAAGTTATACGAACGGGTTTGCCCACCAGACATCAGGGGGTACGGCAAATAAGGAGTGAGCATAAGGATCTTCATCTAAAGTTTAATAATTATAAATTGATCGGTCTTAACCAATACCTGGTACTTACCTTCCAACTCCAAAGTATCTTTGTCACCCAAATTTACCGAAACGTAATAAGAGGCTCCCTTTTTAATCAGGTTATCAAATGAATCATCGACTGCAGGCCAGCCGCTCCTCCCCGTTTGATACAAAAAAGCCGTGTCACCGTTATAAGGAGCAATCACCAGGGCATTTTTTGGAGCAATTTTATCCAAGGCCTGACCGGCAGCAATAATTTCCGGATGGTCAATTTTATAATATTCCTTAACCTGGTAGGCTCCCATTCCAATCATCATCACCACAGATACAACAACCAGAATTTTAGAAATCCAGTAGTTAAACTCAGGCGATGTCCATAAGGAAATCACTCCCTGGGCCAGAAGTAAACAAAGAGAGGGGATAATAAATATTTGATAATAATCATGACGCACGCTGGCGGTAGCAACCACAACCATATAAATTAGCGAGGACGCAAAAAACAAAATATTAAACTTATTCTTCCTATCTTTATTGATCAGCCCAAAAGCCAGAGGAATAAGCCCCCAAATACCCAAAATCAAGTAGCCGACCCGTTCTCCTAAAATCCACCGCCAAAAAGCCGGCCGGAAGCGGATAATGTCGCCGTTAAACGCCCATTTCATAAAAGGAATACCCTCCGGGTACTGATTCATCCAAACCCGCCAAAGTAAAAATGGGACAATAATTA
>Ga0187878_1002039_pt1 | contig 18508 bp, 11 predicted proteins | sample June2016WEW_17_1_FD_132979 | JGI IMG/M metagenome (GOLD analysis project Ga0187878, IMG submission 132979) | Peatland microbial communities from SPRUCE experiment site at the Marcell Experimental Forest, Minnesota, USA - June2016WEW_17_150 | ecosystem: Environmental > Terrestrial > Soil >...
ATTCCTGACCGGCGCGCGGAAGATGCGCTGAACTTCCTGGTGAAGAACGGCATGGAACTGCGCCTCGGTCCCGATCCAGCCGCAAACCTCACTCGCGAGATGGTCCTCTTTCAAATGAAGGTTTACTTCGCCCTCCTCGAGTTGAAAAAACAATTCGGGCTGGATTTTGCCGGGATTCAGGATCAGCTGGACTGGATCGAACATTACCCGGCCACGGATCTGACGCTGGGCCTGCTCAATAACAAACTTCGCCCGGAAACCGATGGAAACACTTTTGTCTGCGCCACAGAAGCGGATGACGGCGCGGCGCTCACGATGCAGGTGCTGAAGCTGCTCAGTGGCGGCGAGCCGGCGGGCTTCAATGACCTTCGCTACTGGGATCCCGCGCGCGGACTCTACTGGTTTGTGAATTCGGGCGCTTTGGCGCCATACTTCGCCGAAGGGAGCCACGAATCTCTGCGCGGTTCCTGGTCGGAGCGCCAGACCTACATGTATTTCCACGAAGGAGGCGGCACCTGCTCGATGGTGGTTCGCAAGCCGGGCGTCGTGACTTGGGCGCGCTTCTCTTATCGGGATCGGCAGCTCTACCTGTGCGCCGGGCGCGGTGTCACCGATGTGCCTTCAGCCGAGGAGTGGCGTGAGCGTTCCAGCCGATGCAGTCCTGATTGGCCGCACTGGTATCTCAAGCTCTGCGGGCGGATCGAGTGGTACGTCAACTCGAATCACCCCATGACCGTGTGCGGCGATTATCTGGCAGAACTGAAAGCACTCGCCGAAGAGCTGGGCATCCCCTTCGAATGCTACGACCATCGCAGCCCAGCCGGAATGAATTGACTTGTGGAGGGGGCGAGTATGGCCCGAAATGGCAAGAAGAGTTCGAAGATTCCACGTCGGGATTTTCTCAAAACCTCGGCAGCATCCGTCGCGGCGATGGGAACGATTGCTTCAGAAGCTGCGCAGGAACAAAGTGCGCCGCAAAGGCAGGCTACGGGTGCCGCCGCTCCATCTTACAACGGCCGATACTCGGGTGAGCGGGTCAGCCGGATCGCTTTCCCGATGGGCGGGATCGGCGCCGGTATGATATGTCTCGAGGGCACGGGCGCCCTGTCGCATTTCTCTCTCCGCAACAAGCCGGAAGTGTTCAACGAGCCGCTCACCTTTGCCGCGCTTTCGATCAAAGGCCCAGACAAAGTTGCCCTCGTGCTCGAGGGGCCTGTGCCGTCCTGGAAGATATTCGGCGCGCCGGGAACCGGCAATGGCGCCTCCGGAACGTCATTCGGCCTGCCGCGTTTTGCGTCCGCATCATTCTTGGCACGATTCCCCTTTGCGACGGTTACTCTTTCCGACAACCGCGTGGGCATGGGCGTGCAGATCACCGGCTGGAGCCCCTTCGAACCGGGCGATGCCGACAATTCTTCATTGCCTGTTGCGGCCCTGGAGTACCGGTTTGTCAACCGTTCCACAAAAGCAGTGGATGCCGTGTTTTCTTACAATGCCAGGAATTTCATGGTCGTGGGGCGGAATTCCCAGGCGGTGCGCACAGTTCCCGGCGGCTTTGTTCTCTGGGGCGGCGGCACGGAAGAACGGCCGGCCGAGGAAGGCGCTTTTTCCGCGGTGGCGGCCGACCCGGAGGTCAAAGTCAATGCCGCGTGGTTCCGGGGAGGTTGGTGGGATGCGCTCACGATGGCGTGGAAGGACATTGCGGAAGGGACCTGCTATGACCGGGCTCCTATCAGCAGCGGCGATGCGTCCCCGGGAGCCAGTCTGTTTGTGCCATTTCATCTTGAGCCGGGCGCGTCCAAGACCATCGTGTTGCAACTCGCCTGGTATGTCGGACGCACCAGCTTGCGTGTGGGCAAGGATCCGGCCGGCACCGCACCAGCCGATCAGGGGACCGTGCCGACTTACAGGCCGTGGTATGCCGGGCGCTTCGTCGATATCGGTGAAGTGGCCGCCTATTGGGAAAATCAATATGATGAGCTGCGGCGCAAATCAAAACGATTCAGCGACTGCTTCTACGGCTCGACACTGCCTCCCGAAGTCATCGAGGCGGTTGCGGCCAACCTGACCATCCTTAAATCTCCGACGGTGCTGAGGCAGATCGACGGCAGGCTCTGGGCATGGGAAGGATGCTCCGACAGCTCCGGCTGTTGTGCCGGTTCCTGCACACACGTCTGGAATTACGCACAAGCTATTCCCCACTTGTTTCCTGCCCTGGAACGTAGCCTGAGGGAAACCGAATTCGGTCCTTCACAGAACGACGAAGGCCACCAGCAGTTTCGCAGCGCCTTGCCCATCCGCGTACTGGACCACGACTTTTACGCGGCGGCTGATGGCCAGCTTGGCGGCATCATGAAGGTCCATCGCGAATGGCGCATCAGCGGAGACACTGAGTGGCTCCGGGCGCTGTGGCCCAAGGTCAAACGAAGCCTGAACTATTGCATCGACGCCTGGGATCCGCGGCACAAGGGCGTAGTGGAAGAGCCGCACCACAACACCTACGACATCGAGTTCTGGGGAGCCGACGGCATGTGCACGAGCTTTTATCTCGGCGCATTGCAGGCAGCCGTGGCGATGGCAAAGGCGCTCGGGGACGACGTGCCCGTCTATGAAGAGATTCTCACAAAAGGAAAGAAGCTTGCTGAGAGCGACCTGTTTGATGGCGAATACTTCATTCAGCGTATCGAATGGAAGAACCTGCGCGCACAGAATCCTCTTGAAAACAAAAGCATGGTCGGAAGCTATTCGTCCGAAGCTGTGGCTCTGTTCGAAAAGGAGGGGCCTAAATATCAATACGGCACCGGCTGTCTGGCAGACGGCGTGCTCGGCTCCTGGCTAGCCATGGTGTGCGGCGTGGAGCCGGCGCTTGATCGGGAGAAGGTGGCCAGTCATCTCAAGGCCGTTCATCACCATAACTTGAAAACAGATCTCTCGACACACGCAAATCCCCAACGGCCTTCGTACGCCTGCGGAAAAGAAGGCGGCCTGTTGCTGTGCACCTGGCCAAAGGGCGGTCAGCTTTCCTTGCCGTTCGTTTATTCCAATGAAGTGTGGACCGGAATCGAATATCAGGTCGCATCCCATTTGATGGCGATGGGAATGGTTGCCGAGGGGCTCGAGGTTGTACGCACCTGCCGCAGCCGGTACGACGGCCGGGTGCGCAATCCGTTCGATGAATATGAGTGCGGCCACTGGTACGCGCGCGCGATGTCTTCTTATGCGCTGCTGCAGGGATTGTCGGGTGCCCGCTATGATGCCGTGGAGAAAGTCCTGTACCTCAACCCCAATATCAAAGGGGATTTCCGCAGCTTCCTTGCTGCCGCAGCCGGATATGGAACGGTGGGCGTCAAAGGCGGGCAGCCGTTCTTCGAACCTGCGGCAGGCAAAATCGAAATCCACGCAATCCGGTACCAGCCCAAAGGGTCTGTCACGGAATAACAGGCCCACTTTGCTGCTGGCTCCCAGGCTCGCTGGCAAGGCGCGAGCAACGCAGTAGATGGCCGCCCGGCGCTCGCGCCAAAGTGGGCCTGTTATTCCGTGACAGACCCTCAGGCCAGGTGGAGCACCGGAATTCGCTCCGCAGCGGGAGGCAACGGCGGCAGATTGGTATATGGTTCCGTCTGATACCAGTAGCCGCAAGAGTAGAAGTTGTCGCCGCGGTCATTGGCGTGACCGTGCTCGATCGTGTGCTTCAAATAGCGCGTAAATGTCACGGGGTTGTCGCCGTGCCAGCGGTAGCAAAGATATCGGCCAGCGGTGCGTTCGGGAAGCTGGATGTATTGGGCGCCATACATGTGGTGTGAGAAAGGACGCGCTCCGTCACGGCCGCCGAAATCCCAGCTGCCCAGGAAATAATCCTCCGTGCCGGTACCGTTGATCAGGGGCTTCGATTCGTCGTCGACGAAAATCATGTCGTCGCCCTCGCCCATCCAGTACTCGCTGTTCTGCAGGACTCCGAGTGTGACGCCCATCAGATGCCCCCGGCCGCGAGTCTCGCAAAAGACGTAGTTGTTTTTGCCGTCGGGATTGAGCACATCACGGCCATCCGGCCCTGTGATCGGCTTGTTGGGGGCGGCCTGACGGTAGCTGGCGTGAAAATAAAGAACATCATCCGGCAGCGAAGGCGCTTCCATGTAGTCGATGTTTGAGTAAAACGAGTTCACATTCTGTTTGCTCTCATTCGTAACCGTGATGCGCGCTCCCAACCGGTACGGCATGGCGAAGTAGCAGTTGAGCGAACGGCCCGGCGAGCAGGCAAGATACTGTGACTCATAAATGACGTATTCCCCGAGGTTGAGTCCGAAGAAGTCCCCAATCGGGCTTTCGACGCTGGGTTTGTCACTACCGTTCCAGTACACGCGAAGCACCAACTCCTTCAAGTGGTTCCCGCTCTGTGCTGCAATCGTGAACCAGATGTGCGAGATCACACCCGGTCCCTTGGCCTGGAAGACCTCAAAGGTCTGTCCCGCCTGAATCGGCCAGCGGTCGGAGTTGCCCCCGGTCTTGTCATAACTGGATTGCTTCAGCGACTTGTAGTTCTGTGCGCGGACGTAGCTCGGTAGATAGCCGGAGCCGGCGTCCATGCGGGCCTGCTGTGCTCGGACCGTCGCCGGCACCGCCGCGACTCCGCTCAGGATCATCAACTTCTGCAAAAAAGTCCGTCGCCCTCCCTGTTTTCCCTCGTGCGGCATAGCGATGCCTCCTTGAAGTGTTTGAGAGCGATTTTACACCTGTCCGCTCAGAAAATAACTGCTTCGATAATGACTCTTACAGTCTTGGAATCTTTGTGCTTTGGCCTGGATTCCTAATCCGGGGAAAATCATTGGAATAGGACGTAATCATGATTCAGCGCCGAAGGCGCGGCACAAAACTCCCAGGATTACATTGGATGTGCCGGCCCTTAGGGCCTCCTTTTCGATCATGGCCCAACCCCGCGCTGACGCGCGGGGCTACCCACTGCCGGCGCTTCGCGCCTCACTGTTTCCGAAGAAAGTCGATGTCGGCCGCCAACCGGTCATCCGACCCCGATGATGATCCGGCAGGATTCCGATAGCGCAGCGGATCCGTCTGCATCCGGAAGGTTTCCCTGAGCGCGCCCATGGTGGCAATGAACCAGTAACGGAACCTTGGCTGAATCGCCTCCAGGATTTGCCTCAGCCGGGCGCCGACTTTTTCATCGAGTTCTTTCCGAAAGTGCCGTGAACCCGAGGTCGTGATGGATATGCCATGCAGCGGCGCAGCCAGAGGCAAGGGAAGCGCTGACGGCTTAGGAAGCTCGTGAACCGGAATGCCGCCGGCATTCGTCTGTCGCACCAACTCAGCCATTCCGGCCTGAATCTGTGCGCGGAGTTCCTGGAATTCCTGCAAAAAGAGGCTGCACTGCGAAGCTATCGCCACCATCACGGCTTGTGCAACGGAGGAGCCTCCGGCGATTCCAGGTTGATCGGATGGAGCGCGTGTGGCCGTCATATCTGCGGCTGCTCGATCGAGGATGGCCTTCTCCCAACCGGACATCGCGTCGATTTCATGGTCCCAGCGATGCTGAAATGCGTCCAGGCTCTCATCGAGGCGCCGCAAGATTGGTTCAGCCCGGTCAGGAATTCCAGCTTTCGCTTGGGTGTGGCTCTGCTCGATTTCCAGGGTCACCAGAATCGACTTGCACAGAGATCTCCCTTGCCGCGCCACAAATTCAGAAAGGTCCGCTCGAGATTGTGCGAGCAACGGTAAGACCGCCTTCTCGAACCAGGCATTCAGCGCCGCCGTCAACGGCCTGGAGGAGCCTATGGGGATCACCTCGGGTGTGAAGTCCAGTTCCGCCGCAATCGTCTGGCGGACTTGTGCCTGCACCCGTTCCACATCCTGCGGAGAAAGGAGATCGCACTTGCTGATCATTACCACCGACCGGACGCGCGCTAACGAAAGTGCGCGCAGGAGGTTCAGGTCCTCGCGGCCGATGGAAGATTGCGCATCGACCAGCACCAGCGCCAAGTCCGCGTCGGGCAGATAGCCTGCCACGAAGCCAGGAGCGCCACCCGTTATGGGACCGATATCCGGCGTCTCGATAAATGCGAGTCCTTCCTGGAGACGCCTCGCCGCAACCAACACTTCCAGGGCTACGACACGTTTCGAGTTGGCCGGATTCCCCGCTTCGGTCGCGAATTCGGCGATCCGCTCCACGGGCAGTTCTTCGACATGATCAAGAAAGGTGACGCGCAATCGCGGCGCAAGACCTGAGTCGATGCGAATCGGCAAGACCGCGGCCGGCGCCACGCCTGCAGGCATCAAGTCTGTGTCCAGCAGCAGATTGATGACCGAAGATTTTCCGGATTTGCTCTTGCCGAGCACTGCCACCTCAAAGCGCCAGGTCTGAGCTGTTCGCAGGATGGCATTCAAAGCCGGCAGGAATTCGACCAGCCCACGGTCGGTTATGATCCGGGTCGTGTGCTCGAAGAGTGTCTTCATCGCCGGTTCATTTTCCAGGGGGTCCAATCCATCGGCGTCCATTGCAGAAGGTTGGGAGAGAAGCGCGAGCAGCCGGCTCACCAGGCCGCGGGTTTCCTGAAGCGTCCAGGAGAGCTCGCGCGCCGCGGCAGGATCTATCTTTCCGTAGCCACGCAGCTTCTCAGGGTGAATGTCCTCGAGGGTCAGGTCGAGGGAAGTGAGGCTGGTCCGGACCCTTCCCATCGCAGATGTCGACGGGGAAGGAACCTCGATGTCGCATTTTTCCAGCAGCCTTGTCATCTGCCTGCGGATCTTTTCCGCATAGCATTCCACATAGCGAGCCTGCGCCGGAGAGAGATCCTGAATGTAACCGGAGAACAAAGGTTGCGAGCTCGGCGCGAGTGAGTGCAGGCTGGCGTCCAGCTGCTTGTCCGCGTACTGCAGCGACGTCAGGATTCTCCGCTTGTGGTTATGGCTCAGCCCGGTCATTTGGAGGGGAATCTTATAGTGCCCCCGCAGGAGAGTCAACCCATGGCGGGTCCGCCCAGCGCTGTAAAGGCCGCTTGCGTACATCGGAGATCACATCGTTGCAAACATCCCTATCGCCGCCGCCATGATCGCCGCCGCCGCCCAGCCCAGCCACTTGAGCACAGGAGAATTGGCTCGATGACCCATCACCTTTTTGCTGCTGGTCAAGAGCACGACTAGTACGATCAACGGCGGCGCGAGGATGCCGTTCAGAACCGCTGCCAGGAACAACATCTTCACTGCATGGATGCCGGCATAGTTTAGCGATAACCCCAGCAGCATCGACACGGCCACGACTGCGTAAAACTTTTTTGCCAGGGGCGGCTTGTCTTCGAACGTGCCCCGCCACACGCGTGCTTCGGCAATGGCGTAAGCTGCCGCCCCCGCCAGTACTGGCACGCCCAGCATCCCCGTGCCTATCAATCCCAAAGTGAAAAGCAAATAGGCGCCATTGCCGGCGACCGGCTTGAGGGCCTCCGCCGCCTGTTGCGCCGTCTCGATGCTGGTTTTATCGTGAGCATGCAAGGTCGCGGCGGTGGTGAGAATGATGAAATACATCACGAGGTTCGAGAACAACATTCCCGTGAGCACGTCTGTTTTCGATTTGCGAAGCTCTTTATCGGTCGCGCCTTCTCGCTCGCGAACTGTGCGGCGTCCCATCTTTCTCTCTTCTTCCACCTCCTGCGAGGCCTGCCAGAAAAAAAGGTAAGGAGAAATGGTAGTTCCCAGAATCCCGACGAGCGCCGCCAGATAAATGCTGGACCACTTGATATGAGGAACGAACGTCGAGTGCAATACGGCTCGCCAGTCAGGATGAGCGAGAAACGCGGCGATGATGTACGCGAACAAGACCAGCGTGAGCCACTTGAAAACCTTGGCCAGGAGCCTATAGGAGGTCCAGAATAGCAGCGAGACGACCAGCGCGGCGTAGATCGGCGTCCAGATGACATGACCTATGCCGGTAACCATACTGGTGGCTTCGGCCATCCCGCCAAGATCGGCACCGATGTTGACGACGTTTGCGATCACCAACAAAGCGCACGATCCCCACAGGACGCCGCGCGAATAGTTGCGCCGCAAGTTTGACGCGAGACCTCGTCCGGTGACCATTCCCAGCCGCGCACACATCACCTGCACCGCTGCCATTAAGGGAAACGAGAAGAGCGCGGTCCAGAGCGGCGCGTATCCAAACGCAGCGCCCGTCACCGAATAGGTCGAAATTCCGGAAGGGTCGTCGTCGGCCGCGCCGGTAATCAATCCGGGACCCAAATCAGCAAAAAATCGTCCAATACCGCGAGGAGCGGCGCTCTCAAGCGCGCTCTTTTTCTTCTGCTTTGTTTTTGTCATCGAAGCGCCGTCAAAACCCATCCCGCGCAGATCTTGCCGAGTTTACTTGCATCTGATGCCGGCTAATTCTACAAGCCCTGCGATCGTCATGTTGGTCGCAACCTGGTCGTGAGGTATGAGCACGTATTTCCATGGTTTGCCGCCGCAAGTCGCGGCATGAGCGGTGGCTTGCTCGCACCATTTTATTGCGGCGTCGCGCTTTGCCAGCACATCCGCGTCTTCCATCTGATTCTTTGCCTTCGGCTCCAACATGTAGATCGCATCCGCGGTTTCGGCTACGAAATCCGGCTGGTACTCCAAGGGATCGGCGCCGGATTTATAGAAGATCTGAAACTGGCCCTTGGCAGGTTTGAACCATCGATTCGCTTCGCGATCGAGAATAACCGCGAGGATGCGCTCCGCCTCAGACTGAAATTTCTGCACCGGGTAGAGACACCGCTGAAAGCCGGTGAAGAGATATTTCGCCATTTTGGTTTTGTCGGCCGGCGATTGCCGAAAATCAAACGGCGGCGCAGTGGCGGAGGACGCATAGGCGCTCTGCTTCAAATCGGTGAAGCCTTTGCTCACGACCACTTCGTAGCCAACGGCCTCCTCCCAATAATGCTGCTGCATTTGGGCATGAATAAAGCGGACAATCTCCCGCTGATGCAGGCGCAGTACTTTGCGCGTGTCTTCCTCCGAGAGGTAGGTCCGGAAGTGCTGCACAGTTTGAGTCGCGAGGTTATAGAGCAGATCGGCGTGACTGTCGTAGGCAATATCATCGAAATCCACGAGGCCGCTCACGACGTAATCCTCCAATCGCGCCTCTTCAATACCGCCCCTTCCCAGGCCCACCACCTCCGTGCCGCCCGTCCGTAGATATTGGATCCATAGCTCCTCGTCCGGCGCCTGGTAGCGGAGTGTGTCCAGCTCCAGCGTGAACGGCTTGAAACCGGAGCGCACCTCGCCTTTTGGCAATACGAGGATGCGCGGGATATCGATCGTCTGCTGGATCACAAGCTCAGTCGTCTTCGCAACCACGGCAGCAATGTCCGGCAGCTGGGCAACGCCTTCCAGTTCCAGTTGAGCGGTACGATATTGCGCCTTCACTTCGCGCGTCACCTCCGCTTGAAACTCCGGCTTATTCAGATACGAGACGCAAGGCAACCTCTGCGGATCATTCTCCATCCTCTGGATTATTCCGTAGGTGATCTGTGCAATTTTCTGCTCTTCCGGGTTGGCGAAGGCCGGCGGCTCGTTGTTATTCGCCACCTCGGTTGCGGAGGTCGCCTGCGCCGGCTGAATGCCCAACCTGTTTGCCAGCGTGGACTGCGAGACCACGGTTTTGGTCTTCTGTCCGAGTTCCTCCGGCGCCATAACGATCGCTTGCAGGCGGATCGGAGAATCCGCCCGGTTCGCCTCATTGATGATTTCCTGGAACTTGTCGTGGGCCACGATGTTGAGCCGGTCGACGGCGGGCACGCCGGTGCGCTTGCCGTAAGGCAACCGCAAGCCGCGCCCGATCGACTGCTCGATCAGAATCCGCGCATTGGCCGCCCGCAATGGGACGATGGTGTAGAGGTTGGTTACATCCCAGCCTTCCTTGAGCATGTTCACGTGGATGACGATTTCGGTCGGCTCCTCCGTCTGCTCCACCTTGAGCAGGCGCTCGACCATCTCATCTTCTTCCGCGCCTGTTTTGCTCGAATCCACCTGGATGACTTTGTCCCGGTAGCGCCCCTCGAAAAAGTCGTCCTGCTTGATTAGCTGCATCAACTGGCCGGCATGGGTTGTATCCCGCGCGATGACGAGCAAAAAGGGCTTCACGATTGGTTCGCTGTTCTCGCGAGCATAGGTCTCCAGCATTACCTTGGTCTGCTCGTGCAGGCGCACGCCATCCTCGAGCTTCAGACGCTCGATTTCCTCCGGCGACATGCCCGCCGGGTTGAAATTCTTGCGGGTGACCACGGCCGGTTCCTTCACGAAGCCGTCGGCCATCGCTCTCCCGAGCGGATAATCGAGGATCACGTTCTTGAAAGCCACCGAGCCCTTGCTGGTTTCCACGAAGGGCGTCGCGGTCAATTCCAGGCCCATCAGCGGCTTCAGCTCGTTGATCGCCCGCACGCCCGCCGACGCCCGGTAGCGATGCGATTCATCCATCAGCAACACGAGATCGGGCAGCCCCGCCAGATAATCGAAATAGCTCTCGCCGATGTATTCCGACAGGCGCTTGATGCGGGGCGATTTGCCGCCGCGCACTTCAGAGTTGATCTTGGAGATGTTGAAGATGTTTACTTTGCAGCGGATCAGCTCGTCAAAAAGGGTGCGTGCCCGCGATTCGTAATTGTCGCCCGTGATGATTTCCGGCGCATCAGTGGCAAACTCCGCGATCCCCTTGAACACATACTTCGGCGTCCCCGGCGTAAAGTCTGCGATCAGCTTGTTGTAGATCGTAAGATTCGGAGCCAGGACGAAAAAGTTGTTGATGCCGTGCGCCAGGTGCAGGTAACTGATGAAGGCGCCCATGAGCCGGGTCTTACCCACTCCGGTCGCGAGCGCAAAGCAGAGCGACGGAAACTCGCGTTCGAAGTCCGTCACCGTTGGAAACTCACTGCGGATGGCCGCCAGCGCGTCGTCCGCATCAATCCCCTTTTGCGGCGGCACGATCTCGGTAATACGGTCGAGGATCTCCAGTGAGTGCCGCTGTGGCGGGCGCAGGCTCAGGCGGCCGGCGATGGCGTTGACGTGGCGATTCATCGCTTCTTCGATCCTGACTGCGGCTTCGGGGAAATCCGGATCCAACCCTTGCCGCTTGCGATAATCAGGCACGTTCCAGTCCGTTCGGCCTCGAGGCGCGCGCGTTTTGCCGCGCGCCTGAGCGCCGCCGTGGCACCACGCAAAACCGGATCACGGGCCTCTTCGATCGGCTTGGGATTCATGGCTTTTCTCCCCAGTTGACTAAAACGGGCTTTCTGCCCGAGTTATCGTAGTACGACCAGGCATCCACCAGGTCGCGGTAGACATTTTGGAAATTGCGCAGGCTGGCGTCAAAACGCCGGCGTATGTCAATCTCAGGCACATCGTGGCCGCCTTGACGGACGCGCTCCTTGACTCGCGCAATCGCGATTTCCGGTGACGACAGGGCGAGGAATATCAAAGACACGTGATACTCTGCGGCTTGCCACCGCGGAATGCGCCGGGCATAGATGCGTCCGGATAGCGTGGTTTCGAAAGCAAAGCTCTCACCCTTTGCTGTGTGCTCCGCGATAGCTTCCAGCATCAACCGGCCGGCCTTTACGGCTGCCAGATTCGGCTCAAAAGGCGAGAGCCCCGCCGCAATCAGGTCGGAATTGACAAATATCGGACAGCCCGCCTCGTTGGGCAAGAACTCGAGCGCGAAGGTCGTCTTGCCGGCGCCGTTTGGCCCCGCAATGATCACAATCCGCTTGTCAGCCATGACGGGCACTCCACGCTTCATTCCCCGCCTCCGGTTTTACTCTGTCCGACAAGCGCCTTGATCTCGCGCCGAATTTCTGCACGTAGTTCCGCTTCCGTGGGCAAGTGCAGTTTGTATCGGCTGGCAAAGATGGCTTTCTGCTGATCCGCTCCGAGCGTATACCGGACCACGGCATCATTCTTGTCGGTGCAGAGAATCAAGCCCAGGGTTGGGTTGTCACCGGCAGTCCTGCGCTCGCGATCGTAGTAGTTGACGTACAATTGCAGCTGCCCAAGATCCTGGTGCGTCAGCTTGCCGGTTTTGAGATCGATGATCACATAGCACTTCAGAATCGTGTGGTAAAACACGAGGTCGATGTAGAAATGATCCCCGTCAAGCGTGAGCCGTTCCTGGCGTGCGACGAAAGCAAATCCTTTGCCCATTTCGAGAAGAAACGCCTGCAGGTTCGAGATCAAAGCTTCTTCAAGCGCCGACTCGACCAGCCTGGGCGATTCCGGCAGCCCCAAAAACTCCATCACCACCGGATCTTTGAATACATCGGCGGGTTTCTGAACCTCATGACCCTTCGTAGCCAGCTTCATCAAACCTTTCTTGTCCTTACTCAGTGCCAGGCGTTCATAAAGCAGACTGTTGATCTGCCGCTCCAGTTCGCGGCCCGACCAGTTGCTCTTGATGGCTTCGATCTCGTAGAATGCGCGGGCTTCTGAACTGTCCACCCGAAGAAGGGTGCGGTAGTGTGTCCAGGAAAGGCTGGGATGCAAATGGCCCGGAGCCCAGGATTGGTCACGCAGTGCGTGGCCAATTGTGGCGGAGGCATCATCCGCAGCAGTTTTCCGACTCAGCGCGTCGGAAATTGCCCAAGGATTCAATTCTGCACGCAGCGAGTGCGAAATCTCGGGGTCAGAGATTTTGCGCACTGCACGAGTTTTGTGCTGCAGCCCCTGCCCTTCGGATTCTTTACGCGATGCGTAAAGAATCTCGGCTTGGTCCAGTGACCCAACCAATTCGCCACGCAGTGCGTGGCAAATTCGATCTCCTGATGCATGGCCAATTTCAGATTTGCCACGCACTGCGTGGCGAATTCCGGGTGGTGGGAGTTCAGGGTAAACCAGATAGAATTGGCGCACATAGCGGAGGCTCTGATCAGAGTAGCCGGGGATGCCATCAGCCCTAAACTGCCGAGCCAACTTCGCAATCAGTTCCTGTCCATATCCAGCGTGCTTCTTTCCCTTCTGTTCTTCCTCTACAATCTCGCGGCCGATCAACCAATTTGCCAAGACCTGCTTGGTGTTGACGGATCGTGCGACCGTTGCCCTGGCCGATTCGAGGATCTGCCGGATGCGTTTGTAGACCGGAGAAGCCTTCGACGCTTGCTTGGTTTTGCGCTTCATGGCTCCTCCTCATCGAACAGGCTCCGTTGCCCGGGCTTGGGTGGGGCCTTGGGCAGGTTCTCTACCTTGAGGCTGTAGTCGTCCTTGCCCCATTCGCAGCGCGAGAGTACGGCCTTAGGAATTTTCTTCACCGTCAGGTTCGCGAAGCCCTCCTTGCGGCCACGGAAAGCGCTGCACACCACCAGCAGCGATCGCTCGCCGCCCACCTCGTCGCTCAACTGCAGGAGTTGGTCGTGGCTCAGGTTAGCCGTGGTCACGTAGATGAAATCCCGCTCCGTGGAATGCCCCTGCTGCCAATAGATCGTGTCGCTTGGCGCGTAGACGAAGCCCTCCAGCTTGCACACCGCCTCGGCGAGCATCGCAGCATTGAATTCCTTGCTGATGACCCAGTTGCCCCACTTGTCCTTCTCCAGTAGCGACGGCGCGAGCCGGTAATAGCGGAACCCGCCGCCGCCTTTCCAATTCACCGCCTCCGTGATGCCGCCGGGATCATCTCCATCAACAACCTTCTTCAGCCGCGGGATGATGTGCGTATGGCAATGCTCACCCAACTCCACCATGACCCAGCGTCGGCCCATTTTGTGCGCCACCGCACCGGTTGTGCCGCAGCCCGCGAAGGAGTCAAGAATCCACTCGCCTGGATTGGTAGAAAGGCGGATGATCCTTTCAATCAACCGTTCGGGCTTGGGTGTATCGAAGGACGGTGCGTTGGGAAATAGTGCCCGCATTTCATTCTTTGATGTGCGATTACTACCGACCTCATCCTTCGACCAAAGCGTCCGCGGCACCAGATCTCCAACCTCGGACACATAGCGCTTGATACTTGGGCGAGCACCACCGTTTGGCCCCCACCAAATCCGACCATCTTCATCCATTTCCCGGAGCTTCTCTTCTGAGATTCTCCAAAATCTGCCTGGTGGAGGTGAGAAGGATCGGCCCGTCGGTCCACTGATAGTGTATCGGCCTCTTGAATATGGTTTGTTCGCGTATGGATCGCCCGGGAGCCACGGTCCACGTGGGTCATTATCGGGATTCGAGTAGATCGAGTTTGCTTCCTCGGTGCGGGGCAGTTTGTTGGGAATCCAATTTGGGTTTTTTGAAAAGGCGAGAATGTAATCGTGGTCGGTCGAAAACTGCCGTGCAGAATTGCGGGGAGAATCCGCTTTCTCCCAGACCACGGAAGTTACAAAATTCTCTCGCCCGAAGATTTCATCACCAACGACTTTTAAATAATGTGCCTCATTGTCGTCGATTGTGATCCAAAGAGATCCATCTGGAGAAAGCAATCCCCGCATTAGTTCGAGTCGATCTCGCATCAACGAAAGCCAAAGCGAATGTTCAATCCCATCATCGTAATGCTCAAACGCGCTGCCTGTGTTATAAGGTGGGTCGATATAGATGCACTTGATCTTACCGGTAAATTCCTGTTCGAGGGCTTTGAGCGCGAGGAGGTTGTCCCCAAAAATGAGGCGGTTATCGTACAGGTCGTGTTCAGTCACGCGATGCATCGCGTGGTAGGACTTCTCCGGATCTTCGAGCAGGATGCGGGGCTCCAGCCTGGGTCGGTTCTCCTTCCCAATCCACGTCAGTTCAAGTTTTTGCTTATTTTGAAACATATCTCACGATGGTTGTTTCAATGGATGAAGTCGCCGCGTCTGTTGAGCATTGGCCCAATAACTGCCGGACTTGTCGGATCCCGGCCAGCCGAACTGCAAGTCGATCAAATGATCTGCGAGTGTGAGAACAGCTGTCGAGAAGCGAATAGCGTCGGCCTCCGGCAGATGTTGAGCCAGATCGTTAAAATGGCACCCAAATATATTCCTCGCCTGGGCAATCTTCTCTAATTCTTCCAACAGTGGGCCAAGCATGTAAACATTGTATCCGGCGCCGCCATCCAGACTTGTTTCCAGCCGTTCAACCTTGAGGCAGGCACGCAGTTTTCCTTTGATGCTAGGCAACAGGTCGCCAAGTGTCAGTTTTGCCTTTCGTCTTGGAACGTTGCATTCGTAGAGCAGGGTCAGGAAGTCCATTATAGCTTCGAGAATCACACCGGCGCTCGCACATGCTAGCTGGGCACTGAGCTGAGGGGCGTTCAACAAACACCTGAGTTCTTCGATTGGAGGCAGGGCCTTGCCTTGCTTGATGCCGCTGGCGTGGTCCCATCCCACCAACTCTACAAAATGGCATTGGCCATCTCGCAGCCAACCCCAACGATATTTTTCGCGCCAGGGGCGATAGTGGGTGGTCAAAACGCAGTGGCGGTAATCGCCAGCCACTTTATACAACAACCCAATGATGCGCTCCACGTGTGGCTCATCGGCACTGGCCACAACATCATCCAGCACAAGGATGGTCTTGGCCGTGTCGCGCAGCTCGGTGAGTGCAAGGAAGATGCAAAGCCCCAGAGAATCAAGATGTGAATCGCTGAAGTATGCACCTGGAGGTGCATCTTTCGCTCCGGGAAAGGCGCCGAGAATCTCCAGGGAAGTGCGCTTATCCGGATCCAGTAGGAGACTGATTTTGCTTAACCCTTCCCCAGGATGAATCTCTTCATAATATTCGCCTACCCTCGTTGCGATCTTCCGCAAAATGTCGTTCACAAAGCGGCGTCGCTCATCGGAAACTTCAATCAGCACCTGTTCCAAATGAGGCAATAGTACATCTAATTCTTTTTGGGATGCGAAGTTTATGTCGTACGTCTCCACGGCTCTCCTTAGGTTTTGGAGGACGCCCTTACGCTCTCTTCGTTTCTGCAACTCTGACCGTAGCGAAATCACAATGGCAGCCGCATGGGAGCACAACTTATCGCTCGCAGCCACCCTAAGATCAAGGTCGGGGGCGGTAGTCTCGAGCCTTCTTCCCGCCTCTAACAAAGGTTCAGAGAGAGCAAGATCCGTGTGTAACTGCTCGAGTTTGATCAGCCCGCCAAGTTTTGCAGCTTCGTTGAAGAAAATCCCCTTTTGTCGAGTAACTTGCTGGTTCGCGGACTCCGAGGCTTTTTGGGCATCCGATCGAAGTAGCAGCGCTTCCGTCAGCGACCGAAGCAGCTCAAGTTTCTGATCGACTCTTGAAGGTAGGCCTTGGGCAAGCTCCGCGCTGCCGCACAGTGGACATTTTTCAGATGATTCGTGTGCGTGGAAATAGACCTTGGCTGCCGCTAAGATGGGAATCAGATCATTCTCTTCGGCAGACACTTTTTCCTGTTCCTCCAAAACCTTTGCAACAGCGATCTCAAGAACATCTTTTCTATTTGCCGCTTCAATATTGATCAGACCAAGCTGCTGCTTTGCACTGTCGCACGTCTCGATGCTCTTGACCAGCTTCTCCAGGAGATCGAGTTCGGCTTCCAGCTTCGATGAGTCCTTGGCGATCTCTGCCCGGGCCCAGGACAGTGCATTCGCGTGTTGGTTGCCGGCTTCCTTCCAGAAATTCTCTACTGCGACCCGGTTTTCCTCGATCCTTGTGACAGCCGTCTCGCGGTTTCTCCTCTCCTCCTCCAATAGCCGCCGCAGGGCATCCTCCGATTGCTCAACGGGCGAAATGTCGATAAATGGACTGATGGCGTCGTAGCGATTCTTCGGTTGCGCTGCGATGAGCCGGAGGATTTGACTCCTCCGCAGTATCTCGACCTGAGGCCGCGCGGATTCGGGATTCACCACGATCTTCGATTTTGCCAATCTTGCTTCGCATTTGCCCGCGGCTGTAGTCAAAACCACCGACAGATCCGTCGGTTTCTTTCCCGTTGAATGCCAATAAGATTCAGTTCTACCAAGGCCCTTTCCATCAAGTGAGCCCATAGATCCCTTGGCAAGAATCTCGAGAGAGTCGCATATGGTGCTTTTCCCCGAACCGTTCTCGCCGTAAATAATGGTGATCTTTTTGCCTTTTTCAAATCCAAGAATAAGCTGCTTTGTTGCTCCCCGAAGCGCGCAAATTTCGAGCGTTTGAAGCATTGGGCCTCCTATGATTTCTTGTGCATGCCTAATGATTTTTCGAACACAAGTTTCCAATCACTTGGCTGCATCTTGCCATCGCCGAGTCTGATGACAACACTCGATCCGTATTCCTTTCCAAGGAGTCCTTCAGCCACAAGGCGGCTGACGATTTTTTGAGCGAGCAGACTCGATGGAGTTTCAGATTTCTCATCTTCATTCGTAATCATTCCAATCTCCATCTGATGTAGAACAGCGATTGAAGTGACACCTTCTGCGCCAGCTTGCCCTCGATTTCGGTGATGAGTCGATCTCTTTGCCGATCCACTTCGTCCTGCGCATCGAACAGCGAGCGGCGCTTTTCGTTGCGTTGGGATTCCAGTGCCTTGATCTGCTTTTGGCCGGCCAGCTTCTCCTCCAGAGTTGGGGCCGCGGTGGCGGCGCGGCGGGCTTCCTTGATCTGGCGGTCAAGTTCCTTGATTTCGCGCTCCAGGCCGAGTTTCAGATCATCTGCCCAGCTCTCGAGTTTTTCTGCTTCCGCTTCAAATAACCGGGCGTTACGCGCGGAAATTTCGTTCTGGATCTTGACCTGCCGCTGTTGGGTCATTTCGTCGAGATCGCTAGGTATCGCCGGCAATACCCCCTGACGCACTTGACCCGGAAGCGACAGAAGCCGGCGAGCGGCTTCGTCATCCAGCTGCTGCCCACCCTCCATGACTGCGGCGAAAATTATATGGTCTTCGGCCTGGTCGAGGGACTCGACGGTGAACAGAGATAGAGAAAGACAGCCGCTGTGCCCCCGAAGAGTTTCGAGAATGCTGATTTTGCCTTCGTACTCGCTGTAATCGAAATGAATCTCCGCGGGCGACAACTCGCGGCTCCTCGCCTGAGCAACGACCGCCTCGGCCAGCGGGTGATTCAAGCGATAGGTATGAGCCTCGCTCGATCGGCGCGGCAGCTCGTAGAGACCGAGAGGAATCCCGCCGCCAAAAGGCGATTTGAGCAATCGGAAGGATGAATCGCTGAGAAACTCAGCATGGCCGTTCAGCTCGTGACTGGTGAGTCGCATGAGGAGTTGTTCGAAACGGTTGAGTACTGCCTTGGAGGTTTCATCCTGCACCCGCAACTTTTCGCGGACTTCGTCGTCGAAGTTTTCCAGCAGCTTGCGGCGGGTCTGAGTCATGGTTTCGTTGATTTCGGAACTCAACTCAAGCTGCAGCTGGTCAAAGGCGCTCCTGATCTCCTCGGTCTTGCGGCAACGCTGATAAATGTCGTTGATTCGTTTCTCGAAGTCGACCCCAGACTCGATAGCGCCGAGCACCTCGTCGCTGGCGCCGAATATGCCCTCAAAGAGTTTGAATTTCTCGGAGAGGAGCTGGAAGACGCGCTGGTCGGCTTCGTTCTTCCGATTGAGAAAGTTCACCACCACCACG
>Ga0187878_1002040_pt1 | contig 18501 bp, 14 predicted proteins | sample June2016WEW_17_1_FD_132979 | JGI IMG/M metagenome (GOLD analysis project Ga0187878, IMG submission 132979) | Peatland microbial communities from SPRUCE experiment site at the Marcell Experimental Forest, Minnesota, USA - June2016WEW_17_150 | ecosystem: Environmental > Terrestrial > Soil >...
ATCTCGGGGGCGATCGTCTTTCCCAGAGCGCTGGTTTTTTCGAGAGCTTCCTTCACATTGCGCATCAGCGCTTCCGTTTCGAGGCCGGCGGTGGTTTCCGGCGCGATTTCCTCCAGCACTCGAAGTTTTGCCTGCAGGTAAGGCAAGCCCTCGTCCCAGCTCTCCACCTGGGCTCTTGCCATCCCCTGAACAAGGACGCGGACGCCGTGGTCCGGCATTTTGAGCATCCGAATCACCATGCCCACGGTGCCTATGTCGTACATCTCCCCCGAGCTCGGAGTCTCAACCTCCTGATTGCGCTGCGTCAGTAGAAGGATCATGCGATTCTGCGTCAGTGCCTGGTCGACCGCATGGATAGCCTTGTCGAGAGACACCACGAGCGGCAGAATCATGTACGGGAACGTAACGACGTCCCGCAGGGGCAGCACCGGAAGCCTATCTGGGATCAGGATCTGATCATCCTGCGGGGTGCCCGCCTCCTTTTTTGCTGGTTCCTCTTTCAAGTCCGCTGGCGTCATAACCGCTTCGAAGTCCTTTCGCCTAAATTCGATTCGGATTTACCCGGCAAGTTTCACTTTAGTTTCTTGGTGATCGGAATCTCGAACAATTCGCCGCGCCGTTCCCTGATCCTGGGAATCTCGATGGTAAGAACCCCATTAGCCAGAATTGCCTTGGAGCGATGGGCGTCCACGACCCTTTCGATGTGGATCTGACGGTCAAACCTCCCGTATCTCCTTTCCAGGCAATAGTAGGAAAGGCGCTGGCGGACGGCGACCGGTTCGCGCTTTACACCCTGAACCCTGAGGGCGCTTCCTTGACCTGTGAGCCGGATGTCCGATGGCAGGATTCCGGGCACCTCCACGCGGACTGTCACGGCATCCGGCGTCTCGCAAATGTCGACATTGGGAATCCAGCTGCCCACGGCAAGTCGATCCAGGATTTCCTCGGCTTCAAGAATGAGTGAGGATTGTACCTGGTCGTACAGGTCTCGCTTGCGCGATTTCGACATAGGTTACCCGAGAGCTGGATTCGAAATTCGAGATTCGAAATTCGAGATTCAATATTCTCAATCTCGAATTTCGAATCTCGAATCTCGAATCTCAAACATGACGTCTGCCTTCAGCGAGCGGTACGGAAATTAGGACGGTTTCTTTTCAAACAGTTCATTGATCTCGGTCATGAATTCAGCCACATCCTCGAATTCCAGGTAGACCGACGCAAATCGGAGATAGGCGACTTTGTCGAGTCGTCTCAGCTCCGACAGCAGGGTTTTCCCGATGGCGACAGTCTCGAGTTCCCGCTCCGGACTTTCCTGGACTCGAAGCTCGACGAGATCGACAATCTTCTCGAGCTGCGTGAGGCTGACCGGCCTCTTCTCACAAGCCTTCAACAGCCCGGACAGGATCTTGCTACGATCGAACTTCTCCCTGCCGCCGTCCTTCTTGACGACCATGTAGGGAATCTCGTCGATGCGCTCATAACTCGTGAAGCGCCGGGAGCACTGCAGGCACTGGCGGCGCCGGCGAATCGAATCTCCCTCACGGCTCTCTCGCGAGTCTACCACGCGATCCTTCATATGTCCGCAGTATGGGCACTTCATCGGCTCGACTCCGATCCATCCTGGGAGGGAATTCTGGCCTCCCGCCCGCGAGAATCCTTCAAGTAGGCGATTTCAAAGACGTTACGAAATAAATATGAAATTGCCCCAAAGGTCAAGAAGAAACGCACCGCTCAATTTGGGAACAGGTACCATAACCTCGAAATTATCCCGGACAAACCTGCTTGGTGCACTTTGGAATTTCGAGGTTATGGTACCTGTTCCCAAATTCATAATTTCAAGGTTATGGGGCCTGTCCCCAATTTCTGTATCTTCTATTTGCCTGTATCTGATAGAGTTGGGTGTCCGGCCCGGGCGATGCCGATATCGCATGAAAACCCTCACCGACCTTCAAGGCCGACAGTGATTTTTTGAACTTTGCGCTTCCTCGTTTCGTTTCTCGGGATTAGAGACATGGAGTTGCGATTGCTCCCAGGCGATGAAAAAGTCGTTGAGCGATGTCTCCAGGGAGATGACGCCGCCTGGGAGACGGTTGTGAGCCAGTATGCCAAAAGGATCTACAACCTTTCGTATCGCTACACGAGTCGCCGTGATGAAGCGGAGGATTTGACTCAGGAAATATTTATTCGGGTTTATCAAAATCTGAAGAGCTTCCGTTCCGAGTCCGGCAGCTTTCAGAACTGGATCATGAGAGTAGGACGGAACCTGATCATTGATCATTATCGGCGCACGCGGCGCTTCCAGCAGGCCGCCGGGACTGAGGAAATGGAAAACATGAACCTGAAGGACGAAAAGGTCGCCAGTCCTCAGCGCATCGCCGAACAATCGGAGGCGGCCAGGTTTCTCGGAGATGGGCTGCAGGCACTTTCTCCTGAGCTAAAGGAAGCCATCATTCTGCGTGACCTCGAGGGCATGCCCTATTTGGAGATCGCGGAGCTCTTAGGAATCCCGGAAGGTACGGTCAAGAGCCGGATCAACCGGGCGCGTCTCGAGTTGGCAAAACTGCTGACCAAGCGTCGTGCACAGGCAGGTGTGCAGATTTAGGGAGCCGGTTATGGAGTGCGGGTTGGTGGAAGATCGCTTGAGCGAATATGTCGAGCGGACATTGCCGCATGAGGAGATGGTCCGAGTCGCCGAGCACCTCCAGGAATGTGCCCGTTGTCAGGGACTGATGGAGGAGATCCGATCCATCCTGGTTACCTGCCAGGCGTTTCCGTCCTACGAGGCGGACGTTGAGCTGATCGATCGGGTCCTGCTGAGAACCTCTGGACGTCCGCGATCCCGATCGCTCCGCGAGCGGCTCCGCGCCTATTTCCTGCGTCCCATCCTAACTCCGCGCTTCGCTATGGGAGTAGGACTGGCCTTGCTGTCCGCAGCCCTGCTGGTCGACCTGATGGCACCCCGCGTGGGAACGCTTGCATCCACCCTCACGCCAGGAGAGTTGCTCAGCAGGATGGACCGGGGTGTTCAGCAAATCTACAGCGCAGGACTGAAGCTCTATGACACGAAGAACGAGTATCAGACCCAGCTCTCGTTCTTTAAAAACAATCTGATGCACAAACTCGGTTTCATGATCGAGCAGTTGGATGTGCCGGCGGAGGGCAACAAGAAGCCGGACGAGCAGAAGCAGCCGGAAAAGGTTCCTGCACAGCCAAAGAAGAGCAGTGTCCTGTTGTTGCCTGCTTGACCAGGGCTCGCTTTCGCCCTTGGGAGGAGATGTAGTATGAAATGTTCTTATCATTCCACGGTGGATTCCCAGGAATACTGCAGCACTTGCAGCAAGGCCTTGTGTGCCGAGTGCTCGCACCGGATCAAGGGCAAGGTCTTCTGTCAGGATTGTTTGGTGCGCGGCGCAGAATGGGCAGCTTCTGTCAAGGACCTGCACATTCCCACCGATGCGCCCAAGCGTGCGGCGGCGTTGTCGTTGATTCCTGGAATGGGAGCCGTCTACAACGGCGACTACCAGAGAGCCCTCGTCCAGTTCGCTGTCTTCGCCGCCCTGGTCATCATGGGAGACGAAGTGCACGGTATTTTCGGATTCGGCGCCTTTGTCTTCCTCGTTTTTACGATGTTCGATTCGTATCGCATGGCGGAAGCAAATCTGCGTTCCCGGGTGGACGAGATGCCGGCCAAGGCGCACCCGGCCAAGGATAACACGGTCGCCGTCTGGGGAGTCCTGTTGATCGTCCTGGGAATGGTGTTTCTGCTCAAGAACTTCATCCATTTCTACTTTCTCAATCGGTTGTGGCCGCTCGCCTTCATTGCGCTCGGAGCGTACCTTGTGTATCGAGCCTTGCGCGAGCGTGAAGACGCGACCGCAGTGAGGAATGTGCCCGGCGCGAGCGAGCCCAGGAACTAGGCTTGGGAGGGTTTCATGTCTGTTGGATCCCGGAAGGGTGCTTTGGTTTTCGGATTGATTCTGATCGCCATCGGTCTCGTCTTTTTTCTCCCCAACTGGTACCCGAACCAGAGTTCGTGGCAGTTGGCAGCTCGTTATTGGCCGGTCTTGCTCATCCTGATCGGTGCCCGCAAGCTCTACGGTTATGCAACCTGGCAACAGGAGCAGGCCGCAGACGAAACGGCAAGGCGGCGTCACCGGCAACCATCGCTCATGGCGGGTTTGCTTTGGACGGCATTCGGAATCATGTTCCTGCTAAGGAACTTCGGCATCGGCCCCGACCTTTGGGCGATGGCGAGGCGCTACTGGCCGATTCTTCTCATTCTCGTCGGGCTGGGCAAGGTAATAGACTACCTCAGGCAGAAGGAGGGAGTGTCTCTTAAGGTAGGAGAAGTCTTTAGCCTGCTCTTCGTGCTGATCATCGGTCTCGCGATATCCCAAATCCCGGGCAGCGCCGTAAAGGACATGCTGTCTTCCTCCATTAATATTGGGGGCACCGACGTCTTCCTCGGAACCACGCACGAGTACACACAGGAATTTACCTACCCTCTGACTTCCGAGACACCAGTGCGGATCGAAAACTCAAACGGCCAGGTGTCCGTTTCTCCCGGGAGCGACAATGAGATCCGTGTTCATTTGCGCAAGAGTGTTTTCGAGGACGACGAGGCGCGCGCCCGGCAGATTGCGGATGAAATCAAGGTGGAAGGGGGCCAGGAGGGTCAGGCAAAGGCATTGACTTTTGTGCTGAAGACGAATCGCGACGGTCTGTCCTCCAGGAACTATCACTTCAAGACAGATATGGACGTTTTTGTTCCGAAGCGCGTGCAGCTGGAACTCCGCAATTCTTTCGGCGGCGTGAATGTCTCTGGCCTCGACGGCAAAATCAATGTGCAGTCGAGCACCGGTTCCAGCCAGCAGGGGACGCTGGAAGTTCATGATTGCAGCGGCAGTTTCGTTGTCTCCAACGAATATATCGAGGCCAGGCTGACCAGTTTGACCGGCAACCTCTCGGTCACCGCGCGTGGGCGCGTCACCGTGCAGGGCGTCAAGGGCGATGTCGACGTCCACAACGAATACTCACCTGTCGAGATCAGCGATATCGACGGCAAGGTCACCGTTTCGGATGACGAGGGCAGCGTCAACATGAAGAATGTTTCCAAATCGGTGGCCATCGATGCGCGCGGGAGCAACGTGACCGTCAACAACCTGCAGGATAGCGTGAGAATCATCAGCAGCCACAGACGCGTGTACGTTTCGGATGTGGCCGCCGACGTCCAACTCACGAGCAGTTACGGCAGCGTCACCCTAAAGAAGATCAAAGGAAATGTGGACATTACCTCAGACACCGACCGGCTCAGTCTCGAAGACATCGGCGGCTACCTCAAGGCGGCGGCGCAAGAGTCCTCCCTGCACGTAAACAACGCCGGCGGGCCGGTGATTATCAATACGTCGATGAAAGACGTGATCGTGAACAACTTCAACAAAGGCTGCACGGTGACGAATGATAATGGGGATGTCACGCTGTCCACGGATTCTCTGAGCAAGGATCAGATCGGCGTCAAGAGCCGGAATGGGGACATCACAATGTTTCTGCCTCCTGGAGCCGCGTTCCAACTGGACGCCACGGCACACAATGGCCATATCACTTCAGAGTTCGCCGGCCTGGATAAGACCACGGAAATGGGCGATATGGCGACCATCAAGGGGAGACTCAAGACCGGCGGCCCCAAGATCGTTCTTGAAAGCGAAAACAAGGACATCTATGTTCGATGCAGGGAGAACGATCAGGCTGGCACAAAAGGCCGGTAGATAGCCGACGTTCGGGAGGAATCTCATGAAACACATCATCCTATGGCAGACGAGCATTGCGGCTGTTCTACTTCTTTCGGGATGCAGCCTGGACGAGAGAATTCCCGCGGAAATGACCAGAATGGACCAGAGCCGGCCGCTCGCAAAGGAGTCATCCCTCGAGGCGGAAGTAAGCCTTGATATCGGTTCGATCGAGATCTCGGGAGACAGCCTCAAGCAGGCGTACTCGTTCGACCTCGAATACGACAAGGCCGCGTATGAGCCTCAGGTCAGCTACGACGACGACAGCGGGAACACTGGGCGATTCTCTCTCAAGCTCGAGAGCACTCACAAGAAGGGCATTCGAAGCGAGCGGGAAAACAACCGGCTGCATTTGAACCTCACGGACGCTGTGCCGGTGAGTTTGCACATCAACAGCGGCGTCGGCGACGCACGCCTGGCCTTGTCACGCCTGCATCTGAGCAGCCTGGACCTTGAATCCGGCGTGGGCGGAGCCAGAATCTCTTCCTATGAGCCGAACCCCTCTGTCTGCGACTCGATCCGCTTGCGCAGCGGCGTCGGCAGCATGGATGCCGTGGGCTTGGGCAACCTCAATTTCCGCAGTCTCGAGTTCGAAGGCGGCGTGGGCGGAGCCACGCTCGATTTCTCAGGCCAATGGAGGCAGGATGCCGAGGTCCGCATAACTGTCGGCGTCGGCGGCGTCACCGTTCGCATGCCGCGCGACGTCGGCGTCCGGGTCTCCGCGGAAAAGCATTTCCTGAGCGGCCTTCAGCTGGACGGCTTCCGCAAAGAGGGGGGAGAGGACTATTACAGCGCGAATTACAGCAAGGCCAAGGTGAGGGTTTCCGTGACCGTAAAAACAGGCGTCGGCGGGTTCAGAATCTCTTGGCTGTAGGGGCGGGACCTGTGCCCGCCCGTCCACCACATCGCGTCTCCCCACCGGGCGCCCACAGGTGGCGCCCCTACGGTCAAACTCCTTGAGTACTTCGGCGAAGCCGGAGGTTTACCTAAAAGCAAATTATGGATACAGCCCTGTCTCGCCGTCTCCCAGATCGTCGGCGGGGTTCAGGTCCTCGGGCGAGATGACGACGATGCCGCTTTCCGCAACGTGATAATGCTTGCGGTCCTCGTCGGGATCAAAGCCGATTACGCTTCCTTCCGGCAGGCAAACGCCGCGGTCGATGATGGCCCTTGAAATCCTCGAGTTCCTCCCGATTTCAACCTGCGGAAACAGGATGCTGCGATCCACTTCGCAGTAGCTGTTGACGCGCACACCCGGAGATAGGATGGAGTTCACTACTCTGCCTCCGCTGATAATGCACCCTCCCGACACGATCGAGTCCAGGGCAATGCCCATGCGCAGGTCCGTTTGCGCAAAGACAAACTTGGCGGGCGGGTACTGCGGCTGATAGGTGCGGATAGGCCATTCCGTGTCGTAGAGATTAAAATGCGGGTTGACCTCGACGAGATCCATATTGGCTGCGTAGTAAGCCTCGATAGTCCCGACATCCAACCAGTACTGTGCCTCCTTCTTGTTTTCATCGACGAAATGGTGCGCGTGCACCTTGTAACGGTCAATCAGCCGGGGAATGATGTCCCGGCCGAAGTCGTGCGTGGAATCCGGCATGCGGGCGTCTTCTTCGAGCACCTGCGCCAGCAAAAACTTGTTGAAGACATACACGCCCATGGAAGCGGTAACCTGCGCGGGAGCGGCCGCGCCTTTTTCGGGCGGCGCCGGTTTTTCCTGAAAGCTCAGGATGCGGCATGAATCATCCACCTGCATTACACCGATCTTTTGCGACTGCTCCGCAGGCACCTGGATGGCGCCGATGGTCACATCCGAATTCTTGTCGATGTGCTGCTTCAGCATGCGGAAATAGTTCATCTTGTAGATGTGGTCGCCGGAGAGGATCATGACGAAGTTGATTTGATGCACGCCTTTGATCGAATAAAGGTTCTGCCAGACGGCATCCGCCGTTCCCATGTACCAGTTCTCGCCCACCCTCTTCTGCGGCGGTATGACCTCGATAAACTCATCGAGGTCTTTCGCCACTACGTTGGTCCAGCCGTTCCGTATGTGCCTGTGGAGCGACAGTGATTTGTATTGGGTCAGAATGAAAACCTTGCGCAGCCCCGAGTTGATGCAGTTGCTGAGCGTGACATCCACAATGCGATAACATCCGCCGAAAGGGACCGCCGGCTTGGCCCGGTGCCGCGTGAGCGGAAAAAGGCGCTCGCCCACGCCGCCCGCAAGAAGAATGCCCAAAGTCTTCTGCATCAGGATGCTCATATGTTCCCACCTCGCTGCCAATGACCGCATTCTTCGGAAGAGTCTGCACCATTTTTTCCCCTCAAACCTGCCGTTTTGCAAGCACAAAATCTGGTCTGGTTGCTTTTTCGCTGCTGCCCCCGGTTTTGAGAAGCGCCGCCGGGCGCCGGGGCCGTTCTCGGAGGTCGCTCTGCAACCGGAGGACGTGCGCCTCCGCCCCGGATCTCGAAATCTTGTCGCTCCCCGCGCGCATGAAAGCGGTACAATGGCTTTCTCCGGAAGCGGCCCGCCTGATCACGTCGTTCGTTCGCGCCGCATCTTTCAACGCTTCCCGCGGGGGGTGAATCATGATGGGATCTTGTTCCTCGTTCTTGTGTGCCGGACTCGGGCTTGCGATTTCTCTTTGTGCGCTTTCCACGCAAGCCGCAGCTCAAAAAAGGGCGCGCGAGCTGGGGATCGCGCCCGGCGTGCTTCAACCCGGTCCGTTGAACGCTATTACTGACGTCACCGGAGTGGCCGTGGGTCACGTCACGCTTTTCGAAGGGCAGAACGTCAGGACCGGCGTGACAGCCATCCTGCCTCATTCCGGAAATATTTTTCAGCAGAAGGTCCCAGCGGCTGTTTTTGTGGGCAATGCTTTCGGCAAGCTGGCAGGAAGCACGCAAGTGGAGGAACTGGGGAACCTCGAAACGCCGATCGTCTTGACCAACACGCTGAACGTCGCCGAAGGAATTGCCGGCATCGTAGAGTACACGCTGGCTCAACCCGGGAATGAGCGCGTGCGCTCCGTTAACGCCGTCGTGGGCGAAACCAACGATGGAACGCTTAACGACATCCGCGGCCGTCATGTGACCAGGGAGCATGTGATCGAAGCCATCCGTTCGGCCAAAGGCGGCCCCGTAATGGAGGGCGCTGTGGGCGCGGGCACGGGAACCGTCTGCTTCGGGTTCAAAGGCGGCATCGGCACGTCTTCGCGACAGATTGCCGCGGCGGAGGGCGGATATGTCGTGGGAGTCCTCGTCCAGACCAATTTCGGCGGCGTGCTCGAAATCAATGGGGCCCCGGTCGCGCAGGAGCTCGCGAAATCGCGCGGCGGAAATCCCAACAGCCCGCCGGACGGTTCCTGCATGGTGGTCGTGGCGACAAACGCTCCGCTTGACGCGCGTAATCTGAAACGGCTGGCCGCGCGCGCCATGCTGGGCCTCGCTAAGACCGGCTCGTACAGCAGCAATGGCAGCGGCGACTTCGTGGTCGCCTTCTCGACGGCGCCCGAAGTGCGCGTGCCTGCCGATACCAGGGCGCTCACGCTCTCTGCTACCTTGTTGACCAACGATGCCGTATCGCCGCTCTTTCAAGCCGTGAAGGAAGCCACCGAGGAAGCGGTTTACAATTCTCTGTTCATGGCCAGGACAACCACCGGGGAAGGAGGTCGCACGATCGAGGCGCTTCCTGTCGATAAGGTCCTCGAGATTTGCCGTAAATACAATGTCCTCCGGGAAGTGAAATGAAGCTTTATGGCTGGTTTGGGCTCCTGCTCCTCATCGCCGCCGAGGTTTGCCTCTTCCGCCGGATTGAGCCCTTTTATTCCTGGTTCTATTGCTTTGCGTGGTGGTCCTACATCCTGCTGGCCGACAATCTCGTGCTCCGGCTCCGGGGCCGCTCGCTGATTTGCGGACGGCGCCCTGAATTATGGCGCATGCTCCCGATCTCGGTCTTCTTCTGGCTGCTTTTCGAAGGGTACAATCTGGCGCTCCGGAATTGGGCTTATGCCGATGTGCCTTCGCAGTTGTGGCTTCGCTGGCCGGGCTATGCATTGGCCTTCGCAACTGTGCTGCCCGGCGTCTTTATTACAGCTGACCTTGTCGAGTACCTGATGTTCGGCGGCAGAAGCCGCCCTTCCGCATCCGAGAGCGAAGAGCTGGCCGCTCCTCCGCACACGCAATCTTCATCCGCATGGATCGTGTTCGGCGCGGCCTTCAGCGCGGCACCGCTGATCTGGCCACGGTACTTCTTCCCCGCCCTTTGGCTGGGACCGATATTCCTGCTCGACCCGGTGCTGGAGCGGTTCGGGTTGCAAAGCCTCTCTCTTCAGATCGCAATGGGCGCGCGGCGCAGGATCTGGAGTCTGCTCGGCGCCGGACTCGCCTGCGGCCTGATGTGGGAATTCTGGAACTTCTGGGCGGCATCCCGCTGGACCTACTCCGTGCCGTATTTCGGAGAATGGAAGATCTTCGAAATGCCGGTCCTGGGCTTTTTGGGGTTTCCGCCGTTCGCCCTGGAGTGCTGGATCTTCTATCACCTGTTCCTGCGGCTGCAGCGGCGATGGAGGACCGTGCCGGCGCGCGCCCTCCTGTGGGTTGCCGTCGTCCTCTACTGCGCGCTCATATTCCGTGCGATGGATCATCACACGGTCCTTAACTTCGTCTCGAACCATTACAGGAGCCTGCTTTCATGTCGATGCATTGGATGATTGGTTTCATGATCCTGGCCGCCGCGTGGCAACAGGGCCAGACTCCCGCGCAAAAAGGATCCGACGCGAAGGCGCCCTACGTCGAAAGGAGCGAGAAGGAATTTGCATTCTATCCGGGCGGCAGCATCGAGATCAGCGCTGCTGCTCCCGGCAACGTGAAGGTCGCCGGATGGACGAATGCCGGGGTCAAGGTCGAAATTGAGAAGGTCTTTTTCTACCTCAGCCCGGATGAGGCCCGGGCCGCCTCGAGGCAATTTCCGGTCAGCGTCACCAACACGCCCACTTCCGTGCACATCAGCACGTCGGGATCCAAGCAGCCCAGAGCCACGATGGAAGTAAACCTCCAGGTTTACGTGCCCGCTCAAAAAACCGACCTGGCCATCAGAATGATCAAGGGGGACCTTGCCATCACCGGGCTCAACGGCTCCATGGAAGCCACGCTGGAGGAGGGAAACTTGGAGGCGATCAACGTTGCGGGGTACTACTCTGCCACGACAAAGAGAGGTGATTTGATCGTCGAGCTCTCAGGCAAGACCTGGATCGGCCACAGCTTCACCGCGGCGACCGGGCAGGGAAATGTGAATCTGAGGCTCCCATCGGACTACTCCGCCACTCTCCAGTTGGAAACCAAGGCAGGCAACATCTCTATCGATTACCCTCCGCAGATTGTCGATGGGGAATCCGTTCCACTTCAGGTGTTGGCCAAAAAACTGATCCGCTCCGTGAGCGCTCCGATCGGTGCGGGCGGAACCTCAGTCAAATTGGCGACCCAGTCGGGTGACATCACCCTGACATCAAAGAAACAATAAAATCGGAAAATCGGGGACACTACGATTTCACCCGTTTTGGGGGAGAGGTTTTTCCACCTCGAGGTCGCGGTCATTTCACTCTTGCCCTTGGTTCACAGCGAGGTGGATACTCGGAGAATAACTGGTGAGAGCGCAGCCTGTCCCCTTTTTGATGAGGTTCAATCGTGGCGACTGCTCTACGGATGGTGGTACTTGCATCAGTAACGTGGTTGACTGTTCAGATTCTGCTGATCGGACACCGGATAAGGAAAGGTGCGGTCGGACGTCCTCCCATTTCGAAGCAGCCTCATTCCCGGAAATATATCGTGTCGATTGCTCTTTGACCATTCGAGACTACATCCGTTATCTTTAATGGTGGAGGAGGGATGTTTACCTGCCCATACTGCGGTGAGCCCAACGATATCCGCCGTGCCCGCCGGCACGGATTGGACTGGCTCCTGGCTGTCTTTTTTCTCGTGCCGTACCGCTGTCGGGACTGCCGGGAGCGCTTCTACCGCTTCCGCTTTCTCGGAAGTCGTGACCGGGTATCATAACAGTATAATGAGCGTCGTTGAGGAGAACGCCGTCCATCATGCCCCAGGAAGCCCGATCCCAGCTGCGTCAGTGAGCACGGAAGATCCAGTTCTCACCTAATTTCGTTGGCCTTTTGCGCGCACGTCTGGTTGCGTGGGGAGTTGCGAAGTGTCCCAGCCTCCGCCGAGAGCCTGGATCAGCGCCACGCTGGCTATCAGGCGCCGTGTCAGGAGGCTCACCGCGGTGCGCTCGGCGTTCAGTGCCGTGGCCTGTGCCGTGATGACCGCCAGGTAACTGATGGTACCTGCCTTGTACTGCACGGTAGAGATCGTGAGCGCCCGCTCTGATGAGCTGACTGCCTGGTCTACCGTCACTTCCTCATCTGCCAGGATGCGCAATGCCGCAAGGTTGTCCTCCACTTGCTGGAAGGCGTTTAGCACGGTCTGCCGATACCCGGCGATAGCGGCATCATAGGCATCCAGCACCTGCGCCAAGGCGGCGCGGCGGTGCCCGGCGTCGAAGATGGCTTCCGCTGCGGCAGGCCCAACCGAGAAAACACGGCTGGGCCAACTCAGCCAGGTGCCGATGCTGGTGGAGGAGAAGCCGGCCGCGCCGCTCAGCGTCAGCGAAGGATAAAATGCGGCTTTGGCAATTCCGATCTCTTCGTTTGACGCAGCCATTTGCCTTTCCGATTGGGCGATATCCGGCCGGCGTTCGAGCAGCGCAGAAGGAACGCCGATGGGTACCGGTGGTGGTGTGTCGTGGAGCACGGCAGCGGGAAGGGATAGCTCCGCGGGTGGTTTGCCGGTAAGAACCGCGATGGCGTGCTCGAACTGGGCGCGCGCCACGCCCAAATCAATCATGTTCGATTGTGCCGTGTAGAGCTGAGATTCGGCCTGCGCAACGTCGAGATCGGAGGCCACGCCCCCAGAAAATCGGTTGCGTGTCAACGTCAGGAATTCCTGGTACGACTTTACCGTGCGGTCCAGCAGCTGGTACTCGCCGTCAAGGCCATGAAGGTTGAAATAATCCTGCGCCAGCTCGGATTGATAGATGAGACGAATGTTTTCGAGTTGCGCGGCCGAGGCCTGCGCAACGGAGGCCGCGGCGGTCAGGTTGCGCCGCACGCTGCCCCACAAATCCGGGCCCCAGGACACATCCAGAGGCAAGCTGTAACTGGTATGGAGCGACGACACGTTGGGAGTGGCGCCGCCTGCGGTTCGAGATTCCGTGATGGCAGGAGTCACGCTTGCGGTGGGGAACAATGAAGAATGGGCGAGGCGCGCCGCCTCGCGCGCCTCGTGGTACTGCGCTTCAGCCAGCAGCACATTTTGGTTGGAGATGCTGACCTGCTCCTCGAGAGCGTTGAGAGTGGGGTCCTTGTAGAGCTCCCACCACTTGCCTTTGAGCACCCCGTCACCCGGCGCTGCCTGTTTCCAGCCGTTGGCTTCCTTGAAGTCGGCGGGCGGCTCCTCCTTGTAAGCAGGAGGCACGGGAGCGCTGGCCCGCTTGTACGTGGGGCCGACCATGCAACCTCCTGAAAAAAGGATCACGCCGGCGAGCACCAGAATCACGGGATTCCGCATGCTTATCGGGACTCTGTCTTCCTGGTTCATGAATCGCCTTGTCATGTCAGACCTCCGACCCGAGCGGTTCGACCGGCTCACGGCGAGAAGTGCGTACGCGGGCCCACCAGTTCTGGAGGCGATCAAAGTAGAGATAAATCACGGGTGTTGTGAACAGGGTGAGCGCCTGGCTGACGATCAGGCCGCCGATGATCGTGATGCCCAGCGGCCGGCGCAGCTCACTGCCCGTGCCCCTCAAGAGTGCAAGCGGCACGGCGCCCAGCATGGCCGCCATAGTGGTCATCACGATCGGGCGAAAACGCAGCATGCAGGCCTCGAAGATGGAATCTCTGGAATTCCTGCCCTCCAGGCGCTCGGCTGCCAGCGCGAAATCGATCATCATGATGGCGTTTTTCTTGACCAGGCCGATCAGCAGAATGATGCCGATGATGCCGATGATGCTGAGTTCGGTGTGGGTCAGCATCAGCGCCAGCAGCGCGCCAAGGCCGGCCGACGGCAGCGTCGAGAGGATCGTGATGGGATGAATGTAGCTCTCGTACAGAATACCGAGCACCAGGTAGACGGTCACCAGCGCCGCGCCGATCAAGATCGGCTCGCTGCCCAGGGAATCACTGTACGCCTGCGCGGTGCCGGCGAACATGGTCTGGATGGTAGGCGGCAGTCCCACTTTGCGCGCCGCGGCTGTGATCGCGTTCACGGCATCACCCAGTGCCACGCCCGGCTGGGTGTTGAACGAGATCGTCACCGCGGGGAAGAGCCCCTGGTGATTGACTGAGAGCGGCGCTACGGCAGGGGCAAACTTGGCGAAGGAGCCGAGCGGCACTTCCTGGCCGTTGGGCGCGCGCACGTAAATCTGGCTGAGAAACCCGGGATTCTGCCAGTACCGCGGTTGCACCGTCATGACGACGTGATACTGGTTCAGCGAGGTGTACATGACCGACACCTGGCGCTGGCCGAATGCGTCGTAGAGGGTGTCGTCGATCAATTGCGGGGCGATGCCGAAACGCGCGGCCGTTTCGCGATCATAGGTCACCAGGGCCTGCAAGCCGCGATTCTGCTGGTCGCTGTTAATGTCGGTGATGATGGGGATGGTCTTCAACTGCTGGAACATGCGTGGGGCGTAGTCGATGAGGTCCTGCACGTTGTCGCCGCGCATCGAGAATTGATACTGCGCCGCGCTCATGCGGCCGCCCACGCGCACATCCTGGGCGGCCTGCAGATATAGGGAAGCTCCGGGCACCCTGGCAAGTTTCGGGCGCAGGCGCGCAATCACGTAATCGGCGGTGATTTTTCTCTCGTTGAGCGGCCTCAGCAGAACGAACATGCGAGCCACGTTTAACGTGCCGCCGCCGGTAAATCCCTGCACCGTTTCGACCGCAGGATCGGCGGCGATAATCCGGATCATCTGTCTGAGGATCCCGTCCATGGCCTGAAACGAGGTGTCCTGGTCGCCGATGATCTGGCCCATCAACCGCCCGTTGTCCTGCTGCGGGAAGAAGCCCTTGGGGACGCGGACATAGAGGTAGACATTCAAAGCGATGGTGCCAAAAAGCACGAGCAGCGTCGCGAACGAGTGGCGCAGCACGACAGTGAGCGTCCTGCCGTAGGCGTTGACCATCATTTTGAAGAAGTGCTCGCTGGCACGATATAGCCAGCCGTGCTCGCCGCGCTCCTTTAAGAGGTGCGCGCACATCATGGGGGTTGCGGTGAGCGAGACTACCATGGAGACCCCTATGGCGACTGAGAGCGTGACAGCAAACTCACGAAACAGCCGTCCCACAATGCCCCCCATCAGCAGCAGGGGGATGAACACGGCGACGAGCGAGATGCTGATGGTCAAAACTGTGAACCCGATTTCCTGTGCGCCTTTCAGCGCGGCCTGAAACGGGTTCATGCCCTGTTCCAGATAGCGCGTGATATTTTCGATCACCACGATGGCGTCGTCGACCACGAACCCGGTGGAGATCGTCAGCGCCATTAACGAAAGGTTGTCCAGTGTGTATCCCAGCAGGTACATCACGCCAAAGGTGCCAACCAACGATATCGGGACCGCGATGCTGGGAATGAACGTGGTGCGAAAATCGCGCAGGAAGAAAAAACCCACGAGGATGACCAGCAGCACCGAGATGAGCAGGGTGCGCTCCACCTCGTGAACCGAGGCGCGGATGGTTACGGTCTGGTCCGATGCGATTTGCATGTCGATGGATTGCGGAATCGCGGCCTTGAGCTGCGGCAGGGTGGCGCGAATCCGGTCCACCGTGGCGATTATGTTGGCCCCGGGCTGCCGGTTGATGATCACCAGGACGGATGGCTTCGCGTTCGCATAGCCCGCGTTTTCCACGTTCTCGACGGAATCTCTTACGTCGGCAATATCGCCGAGACGAACCGCGGAGCCGTTGTGATAGGCAACGAGCAACGGGATGTAGTCGGCGGCTTTGAAGATCTGGTCGTTGGCGCCGACTTCCCATATCCGCTGGCCATCGGAGAAGTGGCCTTTGGGAATATTGGCATTTGCCGTCGCCAGGGTCTGGCGCACCTGCTCCAGCCCGATGCCGTATTTGTTCAATACCATGGGGTTGACTTCCACGCGCACGCTCGGCAGGGAGCTCCCGCCCACGGTCACCTGGCCCACGCCGGAGACCTGCGCCAATTTCTGCGCCATGATGCTCGATGCGGCATCGTAGATGTGACTTTTGTCCAGCACATTGGAGGTCAGCGCGAGCATGAAGATCGGCGAATCAGCAGGGTTCACTTTCCGGTATGAGGGATTGCTCGGAAGATTGCTCGGGAGATAGCCGCGCGCTGCCGCTATGGCCGCCTGCACATCGCGCGCAGCGGCGTCGATATTGCGATTGAGATCAAACTGCAATGTGATGCTGCTTGAGCCCAGCGAACTGGACGAGGTCATCTCGGTCACCGAGGCAATGCGGCCGAACTGGCGCTCCAGCGGCGTGGCCACCGAGGAGGCCATGGTCTCAGGGCTTGCGCCCGGCAGGTTGGCGTTCACCGAAATGGTCGGGAAGTCGACCTGCGGGAGCGGCGACACGGGCAGCAACCGGAACGCGGTGGCGCCGGCAAGAGCAATGGCAACCAGCAAGAGCGTGGTGGCAACCGGTCTCCGGATGAAGGGTTCAGAGAGATTCATAGCTTAGTGCGCCGGGATCGGCTCCACGCCTGGTTGCAACACGTGCTTGGATTTCTTGGAAAACTTCCTCGCCAGGCTGTCGAACCAGAGATAAATCACCGGGGTTGTGTACAGGGTGAGCAACTGGCTGAGCAGCAGCCCGCTGATCATTGTGATGCCCAATGGCCGGCGCAGCTCCGATCCCGTGCCGGTCCCGAGAGCAAGCGGAACCGCGCCGAGCAAAGCGGCCATTGTGGTCATCATAATGGGCCGGAAACGCAGCAGGCAGGCCTGGTAGATGGCATCCACGGGTGCCATGCCCTCCTTGCGCTGGGCATCGAGCGCGAAGTCGATCATCATGATGCCGTTTTTCTTAACGATGCCGATGAGCAGTACCATGCCGATGAGGGCAATGACGCTGAAATCGTTGCGGCAGAGATTGAGCGCCAGCAGCGCGCCAACGCCGGCTGAAGGCAAGGTGGAAAGAATCGTCACGGGGTGAATGTAACTTTCGTACAGCACTCCCAGCACGATATACACGGTGATCAGCGCCGCCAGAATCAGCACCGGCTCATTGGCGAGCGAGTTTTGAAACGCCTGGGCGGTGCCTTGGAATGCGGCCTGGATGCTCGCCGGCAAGCCGATTTCCGCCTTTACGCGGTTGATCGCGTCCACGGCATTGCCGAGCGAGGCATTGCTCGCCAAATTGAAGGAAAGTGTCACCACTGGAAACTGACCCTGGTGGTTAATCGTGATAGGCACGGGAGTCAAGTCCACATGCGAGAAGACGCCAATGGGAACTTGGCCGTCATTGGCGAATACGCTGCTGGAAGCGATCGGCGCGCCATAAACGGCGCCCGAAGCCGTGGCCGCGCCCGCCGAGCCGCCCGTCGTCGAGGCCGAAACCGGGGATGAGCTGACAGGTCCGCGGCTGACATTGGCTGTGGCGGAGCCGCCCGACACCACACCCGTGCCTCCCGAGGATCCCGTGGCAGCACGGATGAAAAGGTTGCGGAGATCTTGCGGGCTCTTATCGAACCCCGGCATCACTTCCAGGACAACGTGGTACTGGTTCAACTGCGTGAACATGACGGAGATTTCCCGCTGGCCGTAAGCGTCATACAGCGTCTGGTCAACGGCAGATGCGGTGATTCCAAAACGCGCGGCGGCATCGCGATTGACCACCACACGCGCCCGCAATCCCTGCACCTGCTGGTCGCTGGCCACGTCGCGGAGCTCGGGCAGTTTCGACAGCCTTGCCAGCATGCGCGGCGCGTACACGTTCAATTCGTCGATGTTCGGGTCTTCGAGCGTGTACTGGAACTGCGTGCGGCTGACGCGGTCTTCCACCGTGATGTCCTGCACCGGTTGCATGAAAAGCGTGATGCCCGCCACGTTTGCCAATTGCGGCTGCAGGCGCCGGATGACGTCGTTTGCGCTGATCTGGCGCGCCTTGAGCGGCTTCAGGTTGATCAGGATGCGGCCGCTGTTCAGGGTGGTGTTGGTCCCGTCGATGCCTATGAACGAGGAGAGACTATCCACCGCAGGATCCTTCAGGATCACGCTGCTCAGCGATTGTTGCAGCCGGGACATCCCCTCGAAAGATACCGATTCGGAGGCCTCGGAAACGCCCTGAATGATGCCCGTGTCCTGAATAGGGAAAAAACCCTTGGGGATGAGGATGAACTGGATGATGGTCAGCGCAAGCGTGCCGGCCGCGACCAGAAGCGTCGTGGTCCGGAAGCGCAGCACAAAACGCAGCGTCCTGCCATAGAACGCGATGATGCCGTTGAATGCCCGCTCGGATCCGCGATAGAAGCGTCCCTGTTCAGCCTCGGACTGGTGCCGCAGGATCTTTGAACACATCATCGGAGTCAGGGTCAAGGAAACCACGGCCGAAACGAGAATTGTCGCGGCGAGGGTGACAGCAAATTCGCGGAACAGGCGGCCCACGATATCGCCCAT
>Ga0187878_1002043_pt1 | contig 18490 bp, 14 predicted proteins | sample June2016WEW_17_1_FD_132979 | JGI IMG/M metagenome (GOLD analysis project Ga0187878, IMG submission 132979) | Peatland microbial communities from SPRUCE experiment site at the Marcell Experimental Forest, Minnesota, USA - June2016WEW_17_150 | ecosystem: Environmental > Terrestrial > Soil >...
ACGCTGGCCATAACCCCCATCGTTTTCTGGGCGTCATTGGTGCCGTGACCGAGGCTGAAGGCCGCAGCGGACAACAACTGAAGCTTGCGGAAATACCGATCCAGGCGCTGGGGGGCCCAATGGCGAAATATCCAGTAAACGGAAATCATTAGCCCTGAGCCCAGCACCACACCAATCGCCGGCGACAGGATGATGAAGACCAGGGTTTTGGTCCATCCGCTGAGGATGATTACGCCCCACCCGGCCTTCGCGATGGCGGCTCCCGCGTACCCCCCCATCAAGGCGTGTGACGAACTCACCGGCAAGCCGTAGTACCACGTAAAGATATTCCAAAAGATCGCGCCCAGCAGACCAGCCAGAATCACGTAGAGGTTGACGTACTTCAAGTCAATCATTCCCTGGCCGATCGTCTTGGCGACGGCCGTGCCAAAAGTGAAGGCTGCAACAAAATTGAAGAAGGCTGCCCAGATTACGGCTACTCGCGGGGAAAGGACACGCGTTGAGACTACGGTGGCGATGGAGTTTGCTGCGTCGTGGAAGCCATTGAGGAAGTCGAACGTCAAGGCAATCAGAATAATCGTGATGGCAAACCAGAAAGTCGTCATCGGGTCCCTTTCTCGAGTCTCGCGAGAAAGATCGCTCCGTTGTTATCACCCGCTGGAAAACCGCTCATAAGACTGAGGAAAAACTCCATCCGGGGATTTGCGCTGCGGCCCAATGTCACACCCGCAATGGCAGCAATAATCGCCAGCAGCAGCGCCAGACCGAACCAAGCTTCCGGAGCTAAGGAAACCCAGGACGCCATAACCCAGCTTCAGCGTAGCCACTTCATGTTAAGGAAAGGTTAAGCAGGGTTTAAGGGCTCGTTAACCTTGGGGAGGATGCCTACTGTAGGCTCGGACTTCTTGACAGCACGAACTCACGATCCGTCAGCGGCGCGAGAGGCTGTTCCTGACAGCTAACGGGCGGGGCGGCGCAAATTTGACAGCAACAAACACGAGGCGTAGGATTTCTCGTCAAGACTGAAGCTGCAAGACGGCCGTTTCCAGCAAAGGCACGTTTTCCTAGCTGCGCGTAAGAGGAAATACGGGGAGACCCAACATGAAAAAGCTGGACGTCACCATCGTGGGCGGCGGAATGATCACCAACGATCTGCTCCTGCCCTCGCTCTACCATCTGCAGAGAACGGGCGTGGTCGGCCCTATCCGTATCTGCGCTTTGAATACTCCTCCGCTCCGGGCCCTGAAGGAAAATCCGGATCTCCTGCAAGCGTTTCCCGGGCAGGATTTCACTCCGTACCCGGCGCTGGCGGAGGCGCCGGACAAAGACTTTCCTACCCTTTACCAGGAAGTCATCGCCGCGATGCCGCCCCGGAATGTCTTGGTCGTGGCCATGCCCGACCATCTCCACTATGAAGTCGTCAGGGAGGCTCTCGAGCACGACCAGCATGTCTTGTGTGTGAAGCCTCTGGTTCTCCAGTATCAACACTCGGTCGAGATTGAGAAGTTCGCCCGGCAGAAAGGCCTTTTCATCGGCATTGAGTATCACAAGCGGTTTGATCGACGCTCGCTGGTAGCCAAGCGGAGTTATGCCCTCGGGCACTTTGGGGCGTTTGTCATGGGGGAAGCGAAGCTTATTGAGCCTTACTATTACCGCTTTTCTAACTTCCAAAATTGGTTTACGCCCGAGCGGACCGACCCTTTCACCTACATCGGTTGTCACTATGTGGACCTGGTCTATTTCATCACCGGGTTGAAGCCGGTGGAAGTGTCGGTCCTGGGGATCAAAGGCCGGTTTCCCAACGGGAACCCCGCCTTCCTGTGGTCGCACGGCCGCGTCCTATTTGAAAACGGCGCGTTACTCTCGGTCGTGAACGGCTTGGGCTACCCGGATGCCGGGGCGGGCAGCAACGATCAAGGCTTGGTGATGTACTGCGAAGGCGACGGCAAGAATGCCTTGATCGACCACGACGACCAATACCGTGGTGTCGCCCACTGTTATCTGGAGGGCCTGGGCTGCGGCGGGTCTCAGTATAACTATGTGAGTCCCGATTTCTACCGGCTGGTGCCGTGGGAGGGCGCCGGTTTCAAGCCCGTGGGTTATGGCTACGACTCAGTGGCCGCGATCATCAGCGCCATTGGCCGCATAGAAAACGAGACCGCCGAACTTCCCGCGGAATCCGCTCTGGTGCGGCGCCGGCAGATGATTGCGGAGGTGGACGACAAAGGCATTATTGCCACACCCTCCAACAGTTTCATCAATGAGCTGGTCGTGGAGGCCGCGCGGATGTCCATCCTAAGTGACGGCGCTCCGGTTAAGATCGTTTACGGCGACCGGCCGCATGTCGAACCGAAGTCTTGAGGTGAAACCCCCTGAGGAGATGCCATGGCAGCTTATGATTTGACTCCCGTCAACGTGCCCAAGGTTCAAACCAAATACCGGACGATCCGAACGCCTCTGCCCGTCCCGGAATCCCTGCCCATATTCCAGGAATTGATGAAGTCCGAGCCGCGCTCGATGAGTGGGCAGCCACCAATAGTCTGGCATAAGGCGGAGGACTTCATCGTCAGCGATGCCTGGGGAAACCGATGGATTGACTGGTCCTCCGGCGTGCTGATCACCAACGTGGGGCACGGCAGAAAAGAAATCAAAGACGCGCTGAAGGAAGTCATCGATCAGGGCTTGTTGGCGACGTACGTCTTCGTGCACGAAAGGCGAATGAAGCTGGCGCGGATGCTGCGTGAACTCTCGCCCGACCCTGACAAGTACAGCGTTTTCTTGTTGAGCACGGGGAGCGAAGCCACCGAGAACTGCCTCAAACTAGCCAAGACTTACGGGCTGGAGAAATACGGTCCGCACAAAAAATTCTTCGTGACGTTCCAGTACGCCTTCCACGGCCGCACGATGGGCGCGCAACTGGCCGGTGGAATGGACAGGCAGAAAAAGTGGATGGGGGACCGCGACCCCTCGTTTATCCAAGTGCCGTTCCCGGACGGCTTCAAGAACGAGGATACGTCCTTCGATCTTTTCCTCAAGACGCTCGCCCAGAAGAACGTCAAGCCCCAGGACATTGCCGGAATCATGACGGAGACCTACCAGGGAGGTGGCCCCGATTTTTTGCCGGTGGAATATGCGCAGCAGCTCGAGGCGTTCTGCCGGGCGCATGACATTGTGATGTGTTACGACGAAGTGCAAGCCGGTTTCGGGCGCACGGGGAAGATGTTTGGGTACGAGCACTACGGCGTCACGCCCGACCTCATTGCCTGCGGTAAAGGGATTACCTCGTCTCTGCCGCTGGCGGCGGTCATCGGGCGCGAAGATATCATGGGCTTGTATCCGCCGGGGTCAATGACTTCCACCCACTCCGCGTCGCCGTTGCCCGTGGCGGCGGCCATTGCCAGTCTGGAAGTTCTGCGGAGGGACCACCTCGTCGAGCACGCGGCGGCCATGGGGAAGATTCTCCTTCCCGTGCTGGAGCGCGTCCGCAGCAAGCATCCGAAGGTTCTCGGCTGCGTGCGCGGCATGGGCCTGGTGGCGGGGATCCAGGTGGTGAAGCCTGGAACCAAGGAGCCTGACCCCGACACCGCATTGAAGATCAATGTGGCGTGTTTCCAGAGAGGCCTGCTCATGTTCGCGCCGGTGGGCGCGAGCGGCGAATGCATAAAAATCGCGCCGCCTTTGGTCATCACGGAGGAAGCGCTGAGGGAATCGCTCCAGGTCTTCGAAGAAGCCGTGGATGCCGTTCTCGCCGGCCATTAGCGTGCTGGTCCGGTGCGATGCAGTTCGGCGACAGGTTGCGCACGAATTGGGGCACCTCCTGGCGCAAAGGGACGTATCGTGCGCCGTGGATTATTTCCGAAAGGATCTAGTGAGGTTTCTCCTGCCTGCGGCCGGAAAGCGAAGACCGCACGCTTTACCTGCCCACAATGATCATCGCGCGGATCGGCGCGCCATTTGTGACTATGGGCCGACTGGGAATTGCCAGCAGGCAGTTCCCAGCCTGAGGAGGTGTCTGTATTGGCGCCTCTGGCGGGGTGCCCAAGTCGGACATTAGAGATCTGCGGAGGAGCGCGATGAAAAACCAAACCGCAAATGTCAAGGAGCCATTTGAGCCTTTCCAGATCAGCCGGCGGAGGTTCCTGTTGTCCGTTGCCGGGGCCAGCCTGACTCCGGCGATGGCCAGCGCAAGTCAGGCCAAGCGCCTGGTCACCGCCGATAGCCTTGTCCGGGTTGGCCTCATTGGCAGAGACGGGCACACCGATGTCCTCCTCGACAGCATCCCCAAGATGCCAAGGATTCGTTTGGCGGCTTATGCCAGGGGCCAAGCTGGAGAAGACAGTGCCTGGATCCAAGAGCATCCCGCCTGCACCAGGCAAACCCACGTGTACGAGGATTACCGGGAAATGCTGGAAAAGGAGGAACTCGATGTCGTGGGGGTCTGTCCGCCCTACTACCAGAACGCCGAGGCATCAATCCAGGCAGTACGCCAAGGAATTCATGTACTCTCAGAGAAGCCGGCAGCTACCAATCTTGAGGATCTCGACCGCCTCGAGCGAGAGGTGCGCCAGAGCGGCGTCCACTACAGCATCATGCTGACGATGCGCGCCATGCCGGTCTTTCAGGCCGCGCGAATGGCCATCCGGCAAGGAGCCGTCGGAGAACCCATCCTGATCTCCAGTCAGAAGTCCTACAAGTATGGTGCAGAGCGCCCCTGGTTCTACAAGGAGAGGAAGACCTATGGGGGCACCATCCCCTGGGTGGGGATCCACGCTCTCGACTACATGAGGTGGGTCTCAGGGCAGGAATATGCCCAGGTTGCCGCCTACCATGGAAACAAGGCGCACCCACAAGCCCCGGGTTGTGAGGACCATGCCGGGCTTCTGTTCCGGTTGGTTAACGGGGGCACGGCGGTCTGCCATCTGGACTATCTTCGCCCGGAGACTGCTCCCACGCACGGGGATGCCCGCCTTCGCATTGCCGGGAGAGAAGGAGTCCTCGAGGTACGAGAGAACGAGGATCAGGTTCACCTGATCAGCTCCAAAGGCAAAACCGGGGAGTTACCACTTCCGCCAGCCGTCGATCTGTTTGCCGCTTTTGTTGCCGAACTGCAGGGCGAGGGGCAGCACTTGATCTCCGCCGATGAGGCCTTTTCCATTACCCGAATCTGTCTGAAGGCCCGCGAGGCCGCGGACAGCGGGAAATGGGTCACTCTTTAGGCGTGGAGCGATCACCGCGTCGGGGCGAGTGCTCGCGTTCACTCGCGACCTTGAGAATCTCACGTTTACCCGGCAGGATGGACGTGAACTTGGAACGCTGCGCGTACGTGCGGGACAGCGTTTCAGGACAGGCAGCGGAAGCTATCGACATGACATCACAAGAGACGCGGAACAGACTCCGGCTGGAAAAAGTTGGCGCACGGGAAGGAATCGCTGTCTAGGTGATTGAGAAGGTTGGAGCCGGCGAAGGGAATCGAACCCCCGACCTACGGTTTACGAAACCGTTGCTCTACCGACTGAGCTACGCCGGCCCGCGGAGATGAAAATGCTCACCCAGCAAAGTTAGCGTCACCGCCAAAATCGTGGGTGAGCATTTTGAGAGGAGAATAGAATGGCGGACGCGCCCCGCCAAACTAAGCTCGCTGTGAGTCTAGAAAATCGATATGTCGATGTCAAGGGAATTCTCAGGATTTTTTTAGCCACCTAAGTCCAGTATTATCAATGACTTGTAGTCGTTTTCAGGCCACAAACCAGAAAGCCGCCATTTCCTTTGAAAACGGACTTGGTAGCCATGCAACTCATTGAAAACAATCTACTTACATCTAGCTCAAGTTGAGCCGAATGATGGTTTCGCGTTCGGGGTCGGCCCACTCCCAGCGGGGGAACAGTTTCGTTGCTGCTCGCCGGGAGAGGAAGACCAGGATTCCCCCTCCGAGTGCAAAGCCCGCAATGATAAAAGAGAGCATGAGATTGGCGAGCACCAACTCGACGACCTGAAGCGTGAAGGACTTCGCGCCAGGATAACGCTCATTCCAACTCACGTTCGATGTGATTTGAAACTGGTCCATCAATCCCTTCGCTGCGTTTGCCGAGCCCGACTTCAGAACCAGAATCACGAATGATCCGCTGCGTCTTCCATAGATTGACTCGGGGCCGCGGTCCTGGTTGATTCCCAGGAAACTCCCCATGGCTCCGAAGCGCACGCGCGCAATCTGGGGCGTGGGGTAATTGATGGCCAATACTGTGGCGCGCCCGCGATCCGCCATGTACTCTGCCACCTGAGCCTCGGCGCCCTGGGGGAAGCCGATGAGTTCGGTGCGAAACCCGGGCAACACGCGGCGGGCCACTTCCAGGCCGAGCACGTACCTTTCAGATCTCGGCCGCAAGCCTTGCGTGGGCAACGCGGCAGGCAAACGCGCCATATCCTGTGAATTGGGCCGAGTGCCGCCAATGAAAATCAGCAGGGCGGCAAGGTCGTTGTCGGAAATCTGTGAGCCGACCGCTCGCGCCGCCCGAACAAAGAATTGGCCTCTGGCCATGAGCGCCCCTTCGGGCCCGATCAGGGTGACCGCCATGCCCTTGGCCGGCTCCATGGCTTCCGTCTGATAGTAGGTGAGCAAGCCGTAGGCGGCGGAAGGGTCCGGGGCCTCTTCAATCAAGACTTCTGCGGTGTGAGACCCCAGATGATAAGTACGGCGGACAACCGCCTTCACTCCGTATTCGCGCTCGATGGCGGGATCGCCGCCCCATTCGCGAACCGCGTCTACGTCCAGAGGCTCAGATTTGACTAAGTGCCAGTTCGCCGCAGGGATCAGGGGGATGACCGTGTGCTCCTGGGCCGCCGCCGAGTAGGGAACTGCCAGCAGGGCGAGCAGGAGTCCGAATTGCCTAGCCAAGAGGCGAGCCATCATGTATCAGGATATCAGAAATCAGGGGCGGCGGTGGGAGAGGAACCCTTGGCGGAGGTTGCCTTAGGCGAGCCGCTGAGCGGTGCTTCCTGCGCGACCTTCACTCCTCCGAGGCCGCTCACGTAGCGGTCGATGCCGCGATAAAGCGCGTCGGCAATTCGTTCCCGATGCTCCGGCCGTTTCAGCAGGCGTTCGTCCTGGGGATTGGTGAGAAAGGATATCTCGGCCAAGACGGAGGGCATGTTGGCGCCGATCAACACCACGAACGGGGCTTTCTTGATGCCGCGGTTCTTCTGCTCCCCGCTGAATTTTCTCAGCCGCGTATAGATCTCGCGCTGGATCTGCGTGGCGAAATCCTGCGACTCCTCGATCTTCTCGGTCAGGGCAATCTTCTTGATCAGATCCTGGAGTTCGTGGACGGACTCCTGGGTGGTGGCGTTTTCTCGGGCCGCCACTTCCAGGGCCTCCGGGTTCGAAGTGAAGTTCAGGTAGTAGGTTTCGATGCCCCGCGCCCGGTGGTCCCGGCTGGCGTTGGCATGAACGGAGATAAAAAGATCGGCGGCCTTCTCGTTGGCGATGGCCGTCCGCTCTTCGAGGGGGATGAACGTGTCGTCAGCGCGCGTCAGGATGACTTCGGCGCCCGTTTTCGCTTCCAGCAGTTTCTTCAGTCGAATCGCGACATCCAGCACCAAGTCCTTCTCGCACAGCCCGGTGGGCCCGATGGTGCCGGTATCGTGGCCGCCGTGACCCGGGTCAATCACGATGCGCGCGATTTTCAGGCCCAGCGCCCGGGTAAGTGTGCGCGCGCCTGAGTCAGTGGGAGTGGACGGTTTGATGGGGACTGCGCTTTTCGCCGGCGCGGCGCCTCCGGGCTCTGCCTGCCGCGCTGCCGAGGAGGGGAGCGGGGGTAATTTGGCCGAGGCGGTTTCCTTCGGCGCGCTGGCGCCCGTCCGCGTTGCCCCTCCGGCTTCGTCAACGACACCGGCGATCGCCTTCGCGGGCTTGCCCTCCGCCTTTGTTGCAGAGGGTTCCGCCGTCGCGGGAGTTCTGCCGTTGGGAAGTGGGCTCGGCTTCTTGGCCGCCGCCCGCAAGGTCTCCTCAGAGGCAGGCGCTGGCGGCGCCTTGGCAGGTTTGGCCTCGGCCGGTTTTTCCGCTGCCCGTGACGGTGGGCCGTTGATATCAATGACCAGGCGAAAAGGATTGGGCAGGGTGAAGACGGAATAGTCCTCGATCTTCTCCACATCCAGCACGACGCGCGTGACGGTGGGCAAGTATTGGCCAATGCGGATCTGGCGTAAGAACCCGTCCTCCACGGGGAACGTCTTGCGCACCAGGGCAGAACTCACACGCGCGTTGGTGAGGTCAAGGACGATGCGGTCGGGATTTGGCACGCGGTGGCTTTCGAACTTCACCTCGCCTTCGACACTGATGACGATGCGCGAGTAGTTGGAGCCCACCCAGCGGCGAACGGCTGTCACTTCCGGTAGCGCGCCCGCCCGGCGCTTCTCTGCCTTGGTGAGTCGGGCGGCTTCGCCCTCTGCCAGCAGGCGGTCGATCTGCCGAACCTTCTCCTGGGCTTCGACGGCCTTTGCCGAACGGGGGTATTTGTCCGCGTATTCCTGGAAGCTCTGGCGGGCTTGTTCAGGATTGTCGAGCTCAAGGCGATAGATCTCGCCGATGGCCAACAGCGCGTCGCGGGATAAGCCACTCTCAGGGTACTGCGCGATGAGGTTGTGATAAGCCTCGATGGCGCTCCGATAGTATTCGTCGCTGGCGAAGCGCTCGCCCATCTCCGCGTAGAGTTCAGCGATGGACTTGAGGGCCACCGGGGCCTTGCCATAAGCCGGATCGTCTTGGTGCACGGCGCGGAAGGTCCGAATCACTTTCTCGTAATCTGCCTTCTGCCGAGCGTTCTCGGGCCGGGAGGTGAGCGTCGTCCACAGACGGACCGCGCTTTCATAAGACGCGCGAGCGCGCGCCCGCCGCGAGGCGGCAGGAGCAGAGGAAGAAAGCACGGGGAAGGCCAGCAGGCTGGCTAAGAGGATGGCGCACCAGGTTCGGGTATCTCGATTGATCAACCTCAACCGTTCAATCTCCGCAATCCTCCGGTGCTAACCGGGTCTCGTCAGGACCCGAGCCGGTCGGCGGACAACCTCCGGGACTAACTAGAATTCATTCCCATTGGTGAAATGCACCACCCCCTGCGCATCCACGTAGCGATAGATGGGAGCCTTGGGCGGCTCTTTGGGCATCACCTTACGTTCGCCTGTGAGCGGCGCGCCGTACCGGTCCGAGACTTTCCGCAGGTAGTCGCGAGTTTCCGTATAAGAGGGAATCCCACCCTGACGCAGCACGGAATTCTCTCCGGCGTTGTATGCCGCCAGCGCCAGCGACAAGTCCCCACCGAATAGGTCCAGCAGATACTTCAGGTAGGTGACCCCGGCCTCGATGTTCTGTTTCGGGTCGAAGGGGTTATCCACGCCGAAACGCATGGCTGTGGCGGGGATCAACTGCATCAGCCCCATGGCGCCTTTGTTCGAGACGGCGTTGGGCTGGTAATCAGACTCGACTTGAATGATGGCGTGGACCAGATCCGGGTCCACTCGTGCGCGGTTGGCCGCCTGTTGAACCAAACGATCGATTTCGGCGGGAGGCAACGACGGGGAATCCGAGCGAACAGCGCGGAACCCGCGGGCTGTCCGGCCGTTTACTGGGGCAACCGGGTCCCCGACGTTGATGTAAACCTTGTGCCCGTGCTCGTCTATCACCGCCACAATTTGGTCAGCGCGTGCCGGCTGGGCAGACAACAGCACCCAGGTCACGGCCAGCGTCCCGACCAAGGCGATGAGGCCGGTTTTTGTGTACCTGTGCATCGAGGTCCAGTCCCGGGCACGCCCGGGTCTTGCACCCATCCCCCCTCCCGTCCTGTTGCGTTAGCCACCAACTTGGTGCGTCCGAGCTCTCTCCTCGGCTCTCAGGCGGGGATTAGCTGGCACTCCATCGTCCCGCCGCGACGCACGCCCGCTGAACTGCCCGCATTATAACACTCAGGGGACGGCGAGCAAAGCCCGGAAAACCGCATTGTGTCTGCTACCCTTTCCGCTTGGCCTGCTCGGCGACCGCTTTCGCCGCGCGCGCGATGGCTTCGGGGTCCCCCAAGTAGTAGTGCCGGATGGGCTTGAGGTCGTCGTCAAGCTCGTAAACCAACGGGATTCCCGTGGGGATGTTCAACTCCACGATGTCGTGGTCGGAGACGTTGTCCAGATACTTTACGAGACCGCGCAGGCTGTTCCCGTGCGCAGCCACAATCACGCGTTTGCCGGAGCGTACAGTCGGGGCAATGGTCTCATGCCAATAGGGAAGGGTGCGGGCCACCGTGTCCTTCAGGCACTCGGTGAATGGAACTTCCTCAGGCCGCAGGTCGCCATAGCGGGGGTCTCGGCCGGGGTAGCGTTCGTCGTCGGGCGTCAAGGCGGGCGGTTGGATGTCGTAGCTCCGACGCCAGATCTTCACTTGCGCCTCGCCGTACTTCGCGGCCGTCTGCGCCTTGTTCAGGCCTTGCAGCGCTCCGTAGTGGCGCTCGTTCAGCCGCCAACTGTTGTAAACAGGAATCCACATCAGGTCCATTTCATCCATGACGATCCATAGCGTCCGGATGGCACGCTTCAGCACGGAGGTATAGGCGATGTCGAACGTGTAGCCTTCCTTCAGAAGGACCTTCCCCCCCTCGTGTGCTTCCTGCACACCCTTCTCGCTCAGGTCAACGTCTGTCCAGCCCGTGAACAGATTCTCCTTGTTCCAGGTGCTCTCCCCATGACGGAGTAGAACCAACTTATGCACGATGAATGCTCCTTCCCAAGAACATTTTGCCCACGCGCACTCGAACGTCCCATTATATGTGGAAAGTCTTCAGTTGTGGCAGGCGTAGCGCCGGCATCTTGCCGGCTGTGCCGTCGGGACGGCGGCGCTACAGCAGTTTCTCGATGGTTGCCGGTACCGCCCGGAGGGCTTCGTCCAGCTTGGCGGGATTCTTGCCGCCGGCTTCGGCGAGGTCTTTGCGCCCGCCGCCTGAGCCTTCTACGATGGCGGCCGCTGCCCGCACAATCTTGCTGGCATCCAGCCGCTTGGTGAGGTCGTTCGAGACGGCGGCGACCAGGCTTACCTTCTCGTCGGCGACGCTGCCGAGGACAATGACGCCGGAACCGAGTCGCGGCCGCAGGTTATCCACCATTTGCCGCATGGCGGCGCGGTCTGTGGCCTCAACGCGCGCCGCGATCACCCGCACGCCCTTCACATCGACCGCGTTCTCAACCAGATCACCCGCCTGGGCTGCCGCGTGCTTCATCTGCTGGGATTCCAATTGCTTGCGGAGCTTCTTTTCTGATTCTGTCAGCTTCTCGACGGCCTGGACCAGCTCGTCGGGCTTAGCCCGCAGCGTCTCCGCGAGCAGCGCCAGCGTCCCGCTGGCCTCGCGCAGGTGGTTGAGCACGCCCGCGCCGGTCAGCGCCTCAATGCGCCGCGTCCCCGCCGCCACGCTGCTTTCAGAAACCACCTTGAACAGGCCAATGTCGCCGGTGCGCCGGACATGCGTGCCACCGCACAGTTCTCGCGAGAAGTCGTCAATCGAGAGCACGCGCACCTTATCAGCGTATTTTTCCCCGAACAATGCCATGGCCCCCGCGCTCACGGCGGCATCGAGGTCCATCACCTGTGTCTCGACCACTTCGTTCGCCAAGATGTGCTCGTTCACCAGGTCTTCGATGTCGAGCAGGTCTTGGTCGTCGAGCGCGGCGTAGTGGGTGAAGTCAAATCGCAGCCGGTCCGGCGCCACCAGCGACCCCGCCTGCTTGACGTGGGTCCCGAGCGTCTTCCGCAGCGCCGCGTGTAGCAGGTGCGTCGCCGTGTGGTTGCGCCGGATTGAATTCCGCCGCTCAGCATCGACGGTTGCGGTCATCACGTCTCCCACGCGAACTGCCTTGCCGCGCACCACCACTTTATGGGCGATCGCGCCGCTGACTGGATAGTACGTGTCAATGACATGCGCGATTTCCGAACCGTCCGACGCTAGGAGGTGACCTGAGTCGCCCACTTGCCCCCCCGCCTCTGCATAGAACGGCGTGCGGTCAAGAATGATCTCGCCTTCCTCGCCTCTGCACAGCTCGTACTTACTTTGACTGTTTTGGATGATGCCATAAACTAAGCAATCGCCCGATTTCGTCTCTTTGTACCCAAGGAATTCAGAATGCCGTACAGGCTGAATCTTCACGCCTCCCTCGGGGAGTGGCACGCTGAACAGCCCAGCGTAAAGGGACTGATAGACACGATTAGGGGTCTGCTTGGCAGCACCCCTCCAAGAAGCTCGGGCTCGTTCCCGCTGGTGCGCCATCGCCATCTCGAAGCCATCACGATCAACTCCAATGCCTCGGTCGCGCGACACATCTTCCGTAAAGTCCAGAGGCAGGCCAAACGTATCGTACAGCTCGAATGCGTCTTCGCCCCTCAATAATGGTTGGGGGCGGGGTTTCTGTGATCGCAGGTAAGCGAGGAAGGGAGGAGCCGAACCTTTTCCAAAGTGCTCTTCGAAGTCTTTCGCAAGCTGCTGTTCGGAAGAATTGGCAAGTCTCTCTTCGGCCCGAAGGAAGTCGAGTTTGCGATCAAGTGCTATTCTGCCTTGAGCCTGCAAATCGTTCAGGTACCACTCGATGTCTTGAAAGCGCACTTTCCAGACTGTGTCGCCAACGAAATCTTCGAGCTTCCTAAGGCCCACTGCAAGTGTGTGTGCGAAGCGGCTCTCTTCCGCCTTAATCATGCGAGCGACCTGCCGTTCAGATTCTGCCAGTTCTGGAAACGGTTCTCGCATCATGACTGCTACGTGAGCCGCCATGCGGTATAGAAAGGGATCTTCCAATCCGAGCTTCCGACCGTGCATGATCGCGCGGCGAAGGATTTTCCGCAGCACATAGCCGCGGCCTTCGTTCGAGGGCAGCACGCCGTCGGAAATGAGGAACGTCGCGGCGCGCGCGTGGTCGGCGATGATGCGGAGGGAAACATCCGTATCGTGGCTCGTGCCGTACTCCACGTTGGCGAGACTCGACGCTTCCTCAATCAGGGGCCGGAATAGGTCGGTGTCGAAATTCGAAAGCTTCTCCTGGAGGACGGTGCAGAATCTTTCCAGCCCGGCGCCGGTATCGATGGAAGGGCGGGGCAGGGGAGTCATATTCCCCTGCTCGTCGCGATTGAACTGCATGAAGACCAGGTTCCACAGTTCAACGTAGCGGCCGCACTCGCAGGGGAACTGGCAGTCCGTGTGGTCCCGCAGAGCGGGATCGCTGGCCTTGGGGCCAAGGTCGTAGTGGATTTCCGAGCAGGGGCCGCAGGGGCCGGTATCGCCCATGGCCCAGAAATTGTCTTTCTCGTCGAAGCGGAAGATGCGGTCGCGCGGGACAATCTTGGCCCAGAGTTCTTCCGCCTCGTCGTCCTCGCGGAAAACGGTGGCATAGAGTCTGCCGGGGGGAATTCCGAAATCCCTCGTGACCAGTTCCCAAGCCCACGCGATGGCTTCCTTCTTGAAGTAGTCGCCGAAGGAGAAATTGCCGAGCATCTCGAAGAAGGTGTGATGGCGGCTGGTGCGGCCCACCTGCTCGAGGTCGTTGTGCTTGCCGCCGGCGCGCACGCACTTCTGCGACGAGCAGGCGCGCGTGTAGTCGCGCCGCTCGCGGCCCAGGAAGACGTCCTTAAACTGGTTCATCCCCGCGTTCGAGAAGAGCAGCGTCGGGTCGTTCGCCGGCACCAGCGAGGACGAGCGGACCACGCGATGGGAACGTTCCTCGAAGAACTTTAGGAATCTGCTTCTGATTTCGCTAGAGGTCATTTGTTCCGAAGTGAGAAGTCTAAAGTGTTAAGGGTGAAGTGCGAAGCGCGACCCGGGCGGAGGCCATTCAGCCTTTACCCTTCACACTTCATCCTTGCCCGGCCTCGCCTTCAAGCTCCGTCAGAGCAGCTCCTTCCGCCACAGGGCGAAGCTCCGGCCGAGCGCGTACCGCTTTCATAATATCATCAGCGCGGAATCCCCGGCGCAGCAAACTCTGACAAAGCGAGGAAAGCTTGCTGAACGTGACGGGAAGGCGGAGGGTGCGGACCTTCTTTTCCAGGACACGTTCCAGGAGCTCGCGTTCGTTGGTTTCGTCGTAGGCTTGCTGAAGGGCGGGTTCGATGTGTTTGTAGTCAACCAGCTTGGCCTTCAGTTCCCGCCGGACGCGATACCGTCCCAAGGCCCGATGGCGGGCGAGCGAGGAAGCGTACTGCTCGGCGAATTTCTTGTCGTCGAGGTACCCGAGCTGGCGGAGGCGAACGATGGCGTCCCGGACGCCGGGGTTTTCGGGGAATTTTCTTTCCAGGGCACGCCGCAGTTCGGCCACAGAATACGCGCGCCGGGCCAGCATGCGCAGCGCCGTCGTATAAGGGTCCGGCGCGCCCTGCTTATCTCTTGCCAAAGCGGTCTGCCTGCGCGGATCGCTCCATCTCTTCGCGAGCCGCGTCCCCCGTGGTGCGGATGCCGGCGATGCGCAGCTTGAACTCGTCGGGGTTCGACGAATTAGCCAGCGCTTCGTCGAGCGTGATCAGCCCCTGGTTGTAGAGGTCATACAGCGACTGATCGAACGTCTGCATCCCGTATTGCGACGTACCGGCGGCGATGGCGTCGTGGATCAGCCGGGTCTTTTCCGGGTTGATGATGCAGTCGCGGATGTACTCGGTGGTGATCAGCACTTCCACGGCTGGCACCCGTCCGATACCGTCGGACTTCCTCACCAGGCGCTGGGAAACGACCGCCCTGAGCGTCGTGGCCATTTGCAGGCGGATCTGCTTCTGCTCCGGCGGCGGGAACACGGCAATGATGCGCTGGATGGTCTCGGTGGCGTCCAGCGTGTGCAGGGTAGAGAACACCAGGTGGCCGGTTTCGGCGGCCAGCAGCGCTGTCTGGATGGTTTCCAGGTCGCGCATTTCGCCCACCAGGATGACGTCGGGGTCTTGGCGCAAGGCGGCGCGCAGCGCCGAGCTGAAGCTCGGCGTATCCACTTCCACCTCGCGCTGGTTTACGAAGCCTTTCTTGTCGCGGTGCAGGAACTCGATGGGGTCCTCGATGGTGATGATGTGGTCGGTGCGCGCGGAATTGATGCGGTCTACCATGGCGGCCAGGGTCGTGGACTTGCCGCTTCCCGTCGTACCGGTCACCAGCACGATGCCGCGCGCTTCTTCGCAAATCGTGTCAAGGATCTTGGGTAGGTAGAGTTCTTCCAGGGTTCGGATTTTGGTGGGAATCACGCGGAGCACCATGCCGACGTTGCCGCGCTGCTGAAACACGTTGACGCGGAAACGGCCCAGGCCCGCGACGCCGTAAGCCATGTCGAGCTCAGTGTTCTCCTTGAACTTTTGCTTCTGGCGGTTGGTCATGATGCTGAACGCCATGTTCAGCATGTCTTCGCTGGAGACGCGCGAGAACTGGTTGAGCGGGCGCAACTCGCCATCCACGCGGATGTAGGGATAGTTGCCCACCTTCAAATGCAAGTCCGAAGACTTGTTTTCGCAAGCCGTCCGAAGCAGTTCATCAATCGTCATTTCATACCCTCGCCAAAAACACTCCCTGATTTGCAGCCAAAACTAGCATACGCGGGCGCGGGAGTCAAAGCGGAAGTCGGGAGTCAGAAGCCAGGGGGCGGAGTTCTGAATGCTGAAGGCCTTGATCCCTCGACGGGTATTCTGTTAGACGGGCGATGCGGTGTAACTCAAGACCCACCTTCCAGTCCTGCGGCTCTTACTGGGAACTGAACACTGGCTACTGGCAACTGACATCTCAGCGCTCTGCGACGACCGGCTGGTTGCAGAGGGTGAGCCACCCGTACTTATCCTCGGCGCGCCCTTCGACGATCGCTAGGAAGCGTTCCTGGAGCTTTCGCGTGATAGGTCCGGGGTGTCCCTTGCCCACCACAATCCGGTCCACAGAGCGAATGGGTGTGATCTCCGCCGCCGTGCCGGTGAAAAAGACTTCGTCCGCGATGTAGAGCATCTCGCGCGCCATGACCTGCTCGCTCACCTCGCAGCCGAGTTCGCGCGCCAGGGTCATGACGGAATCGCGCGTGATGCCTGGCAGGACGGAGGAAGCCAGCGGCGGCGTGAGAATCTTGCCGTCCCGCACCAGGAAGATATTCTCCCCGCTGCCCTCGCTGATGTGCCCGCTGGGGTCAAGCGCGATGCCCTCCACGTAGCCGTTGGTGATGGCTTCCATCTTGATCAGTTGGGCGTTCATGTAGTTTGAGGCCGCCTTGGCCATGGCGGGCATTGTATTGGGTGCCATGCGATGCCAGGAGGCAACACACACGTCCACACCCTGCGCCAGCGCTTCCGCGCCCAGGTACTTGCCCCACTGCCACGCCAGCAGGTAAATCTCAATGGGATTCTTCAGCGGATTCACGCCCACTTCGCCATAACCGCGGAAAACCACGGGGCGCAGGTAGCAGTGCTTCACGTTGTTGACGCGCACCAACTCGACCATCGCCTGCGCCAATTGCTCGCGCGTGTAGTCAAGCTCCATGCGGTAGATCTTGCAGGAATTCACCAGCCGGTCGGTGTGGTCCTTCAAACGGAAGATGGCGGGGCCTGGCGGGGTTTCATAGCAGCGGATGCCCTCGAACAGGCAAGAGGCGTAGCTAACTACGTGCGAGGCCACGTGCACCGTGGCTTCTGCCCAGGGAATGAATTTGCCGTTATGCCAGACTTGTGCGCAGTACGCGATGGCCATGAGTTCTTCTCCAACGGCTCAGGATGTTGGCAAGACTCGCTGCCCCACGAGCTGCGGCAAACTTGAAGCTCGGTGGACACAGCGGCAAAATTATAGCACGAAGGTCGTAGTGGCGGGCTTCAGCCCGGCACTGTAGCGGCGGTCTATGACCGCCGCGATTCGACGCGGCGGCGCTTGGCCGCGACCCCCGTCTTTGATACTATCGCCCCTGAGCCGAAGCCATGACCCCCATAAGCCCGATCGGCGCGGTCGTCATCGTTCTGGGAGTGGTGGTTGTCAACATCCTGCTGGCGAACCTGGTGTGGTGGATCGTCGGCTCCAAACAGCGCGTCTTGCGCATCCTGGGCAGGGCCTTCGGCGGGTTCTTTGCCCTAGCCAACGTGGCGCTCGCCTTTGTCTGCTTCCTGCGGTTCTGGCAGACCGGCTGGGAGTGGTCCCCCATCGTGCTCTTCGTTGTGTCACTGATCTTCGCCTTCCGCTTCGGCGGCGCCACCGCCGGCCGCTATCCGTAGGCAGAAGGGAACAGGGAATAGGGAACAGGGAATAGGGAACAGGGAACAGGGAACAGGGAACAGGGAACAGATTCCCGTTCGCTGCAGAGTCGCCAGTCCCGACTTGCCACTTCCCCCCTCAAACGGTCTTCAATCATCAATCGACAATCATCAATCGGCAACTTCCAAGAATGGGTTTGCTTGGATTCGTTTTTCGACCCTTGCCCTTTGTTGTCAATAGGTTAGTGGCTTCGTTCCTGCTTTCTCAGTCTTTTTCTTTCGTGCTTTTTCCGGCTCTGGGAGTCCGGCGGGCCGCCGTCCTAGCCTCGGTAGAGCGCCAAGCAACGAAAATGAAAAGCCCAACCCCATGACCGTAGTCTTCCTCCATTCTGCGCGCTAGCGTTATAGCGTACATTACTGGATTTGTGAAGCAAAAATGCAGTCGGTCCAGGGGCCCCCTCGGGCAAGCCACGGAGGGGCAACATAGGGTAGCCCAGCGCGAAAGCGCTCGGGAAAAGGCGGGGCAAAATACGAATTTCTCAAATGTTCTGGCGCCCGTTTTCCCAGGGCTGGCGCCCTGGGCCAAATTAGATCAGCCCTCCGGGCCTGGCTCCGTACTCTGATGCTGCCGCTCTTCCCTGAACCCTCCATGTCTCCATGCTTCCGCGGCCTCACCTGTTCAGTGCCGCCTCCCTTTCTGGGAAGCGCGCATCTGCTGCGGCTGGTGAGCCCACTCAATGCCTCTCTCTAGGCTGGCCAAAGAGTTCGGGAGACAGGTAGTAGCCCCTCGCGGCGGCAGGTTTCTCCTCTTCCACCTTGATCCGATGGGCCTTGGCGTACGGATCCTGGCGAATGCCTGTCACCTGCCAGGAGACCTTGTGGCCCCTGCCTTTGCCCTCATCCATTTTGTGGAGCGACCGGGATGCCTTGACGCGGACCATCATCACGGGGGCTTGCCAGTTGGGTGATGCAGCACGTCCACCCGCGAGCAGAAGCGATAGGGCTTGGCTTCCGTAAGCTGGTCACCCATGGCGGCCACCCAGACAGTATACCCCCCGATGGGGAAGTACGATGACAGGCTATAAGCCCTGAGGCAGCAAGGGATTAGCTGGTGGACCTGGAGGGGTTCGAACCCTCGACCTCATGACTGCCAGTCATGCGCGCTCCCAACTGCGCCACAGGCCCCGAAAGACAGTTATCAGTGGTCAGCTGCCAGTTGCCAGCCATACGACACTCTGGTCCGCTTTCCCGACGACTGACCGCTCTATCGTTTGTAGCATGAGGCCGACTGGCTGTCAA
>Ga0187878_1002045_pt1 | contig 18487 bp, 13 predicted proteins | sample June2016WEW_17_1_FD_132979 | JGI IMG/M metagenome (GOLD analysis project Ga0187878, IMG submission 132979) | Peatland microbial communities from SPRUCE experiment site at the Marcell Experimental Forest, Minnesota, USA - June2016WEW_17_150 | ecosystem: Environmental > Terrestrial > Soil >...
CAGATCAAAAAACATAACGCATCATTTTTGCCCTTTTTCATGGTTTTCGCCACTCTTGGAGAGGAAGAAATCCCGTCCCCGCCTTGTAGGGGCAGGATCTCCGACTTTCGGGACAGGCTCTATAATAGGCGAGACTCAGTAGGAGCCCGTCCGGGAGCTGTTTCAATCGCGATTTGGCCTTCGCAGTTTGAGGCACAGGTACTACCATAGTGAGCGTCACGCGCTTCGATTTGGACGGCTGAGTTCGGGCGAGCGAATGCCGGCATCTTTTCTTGCATGCCGCTTCGTTTTTGCATGACGCTGATGATCTGCGAGTCCCAGGTGACGGAGGATTGATTTTGGCCGAAAAAAAGAAGATTCGATGGTCGCAAGCCTGGAGTGAAGCTCGCCGGTTGATCTTAGAGCATCGCGCTCGTCTGGCGCTCGGGCTGGGTCTGATGCTGATCAGCCGTCTGGCCGGATTGGTTTTGCCGGCCAGTTCAAAGTATCTGATCGATGATGTGATTGGAAAACAGCGCTACGATCTGCTCCCTTGGCTGGCTCTGGCCGCCGGTATTGCTACGCTGATCGATGCGGCCACCTCCTTTGCCCTCTCCCAGGTACTCGGCGTTGCCGCGCAGCATGCGATCACCGACATGCGTCGAAGCGTTGAAGCCCACGTAGTACGCCTTCCGGTGCAATACTTCGATTCCACCCAGACCGGCGTGCTCATTTCGCGCATCATGACCGATGCCGAAGGCATCCGGAACCTGGTGGGGACAGGCTTGGTGCAGTTGACCGGCTCCATCGTCACGGGCATTCTTGCCCTGGGTGTACTCTTCTATCTCAACTGGAAAATGACGATGGCGACGCTCGTGGTGCTGGGGTCCTTCGGCGGCATCTTGGCCATGGCCTTCAAGAAACTGCGGCCGCTGTTTCGCGAACGCGGGAAGATCAATGCGGAAGTCACCGGAAGGCTCGCGGAATCCCTCGGCGGCATTCGCATCGTGAAGTCCTATACCGCGGAGAAACGCGAGCAGATTGTATTTACCCACGGCGTTCACCGACTGTTCCGCAACGTGGCGAAGTCGATCACCGGTGTTTCTGCCACTGGGGCCGGTTCCAGCGTCATTGTCGGCGCCATTGGCGTCATTGTCATGCTGGTCGGCGGGCGCGCCATTTTGGCGGGCAATATGACACTCGGCGGCCTGGTGATGTATACCGTCTTCACCGGGCTATTAGCCATGCCGGTCGTTCAGATTGCCGCCATCGGCACGCAGATCACCGAGGCATTCGCCGGTCTCGACCGCATCAACGAGATTAAGCAAATGACTACCGAGGATGGGAACGACAAAACACAGCTGCCGCTGTCTTCCGTGCGTGGCGACATTACTTTCGATCATGTCACCTTCGAATACAACAGCGGCGCGCCGGTGCTGAAGAACGTCTCTTTTTCTGCACCGGCCGGCTCGACGACCGCTTTGGTGGGCTCTAGTGGTTCGGGAAAGAGCACGCTCATCGGGCTCGTGATGGCCTTCCATCGTCCGCTCCAGGGCAGGGTGACGATCGATGGCGTCGATCTGGTTTCGGTCCGGCTGCGCGACTATCGCTCGCACCTGGGCGTGGTGATGCAGGAAAACTTTCTGTTCGACGGCACGATTACCGACAACATCCGGTTCTCGCGACCTATGGCCACGCGCGAGGAGATCCGCGAGGCTGCGCGCATCGCGCATTGCGAGGAATTTATCGATGGCTTCGAGAAAAAGTACGACACCGTAGTCGGCGAGCGCGGTATCAAGCTGTCCGGCGGCCAGCGGCAGCGGATCGGCATCGCGCGCGCCATCCTGGCAGATCCGCGCATTCTGATCCTGGACGAAGCAACGTCCAGTCTGGACAGCGAAAGCGAGATGATGATCCAGGATGGTCTCAGGAGCCTCCGCCACGGACGCACCACGTTTGTGATCGCCCACCGGCTCTCCACCATTCGCAGCGCTGATCAGATCCTCGTGTTGGAAGGCGGCGAGATCGTCGAACGCGGCACGCATGCGGAACTGCTCGCGGCCAACGGCCGCTACCGGCAACTCTACGATAAGCAGTACCACTTCGAGAGCGATAAGTTCATCAATCCCGGAGAGGATTTCACTCCTGAACTGCCGAAGGCTCCATCAGCTCGCCCGGCCGACGCGGCCGTTCGTTTGCCGTCGCTGTAGAACTCAGCTCTCAAACTCAGGGGAAAGAGGGCAAAGGCCTCAAGGGACTCAGGCGGTGTTATTCGTGGCTGTCTTTTGCTCGACATCTTTGAATCGCAGTAAAAGACCAACACAACCTGGACCATATCTGCGTACATAATAGAAGGGCTCAGTGGGAGGTACGTGTCAATGCAACTGAGGTGCTGCAGACGTCTTCCCTCGATCATTGATCTTCACTCATGATTCCGGGGGTCCTTTTTGGCGGTTTGTTATTGGAAGATTGTAAGCATAGAAAGAATGAAGTTTCGTACTCGAGGCGCGAGGTCCCCATGTGTATCCAATTGCGCCGCAAGGAGGTCTGGGTCTGGCGATGATATCAGGTAATTACAAATACTTAATCAATGGCTGCTACCGAATTCCGTTTACGGCATTTTGTTTGCTCTCGTGCTGTTTGATCTGGCAGGGCTGTGCGAGCAAGGCGGCTCCCGCCACTGCAAAGAAAGGGGAGGGCGGCGGTGCTGCGCCGGTGACGGTGACGAAAGTCGTCCAGAAGGATGTCCCCGTCGATATCCAAGTCGTGGGCAACGTGGAATCCTGCCTGACGGTAAGCATAAAATCGCAGGTTGCGGGGGAGCTGACGCGCGTCTACTTCCATGAGGGGGACTTTGTCAAAAAGGGGGATCCGCTGTTCGATATCGACAAGCGGATGCTGGAATCCCAACTCAACCAGAGTCAGGCCAATCTGGCCAAGGATGAGGCAGCGCAGGGATTGGCTGAGGCCAACCTTGCCAGGGACGAAGCGAACGAGAAATACGCCCAATCCGAGGCAGATCGCTATTCAAAAATGCTCGAGAAGGGCCTGGTTTCGAAGGAACAGGCCGAGCAATTCCGAACCAATGCCGAGGCTGTATCGGCGGCGGTCCGTGCCGACAGGGCTGCCATCCGGAGTGCCACGGCGGCGATCAACGCGACCAGAGCAGCGGTAGAGTACGCAAAAGTAATGCTCGGATATACCTCTATCCTATCTCCGCTTGACGGCCGCACCGGCAACCTCAATGTCAAGCAAGGTAACGTGGTTGCTGCCAGTACGACCGAATTGATCACGATCAATCAGGTACAGCCCATCTATGTGACTTTCTCAGTTCCGGAAACGGAGTTGCCGTCGGTCAAAAAAGGCCAGATGGTTATGGCAGTCTCCCAGGATGATTCCTCTTCCCCTGAAATCGGGGAGCTTGCATTTATCGACAACTCGGTGGACGCAACGACCGGGACGATCCGGCTAAAAGGCATCTTCCCAAATTTGGACCATAAGCTCTGGCCGGGAGAGTTTGTGCGGGTCACACTGAGGCTCGCAACAGAATCGAATGCTCTGATTGTACCCAACCAGGCCGTTCAGACAGGGCAGGATGGCTCGTATGTCTTTGTGGTGAAGCCGGACCGCACCGTGGAATCCCGGCCCGTGGTTACCGGAGTCAGGGTCGATCAGGACCTGGTGATCGAAAAAGGCCTGCAGGTGGGCGAAACGGTGGTCACCGAAGGACAACTCCGGTTGGCGCCGGGCAGCCGCGTACAAATGGGCGGCGGCTCCGGCAGCTCTCCAAGGGGGACGGGTGGCGCCCCGCGAGGTAATCGAGCGGGACGGTAGGGGAGCCTGCGGTGAATATCTCGGAAATCTTCATACGTCGTCCCATCGCCACCAGTCTGCTGATGCTGGCGATGGCGTTGTTCGGCGTACTGGCTTACCGCGCTTTGCCGGTCAGCGACATGCCGAACGTTGATTATCCAACCCTCAATGTCTCGGCGGGCTTGTCCGGCGGCAACCCTGAGACAATGTCCTCCGCGGTTGCAACCCCGCTCGAACGTCAATTCACTACCATCGCCGGGATCGACTCCATGATTTCGCAGAATTCGCAGGGATCTACGCAAATCACCCTGCAATTCGACCTGAACCGGAATATCGATGGGGCCGCCGTAGATGTCGAAACTGCCATCAGCGAGGCCATGCCGCTGCTGCCGGCGGGAATGCCCTCCCCCCCCTCCTTCCGAAAGACCAATCCGGCCAGCACACCGATTATGACGTTGGCTCTGACTTCCTCCACGCTCCCCCTCTCGGCCTTGGAAGACTACGCGGAGATTACGCTGGCACAACCCATTTCCATGGTGAGTGGCGTAGCGGAAGTGACGATCATGGGAGCCACGAAATACGCCGTGCGCGCGCAAGTTGATCCCGAAAAGCTTGCTGCCAAGAAAATCGGGATCAATGAGGTGGATGCCGCCCTGCGCAGCTGGAACGTCAACATTCCTACCGGGACGCTCTATGGCCTGCACCAGGCTTACAACATCCGGGCCACGGGGCAGCTGATGAACGCGGCGGCGTTTCGGTCGCTGGTGGTCGCATACCGAAATAAAACACCCGTATTGCTGCAGGATGTGGCCAACGTTATCGATGATGTGGAAAACAACAAAAATGCCTCCTGGTTCGTTACCTCCGCCGGAAGCCCCCGCGCCATCAATCTGATGGTGATGCGCCAGCCGGGGAGCAATGTGATCGAAGTCACCGACAACATCAAGCAGCGGCTGCCGGCGATCCAGTTGCAATTACCCCCCGCCGTGCAACTGAATATTCGTGGCGACCTTTCGAAAAACATCCGCGCAGCTTTCCGGGACATAAAGATGACCATGGCGGTGACGCTGGGTCTCGTGATCATGGTAATCTTCCTCTTCCTTCGAAATGCGTCCGCTACCATGATCCCCAGCATGGCCTTGCCGTTATCTATTCTGGGGACTTTCTCCGTCATGTACATGTTGGACTTCACCCTGGATAACATGTCCATGATGGCGTTGATCCTCTGTATCGGCTTCGTGGTGGACGACGCGATCGTCATGCTGGAAAACATCGTGCGCCACATGGAAAAAGGGGAGAAGCCTCTGCAAGCAGCGCTCAACGGCTCGAAGGAGATCGGATTTACCATTGTATCCATGACCCTCTCCTTGGCGGCGGTTTTCATCCCCGTTTTGTTCATGAGTGGAATCCTGGGCCGGTTGTTCCGAGAATTCGCGGTTACCATTACCGTAGCCATCCTGGCCTCCGGGCTTGTTTCCATCACACTGACTCCGATGCTGTGCAGTCGTTTCCTGCGCCCACTCGACGAAAAGCGGGAGAGTAAAAGGAAGTTTTTCAAAGGTTTGCTCCACCTCTATGATATGAGCCTTCGCTGGGTTTTGAGTCATCGTCCTGTCATGATCGGGGTTTTTGGCGCGGTACTGGCGTTGACTACCTATCTCTTTTTCATCGTGCCCAAAGGATTCATCCCGGACGTCGACAATGATCAGCTGTCCGCCACCATGGAGGCAGCGCAGGGGACGTCCTACTATCAGATGGTGACTTATTCGCAAAAGGTTACGGAGATACTTCGCCAGGATCCCGACGTAGATACGATCATTCCGAGCGTGAGCAATTCCAACACGGCCCGTTATTCGATTCAGTTGAAACCGCGGCGCGATCGCCAGTTTACGGTAAACCAGATAGCCGAGAGGCTTCGGCCCAGAGTGTCCCGCATTCCCGGGGTGCGCGTCTTCCTGACCATCCCGCAGGCGATCCGCATCGGTGGCCGCCAGTCCAAGAGTTCATACGACTTTACGGTCCAGGGCCCGGATACGGCGGAGTTATATCTTCAGGCTCAAAAGCTCGAGCGGGAGATCGCTCAGTTGCCCATTCTGCAGGACGTCACCACCGACCTGCAGATCAAGACTCCACGGGTCAACGTCGAAATTGACCGTGACAAGGCAGCCGCGCTTCATCTGAACAGCCTGGATGTTGAAAACGCAATGTATGATGCGTTTGGTCCGCAATGGTCCTCCACGATCTACGGTCCCACTAATCAATACCGTGTGCTTCTCGAGATGCTGCCGAAGTTCCAGGAGCATGAGGATTATCTGTCGTTGCTGAACTTCAAAACCACGGCTGGGCAGCTTGTTCCACTGGCCACTTTTGCCCGGACCACAAACGATGCCGGTCCCCAGACCATCAACCACTCGGGGCAGCTTCCCTCGGTAACCATTTCCTTCAACCTCCGGCCGGGAGTTTCACTCGGAGAGGCAACTTCAGCGATTCAGGATGTCGCTCGCCGGACGCTGCCGGCTACCATCACAACCAGCTTTCAAGGAGCTGCGAAGACATTCCTGGATTCGCTGAACAACCTGGGACTTCTCCTGATCATTGCCGTGATGGTTGTGTATATCGTGCTTGGCATGCTCTACGAAAGCTACGTGCATCCCCTGACAATCCTGTCAGGACTGCCATCCGCCGGGTTCGGCGCCCTCCTGACGCTGCTCGTGTTCCACGTCGATCTGAACATTTACGCCTTCGTGGGCCTGATCATGCTGATCGGAATCGTAAAGAAAAACGCGATCATGCAGATCGATTTCGCCCTGGAAGCGGAGCGAAAGGAAGGCAAGACTCCGACTGAGGCAATCTATGAAGGATGCCTGATTCGTTTCCGTCCCATCATGATGACGACAATGTCGGCCTTGCTGGGAGCCTTGCCCATTTCGCTGGGGTTGGGAGCCGGCGGAGAAGCGCGGCGGCCCCTGGGGCTTACGGTGGTAGGTGGCCTCTTGTTCTCCCAATTGATTACGTTGTATTTAACTCCTGTTGTCTACACCTATATGGCGAAAATCCTGGAGATTTGGAGAAAGGGCAGACGGGAAACAGTGCTGCAGTAAGATTCGAAATTCGAGATTCGAAATTCGAAATGGGTAATCTCGAATCTCGAATCTCGAATCGACTTAAGGGATGTTGAGTAATGAATATTTCGCAAGGGTTTATTGAGCGTCCCATCGCCACCAGCCTGCTGATGTTCGCGATTGCGCTGTTCGGGATGGTGGCATACCGATCGCTGGCGGTGAGTGATCTTCCGAATGTGGATCTCCCTACGCTCCTGGTGACGGCGAGCCTCCCGGGCGCCGGTCCCGACACCATGGCCGCTGCCGTGGCAACCCCGTTGGAGAATCAGTTTTCCATGATCGCGGGGCTCAACTCAATGACCTCCACCAACTCACTCGGCTCCACTCAGATTACTCTGGAGTTCGATTTGAGCCGGAACCTGGATGGGGCAGCTGTAGATGTACAGGCCGCCATCACCCAATCGGGGCGCCTTCTACCCCAAGGAATGCCGGCGCCTCCGACGTTCACCAAGGTGAATCCGGCAGATCAGCCAATTCTCTACCTGACCCTCACCTCGCAGACCCTCCCGCTCTATACGCTCGATGAGTATGCCGAAACCAGGGTTGCACAGCGCATCTCTCAAATCAGCGGCGTGGCGCAGGTGCAGATTCTGGGAGCTCAAAAGTACGCCGTCCACGTGCAAATGGACCCTCATGCGCTTGCCGCCAAGCAGATCGGAATCAACGAGATTCAGACTGCGCTGCAGAGTTGGAACGTCAACGTGCCGACGGGATCCATTGTCGGGCCACAGCGGGCCTTCACGCTCCAGGCCAGCGGCCAACTCATGAACGCAGCCGCATATCGCCCCCTGGTAGTTGCCTATAGAAGAGGCTCTCCGGTTCGCCTGCAGGATCTCGGATCCATCATCGATAGTGTCGAGGACGACAAGACCGCGTCGTGGTATTACAAGTCCGGCGGGAGCCAGCGCTCCATCGTATTGGGTATCCAGCGCCAGCCGGGAACCAACACGATCGAAGTCACAGACGGCGTCAAGCGTCTCCTGCCTACCTTCAGAGCAGAACTGCCCCCCTCGGTCACCCTGGACATTCTTTATGACCGGTCGGACACGATCCGTGACTCCTTTCATGACGTCCAGTTCACCATGGCTTTGACACTGGGCTTGGTTGTGATGGTGATATTTCTCTTCTTGCGTAACTTCTCCGCGACCACGATCCCGAGCCTCGCTCTGCCCTTCTCGATCATCGGCACCTTTTCCGTGATGTACCTGCTGAACTATAGCCTGGACAACCTCTCCATGATGGCGCTGATCCTCTCGACCGGCTTCGTGGTGGACGACGCGATCGTCATGCTCGAGAACATCTATCGACATATGGAGATGGGGGAGAGCGCCCTTCATGCGGCACTGGCGGGTTCCCGGGAAATCGGCTTCACCATCGTCTCCATGACCCTCTCCCTGGCTGCCGTCTTCATCCCGGTGCTATTTCTGGGTGGCGTGCTGGGACGCCTGTTCAAGGAGTTTGCGGTCACGATCTGCGTGGCTATTCTGATTTCCGGGGTGGTCTCCGTCACTCTGACGCCGATGCTTTGCAGCCGGTTCCTCCGTTCCTCACATGAACAGAGGAGGTCGTGGTTTTACAGGGCAACCGAGCGATTCTTCGACGGCATGCTGCATGTCTACGAACGCAGCCTCCAAGTGGTCCTTCGATATCGTCCAGCGACGATGGTCTTTTTCTTTGCGGTCCTGGCGGCGACTGCTTACCTGTTCATAAAAGTCCCGAAAGGTTTCATCCCCGATCAGGACACCGACCAGCTCGCCGTGACGACCGAAGCGGGGCAGGGTATCTCTTACTATGAAATGGTCGGATATCAGAAGCAGATTGCAGACGTGGTCAGTGCGGATCCAAACGTGGACTCCCTGGTCTCGAGCATTGGGGGCAGCTCCGCTTCAACTCTCGGGGGGCCGAACTTTGGCCAACTGGTAGTGCATCTCAAGCCGCGTGCGCAGCGTGCCCTGCATGTAAACGGAGTGATCGAAGAGCTCCGCCCAAAGCTGGAGAACTTCCCGGGCATGAAAGTGTACCTCCAGAACCCGCCCACGATCCGGATCGGAGGCCAGGTCACCAAGAGTCTTTATCAGTACACCCTGGAGTCGCCGGACAAGCCGCTTCTCTACCAGTCGTCTGTTGACCTCGAAAATGCAATAGCTCAGCTCCCCGGAGTGCAGGACGTTACCAGCAACCTTGCCATCAACAACCCTCAAGTAAATGTCGCCATCAATCGAGACAAGGCCGCGGCCCTTCAGGTAAGCGCGGACGCGATTGAAAACGCGCTGTACGACGCCTACGGCCCGCGCTGGGTCTCGACCATTTACGCGGCCACCAATGAATACAAAGTTCTGCTCGAACTCAAACCGCAGTATCAGCAGGACCCCCGGGCGCTATCGCTCCTGTATTTCAAATCGTCAGCGGGGCTGCTGATTCCCTTGGACACACTTGCGACGATTGTCCGCGAAATGGGCCCCCAAACCATCAACCATTACGGCCAACTCCCCGCCGTCACCATTTCGTTCAACCTCAAGCCCGGAGCTTCCCTCAGCGATGTAGTCGCGCAAATCCAGGGACTGGCCACGCAAGCGCTGCCGGAGACCATAAGCGCGGCTTTTCAAGGCGCTGCGAAAGCATTTCAGAGTTCGCTGTCGAATCTATGGCTGCTCCTGTTAGTGGCGATCATGGTGGTCTACATCGTGCTCGGAATCCTCTATGAGAGCTATATCCACCCGATGACGATTCTCTCCGGTCTGCCGTCGGCCGGATTAGGCGCGCTGGTAACTCTCTTCCTCTTCCATCTGGATCTCAATATTTATGCATTTGTCGGATTGATCATGCTGATCGGCATCGTGGAGAAAAACGCCATCATGCAGATCGACTTTGCCCTGGATGCCGAGCGGAGGCAGGGGTTGAAGCCGATCGATGCCATCTACCAGGGTTGTCTCATTCGCTTCCGTCCGATCATGATGACGACCATGTCGGCGTTGCTGGGCGCGGTTCCGATTGCCGTGGGGTACGGCGCCGGCGGCGAAGCGAGGCAGCCGCTCGGCCTGGTAGTCGTTGGCGGCCTTCTGTTTTCCCAACTCGTGACCCTCTATCTCACTCCTGTGGTTTACACTTACATGGCCGCTGCCCAGACGCGATTCCACAAGAAAGGGGAGCAGCTCTCCCCCGCGCCATCAGAAGCATGACCGAGAAGCCCGTGCGGAAGACCGCGCGTCCCTGGACGATTCAGTTAGTTCAAATCCTGCGCCGGAGGCGATTCTGTGTAGTAAACTAGCTGGATCATTGAGGCAGGTTCTGAGAAATCAGGAGACTATTCCGATGTTCGGCACTGATGCGGCAATTGAATGAAATTCTCATGGGATCCGAAGAAGGCTACCGCTAATCTGAAAAAGCATGGCGTCTCTTTCGAGGAGGCCTCGACTGTTTTTCGCGATGCGCTCTCTGCTACCGGTTCGGATCCGGACCATTCCATCGGAGAGCATCGTCTTGTGACCTTTGGCATTTCGACTCAGAATCGCCTTCTGGTGGTGGCTCATAGTGAGGAAGGTGACAGCATTCGTATTATCAGTGCTCGTCCGTTGACGAGACAGGAACGAAAGATCTATGAAGAAGGCTAATCCCATAACGCCAGACGAACTTCGATCCGAGTACAAGCGCTCTGACTTCGGACGCCTTGAACGCGGGAAGTATGCCGCCCGGGTCGCAACGGAGACAAATGTCGTCGTCCTTGAACCTGAAGTTGCTGAAGCCTTTCCTAACGACAAGGCGGTTAACGCAGCCTTGCGGGGGCTCTTGGATGTAGCAGCGAAGACAGCTCGTTTGACACGCCGTTCAACAGGACGAGCCCAAGCGAAACGTAGCGGTTAGCCTGCGCGTCCTGCCATGCTCTCCAAAAGCGCCTGCGAAGCGGCGCTATTAGGTCGTGGATGTCCTGCGTCTTGTCAAATAACCTGATTGCAGTGCGAATTGCAGACGCAAGCAATTCAGCTCAGTAGTTCACGAGCATAGATAAATCCCAGTTCGGGATCCCAGATCATTTTAAGAGACTTGAAACCGCACCTTTAGTCGCCCGCCAGGAAACTTGGCGGGTAGTTTCCGATAACGCCACTTATCGCCCGCGTGAGAAAACGCGCTGGTTAATTTGCCTCCCAGATAGGTACTTTAGGGGATGTCTGTGACTTCACTTTTCCGGGTAGCGCGTCTTACGTCCACTTGACCGGCGCGAGGTGTACTTCCCGGAGCGCCGATGCGTTACTCCTAAACGCGATTCGGCTCTGGGGGTTCAATGTCCCCTGCAACATCGCGATACGAAAATCCCGCCACGACCCCTGCTATCACGACAACATCCGGGACATAGGTCTAAACCTGGTTGCCTTATCAGAATCCTGCGGTTCCTATTTATTAATGCTGAATGTGGTAGTCAGTATAAAATGAAGGGTAAGAGTAGCATAATACGGAGCAGACAGCCGCTTGGAGAGGAGTAATCGAATGAAACAGGCTGCATATCAAGCATTGGTAGCAGAGAGAAAGGCCTGTACCCTCTGCAAAGAACTGGAGCTCACTAATCCCGCATCAGCTGCATTATGTCACTTGGACTCCAATCAGATTGGGCCGTGGACTCGTTGGCAAGGCGACCTTGATGCTGACATTATGGTAGTTGCACAAGACTGGGGAGATGTCGAAAGCTTCAAACGTCAATCTGGGAAGGATAACGAGAGCCCAACCAACCGGATGCTTATCAAACTTCTCGATCATGTAGGAGTTCGAGTGACCTCCCCGCTGGCGAGTAGGCAAGATTCTGGAGTATTCCTAACCAATGCCGTCCTCTGCCTCAAGCATGGAAATGCCCAAACTGCTGTTTCCAAGCAGTGGTATGCAAACTGTGGCCCAAAATTCTTGCGTCGGCAGATAGAAATCGTGCGCCCCCGTGTCGTCGTGACACTAGGGGAGTGGGCATACAAAACAACAATGCATTCGTTCGAATTGGAGCCAAGACGCTTTCGTGATGCAGTGAATTCTGTTGACGCCGTCGAGCTATTTCAAGGAACCTGCTTGGTCCCCGTCTATCACTGTGGACCAAAAATCCTCAATACGAGGGTCAGAGACCGGGAAGCGCAGTTTAAGGACTGGATGCGAGTACGACATGCGCTAACAGGGAATATTCCCGATGCCTAGGTACAACCCGAAATTGACGGCTCGCCTGTCGAGACTGCCTGGCGCGCCGCAGCCTGGCTGGACCGTTTGGCCTTGGAGACGCGAAACATGCCTATTTTCTTCAACAACTGCCGTTCCCGTGATCATGCTACTTTGTATGGGAGTGATGCCTTCTACGACCTATATCTCACCGGCAAGCAGGCGGCAATGGCCACCGACCTTGTGCCTGGCGACGAATGCGTAGTAGCTACCACCGCCCCCAATGGCGAGATCGAGTTCGTTTGGTTCACGTTCACGCACGACGAGATCCTGCTGGCGCCAGACGAGCCGGGAACTGGGGTCCGGGTCCTATTCGGCAAGTGGATCAGATCGGAGACAATGCCAAAGGCCAAGGCGGTCAAGACGATACCCTACTCCGTGTTCTTCAATGTCAACGGTCACTTCAAGAGGCCGTCAGTTATTCGATAGAATGACCGAGGGGGGCAGCCTAACAATCGGCTGCATCAGCCAGCCCCTCTCGTCACGCCCTTGCTGGGCAATTGACGCGCCGAGCCGCCCGAGGTGGTCGCGGCTGCTGCTGAGCCACACGTTAGCCTGATGCCAGAAAGTCTCTCATTTGCTCCGATTTAAGGCTCTTGGAACAGGTCAATAAACGCACCTCCATGAAAGTGATTGTGGCGGTACTTAGATCGCTGAGTCACCTGGCCGAGTAGTCGGTATCTCGGAGAAGTGACTTAGACTTAAACTGCCGAGAGTAAGCTTCGAGTAAGAAATAATCCCACGCGGACGTATAACGGATTACTCGTACATTGACAAGACAGGTGAAATTGAGGTGAAATCAGATTTGGTCGTCGGCAGGCGCGAAAATCCAGATGTCCGGTAACCCCACTTACCGCCCGCGAATCCATTGATTTGGCATAAGTGCTGCAAAAAGAACATTTATCCGCTCTTGCAACTTTACACGGGAACATCCTGCGAAGCTGTCTATCTAAGTTTTAGGCCGCGATGACGTCATAAATAAGAGCATATTTCCAATCATCCGGGCCACTGTTTTTTGGGTCTTCCGCGAAATCTGTGGGTAAAAATGACTCGAAAAAGCCCTGGCCTGATGGAAAATGACGCTGGTATGGAAATCCACAAAGAGCGTGGATTCCCACACCAGCTTGGAAAAGTCCCGCTAAAAAGCGGCGTGACTTTCCCACATTTCCCACAGGCCCTACCGGGAGTTATTGCTCCCAAATTTTGAGTCCCACAAATTTTGGCTTTGTCAGCGATGCTAAGGTGTCAGTTATCAGTGACTTACCATGATTTATTGATATCGGTCACCCACAGATTCTGCTGAGGAGGCTGTTTTTTGAAAGGTCAGTGGAATGGACTCGACAACTTGCCCGCAATATATGAGATGTTTGTTTTCAGCTTTCGTGGTAATTGCCTTTTCAATTTCAGCGCTCGGTCAAGGCGTTCATTTAGGCGTTCAGGCCGGTGTTCCCATAACAAAATTTTTTAAAACTGGTTTTTCCCCATCTCGTTACACTGGATTCGGCACTCAGTATTCGGCAGCCACTCGGCGTTATACAGTCGGCTTCTTTATGGAATACGGATTCTATCGTGGCTTAGGTCTCGAAGTTGATGCTCAATATAAACGTATGGGCTATGTTCACGACGAATCAATTTTTTCTTATTCCCCAAATGGTAGCGACACACAGTTTTATGACGTCAAAGGCAGTTCATGGGATTTTCCGGTAATGGTGAAATACCGATTCTGCCGGTCGAAGCGACCCTTCGTGTCCGGGGGGGGCACCTTTCGGCATATCGGACCTGTTCGAGCCCGCGGCGTGAGCAACATGAGCGACCCCTTTCCGGCGTGGCATACGGTTTCCACCCAGATTGATACAAGCCAACCGGGAGAGCTGGATGACCGCAACTTTTCGGGTCTGACCATCGGAGGCGGCTTCGAATTCGGGCGTGGTTGGCTGCGTTTTTCCCCAGAGTTGCACTTTACGCATTGGCTAAGCAACATGGGATCTGCGCAGAGCGCTCTTCGGGTCAATCCGAATCAATTTGAGTTTTTGCTGGGACTGGATTTTTTTCATCGATGAACGGTTTGCCAGTACAAAGCGGCTTCCCACCCTGCAAAGGGTTTTGTCCGGTTTCCCCCCTTATCGCCCGCGTGGCCCAACACAGTGAGTCTGTAACTTCCCAGATGGGGACTTCTGGGGCAATGTCGTTACGGAGCGCACCTGCGGAACGTGCTTGGGAGCGGAATGCCGAGCTGGCGAGCCATCTACGTCGCTGGAGCTTTTTACAACCCAAGCGGGTGAATGCTGCCGCATCTTGGGGTTTCTTTTTGAGTAAACGAGGGCTCCAGCGCACGTCTTATCGAATCTGGACTCCATGGGTAACAATTTCGACGAACCTGCGGAGAGTCTGAAGGTCCGCAGGCTTCAGACGCGCAGTAAATCCAAGCGCATCGATGCCCACAGTTTTCGATCCGGCAACCTGACGGAGCGCGTCGAACGCAATCTGCGCAATAACCGTGTCCAACGGGCAATCCAAGCAGCTGGAGATGAAGTGGAACGCTTTGCCGGGTGCGGTCAGGTCCATTTTAGTTCCTCCCTCAAGCTGAAGCCGGAAAACAGGCTGGAGGACCCTCGTCGCCCAGGCGCCATACACTGACGTAGCGCGGACATCGACGGCGTCGGGAACACGATCCAATCTTGTGCCAGGGAACGCCACTGTGATGTTCAGCCAAAAAGGATTGGGGCCAGGCTCCGCGCCTTGAGGCTCGAGATTGATCCAGACCTGAGACTGGTTACCTGTTTCGAAGTAGTAGGCGCCCAACTGCCCGAGTGAAGGCGTGGGATTCGGCGAGATGATGGTGGCGCTAACAGGATGCGCAACACCCGCATTAGATTGGCCCTCCACCGTGGTCCGCTCACTTGTGTGGAGGGAGGTTGGAATGCCGATATCGCTCGCCTGAATGATCGCGCCGTCGATCAGTAACGGTAATATAAAGAAAGGGAAATATCTGCATTTGGGCATCTGCAAATGCTCTCTCGATCTCAGGTTTGAATTAGACCGCTTTATCATCGCGCGGGTTCTCTTTCAGAGTCACTTAATTAATATTCTATACCCAGAGAATCATGGCAGATACTCCAAACTGTACTCGAGGAGGCTACGACCCAAATTTGAGTTTAGATGGATGTGTTGCAACTATCCGGAAATGTGACATTGATTCCAACTCCCAAGATACGGGATTGTGGGAAGTTGATGAATGACCAGCGACATGGGCGAAAAACCGGCATTCCGGACGTATTACGGGTAAACCGTACATTTGGAACGTACGCCAGGCGACATGAGATTGGTTTTCGATTTTCCCCAACAATACCTAAAATGGTGACGGCATCCTGCAGGCTCTAGTCTCCGAACACAAGCTCATGAATATTGCCCGGTTGCATGGCCTCAACTGCTGCGATTATGGCCGGCAGATGCCGTTGTATTTTCGGCCAACTGGTTGTTGGCAGCACCATAATGGCGAGCTTTCTTCCAGTAAGATTTTGCTGATAACGAAGGTTTTGGTCCGTGGTGATGAAGATATCAAAAGATCCATCGGCGGCTGTGAGCAAGGTGCCATTATCAAGATCTGCCCAGCCCATTTCATAAGCGGTAGATACCAAATGACCGGGCAATTTTTGACGGAGGGGTGCGGGAGTGCCATGATCCAGGAGAATTCGCATACCTTTGCCCGCACATTCTTTTGAGCTCAGACTTCGATCAGACTGCGTTGGGCGCATTCGAGCACTGCCTGGATCTGTTCGCGGGTTACTCCGGGAAACCATTCCAGAAAATCACCCACGGACGCGCCATCTTCGAGGTTTTCGAAGAGCGCCTTTACTGGCACGCGCGTGCCCTTAAACGCCCATGCACCGCTGATTTTCCCCGGCTCTCGTTCGACAGCAGTGCAATTTGTCCAATCAAGCATGCGACAAGGATACGTCATTTTCATGCTCAGCCGCAATAGTGTGCATTTGGGAAAGCGGGTTTAGAAATCGCGGGATCATATTGTAGACACAGTAGAATGACGATTCGACTGCGGCGCAAACGATCAAGGTATACGGTTCGAGGCTGGATGCCTGATATCAGTGCCCTGCTGCCTCGCCTCCGCGTTGATGCTTCGGCCTTCTCATCAGGAGAATGAGCAACATGCAGAACAGGAAGAGAATTGCCATGATGCGGAACGTCTCGACAAAGCTGAGCAGGGCAGCCTGCCGCTGCACGATGCGGTAAACTGCGGCCAGAGCCTGCCTGCCTGCTGTCGTTGAATCCGCTCCACCTTGAATGAACACACCTTGTGCCTGTCTCTGCAATTGCCGGAACGCTTCGTTATAGGGGGTCGCGTGCGCCGCGAGGATGTCCTGGTGGAATTGTGAGCGGCGCGCGATAAAGGTGGTCACGAACGAAATGCCGACGCTGCTGCCGATATTGCGCATGACGCTATAGAGGCTAGTGGCATACCCAGTTTCCTGCTTCGGGATGGGATCCATCGTCAAGGTTGTCAGCGGCACAAAAACAAACGCCATGCCGAGTCCCTGATTGATCTGGTGCAGGAAAATGTCCCAGGTGCCCGAATCCAGTGTCATGGTGGAGAATCCATATAAAGCGGTGCTCGTGAGGAGGAAGCCGAATGCGAGCATCCAGCGGCCGTCCCAGTTTTTGCCCAGCAGATATCCGACAATCGGCATCATGATTGCCGTTCCGATGCCTCGCGGGCTGGTCCAGAAGCCCGCGGTCGTTGCCGACCATCCCAGCAAAGTCTGCATGAACAGGGGCAGCAACACGAGACTGCCGTAAAGCACGAAGCCGAGCACCCAAGCCAGAATGATACCGGCGGTGAAGGTACGGTAACGCAGCAAGCTGAAGCGAACCAGCGGTTCGGGTGTGCGCAATTCACGCACCACGAAGGCCGTCAGGAACACTCCCGCCAGTACCGCCAGGATGACGATCATGTGAGACGCAAACCAGTCTTCTTCCTGGCCTTTGTCGAGCATCACCTGGAGCGATCCCATGCCGAGAGCCAGCATCCCCATGCCGATCGCATCCACGCGCAGAGCTCCCCGCTTGATGTAATGCGGGTCTTGTATGAACAGCCAGATCATGACCAGGCTGAAGATTCCCACGGGGATATTGATATAAAACACCCAACGCCAGGAATGGGCATCGGTAAGCCAGCCGCCGAGCGTGGGCCCAAGAATCGGCGCGGCCAAAATGCCCAGCCCCCAGAATCCCATTGCCTTCCCACGCTCCCTGGCAGGAAATTCCTCGAGCAACACTGCCTGCGACAGCGGCTGGAGCCCGCCGCCGGTTGTTCCCTGGAGAACACGAAAGAGGATCAGCAGCGGAAGATTGGGAGCGAGACCACATAAAACGCTGGACAGCGTGAACCCGGTCACCACCGTGAGGAGAAGCCGTTTTCGGCCGAAGTAGTTTGCCAACCACCCGGTCATAGGCAGGATAATGGCATTTGCGACAATGTAGGACGTCAACACCCACGTGGCTTCATCCACGGTCGCCGAGAGATTGCCTGCAATGTGGGGAAGGCTGACATTCACCACGGACGTGTCCAGCACTTCCATGACGGCACTCGCCATTACGGCGATGGCAATCAACCAACGGCGCGATGGTATTTGCGGCGCAGAGTTCATGCTTCTTCCGTCAAGAGGATCCTATCTTCAGTACCAATCTTCGGACCAGTCGCTCGTGCCGCTCTGCGGCACTCGATGTGCATTGAATTTCGGGGACAGGCGCCATAACCTCGAAATTATTCGAGATTGGCGGGAATTGGCTTCCGGGGAATTTCGAGGTTATGGCGCCTGTCCCCGAAATTTCATGACTAGTATCTTAAGTAGGGTCTGGAGGAACAAGAGAAATTCGGAATTTCGTTTCTTGCCGTTTCATGCGAGAATCCCAGTATCGTCGCCAAAGTGAATGACAGGACGAAACATCCGAGGAGTTGATACTGATGAAATTCTTCGCGGCATTCTTACCTATGCGGGACCTGGAAAAGAGTCAGGAGTTGCGACCTGCGCACGTGCAGTTTCTGGACAACATGGAGCTGGAAGGCAAGATCTTCGCCCGCGGGCGGTTTGCTGACGGCGCGGGAGGGTTGATCATTTACAAGGCCGAGTCGTTTGATGCGGCAAAAAAGGTCGCGGAAAGTGACCCGTACGTCAAGAGTGGAGCGCGCTCGCTGGAATTGCACGAGTGGGAGATGAAGATTCCCGAATAGCATTGGATTTGGCCATTTGAGACTGTTCCGTTGGACGGTCTCAGTCCGATGCACCATGGCCCCGACCGCACATGGTCCGCAGCCGTTCCGAAGAAATGGCGATTTTCCGTGAATTTCGGAAATATGCCAGGGGTTCTGA
>Ga0187878_1002048_pt1 | contig 18471 bp, 9 predicted proteins | sample June2016WEW_17_1_FD_132979 | JGI IMG/M metagenome (GOLD analysis project Ga0187878, IMG submission 132979) | Peatland microbial communities from SPRUCE experiment site at the Marcell Experimental Forest, Minnesota, USA - June2016WEW_17_150 | ecosystem: Environmental > Terrestrial > Soil >...
ATCGTTTCGCAGCAGAGAAGGAGGCTCGTTCATATTCAGGATCAGAATATCCAGATCGCCGTCGTTGTCGAAATCGCCGAATACGCAGCCGCGGCCTGAGTGCGGTGTCGTAACACCCGGACCGGCATTGCCAATCTCCTCAAAGGTTCCGTTACCCAGGTTTCTGAAGAGAATGCGAGGAGACTTATTCGGATTTTGCGGGAGTTGTTTCTCGACCTCGGGGTACACGCTTCCCGTTACAAAAAAGATGTCCGGCCAGCCATCGTTGTCGAGATCGAAAATCCCCGTTCCCCAACTGGCGAAGCGGGTCTCAACGCCGAGTTTCGTCCGCAGAGTCCAGTCGTCAAAAGTGCCCGTGCCATCGTTGTGGTACAGCACGTCTGAGTCCTCGATAAAGTGGGTCTTGAAAATATCCAGATGGCCGTCCAGATCGAAGTCGCCGATACCCACTCCCATTCCCGCTTCTTCCCCTCCGTCATTGCTGAGAGCCACACCACGCGCAATCCCCTCCTCTTTGAATGTCCCGTCGTGCTGATTGATGAACAGGAGGCTGGGGGTCGAGTCGCTGGCAACATAGATGTCAGGCCAGCCATCCTCGTTGAAGTCGGCCGACACCACCGTCATTCCATAGCTGGGCCATGGCTTCGCAATGCCAGCCTCTGCGCTGACCTCGGTAAAGGTTCCATCGCCATTGTTTCTGTAAAGCGAATGCCGGCCGAAGGGAAGGCCCTTTGGACCGCAGTTGACCGGAATGCCCTTCCAATTGCAGTTGACGCCAGATCCCGGCCTAGGAACGTGCTCGAAGTCGAATTGCAGGTAATTGGAGACAAACAGATCCAGGTGACCATCCCGGTTGTAATCAAGGAACGAGCAGCCCGTGCCCCATCTGACTTCGGAATCCACTAGGCCGGCTTCTTTGGTGACATCTTCAAACGTGCCGTTTCCAAGGTTGCGGTAAAGCCTGTTCTGGCCGTAGTAGGTGCAAAACAAATCCTCATAGCCATCGTTGTTGTAGTCCCCGATACACACACCGTTAGCCCAGCCAACTGCCTCAAGCCCCGCCTGCCTGGTCCCGTCGGTAAATGTTCCGTCCCGATTGTTCTTATAGAGACGGTTGGATGTTCCGGGAGGAGCGCCACCTAGCCTGGTTCCGCTGAGGAGGAAAATATCGATCCATCCGTCGTTGTCGTAGTCAAAGAACGCGCAGCCGCATCCATTCGCTTCGAGGATGTACTCCTTGTGGTCTACTTCTCCGTAGATAACCGGCGCAATCAGTCCCGCCGGGGCCGCAACGTCGGTAAAATAAGCGTCAAACGGGCGGCCGGATCCCGCGGGCTTCTTCTGAGCGGTTGTGGTCCGGCCTCCCATGCCCTGGGCAGCGCATCTTCGCGAGAACGTTCCAGCAAGGGCTGCCAAAGAAAGATGAAGGAATTTGCGCCGTCCTGTTTGCATTGTTCCGATCAAAACCTCATGAGAATTGCTCGCAACATGATACTCCCGATGGCAAGTCGGCGCTGATGCTGGCTGCGGCAAGACTGCGCCACGTAGCCGGCATAAAGTGGGGCACGCGGCGCCATCAGGACATGAACCGCCTGGCCGAAGCGAGCGAAGCGGCATAAACGCGCCCGTAAAAACTTTCGGCTCCCCCTCGGGGGAGCCGAGCGCCACCAGGCCTTATGACTCAACAAATGTGCGAAAAACTCTGGACACTACCGACTACGAATTCGTTCTATCGAACCGGCTCTGATGTAGATGCTCACTCCGGACGCCGGTAAATGAACACGGTGCCTGCGCTTCACTTCGCCAGATATTGCTCGAAAATCGTCAGTACCGCCGCGGCGTGCTGTCGCTGCGAAATCAGGAACCTGTGCAGAGGTTCCCTTGGTAAGTACTCTACCAGGAGTAAGCTGCCACGACGCGGGGAGGGCCTGGAACTGAATCCGTCACGCTAGTCTGTAGGACAAATTCTAAATTCTTCGTCTGCCAGCCCGCGGGAACGCTTCGAAGACCCTGTTCCAGGAATTCTGGATTTGCGACAAACTCACCCGCCGCTTGCGTGCCTTTTTCTCCAATGCCCGCCACGATGATGGTGAACTGCCCGGTCTTCGAGTCCAGCAATCGGGCGACAATTGCAGTATCGTCGATCAGTTTCCCCTGCTTGTCGCCATGCTCTTCCCAGACTTGGCCGCCATTGGCCTGCTCTTGGATCATGTATCGCCCATCCTGCTCAACAAACACGAAGCGCAAACTCGATGTGATGTGCATCGTCCACCTGTTATTGAAGGCGCCCACCACAACCGCGGGGGAGTTCCTGAGATCCTCGAATGAGCAATTCGAGCCGATTCGCACCTGGCTGGGCTTGCCGATCTTGCCGAGAAGAGCAGAGAGCGTCACGGCAGCGTATACGTCTCCACGTACAACTGAATAGTTGGTGTAGTTCCACAAGTCACTCCATAAGATGGTATCTTGCGGATCCAAAGGAAGCAGGTTATTCGTCTTCTCCACTTCAGTCTGGAATGTGCCGGGATGGGTACGGGCGTACTTCTTAAACAAGGCATCGGTTGGTCTGTAAACCACAGGCGCGGCTAGGCAGATCAGCACTGGTTGTGGCGTTGCAAAGACGGGACTCCAAAATTGGTCCAGGGCTGACTTTTGGGCTGCTGTGTGGCGAAAAGCTAGAAGCGCAATTCCGGTACCTATCGCCAAAGCTGCACACATCGCCGCAATTGCCCAGTACCTTCTACTGTGCTTCTTGAGGTGACCTCCCGGTTCCGGCGAAGGGGGATGAAAAGGTGCGGTGCGCGAAGGTGCTACAGTCGAAGACTCCCGAAACAATGGGGAGTATGAGCCGAGCGGAAGCTCGATGTGGACTAATGGATCAGTGGGCGTCGCCTGATAGTACTGCTCGAGTCTTCGGCGCACTTCTCCAGCCTGCACTCGCACCACCGGATCGTCTCCGGTGGCGTAGTCGTGTCGGCGCTCGAAGACTTCAACTCCTATGGTGCGCTCTTTCAGCGGCTCGGAATGCCCGTCAAGCCTGTGCTGGACGACGTACCTGAGGAATTGCTTGCAACGCCCTGCGTTCCGGAAGAAGCGACTTTCCAGGATGTTGTCAAGCTCGTGGACAACCTGTTGCTTTTTCTCGGCCTGCAAGTGCAGGGGGCGGGAAGACGCAGCCTGATCGTCTGTTGATTCGCCAGATGCTTTCATCGATCCCCCACTGCCCCTATTGCGCATAGTATAGACGCAATCACACGGGGCATCTACTGGCAAGATTCGAATAACTGCGTGCACCGAACGTGGCAATACTGACACGCTCCGCCGGATCGTTTGGGGAACCAAGAACGGCGCCTCATGCGCCTTCCCAAATAGAGAGAGGAGTTGTGGGAAGGCCGCTTGATCGCCGTGGCCGGCGGGCGTTCAAAAGCGTTTACTGAATCGCGCCCTCCGATGCGAGACGCATTATAAGCAAATTGAGCGGACGCCTGTCAAGAGGCCCGCCAAGCAAGCCCTATGCTCGGTCCAAGTTGTTTGTAGTGAATAGGTTGCTTCACTTTCTTACTGTAAAAATAGGGACTGTGTTTGATTCTTCGGGACCACTGACAAAGGTGCCAAGAGAGGCGGAATTCAGCAGCCCGTTACTGTAAGACACTGTACATTACTTGCTGTGTCCCACCGCCGAGCCTAAACTCCTCCGCAATCGGGAGCGGTTCATCCTTACGCGCCAGAATTTTGATGCATGACCAAATAGGTTCGCAGAAGCCTATCGTTTTTTCGGGGAGTGGGGGCAGATTTATCGTGGCCGCGGAAAGACTGCTCGCGAGATATTCAAAGGAGTCTCCATGACTGGCATGAAATATGCAGCAAAAATATCAATTCTCATAGTTCTCCTGTTGACCTTGGGAGGTTTACCGGCATTTGCCCAATTCTTAAGCGGAATTGAGGGGTCGGTACGAGACCAATCCGGCGGTCTAGTTGCGGGGGCCACGGTCACCGTTACGGATACCCGGCTTGGCATAGCAAAAACTCTCACAACCAGCGATGCCGGTTATTTCCGTATCGACAGCATAGCCGCGTCCACCTACACAGTGCAGATCCAGATGACCGGCTTCAAGACCTTGGATCTGAAGGGCCTTACCCTTGAAGTTGGGGAACTACGAACTATTGCCCCTGTACTGGAGGTCGCAACAGCGTCTACCGAGGTCACGGTTTCCGCTTCGGAGGTGGCAGTCGACCTGTCATCGGCGATAACCGGGGCAGTCGTTCTCGAAGATACCTTGGCGGAGACGCCGCTCACAGGTCAAAACGTCTATGGCCTGACGGCTCTGACGCCCGGAATGACGGGAAGCGCAGTGACCTCCGGGAACAATTTCACCAATGAGTATGCCATCAACATCAATGCTGCCGGGCTGCGCCAGGAACAAAACGGATACGATATAGATGGCGCGCAGACCAATACCCCGTCCCGCGGGGGCGGCACTTCCATCTCTCCCATGCCTGCCATCGTGCAATCCATGGAGGTCAGAACGAACGACTTCGATGCCCAGAAAGGAAGAAATGGCGGCGCCACGGTCGACGTTTTTACCGTTTCAGGCTCCAACCAGTTCCATGGAAGCATCGATTACGAGTTCACGAATAACGATCTGAGTGCGCGCACGAAATTCAATTCGCCGACGCTTCCGCCATATAAGCGCAACGAGGTAAGCGCCGCGATGGGCGGGCCGGCAATCAAGAACAAGTTGTTTTGGTTTGCCGCCGTGGACGTGCTTCGCTCCAGTTCCGCCAGCTCCGGTTCGGCCACGGTCGAGACGCAGGATTTCTATAACTGGGTTAAGGCCAATGAGCCTAACAGAGTGGCATATCAGGCCCTTACGCTGGCTCCGCCCTTGGCCTATGCAACCGCTTCCAGTCCCGGCATGCTGACAGTAGGCCAGATAGCCGGCAGTCACTTCCCGATACCGGTGGGCATCCTCTCCACTTTGGATGCGGTTGGCACTATAGATTACACTAACGTCTCTCCATTTAATGGATATCAGTGGGATTTCCGGGTGGACTACTATCCCGTCAAAAACGATCGCGTGTACGTGGATGCGATTCGGACCTACGACACCTCGGCAAGCACAAATGCGCGGCCCGCGTTTGCCGCCCCAAGCACAAACCATTCCGATTTTGTCAACATCGATTGGACACACACATTCTCCACGCATCTCCTGAATGAAGCAGGCGCAAATATCATTCGTCCCTATGGCCAGAACGGGGCAAGCCCGGCGTTTCAGATACCGAATATCAACGTAACCGGATTGCAGGGATTCGGAAACTGGGGACCGGGGAACTTTACCCAACAGACAGTCGGCTGGCGCGATGTCATGACGGCCACCGTGAAAACGCACACCCTCAAGTTTGGCTTTGAGCAGTTGAATATCCGCGAAAACGATGCACAAGGCGGTGCGTTCGATCGCCCAACGTTCAACTTCGACAGTATACTCGACTTCGTCCAGGACGAGGCGCTAACGGAAAGCGGTACCCCGGTCGACCTTATAACGCACCAGGAAGCGCCCTATGAGCGGCAATACCGTGAACTTTATACGGGCGTCTTTCTCCAGGAGGACTGGAAGGTCATGCCGAGATTTACCTTGAATGCCGGCCTCCGGTACGACGTAATGACCAATATGTTTTCCATGTATAGTCCGCCATTGACGAATTTCACGCTCGGACAAGGTTCGACCTTTAATGATCAGATCGCGAGCGGTATCGTCGGGCTAACCACGAATCATGATGTGCAGAATCACAATTTATGGGGCGTGACGCCGCGCCTGGGATTTGCCTGGGATGTTTTCGGCAAGGGCAAGACAGCAGTGCGAGGCGGCTTTGGCATGTACTCCGATCAACCCCCGTACCTGCACATCACGGACCTGGTGGCAGAAAACCTGCCAAACTTTTATTTTCCGAGCCTGGACGTGCGGTCGGGGAATACCATTAATTTCCAGCTTTGCCAACCTCCAGCGGGTTTCACTATCTCCTGCCCCGTGTTGCCCACACCCAATGTCACGATTGACCCAACGACGGGCGCACTCTTACTCAATGGTGTTCTCTCGCGTGCGGGTCTTGGAGGATATGCTACCAACTACAAAATGGCTCAAGTCGAGGCCTGGACCCTCAGCGTGCAGCAGCAATTGCAAAAGAACCTCATTCTTGAGCTGAACTATTCCGCGACGGCTGCCCATCACTTGCCGACGTACAATCAGGACCTTAACCGCTTTGCGGGAGACTTGATCCAAAACAATGGGAGCTTGACGCGCCTCAATCCTAACTTTGGCTCAATCCCCTACGCCACTTCCGAGGGCAACTCCATAGGCAACTATGGCAGTGCCACGCTAACGCGCCGCACCTCCCACGGGGTGACGTTTCGTGCCATTTACACCTATGGGAAGTCGCTGGATGCTCTGAGCAATTCGGCTTCATTGAGCGGTGGAGCAATCACATCAACCAATCAAAATGGTCCAATAATTGAGAATGGCAATTTACCGTTCCAGCGTGGCCGCTCCGACTTTGACATACGGCAACAATTCACGGCCGATGGCACTTGGATAACTCCAAGCCATTACGACTCTGCCTTGAAGAGAAATCTTCTGGGTGGATGGACGTTCAGCGCCGTCTGGATACTGCAATCGGGCTTGCCCTTCTCCGTCTACACGAGCGCGGCTTTTGCGCCGGTCTGCGCCGCAAATCCAGCGGTTGGAACCCTGCCGGCGGGTGATTGCTACAACGGCGCTAGCGTTTTCATTCCCGGGAGCATAATCACCAGCAATGCCGGAGGCGACTACAACGCGGACGGCAGCAACTACTCTGTGCCCAACGTACCCTCTTTCGGCAGCCACCTGAGCAATCCAGGCAAGCAGAAATACTTAAACGGCCTGTTTCCTGCCTCTGCATTTCCGGTGCCGGCTCTGGGAATGGAAGGGAACCTCGGTCGCAACACCTACGACAATGAGGGGTACGACAACGTCAACTTCACCTTTGGCAAAAGCTTCTCAGCTCCATGGTTCTTTGGAGAAAGGTTGAAACTGGAGGCCAGAGGCGAGGTGTTTAACTTGTTCAACCGCACCAATCTTACCAGCGTGAATGGGGATCTTTCCTCGGGCACGTTTGGACAGGCGACGAATCAATTGCCTGCGCGCAGTTTCCAACTGCACCTGCGCGCCACGTTCTAAGCTAGTTTCACCCCGGGGAGAAGTGGTGGGTGGATAGTGGCGTGCCGTTTTTTTGACCACTCCGCGCCATCACTTCTCCTCATCCCCCGCAACTTGAAAGGAATCGGTAGCGGGAAGCTCGCTTCCGCTACGTCTCTTCCAGCCTTTGCTGTGGCTTGGGCTGCGGCCTGAGTACTGTCATAAGAGGGTCCAAAGATGTCATCCATTCGCCGGGGCAGCATGCTTCTCTATGTGGCCGCTAGCCTGCTCTTGGGTGCAGTTCTGCATGCTCAAGAGGCTCACATTACTCTTGCACGCAACGGCCAGACCATTGTTCTTGAGCCTTACGCTCCCAACATTCTGCGTGTAACGCTGAGTCTGAAGCGCGAGTCGGCCCTAGCCCCGCCAGGGTACGGCTTGGTGGCCGCGCCCGCAGCCTCAGGCTGGAGCGCCAGCCAGACTGCGCTGGCGGATGTTTACCGGTCGGCCCGGATTGTGGCCACCGTCGACCGGGATCTTCCCCCCAGCAAACCGCCGGTCCAAACGGAGATCGATATCAGGAAGTATTTCAACGGGTCCACTCCGGGCGCGCACATCACGTTTCGCACGCCCGAAGGCAGGATGCTTCTGGAACTCATCGGCTGGTCCCAGTCCGTGCCCAACCACAAGGACGGCACGGCAGACGTGGCCCGCGACCGCCGTCCCACAGACCCGGAGTTCTATGTGGTGGGCGCGACGTTTGCCTCCCCGGACGACGAGCACTACTACGGCCTGGGCCAGAATCACGAGGGATTACTGGATCATCGCGGCCATCCGGTTCGTTGCTGGGCAGATTACACGGCTCCGGCCGCCCCCAGCTTCTGCGTGCCGTTCCTGGTGACCAACAAGGGCTACGGGCTGCTGTGGGACAACCCCTCGAAGACCACCATCGAGCCGGGCTTCAACGAGCAGACCCGCTGGACCTCCCAAGTGGGCGACCGGGTCTCGTTCTTCGTGATTGCCGGGTCCACGGCGGACGAGATCTACGCGGGCTACCGGCTGCTCACCGGCCCCACGCCTTTGCTGCCCAAGGCCGCTTACGGCTACATCCAGTGCAAGCAGCGCTACGCGAGCCAGAAGGAGGTGCTGGACGTTGCCCAGGGCTATCGCGACCGCCATCTGCCGGCCGATGTGATGGTGGTGGACTGGTTTTACTACACCAAGATGGGGCAGATGGACCTGGACCCCAAGTTCTGGCCCGACCCGGCGGCGATGAACAAGCAACTCCACGACATGGGCTTTGAGACCATGATCAGCGTCTGGCCGCGCTTTGTGCCCGGGGACCGCTACTACGCCGAGCTGCGCCAGAAAGGCTGGCTGATTCATCTCGCTGACGGCACGCCGATCAACGGGCTGCCTTATGACCGTGCGGGGTCCGACATCGACACCACCAATCCCGAGGCCGCCGCATGGTATTGGAAGACCATCCGCGACAATATCCTCAGCAAGGGCTTTGACTCCCTCTGGGCCGACGAGACCGAACCCGACCTGCCCCCCAACGGCTCCTACTTCCACATTGGCCCCGGCACCCAGTTCTTCAACGTCTATCCGCTCTTCCACACCGCGGCTCTCTACGACGGCTTCCGCAAGGACGAGCCGGGGCGGCGGGCGCTGATCCTGTCGCGTGACGCCTACCTGGGCGCGCAGCGCAACGGGGTCATCTTCTGGTCTTCCGACATTTATCCCACCTGGGACACGCTCAAGCGCCAGATTCCCACCGGGCTGGATTTTACCGCTTCGGGGTTAGCTTACTGGTCCAATGACACTGGCGGATGGCAGTATCTTCCCGAGGAGCACCACCCGGCCCACACGCCGCTGCTGGACCCATCGGATGCCCGCGCCAACGTGGGCGGCTACGACGATTACCCAGAGCTCTACACACGGTGGTTTCAGTACGCCACGTTCCTGCCCATCTTCCGCGCCCACGGCAGCCGCCCCACCAACGAGGTCTGGTCCTACGGCAGCCAGGCAGAACCGATCCTGGAGAAATATCTCAGGCTCCGCTACCAGCTCATGCCCTATATCTATTCGCTTGGATACCGCACATACACAACCGGTGCGCCTTACATGCGCGCACTCTTCATGGATTTCCCCAACGATGGGAATGTCGCGGGGATTGGAGATGAATACATGTTCGGTCCCGCATTTCTGGTGGCTCCAGTTACGGAGCAGGGAGCGACGAGCCGCCAGGTCTACTTCCCGGCCGGAGCCGAATGGTACAACTACTGGACCAACGAGCGGGTAAAGGGCGGCCAGACCATCACCGTGGCCGCGCCCATCGACACCATCCCGCTCTTCGTACGGGCAGGTTCGATCATCCCGCTGGGCAAACAGGTTGAGAATACTGGACAGAAGCAAGATCTCGCGAAGATTCGCATCTATCCTGGAGCAGATGGCGATTTTTCGCTTTACAACGACGACGGGAAGACCTACGCCTACGAGAAGGGGAGCAGCCGCATCACGCATTTACACTGGGATGACGCGGGAGGCAAGTTTACGCATGAAGGAGCGGAAGCCTGGACCGGGCCGGACAGCGCGTTGGTGGACGTGGTCAAGCGCTAGAGCATTTCTCCTTCAGCGGTCCTCTTAAGCCTGCTTTTGAAATCAATCAGTGGCCGAGGGCTATATGTGCTCTTTTCGTCCGCCCATGCGAGCTTGAAGGTGTGCGCGCCGAGGCCTTCGAGCGGGTTTCGCGGATTGCAGGTGACGCCGAGCGTTTGCATGGTCTTATCCGTAATCTCCATTTTGACTTCCCTGCTGACCGATAACCTGCACCCGACCCCGTTAGTATGCAATGTTCCAGCGGGCTTTTGAGCGCAGAGCCTTTCCGACGGCCGCGACTCCTGCTCTTTGGAAAATAGCCGCACTCCCTCCAAAACCCATCAGCGGTCGGCGGGGTCCCGGAAGCGCCGATTATCGAGAAGGTTTGGAAGGGCCCGCAAATTGCCAGTCACCTTGATCGAAAAGCTCTGAACAGTTGGTACGCCGTCTACCCCGTCCACCGTGAGGTGGATGGTGAAATCCCCTGCCCTCGTATAGGCGTGAGAGACCCGGGGACCGTTTGCGCTGGTGCCATCGCCGAACTCCCAGCGATACTCGACCGCGGGCACACCGGTGGCTTCTGATTGAGCTGAGAAAGAGATGGTCGCACCAGCATTGGCAACCGAGGGCACTTTTGCGGTAACGCCCGGTGCGCCCGGCGCGACGTTGCTATCGATAATCTTGATCACTTTCACGGACTCGGGAGGTTGATTCTCGATCTGCACGGTGCCGCCCGCCACCGCGACGGGCGCGTTCTGGTTGAGAACGTCCAATGCCGTAAAGGCATGCTCCGCGGGCAACCCGAGATCAGCGAGTTTCAGCGTGTGCGACCGCGAGGTTTTTGTCCAATTAAAGATGGTCAAGATGGCCTGGTGCGGACTTTCCTGCAAAAAGAAGATGCTGGGTTGTTCATCGCCGGGCTCATAGGTCATCAGATCGAAGGGCGTGGCGGCGCGTCCAAGTTTGGCCACATTCAGCAAGTCTCTGTTCTCGACGAGCGCCAAGCGATCCTTCTGAGAGCCCAAGACAAGCATGTCGTCGCCAATCTCATACATGCCTCCGGACACTGTCGAGAGAGCAATCGAAGCCTGTGCCGCGGACAGACCAAGCAGGGGCGGCTTCTCTGTAAACTCGCCGAAGGGTTGATCGGTGGTGTTGAAGGCGTCGGGATCGTTCAGGAAAAAATTGCGGTGCATGTAAAAGCGGGCGGCAATCCCCGGGGCAGCATTTTTGGTGGCTTGAAAAGAATGTGCCGTGTCCGCGGAGACTCGGCCAGTATCGACCAGCCCTACCGGGGTGAGCATGGGACTTCCGTCCTTGTCCAGGACCACCTCGTCACCCACAGTATCGCGAATGATTTGTAAGCCGACGCGCTGCGCTTCCAGGGCGGTCGTGTTGGGTCGATACCGGTAGCCTTCGATGGCAGTGGTGTCCATGAAGTCGAGCTTGATGAACCGGACTCCCCATTCTCGTACCAGGGTGTTGTAGGTCTGGCGCAGATAGTCCTGCGCGCCGGGATGCGTGGTGTCCAGCATGAAGAGCAGATCCGTTTTTTGATTCCAGACCTCGCGACCCGAGATAGGTTCACCCTTGGCGTTGTGCACCAGCCAATCCTTGTGATGCTCGTAAACCCAAGCCCGGGAGGTCACCTCAAAAGGAGCCGTCCAAACGCCAAACGTCAAGCCATCTCGGGTTATGTGGTGCCCCACAACGCGCATGCCATCCGGGAACTGAGTGGCGTTGGCTGTTACGTACTCTCCGCGGGCGTACTGGTAGCCTTCGTCAATTTGAAAGTACTTATAGCCGAGTGCCTTCAAATGTTCGGCCTGCCAGTCCGCGTTGGCCAAGGTCTCGCCCTCGTTGATGCCGCCGTAATATGCTGTCCAGCTCCACCAACCGATAGGATTCTCGATAGAGACGCGAGCATGGTGCAGCCGTCGAATCGCATCCCCGTAAGCCAACAACTGATTGTGGTAGCCCAGCCCAGCTTGCAGCATCACGCGCTCCGAGACCATGTCTGAGCCGGACGCGAGGGGCAGGCTTAGTTCGACCTGATTTTCCGCTGGAGCATTTTTCTGATCAAAATCCCTTTGTATTTCCGTGGTTCCTGTGAAGTCAACGCTATAGGACGCAATCTTCGTTCCGGTCCCATCGGCCGCAGCCTGCAGATGCAGAAGAGTCAGAAATCGATCCGCGGTCAGTGCGCCGATGAAGAGACTTTGCTTACTCTCCCGGTTGTAGACGAGTTGACTCCCGACACCGCGATGCATCCCGCCTGGCGCTTTCCCCAGGTCGTAGAGCCGCAACTGAGGCCAATCTTCGCTGAAGCTGTCGGAAAGGATACGATCGGCGAAGGCATGACCACCCAGATTAAGCAAGGGCTCCCCAAGTGCCTCCATGCCTCGGATGGCCTGCACCGTCACTTCCTTTTCAGTACTGTTCCGTACTGTCACCCGGAGAGTGCCGTAAGGACTTTGGTCGTAAAGCTGGACAACATAGATGAGGTCAGCTTTCCCCTGGAGTCCCGAGTTCGTAACGGTTATTGCCCGGCCAGAGCCGAGTTCATCGCTGAACGTAGATTCGGACACTTGGTGACGCGGATACTTGGTCGAGCGCAGCCACTGGTGATTGACCTGAGCTGCCACACCGCTCGTGAAGACGGGCTGCCCGCCGCGCACCGCCAGTTGGTACGCTCCATCTTTAGCGTCGACGGTCAGGGACAGCTTGTCGTTCGACAATTGCTGAGCCGCACAGGGCGTGATGACAATCAGCGCCACAGCGACAACCGCGATTCCCACACTGCAGAGCAATCCGCAACTCATTTTCGACATGGTGTAAGTCTCCCTTCCAAGCAGGTTGCCCACAACAGATGCCCATACTTTTGCGGTGACGCGTATTTCAGCCGCGATAGAGTCATCTGGGCATTTGACGGGTTCACCGGAAACTGAAACCAGTTGACTGGCCACGCGACTTACAAATGGAGCACACCTTAACATTTCAGATTTACTTTATGGCCACCGCGATCCGCGGAGTGTTGTACCCCTCGAGTCTGACCCACGCGGGTGTTTTGCCCGGTTGCGGGATGACACCGTGAATCACGACTGTTTCGCCCGGAAAAACTGTGACGTAATTATCGTCATACTCGATCGGAAGGATCTCGTCGCCATCCCGGTCGGGCGTGATCTCAGCACGTTCGAAGAACGCGACGTGTTCGGTCGCGTTGTGCAGCCGAATAGCGACACGATTCGCACCGGCGACTGAGGTTTGTTTGGCACTTAGCTCTAACGGGACTTGCGGCATGGAGTTCAGGGCCGTCATGTCGGCCCAACTCGCCTGCTGTAATGAAAATGCACCGTCGTTCTTGCGATCGCCTAAATCATCGTCCTTCTGCGACTGCCAGTAGATGTTTTCCGCAAGGACCTTGCCAGAATTGTCAAACAACTGACAGCGCACAAAGTAGACGGGGGAGCTATCCGGAAACCTGGGCAGCGTCATGGCCTGGACCACACCGCCGGAAGCAACCCGGATGTTCGCCGTGTCGCGGTCGTCAAGCACCTTGCCTTGTATGTCGAAGATGCGCACGCGCACACGCAAGCCTTGCTGCCCGGTCGGCATCTGGTTGACGACTGTGACTTTTGCCTGACTGTGATCACCGCTCGCGTAGGAATCAAAGACCACGGAGAGGGGCCGCAAGCCCTTCTTGGCACCGTAATAGGCTCCGCCCGGGCGCAAGTAATAGTCGAAAATATTTCCAAAGAAAGAAGGCCAGTGGCTGTTCAGCATCCAATAAATGGTCATTTTGTGATTCGCCCAGCCGTTGGCGGCGAACGCCTCGAATTGCGCACGGGTACTTTCGTAATGGGCAAGTTGGGCCTTCCGCGCAAATTCCTCCGCGCTGTTTGAGGGCCCGTAGCGGCGGTCAACGGCGCGCTGAATGTTGATCAGCGTGCTGTTTCCCGGGTTCGAGCCGGAATGGAAGTACCACGTTTCATTGATCGGCCAGAGTTTGTCGCCGGGAATGAACTTCTTCAGGCTCTCGTAGGGAGGGATATGTTCATTGTCGCCCTGCTCCGCGCAGGAGCCACGCGAAGCTTCGTACTGTCCGCTGAACCAATATGTGGGTGGCCGCCAACTGTAGGGTCCTGCCATATGGATGCCGTCCCATAGGCGCTCGCCGCGAGCGTCCTTGGCGAATGACGAGACGGTGTCAACGGTTGCGTTCTGCCAGTGCAAGTCCGTTAGGATTCCGTGGTACACATTGAGCACGGATTTCGGCGGCAGACCGTCGCTTCCGTTGGCCCATATCCAGACCGAAGCGTGGGGACGGAGCATCAAAATCTGTGACTGAAGACTCTCCGCCGCAACGCGATGATCCTCTTCATCCCATTGGCCCCACTTCTCCCACTGGTTGCAGCACATCCAGCCGAACATGAGCGGGATGCCCTGCTCGTCCGCCAACTCCACAATGTGCTCACTCGAAATTTTCGATTCCCACCGGAGCATGTTGAGTCCAAGGTCCTTCACGTATCGGAGCACCGCGGCCTCCCGGTCCGGGTCGTACCGGTATAAGAGGTCTGGCGTGTAGACCGCTCCGCGCACCAGGAAGTCTCTGCCATTGACCTGTAGATAGAAGTTGCCCCCCTTGCCGAGGCCGGGGAACTGCTCATCCTGATCGCGATGTTGGGTGATGGTACGGATCCCGAACCGGATTTGCGTAACGTCGGTAAGTTCATGGTTCTCCAGGAACTCGAGGCGAAGATCGTAGAGGTTTGGCGTTCCCATCGTATAGGGCCACCAAAGGTCGGGATTCTGTACGACTAACTCGGGATATTTATCTGGCGCGAAGCTTACTTGCCGCTCTTCGTCTGGTGAAAGACTGACCGATTGTTCGAACCGTATGGTGGGTTTGCCCGCACGCGAAATAGTTCCCCGGAGAATCCCGCTCACTTGCCGGTTCGAAAAATTACGGAGGTCAGAGAAAACTGTCAGCCGCGCCGTGGTGGTTTTTGGCAGCGGAAGATCAGAGTTGACTAACGCATGATCGAGTGTGACATCACCCGAGACCCTCAAGTAGACTGGCTTCCAGATCCCGGCATTGCGATCCGCAACAAAAGAAATTCCGTTCTCAGAGTTCTTCCGGGGACCTTGATAGCCTAGATACTTCCAGTTGATCCAGTCGAACCAGCTATCCGCCAACTCCACGCCATTAACATCTTGAAGCGCCTGTTCCGGCGTCACTTTGACCGCAAGCGTGTTCAATTCTCCACGCTTGATCCATTGCGTTACATTCAACTCGTGCGCGCTATACATGCCCACTACACGCTTATTGTCGGCCACCATCTGGCCGTTCAGCCATATCTCTGCACGATAGTTGATTCCCGGAAAATCCAGCAAATAAACCGCATGCCCGTCCGGCGCTTTGAAGGTGGTGCGATACCACCAATCCTGCTTGTACAGTTCTTGCGGAACACTCTCCAGCAAGTTCTTGCCAAAGTAGAGATTTGGATACACGCCGTCCTCTTCCAGCGTCTCCAGAACGGTTGCGGGCATTCGATGGATCGCATACCAGCCCGTGTCCTTATAGTCGGGGAGGGAGATGGCCGCTCCGCCACTCTGTAAATCTTTTGCGGAAGTGAGCTTCCAGTTTTCGGCCAACTCGATGCTTTTTGGGGAGTCCGGGGCAGCGGAAGACGGGAGGACGCCCGCACACAGCGACAACAACAGCGAAACGATGAGCTTGAACATGCTCGTTCGACTCCTCTCAATCGATCTAACTTTGTCTTTCGTGGTATGGCCATTGAATTCGCCAGATTCCCTATTGACCTCGCACGCGAAACACGCAAAACCTTGACTCACCAGGGAAGACACCCTAACCGAACTTCCCCCTGCGGCCATTGCTTCGGACCAAGACATCTCACCATCGAAACAAGCGGCTGAACGATCGTTCCTTGCTGCTGCTCAACCCACACGGAACTTGAAACCTTCACCCAACCCAGGCCTTCGTACCAACTTTGCAGTGCAGGCCTGCAAAAAAGCAGCATGAAGTCCACACCCATCTGGCTCAACGCAAAAGCTTCCGCTGCCTTCATCGCAATTCGGCCATATCCACACCCCCTGTACTCAGGCCGTGTCAGCACTCCTCCAATTCCGGCGATTGGAACAGGATGTCCCTCGACTGCGACGCTATGCTTCACCAGTCCCACATGACATACGTTCCTTCCGCCCTCGACGATCAAAACATGCGTTTCCGTGGACCTCCATTGCAACTGGTACGCACCGGTCTGGCTTGGATCCTTTTCGCCACCCGCCAGGTCGCTGCGATCTGCCCCTGAGTAAAACTCCATCACACGAACTTCGATGGGTGCCGGTGGCATGGGGGATTGCGACGGCATATCGTTTTCCAGCAAGGTTCCGGTGCCTTCGGGAACCGCGTTGAAAATCAGCTAATATCGCTTCCTTCGTGCAACTGAAATCGTTGCACTACTCTGGTAATCACACCGTCCGGACTTGGGTTATCCGGATCTAGATCCAAGGCGAGGCTCAGGTAATAGGCCAGCAGTTGAGGGAAGACAATTTCGAACGGTATACGCAAATGGTCCGGGATGTCCGGCGCCACGGCAGGGATGAAGTCGTGGGCCAGATCGCTTGCGGTAGTGGGTGGTCCGACGATGATCAAGTGGCCGAGATTCTTCTGCCTCAGTTCCCGCAGCAGATCCTCTTCGTAACGACGCCGGTCCATATCCGATGACAGCACGCACAACACGAATGAATCGGGTCGCAGAAAGCTCATCGGGCCGTGACGAAGACCTAAGAAAGTTTCGGGCAAAGCTGTAACGCGTCCAGCCGTCATCTCAATGACTTTGAGGCAAGCCTCCCTCCCGAGGGGCGTCAAACCTGCAGAGGTGAGGACCATCACCCGAGTGGGCATTCGCGGCGCCAAGTGTTGTGCCGCCATTTCAAAGTCGGGAAGAGCGCTCTTGACTCTGTCTACGATGTGCGGCAGTTGTTCAGTCAAAACCTCGCCGTTGGCAATTCCCAGTCCCGCCAAAACAAGGTTCGAGAAGGAACTCGTCATCGCGAGACTCCGGTCATTGGTGCGAGGGTCGAGGACAATGGATTTGACGCGCGGCGACCGGGCAAGATGGCCGTTCTGATTGCAGGTAATGGCAAGATGCCTCGCGTCGGGAAACATCTTTTGTATACGCGCGATTACACCAGTGCTTTCAGGGCTGTCACCGGAACGCGCCAAGGAAACAAGTATGCCATTGGCAGCAAAATCGGGTGCCACGCGCGCTAGTTCCTGCTTTGAATAAAGAAGGAGATCGGTGGTTGGGATCGCCAAGGCATTTGCCCAGCCTGCTGCCACCGCTGACGCCGCATATGCAGAGGTGCCGGCTCCGCAGATAATTGCCCCTCGTTCTCGCACCACTGACTTGAGGCCACAAGCGGCAACGCATTCGAGCGTTGCTGGCCAAAGTTCCGGTTGCTGGCGAATCTCGGTAAGAGTCAGTACTCCTCGCAGATTACGGGTTTCGGAACTCGGGCCAAGGCCCCTGCTCATCATAGATCATGCCTTTCTGCAAGTAGCATTCATTACAAAGACTCTGATTTTCGTCGGCTGCCCAATCTCGCTTGCCTTTCCCTCCGCGGGCGCGATTACTCTGCAGGCGTCAACCAGGTTCGCCATGCGATTCCTTTCTCCTAGGCTATTTTTTCTGCAAATGGGCTAGCCGAAGCGGAACTGCCTCCTCCGCTTCGAATTCAATCTCGCCTGCTATTCTCAAAAGTAGAATTTGAGTGCAAATTGAATCTCGCGCTGATCATTTGAACCGTCTCGCGTCGAAGAAATCATTCCGAAGGTACTTGGGTTGGTGTAGTCCAGTGCGCCGGGAGCAGCCACCACGCCATTACCCGAGAAGCCAGGGATCGAGAAGTTGGGATGGTTTGTTAGGTTGAAGAATTCGGCACGGAACTCAAGATGTGTTTGCTCCGTCGTGCGAAACTCCTTGAACAGGGAGAAATCGAGGCGATGGAAGCCCGGCCCCCGGAACTGACTAGGCCCTCCGCCCAGCGGGCTGTAGTCGGTTTGGCCGATCGTGGTAGCCACGGGAGGACTCGTAAATGCCGCCGCATTGAGCCAGTCATCAACATTGTGAGGGCCGGCATAGATGTTCTGCCCGGCAACTCGATCAGCGTTGCATCCGAACCCCGAGGTCGTGGAAATAATGCAAGGAATTGTTCCCGGCTGCCCGTCCTGCATCGTCAGAATCCAGTTCGTACCCCAGCCTCCAATCAGGGCATCCACAACGCCGTTGCTATCTTTCAGGAAGTGTCTTCCCCGGCCGACTGGCAGATCATAAGTGCCGCTAAGGTGAAATACTTTTTGAACGTCAAAATCACATTCTCCGAAGTCTTTATGGATGCCAAATCCGGGCAAGAACGGCGCGCGGAACCCTGTCAAAGCAGTGCTATTCAAAACGTCAACTGCATTCGTAAGACACTTCGACCAGGTGAAGTTCCCCAGGACGCTCAGGCCGCCGCCCAGTCTACGCTCATAATTCGCCTGCAGACTGTTGTAGTTGCTGTCCCCCGCAAAACTTGTGTCTTGTTGGTAGGTAGGAAAATCGGGATAAGGAGAGTAGTCGTACGAACTCAATCCAGGAGGTAGCACAGGAGGTAGCATCTCTCTCGGTGTATTCAG
>Ga0187878_1002049_pt1 | contig 18460 bp, 15 predicted proteins | sample June2016WEW_17_1_FD_132979 | JGI IMG/M metagenome (GOLD analysis project Ga0187878, IMG submission 132979) | Peatland microbial communities from SPRUCE experiment site at the Marcell Experimental Forest, Minnesota, USA - June2016WEW_17_150 | ecosystem: Environmental > Terrestrial > Soil >...
CGGGGCAGGGGACTGAGTGGGGGCTGGCGGCGCTCACTATCGTGGCGGTGGCGCTGGTGGGCCCGCTCTTCTCTTCAGACGCCTGGAACAATGTGACCTTTACGGGCGCGGAAGTCATTAACGCCAAGCGTAATCTGCCCCTAGCGCTCTTGGTGGGAACGACAGTTGTGTGCACCCTGTATCTGGCCTGCAATTGGGTCTATCTCCGTGTGCTGCCGTTCTTCGGGTCCCCCACCGGGGTGGGACCACTCGAGCGTGGCATCCAGTATGCCGCGGAGGACCGTGTGGCGACGGCCGCCATGCAGATCGTCCTGGGGAATGCAGGCTCGTGGCTGATGGCGGCGGCCATCATGGTTTCAACTTTCGGGTGTCTGAACGGCATGATCCTGGCGGGGGCGCGCGTCTACTACGCGATGGCGAAAGACGGTCTGTTCTTCTCTGCCGTGGCGCGTGTCAATCCGAAGTACCACACCCCTGCGGTTTCTCTGATGGTCCAGGCATTGTGGGCCGCGCTTCTCACGCTCACCGGCACTTATAGCGAGTTGCTGGACTACGTGATTTTCGCTGTCGTGCTGTTCTATATTCTGACGATTGCAGCGGTGTTTCAACTCCGGCGGACGCGTCCCCATGCCCCACGGCCTTATCGAGCCTGGGGCTATCCAGTCCTGCCAGCGCTGTATATCGGGTTTGCGTTGTTCGTTGAGTGGGCACTGCTGACGCACAAAACGCAGCGCAGTCTTGCCGGATTGCTGATCGTGGCACTAGGAATTCCCGCGTACTACCTTTGGCACCGTCGGAGCACGCACGCTCAGGGGGTGGCGTCTCGCTGAAGGTGACGGGTGCGGCCGCCTTCTCGAGCAGGGCGGAGCGGCCAACCAACCTTTTCAAGAAGGAGAGCGAATGTCGGGGCTTTTTTCGCGAAAACCGCTTGAGACTATCTTCCAGGAAGCCCAGGAGAGGGAAGGGGGGTTGCGCCGCGCGTTGGGCCCGGTACAACTCACGGCTCTCGGGATCGGCGCCATCATTGGCGCAGGGATTTTTGTCCTGAGCGGCTTGGGCGCACACACCTACGCCGGTCCGGCGCTCATGCTCTCCTTTGTGGTTTCGGGGTTGGGCTGTGCTTTCGCCGCGCTTTGCTATGCGGAATTTGCAGCCATGATCCCGCTGGCCGGCAGTGCCTACACTTACGCCTACGCAACCCTGGGAGAGTTCCTCGCGTGGATCATCGGCTGGGACCTGGTGCTGGAGTACGGCATGGGCGCCAGCACCGTTTCTTCGGGCTGGTCAAACCATGTCGTGGTTCTGCTCCGGGATCTGGGCATCAAGCTTCCTCTGTGGCTTTCTTACGACCACTGGACGGCGGCGCGCAAGGCGGCCCAGATGGGTGTTCCGCTCGATGCCCCCACGATCTTCGGTTGGGCCTTCGGTTGGAACGTTCCGGCTACCCTAATTGTTCTTCTCATTGCCACAGTGTTGGCAATCGGGATCCGTGAGAGCGCCTCCATAAATGCTGTCATTGTGGCGATCAAGGTGAGTGTGGTTCTGTTTGTCATTGTGATGGGATTGCAGTACATCAACCGGGACAACTGGGGCCACGACTGGCGGAGTTTCGCCCCCTTTGGGGCGGGCGGGATTTGGGAGGGCGCGGCGTATATCTTCTTTGCCTACATTGGCTTCGACGCTGTCTCCACGACCGCGCAGGAGGTGAGAAATCCGCAACGCAACCTCCCCATCGGTATTCTCGTCTCGCTCGGAGTGTGCACCTTGCTTTACATCTTGGTGGCCGCCGTGCTCACCGGGATGGTGCCCTACAAGGAGATTGACATCGAGGCTCCTATTGCCGAAGCCTTCCTGCGTTATGGGTTGCACGCGGCCTCCGGTGTGATCACGGCAGGTGCCATTGCCGGCCTGACCAGCGTGATGCTGGTGATGCTACTCGGTCAGACGCGCGTTTTTTACGCCATGGCCAGTGACGGCCTTCTTCCCAAAGGCATCTTCGGATGGATCCACCCACGCTTTCGCACGCCCTTTCGGATCACCCTGATCACGGGTGGGCTCGTTTCCGTGGTGGGTGGGTTTCTACCCATCGAAGACCTTGCCAAGCTGGTGAATATCGGCACCCTCCTGGCCTTTGTGATCGTCTGTGTGGCCGTTATGGTTCTGCGTGTCAAGCGGCCGGAAATCCACCGGCCCTTCCGCGTTCCCTTGATGCCGTTTGTGCCGCTGCTGGGCATCGGCTTCAACGGGTATATGATGATTAAGCTTGGCTGGGTCAACTGGATGCGGCTGCTGGTGTGGCTGGCGATCGGCCTCGTCATTTACTTCAGTTATGGCGTGCGGCACAGCCACCTCCGGAAGGCCGATATCCGAGCCTCGGCTGGCAAGTCACACGGGACAACGTGATCATCGAAGCACTGCGCCTCGAATTCCGCACTCACCGGATGACGCGCTTCGCCGTCTGGGTCGTGGCCTACGGAATAGCCCTGTGGCTAGTGGAACGCCTTAGCGGTGCCGTCCCCGGGCTGTTGTGGCTCCTCTTCTGGATTGCCTTCCTCGCCTTGATTATCTACTACGTGGTTCGCGGGATCGGGTACGTCCGACACCGCCTGCTTTGGCGCCTCCGCCGGCGGCTCATTGTCGCTTACATCTTCATTGCGGTGGTCCCCATACTCCTCATTGTGCTCCTCGTCGGACTGGGTGCCTTCATCGTCAATGGCCAATTTGCAGCTTTTCTGGTGGCCTCACGGCTCCGCGAGAACTTCGCGGAACTGAAGCAAGTTAACCGTGCGGTGATCCACGAAGCGCGCCTGACGGAAAGAATGTCCCCCGAAGCTATGCTCGAGCGGGTCCGCAAATTCTACGTTTCCGAACTGCAAGAGCACCGAGCGAATTACCCCGGCCTGGAGATCACCGTCCGCCTCGGCCCGCAGACGCGCGCGTTTTTCCTCACTGGCAAGCCGATTGTGAAACCCATGTCTGTGCCAACCTGGCTCACGCGCGAGGAGTTTGCGGGCATCGTTATCGATGAGGGGGAGATTGCGGTCCGGTCGGTGGAGCGCGACCTGACACCTTCGGGCGAACTGACGATTATTCTCTCCCAGCCCTTGACGCCTGAACTCCTGGACCTGGTCGGCGCGGGGGTTGGACCTGTGGGCGTGGTCACGACGCGACAGGAGCGGAGTGAAGCCGACAGGGAGCAGACCGGCCTGCATGTGAAGACACCCCAGGGGGCCTACGTCCAGGCCGGCTCGGTCCGGTCAAAGTCGGTTCAGGTTCCCGAACCTCTCAATCGCTTCGACTTCATAGTGTTTGGCGCCTCCACGCTCGAGCCCGTCTTCTGGGGTGGGGAAAAGGAACAGAAGCTGGACCAACCGGTCTTTGTTTACGTGACTTCCCGGATTGTGACCTTGAACCACCAACTCCTTGCCACACTGGGAGAGTATTCCCAGATCTACGTTCTCGCGTTCGAGGGTGTGGCCATCGTATTCCTGGTCATCGAGGGATTCGCGCTCATTGTCGGGATTCGGTTGACGCGGACGATGACCCAGACGGTCGACAAGCTGTATGACGCCACCGAGAAGGTGAAGGAGGGCGACTTTTCCTACCGCATCAAGGTACGCGCCCGCGACCAGTTGAGTGCCCTGGGAGAGGCATTCGACGGCATGACGGCCTCGGTGGAGCGCCTGCTTCTTGAGTCGCACGAGAAGACACGGCTGGAGAGTGAACTCGAGATCGCCCGGGAAGTCCAAAGGCAGTTGTTCCCTGGTGCGGCGCCCACGGTCAAGGGTCTGGAGCTTTACGGGGTCTGCAAGCCCGCCCGGGTGGTGAGCGGGGACTATTACGACTTCTTGCGGCTGGGGGACGACCGGGTCGCGGTGGTGCTGGGCGACATCTCTGGTAAGGGAATCTCCGCGGCCCTCCTAATGGCTGCTATCCAGTCGTCCTTGCGCGCCCAACTCCAAGACGGGTGCTCCGGGCGGGGTGTAGCCGGAGCTCGGGCGCTTTCCACCGCAGAAATCGTCGAGCGGCTCAACCGCCAGCTCTACGAAAGCACTTCGACGGAGAAATACGCGACTTTCTTCTGTGCAGAGTACGACAGCGCCACGCGGCGGTTGACGTATACGAATGCCGGTCATCTCCCCCCCGTGGTGTTCCGCCCGGGCCGAATCGAACGCCTTGACAAGGGCGGAACGGTGGTCGGATTGTTTTCACCCATGACGTACGACCAGGCTGTGATTCAACTTGAACCGGGCGATGTGCTCTTGGCGTTTACCGATGGCCTCACCGAGCCGGAGAACATCTACGGGGAGGAGTTTGGCGAGGAGCGCCTCCTGGAGGTTGCCCAGCGTGCTCTCGGTTGCCCCTTGGAGATGCTGGCGGAAGAAATCTATCGTGATGTGAGCGATTGGACGGGCAGCCCGGAACTCCAGGATGATATGACTATGGTCGTGGCCAAAGCCATCGCTTGAGACTGCCGGACCGAGGCGAGTCGGACAGGCTGGAGTTAAACCTTGTGTTGTGAAGGAGTTAAGGCGTGTCGCTGAAGAATCGGGTGGCCCTCGTGACGGGGGCTTCGCGGGGAATCGGCAAGGAAATCGCGCTCACACTGGGCCGTGCGGGCGCGCGGGTGGCGGTTAGTTACCGTACCAACAAACTGGGCGCGCAGAAAGTGGTCAACGCCCTGCGAGCGCTCGGCACGGAAGGCTGGGCGGTCGAGACCGATGTCACCGACCCGGTTCGCGCCAAGGAGTTGATGGACAGCTTGGTGCGCCACTTTGGCCGGCTCGACGTTCTGGTGAACAACGTCGGCGACTTCGAGTGGAAGCCGGTTATGGAATCGACCCTCGAAGAATGGCACGCCGTCATCGCTTCCAACCTCTTCAGCGTTTTCTACACCTCGAAGTATGCCTTGCCCACGATGCGTCGGCAGCGTTGGGGGCGGATCATCAACCTGGGGGCGGTGGGTGCCGAGAGGGCTTTCGGCCAAGCGAAGATCTCCGCTTACTCCGCTGCCAAAGCCGGCATGGTAGCCTTCAGCCGCTCCCTGGCCCTTGAAGAGGCCCGACACGGCATCACGGTCAACGTGGTGAATCCCTCGGTCATCGACGACAAGGAACTCTCTCTGGAAGAAGCTCAGCGGATGACGGATGCGAGGTTCCCGGTCGGCCGGCCTGCCACGGCCCAGGATGTGGCCGAGGCTGTGAAGTTTTTTGCTTCGGAGGAAGCCGCCTTCGTGACCGGGCAGGTCCTGAATGTCAGTGGCGGATGGATGCTGTGAGTACCAATCCACTCCCAAAACAGCCCTCGAAGGGTGGCGTATCCGCTGTGGCGTCATGGCTACCCCGGTCTCGCTCCAGGCCCGGGACCTTCAGCCGTCCCTTAGTAGTCCTGGCCTTTGTTGTCGGACTACTCTTGGCGGGCACGGTGGGTTTTCATGCCATCGAGGGTTGGCCTTGGTTCCAGGCGCTTTACGGCACGTTAATGACGGTCTCGACGATTGGGGCCGAACCCGTGAATCAACTCTCACACGCGGGCCGCGTCTTCAACGTGGTTCTGATTTTCCTGGGTATTGGCGTCGTAGGCTTCGCCATGGCTACTTTGACCCACGCGGTGATAGAATCCGAACTGGGGACGTTCTTCGGCCGGCGGCGCATGGAAAAAGAGATCTCCAAACTGAAGGGCCACATCATTATCTGCGGGGTGGGCCGTGTGGGCCGGCGTGTGGCCACGGAGGTTGCCGCGCGCAACATTCCGCTAGTGATCATTGAGGATGACCCCGCCAAGGCCCAATGGGCCATGGAGCAGAACTTCCCCGTCATCGTGGGTGACGCCACCAGCGAGGCAGTCCTGCGGCAGGCGCGGATTGACGATGCCCGCGGCTTGGCGAGTGCCGTAACCTCCGACGCGCAAAACGTTTACATCGTTCTGACGGCGCACGGCATGGCTCCCAATCTTCCTATTGTGGCCCGCGCCAGCGAGGAAGCCGCAGAATCGAAGTTGCTGAAAGCTGGAGCGACCACGGTGTTGTCTCCTTATACCTACGCCGGGCTGCGCATGGCGCGGATGTTGACGCGCCCGGGCGTGCAGCGGTTTCTCGATATTGCGCTCTCTTCGCTCAGTGACGGGGACCTCGATCTCCAGATCGAGGAAGTGCGCGTGGCCGAGCATTCCAAGCTGGCCGGCTCGAGCGTGAGCGACGCGGACATGCGGCACCGCCTCGGAGTCATTGTTCTGGCCATCCGGCGCCAGGACGGACATTTGGATTTCAACCCCGGTCCCCACCAGATCATCTCTGCCGGCGATTTCCTCATTGCCATGGGCGATTCGCGGAAGCTGAAAGACCTGGAAACGCTAGCGGGGATTTAGCCAATGAAGATCCTTACCGCCGCCCAGATGCAGCGTATTGACCGGTTGACCACCGATCGGTACGGCGTGCCCAGTCTTACCTTGATGGAGGGTGCCGGGCGCGGGTTTGTTGAGTTTCTAACCGACCGTTTCTCGCCGCTAGCGGAACACAGGATTGTCATCTTGTGCGGACGGGGCAACAACGGCGGCGACGGCATGGTAGTGGCGCGGCTACTGCGTGAGCAGGGACTCAAGCCGCGTGTCCTGCTGCTGACCGACCCGAACAGCTTGAAGGGCGACAGTGCGGTGAACTGGCAACGTCTGGCGGCATCGGGGGCGCCGGAAGTGGTCAAAGACTCCGCTGTCTGGGACCCCCTGAGACCCAGCCTTCAGGACGCCACCTTGGTGGTCGACGCTCTCTTTGGTACCGGACTTTCAAAGCCTATCGAGGGGTTTCTCGCAGAAGTCATCCGCGACATCAACAACGCTTTTCCCCGAGCGCGCGTCGTGGCGGTGGACTTGCCTTCAGGGGTTTCTGCGGACACCGGGGAGTTGGTCGGCGAATGCGTTCGCGCGGACGCTTCCGTCACGTTCACCGCGCCGAAGGTAGCACACGTTTTCCCGCCAGCCTGCGAGCGTGTGGGGGAATGGGTCGTCAAAGCGATCGGGACGCCCGCCGAGACCCTCGAGAACGATCCCGAACTACAGTTGAACCTGACTTGCCGGGAAGACCTGACTTGGCTGGCGCATCCCCGGCGAGCGGAAGCTCACAAAGGCGACTTTGGCCACGTCCTGATTCTAGCGGGGTCGATTGGGAAGACGGGTGCGGCCGCCATGGCTGCCAAGGCTGCATTGAGGGCGGGCGCGGGCTTAGTTACCGTAGCGACGGCGAAGAGCGCACTGCCGATCATCGCGTCGCTGGGCATGGAGTTTATGACGGAGCCGCTGCCGGAAACAGAGGCCGGGACGATTTCACTTTGTGCGCTCGATTACGGACGCCTGGACCAGTTGGTGGAAGGCAAGTCAGTCTTGGCTGTAGGGCCGGGGATCGGCGCGGTTCCAGAGACGGCTGAGTTGGTGCGGGCCGTGGTCAATCGGTATGAAGCTCCGGCAGTGCTGGATGCCGATGGCCTGAACGCCTTTGCCGGCTGCATGGGCGCCTTGGGTGCCGCGAATCGCGTCCGGGTCCTGACGCCGCATCCCGGCGAAATGGCCCGCCTGACGGGGCAGAAGACTGCGGAGATTCTGGCGCACCGGGTGGATGTGGCGAGGGAGTTCGCGCGCAAGCACGAAGTCATCCTGGTCTTGAAAGGCTATCGCACACTGACCGCTGCGCCGGATGGGCAGGTCTGGGTGAATCCCACCGGCAACCCCGGCATGGCTTCGGGAGGGACTGGTGACGTCCTGACGGGCTTGATTGCCGGCCTTCTGGCGCAGTACCCAGCGCGGCCTGAGACCGACGTTGTAACCGCCGCGGTGTACTTGCATGGCTTGGCGGGCGATATCGCGGCTCGCGAGCTGGGAGAAATCTCGCTGATTGCCGGCGACCTCCTCGATGCATTGCCGCGGGCGTTCCGGACGTTGGCGGAGCGAGGGCGGGGTTGAGCGCGGGGCAGGGAACTTCCTTGGAGGCAAGAAAGACACTTGAGGTCGTCACGCACTCGCCCGAGGAGACGCTAGCCTTGGGGCGCGCCCTGGCCAGAGAACTCCAACCGCCCTGCCTGGTGCTGCTTGAAGGCGAACTGGGAAGCGGCAAGACAACCTTAACCAAAGGTATTGTGGCCGGTCTGGGTGCGGCGCGCGAAGACGAGGTGACCAGCCCTTCCTTCACCCTGGTGCATGAATACGGCTGCGCGCCCAAGGTTTATCACGTCGACCTTTATCGGGTTGAGGGTGCCCGCGACCTGGAGACGCTAGGGTTGGATGACCTCTGGAATCAGCAGACCACGGTTATCGTTGAATGGGGCGAAAAGCTCGGAGCTAGTCCCCTGGCCCCTCGGGTGAGAATTCAACTGGAGTATCTCGCGGGCGAGAATCGGCGAATCACGGTGGAACGCGACCTCCAATAGGGCTCACAACCTCCACGATAGTCTGAGTTGACAGCCATCAGTCAGCAGTCGAAAATCCAGCACCAGCCAGACCTCTCATATTCCACATTCAACATTTCGGGGGTTGCAGACAGCTAGCGAGTGACGAGGCTGGGACAGACTCAGCTTAATGCGTGACACGGGCCGTGGCAATCTGCTCGAGCCGTTCCAGTACCTCGGCGATGCGGATTTCCGGGGTGGAGGCGCCGGCGGTAATGCCGATCCGCTCGACGTCTTCCAGGTCCCCTTCGTCGATTTCCTCGGCTACTTCGATCAGCCGAGTCTCCACGCCCTCTTGCCGGCAGGTGTCCACGAGCTTGTTGGTGTTGGCGCTGTTGCGCCCGCCGATGACGTACATCAATTGCACTCGGCGCGCGATGCTGGCCGTGGTGGTCTGGCGGTCCGAAGTGTAGTCACAAATCGTGTTGTAGACGCGGAGTTCGGTGGTTCGTCCTACCAGCGTCGCGATGATCTTCTGCACTTTCTCGATCGGATAGGTAGTCTGGATGATCACGCCCAGCTTGGGGAAGTGGGGGAGGGCATCGGCCTCGTCCGGGTCATTGATGACAGTCACCCGCTCTCCGGCACAGCCTAGCAGACCCTTGATCTCGGGATGGTTTCTGTCACCCACAATAAGGATGTGATAGTTCTCTTTATGGAGCAGTTCCGCGTACTGATGGGACTTCTTCACGTAGGGGCAGGTCGCGTCGACGAGGCTCCTGCTTTTCTGGCGGAGCTGCTGCTCGACCTCGGGCGCGACACCGTGCGTGCGGATAATGACCACGGCGTCATGGAGATCGGCGTCCGCGGATGCCACCTCCACGCCTTGTTTCTTCAGCTCTTCGATCACCTGCGGATTGTGGATCAGGGGACCGATGGTGACCACGCGGCCCCGGCTGGAGCGTGCGACCTCTTCGGTCATCTTCATGGCGCGCTCCACGCCGAAGCAGAAACCTGCCCCCTCGTCCACGATGATTTCCATGCTGCAAATCCTTCTTCCGCCGATGCCCTTGTTCAGCCCCTGACTTCATTCAGTATAGACGCGATTCGGGGCCGGGTCAACGACGACCGGGCAAGGCGCGGCGCGCGGGCGGCCCAAGGGACTTTGTAGTACATGGGCCCGTTTGGTGCTAAAGTTGCCCTGCGCAGACTTGCTGCGATGCGTCCTAATAGTTCGAATTGTGCCAGGAGGTGTTCATGCCCAAGAGAGCAGATAGGAAAGACGGGAAGTCTGTGGATAAGGACAACGGTGTTGACCGCAGGCAGTTCCTGACCGCCGCCACTGGCCTTGCCTCCGCGGCTTGGCTGGCCAAGGGCGGCGAAGCCGCCGCAACACCCACACCGGTCAACTGGCCTCCGACCGCAGGCCCGCTGGCCGTCGACGGCGGCACGCCGGTGCGGGCCACGATGCTCGAGGCGAAGCTTTCCGGCCCTCAGTACTACGACGACGAGGAACGCCGCGAACTGGTGGATGTGCTCGAAAACCGCAGCCCCTTCCGCTGGTGGGGCCTGGATGCCAAGGGTCACCCGCCCGACAAGTGCATCAAGTTCGAGAAAGAGTTCGCTGAGCACCAACACACGAAGTACTGCGTGGCGGTCACCTCGGGAACCACCGCGTTGATGACGGCCCTGGCAGCGCTCGAAGTGGGGCCGGGCGACGAGGTCATCCTGCCGGCGTGGACCTGGTACGCTTGCTACGATGCCATCATCTCGGCGGGCGCGCTGCCGGTCTTTGCCGAGGTGGATGAGTCCATGAACATCGACCCCAACGACATCGAACGCCACATCACCCTGCAAACCAAAGTCATCATGGCCGTGCACATCCTGGGCGCGCCGGCGGACATGGACCCCATTCTCGCCCTGGCCAGGAAGCACAACCTGAAGGTTCTGGAGGATTGTGCGCAAAGCGTGGGCGTGAGCTACAAGGGCCGGCCCGTGGGCTCGATGGGCAATTGCGGGATTTACAGTTTCCAGGTTAACAAGACCATCTCGCCCGGCGAAGGTGGCGCCGTCGTGACGAGCGACCCCTACGTGTTCGAGCGCGCCACCCGCTTCCATGATTGCGGTTTTCTGCGCGACGGCCATGCCCGGGTGCTGGGTCAGCCGGGGCGCGTGCACGAATTTTCTAGTTGCCAGTACCGCATGAGCGAGTTTACCGGCGCCGTCCTGTGCGCCCAGTTGCGCAAGCTCGACCGCATCGTGGGCGATTTCCGCGACAAGACCACGCGCATCACGGCCGGCATCAAGGATCTGCCGGGCATCCAGTTCCGCAAGCGGAACGACCCCGAAGGCGGCCTGGGCAACTGGGTTTTTATCAATACGAGCGGCAAGGAGCAGCGCAACCGCTTCCTTAAGGCAATGCGGGCCGAGAACATCAGCGCCGAGCCGATGGGTGGATCGGCGATTCTTCCCACCGCCAAGCATATCGAGAAGAAGGAGACGCTCCAGCCCGGCTGGCCGTCGTTCACGGTGGGACGAGGCAAGACCATCCAGTACGGCGTCTCGGCGTGCCCGAAGACGATCGATATCTGGAACCGCTACGTCGGCATCCCCATGGACCCGAAATTTAGCGACCAGGACGTCGCCGACATAATTGCTGCGGTTCACAAGGTCTACCCGGCGGTCATGAAAGCCTAGCAAAGCGCGGTGGGAGGTGAGATGAAACACTCGACCCTCTTGGTGTTGGTGTCTGCGTTCCTTATGACGGTGGTGTCGGTGCGGGCGGAGGGGACCAAGCACCGCCTCCCGCCCACTCCTCGGACGGTGACCTGGGGCTATTTTGATGCGCGAACCCCGCCTGCGCTCCGCATCCGCTCCGGCGACACAGTCGAAATCGAGACGCTGCCCGGCGGAGGAGTGGCGGAACTGGAAGCGGCGGGCTTGCCTCGGGACAAGATGCAGCCGGCGCTGCTCGAAGTGGAACGCGAGGTGAAAGACCGCGGTGAGGTGCCGCACATCCTCACCGGACCCATCTGGATCGAGGGTGCCGAACCGGGCGATGTCCTGGAAGTGAAGATCATTTCCGTCGAATTGGTCGTCCCCTATGCTTGGAACACGTTTGCGCCCGGCAAGGGCTTTCTGCCGGACGAGTTCCCGTATGCATACTCGAAACTCGTACCCCTTGACTTGGCGCGGAACGTGGCGAAGTTCTCTGAGGGGATCGAACTCCCGCTCAAACCATTCTTCGGTGTGATGGGCGTGGCGCCGCCCGCCGCTACGGGACGCATCAGCAGCGGCCCGCCCTGGATTCACGCAGGCAATATGGACAACAAGGAGCTGGTGGCGGGCACCACGCTCTATCTGCCTGTCCACGTGAAGGGAGCACTGTTTTCGGCAGGCGACGGGCACGCAGCGCAGGGTGATGGCGAGGTCTGCGTCACGGCGCTGGAGACTTCCCTCAAGGGGGTTTTTCAGCTTTCCGTTCGCAAGGATATGAAGCTGCGCTGGCCACGCGCCGAAAGCCCCACGCATTATATGACCATGGGGTTCCACGAAAACCTGGAGGAAGCAACGAAGATCGCGCTCCGGGAGATGCTGGACTTCCTGGTGAGCGAGAAGCATCTCAGCCGGTCAGAAGCCTATATCCTGGCTAGCGACGCTGCGGACCTGCACATTACGCAGCTCGTGGACGGCAAGAAAGGCGTGCACGTGCTGCTGCCAAAGGCGATTTTCGTCAAGTAGCGCCCGCCTGATAAACCGGGGCATCTGAAGTACTGGGCTAAAGCCCGGTGTGGCGGATCATACCGTCTTGTCGGGTGAATCGCAGACAGGTTCCAGGGGACAGTCGGCACAGAGGGGCTTGCGCGCTGCGCAAATCTTCCTGCCAAACCAGATCATCTGGTGCCCGAACGTAATCCAGCGGTCCTGGGGCACGAGCTTCATCAAATCCTGCTCAACTTTTTCCGGCGTGTTTTGCTGGGAAAGCTTCAGGCGTCGGGCGATACGGAAAACGTGCGTATCGACGACCACGCCTGTGGGCATTCCGTAGGCTGTGCCCAGGACGACGTTCGCCGTCTTGCGGGCCACGCCCGGAAGCGTGAGCATCTCCTCCATGGACTTCGGCACCTGGCCACCAAACTCCTGCACTACCTTCTTGGATGCACCGATAATGGCCTTTGCCTTGTTCCGGAAGAAGCCCGTGGAACGGATTTCGTGTTCCAGCACTTCTTGGCGAAGGGCGGCGAAGTCCGGTGCGGTTGGGAACTTGCGAAAAAGTTCCGGTGTGACCTTGTTAACCCGCTCATCAGTGCACTGCGCCGAAAGGATCGTGGCGACTAGAAGCTGAAAAGCGTCGTGGTGGCGGAGGGCGCATTGTGCCTGGGGGAAAAGCTGGTCAAGCGCGGCGAAGACCTGCTTCAGACGTTCTGGCGCTGTGTAGTCTACGCGAGGCTTTGCGGCACGTGCTGGCTTGGGGGCTCTGGTTTTCTCGGGCATAGGCGCCTCGTGTCGGTGTTCAGAAGATCAAGCGGCGACTGCATGATACAAGCGTTGGAGTCGCTCAAGAAGGGTGCTCACCTAACCCTCGACTGGATTCTGGAGCCAATCTAGGAGCTTCCGGAACGCCTCGCCGCGGTGTGAAACGGCGAACTTCTCTTCCGGGGTTAGTTCGGCAAACGTCTTGCCGAGCGGGGGATACAAGAAATAGGGGTCGTAGCCGAAGCCGCCCGAGCCGCGGGCAGTGTCGATGATGATGCCGTCGACGCGCCCCTCCACAACGGTGCGGATTTGCCCACCTTCGGCAAGGACGATAACACAGACGTAATGCGCCGCACGGCTTGTGGGGGCACGGCCCGCCGTACCCTTGTCGGCTTCCAACAAGCGCAATTCCGCGAGCAGCTTCTGGTTGTTGGCCCTGTCATCCGCCGCTGGCCCTGCCCACCGGGCTGAGTGGATCCCAGGGGCGCCTCCCAACGCGTCCACGCAGATACCGGAATCGTCAGCAAAGACGGGGCCATCGACGGACGCGCTGTAGTGGAGCGCTTTCTGGCGAGCGTTCGCTTCGAACGTCGCGCCATCTTCGATGCAGGGCGGAAGCGTATCTATACCCGGGACGGGTTCCAGCGCGATCCCCCGGGCGGCCGCTGCCGTGCGGAACTCGCGAAGTTTGCCGAGATTGGCGGAAGCAAGAAAGAGAGTCGGTAACGAGTGACGAGTGACGAGTGACAAGTGACTGCTTCCTGGCCTCAACCTTTGGCCCCTATTTCACGGGTGGTTTGAGTTTCAAGATGGACTGCTGCAAGGCGCAAAGCTTCTGGATGGCGGGCCGGGCAACCTCGACGAGTTCATTCATCTCTTCCACGCTGAACGGGCGACCTTCGGCGGTGGCCTGGACTTCGACGAGCTGCCCCGCGCCGGTCATGACGACGTTCATGTCCACTTCTGCGCTGGAGTCTTCGGCGTAGTCGAGGTCCAGCAGGATTTCGCCGCCCACAATCCCCACGCTGATGGCGGCGACGTAGTCCTTCAGCGGCACGCTTCTCAGGGATTTGTTCTCGGCCAGTTTCTGAAAGGCCAAGCCTAGAGCCACCAGCGCGCCGCTGATGGAGGCGGTGCGCGTGCCACCGTCGGCCCGGATGACGTCGCAGTCAATCCATACCGTCCGCTCGCCCAGGCTTTCCTGGTTGGTCACCGCGCGCAGGCAGCGGCCGATGAGGCGTTGAATCTCCATGGTGCGGCCACCCTGCCGGCCGCGGGTGACCTCGCGCGGGGTGCGCGTCTCCGTAGCGCGGGGGATCATGGCGTATTCACCCGTGATCCAGCCTTTGCCCATGCCTTTCATGAACGGCGGCACGCCGTCTTCCACCGAAGCGGTACAGATCACCTGGGTCTCCCCCAACCGGATGAGCGCGGAACCCTCGGCGCTGGAAATGCAGTGGGGAATGATCTCCACGGGCCGCAACTCGGTGGCGGAGCGCTGCCCCGCACGGAGCAGTTTCCCGCCGGAATAAAGCAGGCCGCTTAAGGGCCTTGGTGTGCTGGACATAAGACCTCGATGCCTCAGGGGGTGGCTGACACCCGGGCCGCATCCGGGACATAAGAATCGCTCAGGTCCGCGTGCCCGTCCAACGTGTCAGCCTCCTGGCCCTGCACCAGGATTCTGACCTTCTTGACCGCAGGAATGTTGGCGGCCAGGGAATTCACGATGGAGTAGACCACGAGGGACTCGCTCGCAATCCCGGGATTGAAGTCAGCCAACGTCTGATTCGACAAATCCAGGAAAGCCGTGCCATCGGAAGCCAGGAAAACCGCGCGAATCTCGGTCGCGGCTGGCAGCGGACGATTGTACCCCTGGCGCGAGCCCTCCATCAGGGCCAACAGCACCTGGCGGATGCGATCGGTCTCGGCTTCCGCCCACGCCACCGGGCGCTTCTCCTCCCGTAGCACGCCCTCCCCGAAGGAAGGGAAGTAGAGCGTGGCGGTCTGCTGAGGGCCGGCGGCCGACTGCAAAGCCGCCTCGCTCAGTTGTGTGCGGGCCACCTGCTCTCCGTGCTCGCTCGGAGGCTGGAAAAAGACGCGCCGCGCCAGGACGCGCAGGTAAAACGCGCTCCCTGCCAGGACAGCCAGCAGAACCAGCATCAGGATTTTCGCCCGGCGTGACATGGCTTAGGACGCCCCTCCGCGCCAGACTTCGAGCCCGGCGGCGACGGCATTAGCAACCTGTTGCTGAAAGTTGGGGTCAGTCAGCGCGCCGGACTCCAGGTCTGGCGTCAAGCTCCCTATCTCGATCGCCACGGCGGGCGCATCAATGCTCCGCAGGGCGCGCACCGGCGCTTCGGCAGGCTTGTCGGCGGTCACCTCGGGAATCTGGGCGAACTTTAGCTGGAGCGCCTGGGCGAGTTGACGGCTCTGGTCGAGGTGAACCCGGTAAAGCTTCGTCCAGGGAATCAAAGGCTGCCGAGGCTCGTCACTCGCGGCCGCAGCCGGCGGTGACGGAGCCTGATAGCTGTAAACCGCAACGCGTCGGGTCGTGATGCCGAGCTGGCCGGCGTGGAAGGAGAGGAAGGCACGAGGGCGATGGAGGTTGGCCGTGGTCTCCCGCTGCTCGAAAGCGAGGTTGAGGTCGCCGACGCGCGTCAGAACCACGTGGTATTTCCCGGTGGCGATCAGCGCGGCACGCACGCGAGCCACGAACTGTGCTACCAGGTCCTTTTCCAGGACACCATCGCGCCCGTGCGCCCCCAAGTCGGACCCTCCATGTGCTGCATCAAGCACCACCACGGGGAGAGGAGGTCCGGCTTGAACCTCTGCGACAGCCGGGCCGGGCGGTGCCGTGGGCAGCGTGCCCGCGGTGACGGGCTGCTCGCCAGCGGGAGGCTGCGGCGCTGCCGGAGGCGGCTTCAGAACATCCGCCAGCAGGATTCTCCCTCCCTCCGCCAGCGTCGGATAGAAGTTCAACCCGCCTGCGGCGGGCGTGAGGATCAGCTTGGGTAAGCCGTCCTGGTCGTCAAAGCGGATCTCACTGATGTAAGGGTTCTGAAAACGAAAGGTCTGTTCCAGCGGCTCCACCGGCCGGTTGCCGAGGAACAGATACCATTTGCCGTTGCTCGCTGCGGTGTGGATGGTCACCTTGTCGGTAAACTGCACGGTCACTCGTGCCCCGCTCGCGTTCTGGTCCAGGCGCACGGTGAAGGAAATCGGCTTGACGTCGCCGATGAAGACACGATTCGTCCCCACCTGGTACTCGACCGTTTCCTTGGTCAGATGGGGAAGCACGGCAGTGAGAAAATCCACCGGTACCAGCCATTGACCCTTCGGCCTCCGAACCGGCTGGGTGAGCGTCAGCCGTGTTTTGTTCACTCGCACGGTCCTGTCGTCCGACCGCAATTCGATCTGGGCGTCGCCGAACCAGACCTTCAAGGAATCCCGCTTCTCCTGCAAGGCGCCGACCTTCCCCACGACATTCAAGACGGGAATCAGAGGCAAGTACTTGCTCTGGTCAATGATTTCGAGGGCGATGACGGAGCGCGTTGCAGGCAGGTAAAAGACGAAGTTGTCGCTCCGGAGCGCGCGGGACGGCCAGAAGAGCAGAACCACTCCCAGGACGAAAGCCGGGATCAGAACCCGGCTGGGCCGGGCCAAGCGCCGGAAGGGTTGCGCCAGGAAACTCACATTCTTGCCGTTTCTGCGCCGCGCATCGGGCGCTTGCCGAAGGTTCAATCGCTTCCGGTTCTCATTCTATAGTAGGGAGATTCAAGCGCGCAACGACGAACGGCAGGAAGCGAAGCGAGTCCTCAGTGGCGGGAGTTCTTGCGGGCCGCCTTGGCCGCATACATGTGCTGATCGGCCGCAATGAGCGCCTGGTCGAGAGTCTGCTCGGCAGACCACTGGGCGAGGCCGATACTAAGGGTCAGGTTAAAGCCCTCCAAGTGTCCCGCGCGATTCCAGTCGTCCACGGATTTCTCGACGCGAGCGGCGGCGATCTGGGCGCCCTCTAGAGGCGCATCCGCCAGGATGACCAGGAACTCATCACCCCCGTAACGAACCACGGCATCTGAGCCGCGTACAGCCCCCTGCAGCAGGGCCGCGATTTCCGCCAGCACGAAGTCCCCCGTCAGATGACCGAAACGCGTGTTGATGTCCTTGAAGTTGTCGGCATCCACCACCATGAACGTGAGCGGCTTCCCCAGACGCCGGGCCCGCGCCATGAACCGGGCCGCCATATCATCCAGAGCCCTGCGGTTATAAACCTCGGTGAGCGGGTCGGTGAAGGACTGCAAGCGAATCAGTTCGTTCTGGATGGAGGTGGAAATGATCGTCTCCCGCATGCGGCGCAACTCGATGCGGCGGGTGATCATGTAGGTGTTGAACAGGATCAGTAAGGCGGCGAGGCCCACAAAAGCCTCGCGCGAGACCACCAACTCCAGGTGCAGGTTGCCCCGGTGCAGGATAGCCGCGGGGAAAAGCAGCGCCAGGAAAGCCGTGCCCACCAGAATTCCGGTGCCCGCGACGATCATCCAGAGCTGCCAGTCGCGCTTTTCCAGAACTGCGAGCTGCTGGCTGACTCGCGCGATTACGCTTTCCGATTGTCCCGTACCGCCCATAAGCCCCGATGTGATGTTTGGCTTGCCCCTTGCCGACTGCGCAAAGCCACGGCAAGAGGCGCCTTAATTTATATATCGGTTCTCTTGAGTTGGCAACGAAAGAAAAGCTGACAGAGTGTCACAGGGAAATATTATCGTGTTGTGTATGCCGACACCCCCAGTAGACTTGCGGAAAGAACGCCTTTCGTAGGAGCCACCCACGTTCTTCTACCTAGACTACTATTGCCTAGCTATATATGAGTATTGCGACTCGCGTTCTTTCCCGGCGAATCTACGCTGGTTCATTGATTGCGTGGGCTCGAACCGCCTGAGGCGAATCGAGGAGTAGGTCCAGTCGCCCAGCCAAACGGGCTCGCTCGGGACAAAGTTCGCACCGAGCTCGAACTTTGGAGGCGGGGGGAGTCGAACCCCCACGCCACATTGACAGGCTGTAACTTATTGATTCTGCATATCGCCACAAAGGCTGAAAACGCCAGAAACGCCAAACTGGGGTACACAGCGGGTACACGGGGCTTCAATCTTGTAGAGTGCCGCGATCTCATAGACCGTCTCATCGGCTTGTGCAGTAACTGCACAAGTACCGCTTCAGCTCTGCGCCGAGTTCGCGCCTCCATGAGTCATTCCTGCGACCAGATGAGTAGCAGTTCGCGGCAGTGATCAGGGAGGCCGTGTAAAACCGGGGGTGAAAGACGTTTGGAGACTGGGCAACTTGCTCCGCTGCCGTAAGGGAACGCGCGACGACTTCCCGCGGCTCATCCCGAACATCCATTGCAGAGTTTCGGAAATCGGCTGGCTGCGGCCGAGCATGACTGTGGGCGAGGCACTCCTTCGAAGTGGGACAGGGGTTTACGAACAGCGCCGCCTGGGAAGTCGTAATGTCGGCTTTGCCGAAACTGGGGGCGACTGAGGATTGGATGGCCGCCAGTCTCCTTGGAGGGGCGATATCCGGCGCAGTGGCGCCCCGCTGCTCAGAAATGGAAAGATTTC
>Ga0187878_1002052_pt1 | contig 18448 bp, 24 predicted proteins | sample June2016WEW_17_1_FD_132979 | JGI IMG/M metagenome (GOLD analysis project Ga0187878, IMG submission 132979) | Peatland microbial communities from SPRUCE experiment site at the Marcell Experimental Forest, Minnesota, USA - June2016WEW_17_150 | ecosystem: Environmental > Terrestrial > Soil >...
CTTCCAAGATATTGCGCTGGGAGCGAAGCTGCTGGGTGGCGAACTAACCGATGTGGTTGCTATTAAATGATTTCCGGGGCACGCGCAGGCCTAGCCTACTACCCGGCTCTCACCAAGCTGGAGTCGTTGATCTCGGCGAATGCGGGCGTCTGCGCCGGCGACCAGGGCGCATTCTGGCCCTACCATGATTACCTCTTCGCCCATCAACTCCCCGAAAACTCCGTGGCTCCGACGTCTGACCAGCTGATCCAGTTCGGGCGCCAGGTTGGGATCAATAGCTCGGGCTTCGACGCCTGCGTAAAGGATGGGACATACAACGGATGGGTGTACCAGATCAGCGCTCAGGGTGGTGCTCGCGGGGTCCGGATCCTGCCGGCCATTTTCGTCAACGGTCGGGTGCTATCGGATCCATTCAGCGCACTCGCGGCGATCCAGGAGGCGCTGAAGGCTCATGATTGATGCGCCGGCTCGACATGTCTTGCGCACTGATGTCGCGGCGGTAAAGCTGCTCGACATGGCCGAAAAACAATAGGAGATGAAACGCGATGGTCAAACAACTTGAGATTTTCGATCCTCCGATGTGCTGCTCCACGGGTGTCTGCGGTCCCAATGTGGATCCAGCGCTCGCGCAGTTCGCCGCGGACTGCCGCTGGCTCGCGGACCAGGGTGTCCGCGTTGAGCGGTACAACCTGGCGCAGCAGCCGCAGGCTTATGCCGCGGACGAAACGGTGAAAGCTGCTCTGGCGGAGTACGGCAACCGTTGCTTGCCGCTGGTTCTTCTAGACGGCGCCATCGTGAGCAAGGGCCGGTATCCGTCACGGCAGAGTCTCGCTCGGCTGGCTGGTCTGGAGTCAAATAACCTGGACATGCCGGGTATTTCGAAGCGTTGTTGCGGATAGGGAGCAGTTATGAACAGAATTGAATTTCTAGACCGCGCGACCCGGATTCTTTTCTTCACGGGCAAAGGCGGTGTCGGCAAGACGTCGCTGGCGTGCTCGACGGCAGTTGTCCTGGCGGACCGCGGCAAGCAGGTACTGCTCGTGAGCACCGATCCGGCTTCGAACCTTGACGAAGTGCTCGGAGTGCGGCTTTCCGGAGAGCCGACTGATGTGCCTGGAACGCGGGGACTCCGTGCATTGAACATCGATCCTGAGGCTGCCGCGCAGGCGTACCGTGATCGTGCGGTCGGGCCCTATAGAGGTGTTTTGCCGAAAGCGGCGCTGGACAGCATGGAGGAACAGCTTTCGGGGGCATGCACCGTGGAGATTGCCTCGTTCGACGGGTTCACGAAGCTTCTCGGCGACCCCGCAGCCACTGCGGGCTACGACCACGTGATCTTCGATACCGCCCCAACTGGACATACTCTGCGTCTCCTGAAATTGCCGGCAGCCTGGACCGGATTTATAGAAACCAACACCACGGGGACATCTTGTCTGGGGCCACTCGCCGGCCTGCAGAAGCAAAAGGCAATCTACGATGCCAGTCTACGCGCTTTGTCGGATCCCGGTACGACGCTGCTGGTTCTGGTCAGCCGGCCGGAGCGATCGGCACTTACAGAGGCGGATCGCACCAAAACCGAACTGGGCGGGATGGGAGTGGCCAATCAGATCCTCATTCTGAACGGGGTATTTGTGGCTCGAGACCCCAGTGACCCGTTCGCGTTGGCGCTGGAATCGCGGGGCCGCGATGCGTTGGAAACGATGCCTGCGGGCCTTGCCAGTTTGCCTCGCATCGATGTGCCGCTGTTGCCGTTTGCGCCGATGGGCGTCTCGCAACTCCGGGTGATATTGAAAGGACACGGCCAGAAAAATGAAGCGCCTTGGTCTGGGGAACGAAAAGCGGCCCCCAAGGCGCCGATGCTGGTGGATCTCATCGATGCTATCGAGAAGGGCGGTCACGGTGTGATCCTGACCATGGGCAAGGGCGGGGTCGGAAAGACAACCGTCGCCGCGGCCATCGCCATCGAATTGGCTTACCGCGGGCATAAAGTTCATCTCAGCACGACCGATCCAGCAGCGCATGTGGCCGCGACCGTCGGCTCTGCCGTGCACGGGTTGAGCGTCAGCCGCATCGATCCCGCGGAAGAGACCCGTCGCTATTCCCAAGGAGTGGTTGATAGGTCGGCTGTGTCTCTCGATGAGCAGGGCCAGGCGCTTCTGGAAGAGGATTTGCGGTCACCCTGTACTGAAGAGATTGCGGTCTTCAGCGCCTTCGCCGAGACTATCGCCCAGGGTGAACATGGCTTTGTTGTGCTTGACACCACACCCACGGGCCATTCCATTCTGCTATTGGACGCAGCCCAGGCATATCATCGCGAGGTTTCGCGTACGCAGAGCGACCTGCCGGATTCGGTTCGAAACCTTCTGCCCCGCCTCCGCAATCCTGAATTTACGCATGTGCTGATCGTTACGCTGGCTGAGGCCACGCCCGTCCACGAAGCGGCCGGGCTTCAGGAGGACCTCCGGCGCGCCGGCATCGAGCCCTACGCATGGGTTATTAATCAGAGCTTTGTCGGCGATGGATTCCGCGATCTCGTCCTGGTGGAGCGCGGCCTTCGGGAACTGCCGTTCATCGATGAAGTCCGCGAGCGGCACGCGCGGCGAGTCGCGTTGATCCCGTGGAAACCCGAGGCTCCCGTCGGGCCTGAACGGCTGGGTGAACTGGCGCGCGCCGCCCGGGTGCCCGTGCCAGGCCAATGAGGCGCGGCTGCGGAGCTTAAAAAGTTTATAGAGCGGTATCGGTTAGAAATGACTTCACAGGATGTCCCATGATTTCCATGAACGGCTTTCTTCACCGCGAGGAGTTGACATCCTTCATCAGCCGTTGGTTCATCCATCGACAGGAGCCAGGGGATGTCCAGACGCTCAAACGCATCGTCAACTTCAACGCTTATGTCGCGTGCCTCAGCCTCGACACGCTTGCCCGGGCCATGTTCACCGCTCTGCACGGCGAATCGATCGGCTCGTTGGCTGCCACCACCAAGGGGCAGCTGAAAGACTTCGTAACTCGCGACTGCCCAAGTGTGACGCCCCGCATGGAAGAACTTATCGCGCGTTACCGGCGCTATCCGGAAGACTTCTACCGGGACACGCCGTTCAACGGACGCGTTTATCATGGCCAGAACTCAGGTCGATATTTTGGATCGATGCGGCTCAAACGCTTTCGGCGGATCGCCGAAAAATCCAGCCGCTACCTTGTTGATTTTCTTTTTCAACAAGTTAAGTTGCGTGCCGACGAACTTGCGGCCGCACGCGCTGCCAGCCTGGGCATTCCGAAGACGCAACTGAGCACCTCTATCGAGGAACAGGTTGCCGAGTTCACGCACGCTGAACGCCGGGTTCTGAAGGCGATTCGCGCCGGCGATGTGGTTGAGGCAGTTCCGACCATGCATCTAAACGACATCCTCGGCATCAAAGTGGTCGCCGACGAACCTGAAACATCTCGACTTATGGAATATCTCGATCGGGGACAGACGACGATTGTGGACCATGAGGTTCACCGGGAAACCTATAATGCAACCAATGTGATTGTTCGATACCGCTGGCCCAGAGAGATGGCGCTGGCCCGGCCTCCGGTAGGCCGGCCGGAAGAAATTCTTCGCTCACGGGGCTGTTCATGCGATATCGGCGCCGCCTATCATGACTTCGTCGCGACCGCCGAAGACGACGTGCTGGTCGAAGTCATTGTCTCCACCTATGAGAACATGCTTGAGTCCGAGATCGGCCGCAGCATGCACGAGGAGCGCATCCTGGCTCAGCGCCAGAGTCGACCGTACCATGGGTTTCTCGCCAGGAACGTCGAATACTTGCTGGAGTACATGTTTCGGTTATGCCTCTCGCCCGTCTTGGACGCGGGCGAAATTCCCATCCGGCTGTGGACCCGGTACATGCCTGATTATGTCGATCAGGTCTACCAGCGACTTTTCGGGCTTTCGGTCGAGTCGGATTTCACCCAGGCGTGTTTGTGCGGCCGGACGGAGCCTAACAGAGAGCAGGTCGAAGCTACCAATGGGAAGATGACTTGAGCTGCCCAGCGATCATTAAAATCATTGCTTGTTTCTATATTTCTGCTATTATCGAACAATGTCTAATGAGGATGAGATTTTGATTTTGCGTCTCGCGGATATGTGCGCGGCAATGGGCGCGGAGCCAAGACTGAAAATCCTCCACCTGCTGTTGGCCGCCCAACCTCAGGGTATGGTCGTCGGAAACATCCAGGAGGAACTGGGGATACCCGGCTCGACACTTTCCCACCACCTGGAGAAGCTCCGCATCGCGGGACTGGTTAACATCCGGCGGGAACGACAATTCCTGTGGTACTCCGCCAATGCGGAGTCTCTCCAGGAGCTCCTCCGGTTCCTATACGAGGAATGCTGCTCAAAGAACAAGGTCCTGGATCACCGTTGCTTGTTTCAGGGCCGAAACTCAAAACGACACAGCAAGAGGCATAGAGAAAAACAATGAATTCACCCGATATGAAAGAGATTGTCAGAGAGAAGTACGGTCAGGCCGCCACACGAGTGAAGTCCGGCGGAAGCGGTTGTTGCAGCGCCTCGAGCGCCTTTGGCGCTGAGGACCCAATCACGAAGGATCTATATGCGCCAAACGAAACCGCCATGCTTCCGGAGGGAGCCGTCCTCGCCTCGCTCGGATGCGGCAACCCCACCGCCCTGGCCGAACTCAGCCCGGGCGAAACCGTGCTCGATCTAGGCTCAGGCGGTGGCATCGACGTATTGCTTTCCGCCCGGCGAGTAGGTCCGGCCGGCAAAGCCTACGGTCTCGATATGACCGATGAGATGCTCTCACTGGCACTTGAGAACCAGCGCAAAGCGGGAGTCGAAAATGTCGAATTTCTGAAGGGGGAGATCGAACACATTCCTTTGCCGGACAACGCGGTGGACGTGATCATTTCCAACTGCGTGATCAATCTTTCGGCGGATAAGGACCGGGTGTTGCAGGAAGCCTTCCGGGTTCTGAAGCCCGGCGGCCGGTTTGCCGTCTCGGACGTAGTCGTCCGCGGCGCGGTTCCTCCCGAAATCCGGAAGAATGTCGAGCTTTGGATCGGTTGTGTCGCCGGGGCATTGCAGGAAGAGGAATATCGCACCAAGCTTGCCGATGCAGGATTCGATAATATCGACATCGAGCCGACCCGGATCTATTGGGCGGAGGACGCCCGGGGTTTTCTCAAGAATGCCAACCTGGATGCCGACGCGATCGCTCCCCAGGTGGATGGCAAGTTCGCCAGCGCATTCATCCGCGCCCGTAAACCCGTCGCAAATGAATTGCAGGCAAACATCAAGGCTTCCGTTCAGATATTCGATCCGGCGATGTGCTGCTCCACCGGAGTCTGCGGGCCCGTGGTCGATCCCAAGTTGCCGAGGTTCGCCGCCGATCTGGATTGGTTGGCGGCGCAGGGAGCTTCCGTCGAACGATTCAACCTGGCGCAACAGCCGGAGGCATTTGCGGCGAACGAGCAGGTGAAGCGGGCGTTGCAGGCCGAGGGAACAGATTGCCTCCCGCTTATCCTGGTCAATCGTGTCATCGTGAGCAAAGGCGCTTATCCGGAGCGGGATCAATTGGCAGGCTGGATCGGGATCCGTGATGAAATCGCGAAGTCTATCTACACGGACGCCATAGCCGAGCTGGTTGCCATAGGCGCGGCCATCGCGTCCAATTGCGAACCCTGCTTCAAGTTTCACTACGACCGCGCCCGGAAACTTGGAGTTTCCAGGGAAGACATGCTGCTGGCGGTGAAGACCGCGCAGGCGGTCAAGGATGCCCCGGCTCGCGCGATGGTGGAACTGGCGGAGCGCTATCTGAAGGTACGGCGGCAAGGAGACACCCTGCCGATTTTCGGCGCGGGTGGGACGGCATCGAAATCAGGATGCTGCTCATAACCGAGGCAAGAAATCGGATTCGCAGCTCCACGCGGTTTGTCCTCTTTGTCGGTAAAAGAGGCGTGGGAAAGACGTCGCTGGCCAGCGCCGCAAACACTTGCGGCGTGAGACGATTCTGCGAGCATGCCGAAGGGAGGTGATGCATGATTCGGGCATATGATTACGCCTGCGAGGACTGCCACAACGAGTTCGAGATATGGGGAACAGTGGCGGAGCATTCGAAAGGCTTGATAAAAGCCTGTCCGCTTTGTGGCTCCGAGAAGATCGAGGAGAAGCTGTCCTTTCAGGTTTCCAAGAGGAGCGGATCTGGAGGATCCTCGTGCTGTGGTCCAGGCTCCGGCAGTGGATGCTGCGGATAAGCAGTCGAGCGGGAGGTAAGACGAGGGTGAGACTCTTAATTCCGGGATCTCGCCAGATGAAATTCCCGCGTCAAAGACAGACAGTATGAGGCCGCGAGGCTGGAAACCTACCGGGATCTGACCTCGGTCCCCGTCACTGAAATGGCATAGGTATCCAAAAGCGTCCCGCTGGCGCGATCCAACGCCGCCCTGGCTTTGATGTAACCGGCTTGTGCGGCGATCTCTGCCGAGCGCGCCCGGGCTAGGTCGCATTGATACTGGATCATCAGAGATGTTGTGGACCCCCGACGGCCAGCTTCTCGTCCTCGGCGACGAATGCCTGCTTCTCAAACTCCCGTTCCATGGCTTCGCTCATTTTTCCTGATTCTTGCCCCGCCTGAAGTCCTGGTACGCCGCCAGCAGCGCACTGCGGTATTCGGCTTCTTCCTCCGGCAAGATGCAGTGATAGATCTTCACGACGTCTAGCAAGGCCGCGCTGCCGCCGGCATCGGCCGGGATCGAACGTTCAACGCACTGCTCGAAAATCAACGGCAAACCGGGTATGCTCACCGTCACTCCTTTGACGGCCAGCTTCCCGCCAGGAATGGGGCTCGAGCAGGCGCACTGGGCGGCGCTGGTTCCCATGCCGGCGCCGACCGGCGGCGCCGCGTCGGCAAGCACCCTGTCGACCTCGGCGGCAATCTGTTCGGCGACTGCCCAGATAGCCTCCTTGTCCACCTGTGACGCGCCGCGCGAGGACCGGCGGCAATCCGTGGCCGCTGTCCCCAAAAGGTCCGAGACCACCAGCGCGCCGCTCACCGGCCCGCTGTGCTTTTCGGTGCCCCAGCGGGCGCACTGCTTGTCGCAGCCGTCGATCGTGATCGTCGGATGCGTCTTTGCGAAATTGCGCTCGGCCTCGTTTCCGGCAAGAAACAGCGGCAGGCAAAGCGTCACCGTTGCATCGGGACGAAGCAATTCCAGCACGCGGCGCGTCGCCAGACGCGAAATTGTGCCTTCGGGAATCGCTTCCCCGCTGCACGAGATGATTCCGACTTTCAAGGTCTCGGCACTCACCGGGTCACCTCCTCGCCGCCGCGCAAGCGCGATGCCTCGCCGGCGACTGCCGCGGCAACTTCCCGCGCAATGGCCCACCCGTCGTCCGTCAAGCCGGTCGCATTGCCTGGTTTGGCGCCGCGGTGTTCCTTGAATGCCTCCGCGACTTGGATCGCCCTTGCGGCGCGGCCCCCGGCCATCTCGACGTTCTTTTCCGCGCACGCCTTGGGGCACCCGTCGATGGTGATGCAGGCATGATCCCGCACCGCCGCGACCGCTTCTGCGTCCCCCTTGACCAGCAGGGCCAGGCAGAGCGTTTCCGTCCGTCCCGGCGCCAGTTCACCCGTGACCAGATAGGTCGCCTCGCGGCTGATCAAACCGTGCACCTTGCCGATGCCGCTGCACGGTATGACGAGCACGGGCTTTTCATTCGCTTCGTTGTTCATTCCACTCTCCTTCTCAATCCTCTGCTGCCTTGCGCTTGACAATGTCCGCATATGCCGCTCCGTCCAGGAGTAGCGCCTCGTCTTGCTCCAAGCCGGCGAGCTTGATTTCTACCAGCCAGCCGGCACCGTAAGGATCCTCGTTGATCAGTGCGGGATTTTCAACCACCGCAGCATTCACGGCGACCACCGCCCCGCTTACGGGGGAAGCGATCTCGAATACCGCCTTGGCCGATTCCAGGGCGCCGAGCTCGCCGAATTGTTCGACCTCGGCATTCGTCTTGGGCGGATCGAAAAAGCTGATGTCGGTCAGCCTCTGTTGCATGTAGTCCGAAATGCCCACGCGCGCCACGCCCTCCGACACGCGCGCCCAACAATCGTTTTCATTGAACAGGTAGTCGACCACCGGAATCCGGAATTCGAACTTGTCGTGCGTAACAACCAGAAATTCCGCCGGCGTCTCCCAAGCCGAGGACGGTTCGGCAGCGACTGCGGGCGCGTTTAGATCGCGAACCAATTGATCGACGATAGCCTGGGCCAGAGCCACGCCGCTGGTCCTGAGGCGGAGCGTGGGCTCGAAAGGCATACGGGAGGCTTTTGCGGCATCCGAGATCAACACTTTCCGCACCACCTTCGTTTCCAGCCGACCGGCGAGTTTTGTGGCGCAACGCGTGGAACAGCCGTCGACCACGATCAGCGCATTCTCGCTCAGCGCTTTCCGATAGCGCGCCGGCGCTCGATTAAGCAGCACCGGGCAGATGATCTCGCTACCGGTCGCATCGGCAGCGAGAATCGCCACTTCGCGGGCCAGCGAACCCTCAGGCTTATCCAGGCCTGTGCAGGAAAGAAGCGCATGCTTCATTTGACCATCTCCTCCTTACGGACGCGCTTGATGAGCGCGATGATCTCCGGCTTGTCGGGGAACGTTATCGCATCGGGCCCGCAGGTCTTGGCGCAGGCGCGGCAGAAGACCACGCAGTTGTTCGGGTTGGCCACGACCAGCCTGGGGGCGCTTTCCTGCCGCTCGAAGACGTGATGAGGACAGAACGCGTCGCACTCCATGCAAAAGGTGCACCTGGCATAGTCGATCGCAGGGAACCACGGAATTTTCTGCCGCGGCACCCCCATGAACGTTACGTCAGCCATTGTCTTCAACCCCCATCTCGTGCAGCGCCGCGGCGACCTTGGCAATGGCCGCGTCGGTCGACATGTCGCGTATGTCCATCGGCGTCATGTCCCGCTTCACGTCCATTCCCTGTGCGGAAAAGGCGTCTCGGAACATCTTGTATTGCATGTTGGAGGCGCAGGCGGCGATGACCAGCGGACGCTTCGCCTGGAGGAAATCGGCCAGAAAACGGTCTCCATCCTGCTCGCACAGTTGCGGATGGATCACGCCGAACTCGACCGGCAATTCCACCCGGGCCCGGTTGATGAAATCCCAAATGTCCATCTTCGAGAAACCCGGGCACTTCCCAGTGCAAACGCACATGATGAGGCCGGGACGTTGCGTGCTCATTTACTTCCCTCCGGCTGCCGCGAGCATCTGCGTGATTTCGTCGGTCGACGGCACGCGGCCGGCCGCCTTGACCTGCCCGTCAATCACCAGGCCGGGAGTCATCAGGATCTGAAACTTCATGATGTCCTGAATCCCGGTCACCTTTTCGATCTCGGCCTTCAGGCCGAGTTCCTGGACGGCTTTCTCAGCATTCGCCGTCAGGGTTTTGCATTTGGAACATCCGGTTCCTAATATCTGGATTTTCATTGTTGACCCTCCTTCGGTCCTGCGCCCGCAAATATCAGCGGGCTGCTTTTGGCTCAGAAGTGCACTCCTGATTTCTCCGTTCGGCTGTCATTATTTCAGTGCGGCAACGCCAATTACTCGAGATCGCGAAGCTCCCGATCGATCCGGTCCGCATAGCCATCGTCGACGGCAGGTGTTATTGATTCGGCTGGCCGCAAGGTTAGCCACCGTTTGAGCACCACAACCACGGCGACAACTCCGGTGACGGCAAGGACCCAGGGCATAATGTAAGCGAGCAGGTTAAAGCCGCGGGCGGGCGGAGTTGTCAGGATGCGCTCTCCGTATTTTGCGACATAGATGTCGAGTATTTCCTGCTCCGATTTGCCCGCAGCCAGCATGGTTCGAATCTCCCGGCGCATCTCTTCTGCTATTTGAGAAAGATGCTGCGACACAGGCTCGGCCCAGCAACAGGGCGCCATCAGTTCGCCTTCAATGCGCCGCGCAATCTCTTCCTTTTCTTGAGCCGCGGCCTGGATAGTCAGAAATGACAAGCCGAGCAGCCCGGCCGCAATCATAGTCCTCAAAATTTTCATCAGCGTGCCCGTCCCATGAGATCTGCGTCACATCACCATATTGAACACGTACCCTACCACTAGGATCCCGAGGGCAACGACGCCCGCGAAGGTCGCGATGAGCGGGATCTTGAGCACCTTGCGCAGGATGATCATCTCGGGCAGGGAGAGCCCGATGACCGACATCATGAAGGCAAGCACGGTGCCGAGTGCCGCCCCCTTGCCGAGCAGCGCCTGCACGACGGGGATGATGCCGGCCGCATTGGAGTACATCGGCACCCCGATGACCACCGCCAGCGGCACCGACCACCATGCGCCCTTGCCCATGATGGCCGCCATGAAGTGCTGCGGCACGTAGCCGTGAATGCCCGCACCGACGGCGATGCCGCCGAGGAGATAAGGCCAAACTTTGCCGACGATGTCCTTCACAGCATCGCGCCCGCAGCGTGTACGGTCGGCCCAGCTCATCCCCCCCTCGTCGACGGCAGATGCGGCACCGGCCGCGGTCTGGAAAACCCAATCCTCGACCCAGCGCTCGAGCTTCAGCCGCCCGATGACCCAGCCCGCCGTCATGGCAATGACGAGACCTGTTCCCATGTAAAGGGCGGCCACCTTCCAGCCGAACAAACCAAACAGCAGCACCAGCGCAACCTCGTTCACCATGGGCGCTGAGATGAGAAACGAAAAGGTCACACCGAGCGGGACGCCGGTGGTTACGAAGCCGATGAAGAGCGGCACTGCCGAGCAGGAACAGAAGGGCGTCACCACGCCTAGCAGGGAAGCCAGCACGTTGCCAGCGGCCTCCCGCCTGCCCGCGAGGATGTGCCTCGTCCGTTCCGGCGTGAAGAAAGAGCGCACGATGCCGACGCCAAAGACCACCACGGTGAGCAGCATCAGCACCTTGGGCGCTTCGTAGATAAAGAACTCGACCGCAGACCCGAGATGTCGGCCGCCCGGAATCGAGAGAAGGCTGTAGGTGACCCACTGCGCGAAGGGCTCGAGGCTTCGATAGATGAACCACCACGCCGCAGCGCCGATAGCCAGAAGAAGAGCCTGCAGCGCGCGGCGCGGCTGCCTGGATTGCGGGACGGGGATTGCATCCCCGTGGGCCAAATTCATTTCTTCCTGAATCTCCACGGCTTTTTCTCCATCCGGCACGATATGGCGGCGTGGCCACATTGGCAACATGAGCCCACAAAAAAATGCCGACTCATACCCGCTCCTTCAGCACCTGCGTGGCGCACGAGAAAAAGTTCATCACGCAAGGAGTCATCAGCTTGTAAAATACGACATTTGCCTCGCGGCGGTCGAGAACGATCCCGTGCGCCCTGAGCACCGCCAGGTGCTTGGAGACGGTCGTTCGATCCGTTCCGACGATTTCCGTAAGCTCGCCGGCCGAGCACTCGCCCCGTGCCAGCCGGTCAATGATCTTCAGCCGGGACTCGTTCGCGAGCGCCTTGAGCACCCGCGCCTGCTGCCTGAAGATGTTCTCCTTGCTCCGCCTCATGCATGACCTCCGATATCCGGTGCATAGTATGTGGCAACATGGCCACGTTGTCAACTGGATTCTGCCGGTCCGCCGGTTCCGGAGGAGGCCCTCTTTTAAGACATGTTGTCTATCCCTTCGATGTGACTTATCGTAGGCATTGCCGTGGCCCGGATAAAGCTTGGCACCTGGAGATTTTAGAACGTTTGCCATGGCCGGCATTGTTTTTTCCTTTCAGCATTAACGAAAGACCTTAATGAGAGGCCGGAGGCTCAATCCGGTGAATTTTCTTTAATGCTTATTGACTTAGCTCATAACGCTGGCTACCTTGCCGTCCGAGGACGGCAAAGGCATCAGACGATACGAAGAGCACAGCCTGCGGTCCTGGAAGAAGGAGGAGCTTCTCGACCGGTTGATCGGGGGTTGCGCATCTACGGAGACCATCACCTACGACGAGTTGGTAGACCAAGGGCAATTATGAGCTAAGTCAATAAGCGTTTTTCTTTTTACTATGCTCAGCCGGTTTTTATGGGTAATCCCGCTGCAATTCGTGTTTTTGTCTTCAGGGGCGCTTGCCTGTGATGATCCCCAACTCGGAAAAGAACCGGCGCCACCCGCGAAAAAAAAGTACCAGGACATGCCCCTGGGTCCTTTTCGTCTTGATTTGGGCGCCAACCTGCGGCTGCGCCATGAATACCAGGCGGGATTCGACGTACGCAGATATGAGCCCGGCACGACCGACCAGCCCCTGCCTACGCGCATCATGCTCGACATCAACCTGCGACTCGATCCTGCTCGCCGGGCCTTTGCCCAGCTCCGCGACGCCCATGCCCTGGGCACCCGCCTGGAGCGCAAGGATTTCAGCAAGAGCAATCCCATGGAGGACCTATGGGACATTCGCCAGGCCTACTTCGAATGGAAGAAAATCGGTGGAAGTCCTTTGGATCTTGAGGTGGGGAGGCAGCAGATCAGTTATGGCGACCAGCGCATCTTCGGCCCGGGCCTTTGGGGCAATACGGGGCGCAATGCTTGGGACGCCGCGCTGCTGCGGATGGACACTTCGCGGGCTTGGGTGGATGCCTGGGTCGGCCGGCCTATTGAGAACCGCCCCGAACTCTGGCCCAACCGCGAGTTTAAAGCTCCGACGGCTTTTGTCGTCTATGGCGGCATTAAGAGGCTGCCATTCAGGCTGGACGTCTTTTACGCAGGAAAGTACGACGGCAAGTCCCAGACGATCGGGGAGTCCGGAAAGGGAGACCTGCGATCCCACTCCATCGGGTTTCAGTTCCAGAAGCAGGCGCGGCAATGGCTGGATTTCACCGCATCGCTCGTCGGGCAGACTGGACGCTATGGCAAGGACACGATACGCGCCTTCGGTACTAACTCAGCCGTAGGCCTGACACTCCCACTGAAATGGCGCCCCCGGTTGGCAGGCCAATTCACGTGGGGATCGGGAGATCGCAATCCCGCGGATGGGATTCACGGCACCTTCGACGGTGTTTTCGGAGGGGCGGACATCAACTTCTATGGGGATCTCAACCTCTTCTTCTGGTCCAATCTGCGGGACTACGAATGGGACCTGCACCTCAACCCGGGCCGGACTACAAAATTTGCCCTGGAACATCATTACTTCACGTTGGATCAAGCCCGCGACGCCTGGTACACCACGGGGCTGTCGGCCCTGCGCCGGGATGTGGCCGGGCTTTCGGGAAAGGCTCTGGGCCATGAAGTCAATGTGCGGTTCTCCTGGCAGCCGGCAAAAGGGCCGGAGATCATGATTGGCTGGGGACATTTCTTCCCAGGTGATTTCGTAAGAAAAACCGGCCAGGCGAGATCAGCATCCGGTTACTTCCTTCAAGTAGCCTACGGATTCTGACACCGCTTGGCCGGAGGAGAAACTCTGGTATGCATGGCAGTTTTCACGCCGACATGGGAGGTGTAACAGGTGCCGGAGACGAAGCAATGGGATTGCTGCAAGAGGCCGCCGGTTCAGTTGGCATTCAGAAATGCCCTTACATTGCTCTGAACGTACTTCACGAAATCAGTTATGTCTCCAACATGGTCCCAGATCTTCTCCAGATTGCGCCATTCCACCTGTTTCCCGTCTTTGAAGCGGACGATTACAAGCGAACTCATGTGAAGCTTGAAGTCCTCTGCGAAATGCCGGTTTTCAGGCATCTGCATGTTCACTACCCGCCATTCGATCTTCCGCTCTTGAGTTCATTGGAAACCCGGCCTGGATGGCGAATCCGGAGTAGTCTTCCATCCTCATGCATGTCGCGCAACGAACGGTATTGTGAAAGTAGTAGACCGCAACTTTTGGGGCCTCGGGGATGCCGACCGTGTGATTCGTTGGAGCACCGGCTGCATCGAATCGAGAGGCGTAACTCGCTCGGGCGCCACTCTCCCTCACACCCGGAAATATCAAGTTCGCGGCAGCGCTCCCCAGCAGCAGTATCAGGAACAAGCAAGTCTTTTGCGACATGTTCCTCTCTCCCCGTCAGATTTCCTGGCCTCTTCGCTAGATCGTGCTCCGGCGCAGCAGATAAACACCGGCCACGAAGACAAGAAGCCCGCAAAGCCGCCTGAGCCACTTGAGTGCCTGATGGTTCTCGGTCCAGCCCAGGTACCGCTCAACGGACTGAGTCAGGGTTCCGGCTGCGACGATCACTCCGCAGTGACCCAGCGCAAAGGCGCCCAGCAGGCCAAGGCCGCCGCCCGGATTGCTCCCGGCCTTGGCGAAAGCCACTCCCAGCACCGGCGCCATGAAGGCAAACGTGCATGGACCCAGTCCGACGCCGAACAGCGAGCCGAAAACGAGCGCTCCCGGGGCGCCCCGAAACCGCGTCGGCATGCCGGGCAAACTCCACTGGAGCGGCAGCAGGTCCATCAAGTAAAACCCGAACAGGAGAAACACCAGAGCTACCGCTCCATTCCCGACCCTTCCCAGATCTCCAAGGAGCCGCCCCGCCAAAGCGGTGATCGCGCCGATCAGGACTATGGACGCCAGGATGCCGAGAGAAAACCAGAGCGATAGCTGAAACACCCGCCGGTTCCCGCTCTTTCCTTGAGAGGCCAGGAAACCTATCAACAGCGGGATACTCGCGAGGTGGCAGGGGCTCAACAGGATGCTGATGACGCCCCACAGGAACGCGCCGAGCAAAGCGGCCAGGAGCGATTGCGTGAGCGCGGCGGTCAAAGAAGTCAGCAGTTCTTCTATCATCAGGCTCTATTCCTTCAGACCCCGCGCACGCAGCAGACTCTCGATCTCGGCGAGCGGATAAAAGCCTTCGTGGCGGTGAAACTCGCGCCCATTCTGATCCAGGAAAACCTGCGTGGGCATCACACGAATATTGTAGGCCTTGGCCGGAGCGTCATCCTGAAGGACGTCATAGAACACAATCCGGATCTGATCGCCGAACTTTTTTTCCAGGTCGCGCATTACCGGTTGCATCGCCCTGCAGGGGATGCAGCTGACCGAACCGAGTTCCACGAAGGTTACCAAGGCTTTCGAAGGGGTAGGCGGAACTGATTTTTCGACAGGTCTCTTCGGCACCCCACCCTCATAGTAGACAGCCAGAAGTACAACAGTCGAAAGTGCCAAGACCACGAATTTTTTCATGCATTTCCTCGTTATTCAAAGGGATCGGTCGGGAACCACATAGGCCCTTCGGGATCTCAGCGTTCTCAGCCGTGATATTTACCGTTCCTGCGTAACGCAAGACTATGACGGTTCTCCTGCATGCTCCCCGCGGGCGAAAAGATCGGCGATGCGGCGGCGCAGTTCATCGCGCGTGCGCCGGAATGCGGAAAGGCGATCCTCCTCCGATCCCTGGATGGCGCCCGGGTCGGGAAGGCCCCAATGAAGGCGTCTCGCCTTCCCCGCAAAAATCGGGCACTCCTCCTCGGCGCACAGCGTGATGACCGTGTCGATCCCATCCGGCGGGATCTCAGAGACTGACTTGGACCGGTGTCCCGAAATGTCGATGCCGATCTCGCGCAGGACGGCAATCGCCTCGGGACGAACATGCCTCGGGCGGGAACCGGCAGACCATATCCGGACTTGGGCGGGCGCAAGAGAACGCGCGATCCCCTCCGCCATCTGACTGCGCGCCGAGTTGGCTACGCAGAGAAACAGGATGCGCCGGGGTTGCAACGCCCGGAGAATCGCCGCCTCGACCATCCACTCGGGCGGCACTCCCTCGCCCGAATATGTCCGGCAGCACAATGCTCCCTGGCTGGCGCTCCTCCGCTCAATGTCCAAGCCGTTGACACGCACGGAGGGGGACCCGAGAAAGCCCAGCGTAGCCGCCTTCTCCGGCGTGTCGATCTCGACCCGGTCCACGGTTGTACCGGGAGCGAGACGGGCGGCAACTTCCCTGACGAGTGCGATCGCCGCGCCGGCGTGAGGACAGCCTTCAAACACCAGAACCTCAACCTGCATCGGAATGTCCCTATCGTCCGCCATTTTAGCTGCCTGCGACTTGCGATCGGGCCGGCACTCCCCTCTTCGCGCGCTCTCCTGCGTAATACTTGCGCCCGAGCCACAGCGCGACATTCACCAGCCCGATCATGACCGGCACTTCGACGAGCGGGCCGATCACCGCGGCAAAGGCGCCGCCGTGATTGATGCCGAAAGTCGCGATGGCCACCGCGATCGCCAGCTCGAAATTGTTTGAAGCGGCCGTGAAAGAAAGCGTCGTGGCCTGCCCGTAGGTCGCACCCACCTTTTTGCTCATGAAGAACGAAATGAAAAACATCAGCACGAAGTAAATGAGGAGCGGGATGGCAATCCGCACGACGTCAAAAGGCAGCTGCACGATGTACTCGCCCTTGAGCGAGAACATAACGACGATCGTGAATAGCAGAGCGACCAGCGTGATCGGGCTGATCTTCGGAATGAATTTCGCGTGGTACCACTCCTTGCTCTTGAGCGCGATCAGCGAAAATCGCGTGATGATGCCGGCAAGGAACGGGATGCCCAGGTAGATAAAAACACTCTTCGCGATCTCCCCGATGGTGATATGGACCGTCACACCTTTGAGCCCAAACCAGGTCGGCAGAACGGTTATGAAAACATAGGCGTACACAGAGAAGAACAGCACCTGGAAAACGGAATTGAATGCAACCAGGCCGGCGCAATACTCCGTATCACCTTTGGCCAGGTCATTCCAGACGATGACCATGGCGATGCAGCGCGCCAGGCCGATCATGATCAGCCCGACCATGTACTCCGGCTTGTCGCGCAGGAAGAGAACCGCGAGCCCGAACATGAGCAGAGGACCGACTACCCAGTTTTGCACCAGGGAGAGGCCCAGCACCTTGAGGTTGCGGAAAACAGGCCCCATTTCTTCATACCGGACCTTGGCCAAGGGCGGGTACATCATCAGGATAAGGCCGATGGCGATTGGGATGGAGGTCGTGCCGACACTGAACCGGTTGAAGAACGGAACGATCTCCGGCAACAGGTAACCCGCGCCCACGCCGATCGCCATGGCGAGGAAAATCCACACGGTCAGGAAGCGGTCGAGAAGGGAAAGCCGGCTGGCGACGCCGCCGGCCGCAGTCTGGGATTTGTTCATTATTGCCGTCCTCCAGGCAGCGCGCCCGAAGGCGCCGCCACGTTGATAATCTGCGCCGGTCTGGAAGCAGATTTCCCGACGCAGCGCGTCTCCCCGTCCTTACGGCGAAGCCACGCGGATAGTCTCTTGAGCAACCGTGCGGCGTCGGGACGGTGCGCCAGATGTGAGCGGAGCTTATCCAGGTGATCTTTCGCCAGGCCGTCCTGCAGCGGGCGGAGCGCATAGTAAACCCACAATCCTTCGCGCCGGTCCGTGACAAGTCCTGCCCGGTAGAGGATCCGCAGGTGCCGGGATGCCTTCGACTGGGTGATCCCGAGCACTTCGATGAAGTCGCAAACGCAGAGCTCCCTGTGATTGAACAGGAGCCAGAGCATCTTGAGCCTGGCTTCATCGGCCAGGACCTGGAAAAACGAGGCAGTCTCTTTCATGGATTATCTCTCGGGAAAAACATCTATATAACCGGTTTTACGGTTATAGTCAAGGAGGAATCAACATACTGCGGACACAGATTACTTCCGAGAATGAAGTATTGGTATTCCAGTCCTGGGCTTCCCCTGGGATTCGCGGAACAGAGCTCGCGAGCACCGCCTCAGGGGATAATCTTCCTGCGGACGGCCCGCCAGTCGATCGCAAAGCAGATTCAACGACCGATTGCGATGGCAATCAGTCACAGCACGGCTTTGGGCACTGCTCTCCCCAAGACGAAGTGTGCCTCTTTCGTTTACATGCTGGCCGCGACTGTCGTGGGCAGAACAATCTTGCTATTCCCCGGGCTAGTCGTCAGTATTCCTATACAAAATCAGGTTTTTGGGATCCACATTTACCAGCTTCTCTGTCCCGCCCAACTGCACTTTGATCCTGATCCGGTGCCTGCAGATTCGTACTATAACTCCGGGGACCTCCTGCAACCTCCAGCCGCTGAGGAAGGAGCGCCCAGGTGAGTAGAGCCAGATTATGCCAAGCCCAACTCCTGCTTTTTGGCGCGAACGTAACGCCGCACCGTAGACTTGCCTATGCGCAAATCGGGAAACTCGGCTCGAATACCTTGATACACACGCTTCGCAGTGTGTCGCTGCTTGCTCCGCACTTTGCGACCCGATTCGAGAGTGCTGTCAATAAACGGGATGAGCGGCCCCAGGCGAGGACGGATTCTCATTGGCGCCCTCCTCGGCAACGGAAGAGCGCTTTCTATTGCTTGTCTGACCATCTGCCGATGAACTCCAAGCTTCCGGGCAGTTCCTTTGATGCTGCCGGCCCCAAACTCGTATTCGCGTCCGATTTGCTCAAACAGTTCCACCTTTGCTCTCCAATCCATTGGCCTCGTCTGTTCTGGATTA